>VFQU01002136.1_pt1 | contig 9954 bp, 6 predicted proteins | sample 3512311 | NCBI WGS metagenome assembly VFQU01 (sample SAMN10412377, study PRJNA504923) | tailings metagenome | isolation source: Relicate 3 Philex TSF3 active mining site | place: Philippines: Tuba, Benguet | collected 2017-08-29 | reverse complement strand
TATTCCACCTTCCTGCAGCGCGCCTACGACCAGCTGATCCACGACGTCGCCCTGCAGGATCTCGACGTGCTGTTCGCGATCGACCGCGGTGGTGTGGTCGGCCCCGACGGCGCCACGCATGCCGGCAGCTTCGATCTGTCGTATCTGCGCTGCGTTCCGAACATGGTCGTGATGGCACCGGCCGACGAGGACGAGTGCCGCAAGCTGCTGACGACCGGCTTCCGCCATACCGGACCAGCCGCCGTGCGCTACCCGCGCGGCACCGGACCGGGCGCGACGATCGATCCGGCGCTGACCGATCTGCCGATCGGCAAGGCCGAGCTGCGCCGCAGCGGCCACGGCGTCGCCGTGCTCGCGTTCGGCGCGATGGTGCAGCCGTGCACGAAGGTCGCCGAGGCGATCGACGCGACCCTGGTCAACATGCGTTTCGTGCGGCCGCTCGACGAAGCGCTGATCCTCGAACTCGCGCGCAGTCACGCCGCTTTGGTGACCGTCGAGGACAATGCCGTCGCCGGCGGTGCCGGCAGCGGCGTCGCCGAACTGCTGACCGCGCACGGTCTCGCCGTGCCCCTGCTGCAGCTCGGCCTGCCCGATCGCTTCCTCGAGCACGCCAGCCGCGAGGAACTGCTCGCCGAGTGCGGGCTCGATGCGGCCGGCATCGAAGCGGCCGTGCGCGCCCGCTACGGCGCGCATCTGGCATTGCCGTTGCGCCAGGCCGGCTGACCGGATCGCAGGTTCGCCGCGCGCATCGGCGTCGCGGCGGCCCGCCAGTCGGCCGCCGAGCGTCGAGCCTTCGGTGTAGCGACCGGAGCGAGACCGGCTTACGAGCGCGGCTTCGGCGCGCGCGGCCGCAATCCTTTTTGGTAACAGACGAACCGCATGCTGCGCCCCGCGCCGCAGATCCGACTCTCCGAACGGACGCCGCAGCGGCGCGCATGCGCCGGGCTCAGCCCGGCACGCGGCCCAGACTGACGCGATCGCGCGCCTCGATGTCGCGCGCGGTGTCGATCTCGATCATCCCGGCCGCCTCGAGCAGCGCGCGCACCGCGGCACCCTGGTCGTAGCCGTGCTCGAGCAGCAGCCAGCCGCCGCGCCGCAGATGCGCGGGCGCCTGCGCGACGATCGTGCGGATCGCGTCCAGGCCGTCGCCGCCGGACGCCAGCGCCGCCGGCGGCTCGTAGCGCAGATCGCCGCGTGCCAGATGCGGATCGCCGTCGCGGATGTACGGCGGATTCGACGCAATCAGCTCGAAACGCGCTTCGCCGAGCGCGGCGGTCCAGTCGCCCTGCGCGAATGCGACGTTGGTCAGGCCGAGCCGCCGCGCGTTGGCCTGCGCGACCGCGAGTGCCGCCGCGCTCGCATCGGTCGCGGTCACCCGCGCCAGCGGCCGCTCCGCGGCCAGCGCCAACGCGATCGCGCCCGATCCGGTGCCCAGGTCGGCGACGCACGCCGGCATGCGCGGATCGACGCGCTGCAGTGCCAGCTCGACCAGCCGCTCGGTATCGGCACGCGGGATCAGCACATCCGGCGTGACCGCCAGATCGAGCGTCCAGAAGCCCTGCGAGCCGATCAGGTACGCCAGCGGTTCGCCGGCCGCACGCCGCTCGACGAGCTCGGCGAACCGCGCCGCCTGCACCGCATCGGGCACCGCGTCGCCGTGCGCGTAGAGCCAGGCGCGCGGCCGCTCGAGCGCCGCCGCCATGATCCGCTCGGCCTCCAGACGTGCCGCATCGGACGCGGCCAGTCGCGCCGCGGACGCGGCCAGCAGGCCGCGTACCGTCGCTGCCGCGTTCATGAGGGCGGCGGTGGCGGCGTCGGCAGATCGCCGATCGGATCGAGCTTGGCGGCCGGAGCCGGCGAGCGCCAGTAGCCGCCGCGCTGCCAGGCCGCGAAGCCGCGGCGCAGCCAGTCCACGACGGCCCAGGCCAGCCACAGCGCCCAGGCCAGCATCGCGAGCTTGTAGACCCACAGCGGCAGCGAGATCGCACCGGCGACCGGCAAGGCGTCGGCGCTGCGATCGGCGAACCAGCGCAGCAGCTGGGCGTCCGAGCCGTTGCCGGTCACGTACATATCCGGCGCGCCGAGCAGGCCGTTGCGGATCGCGTTGAACATGCACAGCAGGGCGGCCAGCGTCAGCACCGGCAGCGCGATCTGCACGAGGTTGAAGCGCAGCGCGTCGGCCGGCGCCCAGCGGCGACGCCCGTCCAGCGCGAACAGCCAGAGCGCGACCACGATCAGCGCCGCCCACGAGAACGTCGAGAAGCCGACGGCGAGCAGCAGCCACTGATGCATGCGCAGCGGCGAATGCCGCCACCGCGACAGCAGAATCGCCGCGATCACCATCACCAGCAGCTCGCCCCAGAGCAGCACGGCCGGACCGACCGGCGGACCGTAAGCGGCCAGCAGCCAGCGGTCGTGCGGCAGCTGCAGCGACAGATCGATGTTGGCCGCCGGCAAACCGAGCGAGATCGCCGGCGTGGCCACCCGCGTCGCAATCGGCGCGGCCTGCCGGAACGTGATCTGGACCTGCTGCAGGCCCGGCACGACCGGCACGGTCAGACGGCCGTCCTGCAAACGCAGATTGAGTGCCTCGCCGCCGCGCCGGACGCCGAGCAGTTCGGCGCCCTCGGGCAGCGCGAGCACCTGCTCGCCGCCCTGGCTGGCGCGCAGGTCCAGGTGCACGGTGTGCGTGGCCGCGCGCTGGCCGATCTCGCTCGACAAGACGACGCGGTCGATCGCGCGCGTCGCACCGGCGACCGCGGCCGGACGCGTGATCTGGAGGTTCAGCGTCTCGCCGGGCAGCGGATTGAACTCGAAGACGCGATAGTCGGCGGCCGAATCCTCGGCTGCGTCGAAGCCGGCCTCGGGCACGCCGTCGAAGCGGACGTTCCAGATCGGGCTGACCACGATGCGCCAGGTCTCGGCATGGCCGCTCAACGGCGGCGCGGTCAGCGTCAGCGTGTCGCGCGGATCGAGCGTCGCGGCGTACTCGGCCTGATCCTCGCCGTCGGCGATCGGCAGCTCGATCCGGCCCTCGGCGACGCGCGCGCCGGCGGTCAGGACGCGCTCGCCCGGCAACGACGGGATGTTCGCGACCAGGCCGCCCTCGCGCGGCGCCAGCCGCTCGATGCGCGTCGTGACGCGCCAGTCGACGTCGAGCGACAACTCGCGCACGACGCGTACGAACGGCGCGAACTGCTGATCGCCGCCCGGCGCGCGCGCGGCCTCGCTGTCTTCGCGCAGACGGACCAGGCTCAGGGTCTCGGTCAGGAGGCGGCCGTCGGCGCTGCCGGCGGCCTGCCAGCCGGTGCCGGAGAACGCGATGCGGCGCGGCTTCAGCGGAAATGCCAGCGCGACCTTGTCGGCCAGCGTCTGCCAGCGCAGTTCGACGCGGTGCACGCCGCGCGGCACCAGGATGCGCGCACCGCCGGGCACGCCGGCGATGCCCTCGACGCTGCCGTTGTCGAGCCGCGCGGCGCGCAGCGCCAGCGTCTTGTCGTCGCCCGGCACCGGTACCGCGCTGCGTTCGAGCGCATGCACCTCGAGCACCGCGACGACCTCGTCGCCTTCGGCCGAAAGCTCGGCGAGTGCGATGTCGGCGCACTGCGGCGCGCAGCGCGGCGACTGGATCAGGCGATCGCGCAGTTGGCCGAGCAGTTCGTCGGATGGAAAGCCCTGCGCCTGCAGCGGCGGCGCAAAAGCCGTCGCCGAGCAGGCCAGCGCGATCGCCGCGAGACCCGCCGCGGCGGGCCGCAAGCGGGCCGGCCGCAGCGGCGCCTGACGCACGAGCCGCCAGATCAGCCCCGCCAGCAGCGCGACCAGGACCAGCTTGAGCGACCGCACCAGCCACGGCGGCGCGATCAGCAGACGTACCTCCTGGCTCGGCAGCACCGGTCCGCTCCATTCGAGCTGGTAACTGCGGCCGAGCCGCCAGCCCGGCTCGCCGCCGCCGGTCTGTACGACGCTGGTCTGCGCATAGCGCTTGAGGACCTGCGAGGGCGGATTACGCGAGCCGGTGACCGTGACGCTTTGGAGTACCTCTGCTGCCTTCGCTCGCTCGGCGGACTCGGGCGCCGGTGCCGGCGGCGGCGGCGGCGGTGGCACCGGCTCGGACATCACCATCGCATCGGCCGCGCCGGCCGCGATCTGCGGATAGGCCGACTCGGCATAGCCACCGTCGGTCTCCAGCTGCGTGATCGCGAACGGCAGCGTCACCACGACCAGCAGCGCGATCGCGGCCAGGCGGACGCCCGCTGCCGCCTCGGCCAGGCGTCCGGCCGGCAGCGCGCGCACGATCAGACCGAGCGCGAGCGCGAGCATCAACGTCCACAGCGGCGCACCGGCTTCCTGGTAGCCGATCAGCAGGTAGACCAGGACGAGCAGGCCACCGGGCCAGCCGAGCAGGCGCGCGCCGAGCAGGATCACGACCGCCGCGACGAACACGTCGAGCAGCGTCCAGCCCGACAGCCAGCTGCCGAGCGCGCGATCGGTGCCCGGCGCCGCCAGCAGGCGATAGCCGTACGGCAGATGCAGCGTCGTGGTGATCCGGTCGAACACCTGCTGCCAGCCGGCGATCGGCAGTGCGCCGGGCCCGGCCTCGATGCGCACGCCGGCATCGAGCGCCACGTCGGGCGTGCGCCATTCCACCCCGCTCCAGCCGCCCTGTCCGCCCTCGGTCACCAGCAGCGGCTGGTCGTCGGCACGCGCCTGCGCGCGCTGCACGACGAAAGGCGGCGCCGTGTCGAAACGCCATCCGCTGTTCATGCGGCCGTCGATGCGGTCGCGCACGAACCAGCCGCGGCCTTCGAAATCGAGCCAGGCCTCGCGCGTGAGCTGCAAGCGGTTGGCCTCGTCGCCGGCTGCGCCGCGCGAGTGCTCCTCGATCCGCAGCGTGTCGCCGTCGGCCAGCGCGAACGCCGGCAGATCACGCCAAGCCGGCGGCACGTCGGCCTGCTGCGGATCGACCTGGGTCGTCCCGCTCGCGGCCGTCACGCGCAGGTGCGGCGCCGCCGCGTAGCTCCAGATCTCCTGACTCGGCCACGGCGCGGCCGGCACACGCGCGGTGGCCGCGTTCAACGGACCGGCGGCGCGCGCGGTCAGAATCAGCACGTCCCAGCCCGGCTGCACCTGCACGCGCAGGCGGCCGTCGTCCTCGAGCCGCACCGGCCAGCCCGACTCGCTCTGCAGTGCGAGCGCGACGAAACCTTCCGGCAATGCCGGCCCGATGCGCTCCTCTCGTGCCTGACCGGACACGCCGATCTGGATCCGCGTCGTCAGCACCGCCGGAATGCCGTCGTCGAGGCGACGATGGACGTGCAGGTCCACGCTGTCGGCCTCGGCGGCGACCGTCGCGCCGCGGCCGAGCGTCAAGGCCTCGCCGTCGCGCTGCACCGGCACGATCGGACGCCCGTCGACGCTGAGCGCGACCAGGGCGATCGACCGCGGCACGCGCAGCGACTGCGGCCGCTGCGTCCACGGAATCTCGGCACGCACCTCGTGACTGCCGCTGCCGAGCCACAAAGCGGGACCGCCGTGATCGACGACCGGCATCGCGACGCCGCCGACCGTGACGCGCTGCGGCCAGTGCTCGGCGTCGCCCGGCAGCGGTACCCAGCCCTCGGCCTCGAGCTGCCAGCGCTGCGCGATGCGCGCGCCGGCGGCGTCGGCCGCGATCGTCAACGTGCCCGGCCACGCGCACAGATAATCCTGCTCCGCCTGCCCCTGCCTGCCGGCGAGCAGCGTGCAGGTCCGGAACGCGTCGCGCTCGCACCGGCTGCTGGGCGATCGTCGACAGCGGCAGCAGCAAAGCGATCAAGCCGAGCCAGAAACGATGCATCGTCGGTTTCCTCGTGTGTCGTTGTTCGGGCAGCGCAGTCAACGGCGGGCGGTGCGCGGCGGGGTTGGATCTTCGTCGATCGCGATGCGGCACACACGCCGCATGATCGCGGCGGCGCGCCTAATGCAGCAGATGGCGGACCAGCTGTTCGACGCTGGCGAGCACGAAGCCGGTCAGGAAGAACAGATAGCTCCAGCGCAGGTAGCGATACTTGTGCTGGGCCAGATAGACGCCGAGCGCGTAGATGTCCGCGGCCCAGGTCGCGTACGGCGTGCCGTCCGGTGTCAGCACGCGCGCGACCTCGTCCAGATAGCGCTCGCGCGGCAGCGCGGCGAAGTGGCCGAAGAACAGCAGGTTGAAATGCGCCGGCAGCGGCCCTTCGCCGACCGGCACCGGCCGGTACTTCGGCAGCACCGCGAGAATCGCCAGCAGCAGCGCCAGCAGCGTGAAGGCGGCCAGGATCATCACCGACACGCGCAGGTCCGGATCGGACGCCCGCCCCAGCGACAGCGTCAGCACGATCGAGGACACGGTGATGATGATGTTGGCCTTGGTGTCGGCCATGTTCGACAGCAGCACGTGGTGCTGCTGGGCGGTGCGCAGCAGGTTGTCGGCGGTATTGCGTTCGGGCACCCGTGCGAATACGTCACGGGGTTCGGCGGCGTCGCGCATCGGGGCCTTCCATCGCGAGGATCGCGGCATTCTAGGCCATGTCCTCGGGCGCGCACGGTGGCCGCCGGTTCGCGCCGGCGGCCCGGCTGTCGCCGGGCCGCCGTTCCGAAGAGGTGGGCGACGGAAGCGGGGAGGGTTTCCGTCGCCCGGGCGGCATCGTGGGGAGGGGGAGTACGATGCCAGCCGAGCGTGAGGAGCGAAGTCCTCGAACGCCTGAGCCAGCATATGGGGCCCTCCCCGATCGCTTCAAGGGCTGCGCCCGAATGCCGCAGGGCGCGCGTCACGGCGCACCGGACGACGGCACGTCCGCGATGGTGTGCTTATGGAATGGACTATCATCGATAGCCGTCACCTATGGACGTCCCGTCATGAACCTGCGCGACCTGCGCTACCTGGTGGCGCTCGCCGAGCACAAGCATTTCGGCCGCGCCGCCGAAGCCAGCTTCGTCAGCCAGCCGACGCTGTCGACGCAGATCCGCAAGCTCGAGGACGAACTCGGCGTGGCCCTGGTCGAGCGTACGCCGCGCAAGGTGCTGCTGACCGAGGTCGGCCAGGAGATCACCGCCCGCGCGCGCGACGTGCTCAACGAAGTCGACCAGATCAAGGCGATCGCGCGGCGCACCGTCGATCCCGAGTCGGGCACCTTGCGGCTCGGCATCTTCCCGACGCTGGGGCCTTATCTGCTGCCGCACGTGATCCCGCGCATCCGCGAGCGCTTCCCGCGCCTGGAGCTGCTGCTGACCGAGGAGAAGACCGAAGTCGTGCTGCGCCTGCTGCGCGAAGGCCGCCTCGACGCCGGCATCCTCGCGCTGCCGATCCACGATCCGCAGCTGCACAGCCAGCTTCTGTTCGAGGAGCCGTTCGTACTGGCCGTGCCGGACGACAATCCGCTGGCGGCGCGCTCGGCGCTGCGCCTGGACGATCTGGCCGACCAGAGCGTGCTGCTGCTCGAGGACGGCCATTGCCTGCGCGATCAGGCACTGGAGGTCTGCCAGCTCGCCGGCGCCGGCGAGAAGGCCGGCTTCCGCGCGACCAGTCTGGAGACGCTGCGCCAGATGGTCGCGGCCCACGTCGGCATCACGCTGCTGCCGGTGCTCGCGGTCAAGCCGCCGGTGCCGCAGGCCGCGCACGTCCGGCTGGTGCAGTTCCGCACGCCGGCGCCGAGCCGCAAGATCGCGATGGTCTGGCGCAAGAGCTCGGCGCTGGGCGGCTTCGTCAAGTCGCTGGCCGACCTGTTCGCCGAGCTGCCGCCCGATCTGCTCGATCCGGGCACGAGCGCCGCGGCGCCCGATCGCACCTGAGCCGTCCGCGCGGCACGCCGATCACACCGCGAGCTCGATTTGAGAAAGCCGGCACGATCGGCTAGCGTTGCCGGATCGACACGCGTCGGGCGGGGAAATTCCCGACGCATTTCCGTATCCCGAGTTTTTTCAGGAGTTGTTCTTCGTGGCCAGCACCCCCGCTCCGATCACTGTGTCCAGCCTCGACCTGGAGCGCATCGAACATCTGCTCGACCTGCCGGCGCATCGCGACGCCGCGGGCGCACAGGCGCTGCGCAGCGAGCTCGCGCGTGCGGCGATCGTCGATCCGCCGCAGATGCCGGCCGACGTCGTCACGATGAATTCCACTGCGCGCGTCGTCGACGAGGAGAGCGGCGAGACGCGCGAGCTGACCCTGGTCTATCCGCGCGATGCCGACGGCTCGCCCGGCAAGGTCTCGGTGTTGGCGCCGGTCGGCGCCGCGATGCTCGGCCTGCGGATCGGCCAGACGATCGACTGGCCGCTGCCGGCCGGACGCTGGCTGCGCCTGCGCGTGACCGACATCGCCTATCAGCCCGAAGCCAGCGGCCACCTGCACCGCTGAGCGCCGGACCCGCGTCGCCGCGGGTCCGCCACCGTTCCCGGCGACCGAGACCTAAGCCGCCGACGCCGCGCGCACGGAGCCGATCGCGGCCTCGGCGCGCCCCAGCGCAGCTTCGACGTCGCCACGCAGATCCGCCTCGTCCTCGATGCCGACCGACAGCCGCAGCAGGCCGTCGGCGATGCCGGCGCGTGCGCGTGCCTCCGGCGCCATCGCGGCATGGGTCATGCCGGCCGGATGGCAGACCAGGCTCTCGACGCCGCCGAGCGATTCGGCCAGCGCGAAGCAGGCCAGGCCGTCGACGAACGCACGCGCGGCCGCCTCGCCGCCGACCAGCTCGAAGCTCAGCATCGCGCCGAAGCCCGCCTGCTGGCGTCGCGCCAGCACGTGTCCGGGATGATCGGCCAGACCGGGGTAATGCACCGCGCGCACGGCGGGATGCGCATGCAGCTGCTCGGCCCGCGCGAGGGCGTTCGCCTCGTGCCGCGCCAGGCGCACCTTGAGCGTACGCAGGCCGCGCAGCGTCAGATAGCTGTCGAACGGCGCGCCGGTCAGGCCCAGGCAGTTGGCCCACCAGGCCAGCCGTTCACCGAGCGCCGGCTCGCGCCAGATCACCGCGCCGCCGACGACGTCGGAATGGCCGTTCAGATACTTGGTGGTCGAATGCACGACGACATCGGCGCCGAGGGCGAGCGGCTGCTGCAGCAGCGGCGACAGAAACGTGTTGTCGACCGCGACCAGCGCACCGGCCGCGTGCGCGGTCTCGGCGACGTGGCGCACGTCGGTGATGCGCAGCAGCGGATTGGACGGCGTCTCGATCCAGACCAGCTTCGGCCGCTCGGCCAGCACAACCGCGAGCGCCTGCGGATCGTGAAAGTCGACGAAGCGCACGCGATACAGGCCGCGCCGTGCCTGCGCATCGAACAACCGCCAGGTGCCGCCGTAGCAGTCGTGCGGCGCGACCAGCAGATCGCCCGGCTCGAGCACGGCGGCGGCGACCAGCGCGACCGCCGCCATGCCGCTGGCGGTCACGGCCGCGCCGCTGCCACCCTCGAGATCGGCCAGCGCGCCGGCCAGCGTGTCGCGGGTCGGATTGCCCGAACGCGTGTAGTCGTAGCTGCGCTTCTGGCCGAAGCCGGCAAAGCTGAAATTGGTCGACAGGTACAGCGGTGGCATCACCGCGCCGTGCGCGGTATCGGCGTCGACGCCGGCGCGGACCGCGATCGTGTCCCGAGAGAGCGTACTCATGCGCAGTCCTCCGCAGCCAGCGCGTGCCGGAAGATCCCGGCGATGGTCGCGTCCTCCTTGAGGAAGGCGTCGTGACCGTAGATCGAATCGAACTCGTGCAGCCGGGCGCGCGGCCCGAGCTTGCCGGCGAACGCACGCAGCGTCTGGATCGGCACCAGCAGGTCCTCGCGTACGCCGACCAGATCGACCGGCACCGTGATCGTCTCCGGACTGCAGCGGTGCGCGTCGAGTGAGGCCGACAGCGTCACGAAGGCCTCGGCCGGAAAGCGGGCCGCGAAGCGCGTGCCGTGCGCGTCGAGCCAGCGCTCGAGGCCGTCGGCCGGCTCGGCGCCGCCGAA
>VFQU01002135.1_pt1 | contig 9956 bp, 6 predicted proteins | sample 3512311 | NCBI WGS metagenome assembly VFQU01 (sample SAMN10412377, study PRJNA504923) | tailings metagenome | isolation source: Relicate 3 Philex TSF3 active mining site | place: Philippines: Tuba, Benguet | collected 2017-08-29 | reverse complement strand
GGTGCTGAACTGCGCGGACGATTTCGGGGAAACCACGGCCGACATCCTGGGCGCGGCGGTTCCGATCCGGGGCGTGGCCGGGGACCAGCAGGCGGCGCTGATGGGGCAGGGGTGCGTGCGGCCGGGCGAGATGAAGGCCACCTACGGGACCGGCTGCTTCATGCTGATCAACACCGGCGAGACCCGTCCGGTGTCGCGGGCGCGGCTGCTGACCACGGTGGCGGCGCGGCTGGGCGGCAGGACCACCTATGCGCTGGAAGGCTCGATCTTCATCGCCGGCGCGGCGATCCAGTGGCTGGGCGAGGGGCTGGGCATGACCGGCGGGCCGCGCGCGGCCGAGGCCCTGGCGCGGACGGCCAACGCCGACAGCGCCGTGGTCGTGGTGCCGGCGTTCACGGGTCTTGGCGCACCCTGGTGGGATGCCGACGCGCGCGGGGCGATCTTTGGGCTGACACGGGACGCCGGCCTCGCCGAGATCGCCGCGGCGACCTTCGACGCCTGCGCCCTGCAGACGCGCGACCTGGTCGAGGCCATGCGGGCCGATGCGCCGGACGCCTTTGGCGAGGCCGCAGAACTGCGCATCGACGGGGGCATGTCGCGGAGCAGCTGGTTCAGCCAGCGGCTGGCGGATCTGACCGACCTTCCGGTGCGGCGGGCCGAGTACCAGGAGACGACCGCGCTGGGCGCGGCCCTGTTCGCCGGGATCGGGGCAGGGGTCTACGCCTCGGCGGAAGAGGCGGCGGAGGCGAGGCCGGATGGCGAGCGCCTGACGCCGGCCATGCCTGTTTCGCGCCGGGAGGCGGCCTATGCGCGCTGGCTGGATGCGGTGGCGCGGGTTCGCAGCTGAGGCGGCGCACTTGACGCTGCGGCCCTGCGGCGCGAGGGTCCAAACAACGGTTTGAACGGGAAGGAAGTCGTCATGGCCGATGGTGCGATGAACATCGCCTCGATGAAGGACAAGGTCAGCGCGGAAGAATGGAAGGCGCGGGTCGACCTGGCGGCGCTGTACCGGCTGGTGGCGCTGCACGGGTGGGACGACATGATCTTCACCCACATCTCGGCCCGCATTCCGGGGCCGGAGCATCACTTCCTGATCAATCCCTACGGCATGTTCTTCGACGAGATCACGGCCAGCTCGCTGGTCAAGATCGACCTCGACGGGCAGGTGCTGCAGGAGACGCCGTACTTCATCAATCCGGCGGGCTTCACCATTCACTCGGCGGTCCATGCTGCCCGTGAGGACGCAATGTTCGTCATGCACCTGCACTCCGACCAGGGCGTCGCCGTGGCGGCGCAGAAGGAGGGCCTGCTGCCGCTGAGCCAGCATGCGCTGATCGTGCTGCCGCAACTGGCCTACCACGACTACGAGGGCATCGCGCTGAACCTCGACGAGCGCGAGCGGCTGGTGGCGGACCTTGGGCCGCAGAAGAAGCTGATGCTGCTTCGCAACCACGGCACGCTGTCGGTCGGCGCCTCGGCGGCCGAGTGCTGGCTGGGGATGTTCTATCTGGAGCGCGCCTGCCAGCAGCAGGTCCTGGCGCTGACGGCCGGCCGGGACGGGGTGCTGTTCGCGCCCGAGGCCGCCCAGGCCGAGGTGAAGGGACAGACGGGCGGCGGCGGCATGGGTCCCATCGGCGGCCTGGCCTGGCCGGGTTGCCTGCGGCAGCTTGAGCGAAGCTTGCCGGGATACGATGCCTAGTTGAGCGCACAGGTTCGCTGAGCAGATTCGGCGACCAATGGTTTGCAAAGCGTCCCGCGGTTGGGCATCGGTCCGACCGCGGGATTTTTGTTGCAGAGGCTCGCCGGGCGCGAGGGCGGAAATCCGCGCTGTTGCGGCCGATGTCGGCTGATTGTTGCAGCCGCGTAGCGGTTCGGACACGTCAGGGCCATCCGACCGGGGTTTACTTCCGTACCCCATGATACAAATAGCGCGTTCAACGACAGCCGGCGCAGCCGGCGCGGGCTGCCTGTTCCGGAGTTATTCGTGATCCGACGCCACTTCTTCCTCGTCGCCGCCGCAGTGGTTCTGGTGATCATGATCGTGGCCGGCGGATTGAAGCTGGCGACGGCCGGCGGCGGCGCCGGCAAGGGCGGACCCGGCGGTCCGGGCGGACGCGCGGCGGCCGTTACGGTGGCCACGGTCGGGAACCGGCCTTTCGCGGACCGGATCTCGGTCCTGGGCATCGCCAAGGGCCGCCAGTCCGTCACCATCACCTCCGACACGGCCGAACTGGTCGAGGCGGTGCACTTCCGGGACGGCCAGTATGTTTCCAAGGGCCAGATGCTGGTCACGCTCAAGGCCAACGAGCAGGACGCCGGCGTCGCCGAGGCCCAGGCCCGCGAGGACCAGGCGCGGCGCGACTACGAGCGCTGGAAGACCCTGGCCGACAAGGGCATCGCGCCGCGCGCCACCGCCGAACAGTACCAGGCCGCCTACGAGACCGCCCGGGCCTCGACCCAGGCGGCGCGCGCCCGGCGGCTGGACCGGGTGATCCGGGCTCCGTTCTCGGGCGTGGTGGGCCTGAGCGATATCGCGCCCGGCGCGCTGATCAGCCCCGGCGCGCCGATCGTCAGCCTGGATGACCTGGGCGTCGTGCGCGTCGATTTCGACGTGCCGGACCGCTACCTGCCTGTGCTGGCCGTCGGCACGGGCATCGTCGCGACGCCGGACGCCTATCCGGATCAGCAGTTCAGCGGCCGGATCGCTCAGCTGGACACCCGCATCGACACCAACACCCGGGCCCTTACCGCCCGGGCGGAGTTTCCGAACGGCGCGGGCCGCATCAAGCCGGGCATGCTGATGCGGGTGAACATCCAGCATGGTCGCCGCGAGGCGATGTCGGTTCCGGAGTCGGCGATCCAGTACGAGGGCGACGCCGCCTTCGTCTTCGTCATCACCGAGCGGGAAGGGCGCACCATCGTGCGCAAGACCCAGGTCGTGCCCGGCCTTTCGGAAGGCGGGTTCGTCGAGATCAAGGAAGGTGTCCGGCCCGGTGAGCGGCTGGCCGCCGACGGCCTCAACCGACTGCAGGACGGCCAGCCGGTCAGCCTGCCCGGACAGCGGCCGGCCGGCGCGCCGGGCGCGGCCCAGGGCAAGGGCCCCCGCTGATGCTGTCGGATCTTTCCGTCCGCCGGCCGGTCTTCGCCGCCGTCGCGGCGATCATCCTGTGCGTCATCGGCCTGGCGGCGTTCAGCGCCTTGCCGATCCGCGAGTTGCCCAACGTCGATCCGCCGGTCGTGTCGATCTCGACCACCTATCGCGGGGCCTCGGCCGAGGTTGTCGAGGAGCGGATCACCCAGGTGATCGAGCGGCAGGTGTCCGGCGTCCAGGGCATCGACCGGATCAACTCCTCCAGCCGCGACGGCAACTCGCGGATCAACATCACCTTCGCCCTGGACACCAACCTGGAGACGGCCGCGAACGATATCCGCGACGCCGTCAGCCGGGTGACGGCGCAACTGCCCGACCAGGCCGATCCGCCGCAGATCGCCAAGGCCAACGCCGACTCCTCGCCGATCATCATCCTGAACATGACCTCGACGACGCTGAACCGGCTTCAGCTCGCCGACTATGCCGACCGCTATCTGGTCGAGCGGCTGTCGACCGTGCCGGGCGTGGCCAGCGTGGGCCTGAACGGGCCGCTGTACACCATGCGCATCTGGCTGGACGCCGACGCCATGGCCGCGCGCGGCGTGACGGTGGATGATGTCGAGACGGCGCTGAACAGCCAGAACGTCGAACTGCCGGCCGGGGCCCTGGAGAGCCAGGCCAAGGACTTCACCATCCGCGTCAATCGCGGCTACAGCCGGCCCGAAGACTTCGCCCAATTGCCGGTGCGGCCTGCCAGCGCGGGCGCGGCGAGCCAGGCCAGCGCATCGGCCACCGGCGTCGCCGGCGCGACCACGACGACGACGACCAACCGGCTGCAGAGCGCAGGGACCGACAACCCGGCCTATGTGACGCGCCTTGGCGATGTCGCGCGGATCGAGGAAGCGGCGAACGAGGATCGCCGCGTTTTCCGTGGCAACGGCGTCGACCAGATCGGCATGGCCGTGACCCGCCAGTCGCAGGCCAACGACCTGCAGATCGCCGAACTGATCAAGGCCGAGGTCGAGGAGATCAACGCCAACCTGCCCGAGGGCACAAACCTGATCGTGGCCGTCGACTCCTCGGAGTTCACGGCCGAGGCGATCCACGAGGTTTGGATCACGATGGGCATCGCGCTCGGCCTGGTGGCGCTGGTCAACCTGCTGTTCCTTGGAAGCTGGCGTGCGGCTCTGATCCCGACGGTGGTGGCGCCGATCTGCCTGTTGTCGAGCTTTATCGTGCTCGTGCCGCTGGGCTTTTCGCTGAACCTGCTGACGCTGCTGGCGCTGGTCCTGGCCATCGGCCTGGTGGTCGATGACGCCATCGTCGTGGTCGAGAACATCCAGCGCCGCATCGACGAGGGTGAGCCGGCCCCGGTCGCGGCCATGCGCGGCACCCGGCAGGTGTTCTTCGCCGTGGTGGCCACGACCATCGTGCTGATCGCGGTGTTCGCGCCGCTGATGTTCCTGCCCGGATATATCGGCAGGTTGTTCGTGGAGCTGGCCGTCGCCATCGCCGCCGCTGTCTTCTTCTCGGCGCTGCTGGCGCTCAGCCTGTCGCCGATGATGGCGTCCAAGCTGCTGAAGCCGGCCAAGACCGAGGGCTGGCTGGTGCGCCGGGTCGATGCGGGCATGGAGAAGCTGCGGACCTCCTATCACAACTCGCTCGACATGCTGCTGGGTCACCGGCTGGCATCGATCGGCGCGGGGGTGCTGGTCGTTGTGCTGGTCGGGCTGGCCGGGCTGCTGTTCGTCACGGTGCCGCAGGAACTGGTGCCGGCCGAAGACCGCGGCCGGGTGGACATCAGCCTGAACGGACCCGAGGGCGCGGGCTTCGAATACACCAAGCAGGCGGCGGACGAGCTGGAACGCCAGCTCAAGCGCTACTACGACCAGGGCGACGCCGAGCGCTACGTCATCAGCATTCCGCGCTTCGGCGCCAGCCAGTTCAACACCGGCAACGGCATCCTGGTCATGAAGCCCTGGGGCGAGCGCAAGGTCACCTCCGACGAGGCGGCGGCCGAGCTGAACCGGACCCTGGGCCAGATCACCAGCGTGCGGGCGGTGGCCAGCGTGCGCGGACCGTTCCAGCGTGGCGGCGGCAGCGGCGGCGGCTCCAACGTCGACCTGATCGCGCTGGGCAACGACTACGCCGAGATCAACCGCTGGCTCCAGCCGATCCTGCAGGCGACGCAGAACAACCCGGGCTTCGCGCGGCCACGCGTGGACTACGAGCCCAACGCGCCGCGCCTGTCGGTGGATATCGACCGCGACAAGGCGGCCTCGCTGGGCGTGTCCGCGCAGTCGATCGGCCGTGTGCTGGAGACGATGTTCGGCTCGCGCCGGGTAGGGACCTACATCAAGAACGGCCAGGAATACGATGTCATCGTCCAGACCGACCTGGAGCGGCGGCGGACGATCGAGGACCTGAACACCCTCTATGTGCGGTCGAGCTCGGGCGAGCTTATCCCGCTGTCGAGCGTGGTGCGCACGACGGTGCGGGGCGATGTTCCCGACCGCCCGCGTGTCGACCGGCTGCGCTCGATCACCCTGACGGCGCAGCTCAATCCCGGCTACACGGTCGCCGAAGCCATCGAGTTTCTCGAGGCGGAGGCCGCCAAGCAGAGCAACTCGGCGGTGACGGTCGCCTGGGGCGGCCAGGCGCGCGACTTCCTCGAGGCGTCGGGCGCGGTGGGCCTGGCCTTCGGCTTTGCCCTGCTGCTGGTGTTCCTGGTGCTGGCGGCGCAGTTCGAGAGCTGGATCCACCCGGCGGTGATCATGCTGACCGTGCCGCTGGCGGCGCTGGGCGGGCTGTTCGGCCTGCTCATTACAGGCTCGACAATCAACACCTACAGTCAGATCGGGCTCGTCATCCTCATCGGCATCGCGGCGAAGAACGGCATCCTGATCGTGGAATTCGCCAACCAGCTGCGCGACGCCGGCAAGTCGATCCGTGACTCGGTGATCGAGGCTTCGGCCCTGCGCCTGCGGCCGATCATCATGACCTCGATCTCGGCCGCCTTCGGGGCCATGCCGCTGATCCTGTGGCAGGGGGCGGGCGCCGAGAGCCGGCGGACGATCGGCGTCGTCATCTTCTTCGGGGCGATCTTCGCCACCATGCTGACGCTGTTCATCGTGCCCGTCTTCTACAACCTGCTGGCCAGGTTCACGAAGTCGCCCGAGCACACGGCCAAGCAGATCGAGGCCTACGAGGAAGAAGAAACGGCGATGGCCAAGGCGGCCGAATAGCCGCTCGTCGCCGCCTTCGGCGCGGTGGCGTTTACCGCCGCGCCAGCCTATGAAGGGTGGAAGTTTTCGGCCCGGGCGGTGAGCAGGCATGGATGATGCGCAGGTGATGGCGGAACGGCAGGACATCGCCCTGCTGCGACGGCTCGAGGAACGCGTGCTCTGGCTGGCCAGCTGGACCATCCACAACGCCAACCACCTGCGCGAGAGCCGCGACGGGCTCAAGGTCGGCGGTCACCAGGCCAGCTGCGCCTCGATGACCACCCTGATGACGGCGCTGTACTTCCGCGTGCTGCGTCCCCAGGACCGGGTCGCGGTGAAGCCCCACGCCAGTCCGGTGTTCCACGCCATCCAGCATCTGTACGGCCGGCAGGACCTGGACCAGCTGAAGCGTTTCCGCTCGATCGGCGGGGCGCAGTCCTATCCCTCGCGCACCAAGGACAAGGACGACGTCGACTTCTCGACCGGGTCGGTCGGGCTGGGCGTGGCCATGACCGCCTTCGCCAGCCTGACCCAGGACTATGTGGCGGCGCGCGGCTCGGTGAAGCCGGATGCGATGGGGCGGATGATCTCGCTGCTGGGCGACGCCGAGCTGGACGAGGGCAACATCTACGAGGCCCTGATCGAGGCCTGTAAGCACGACCTGCGCAATACCTGGTGGATCGTCGACTACAACCGCCAGAGCCTGGATGCGACGACGTCGGACCGGATGTTCACCCGCTATGGCGAGATCTTCGACGCCGCCGGTTGGCGGGTCGAGACGCTGAAGTGGTCGAAGCGTCAGCTGGCCGCCTTCGCCCGGCCCGGCGGCGAGGCGCTGAAGGGCTGGATCGAGACCGCGCCGAACGATCTCTACTCGGCCCTGACGTATCAGGGCGGGGCTGCCTGGCGGGAGCGGCTGAACGCCGACCTGGCCCAGGACAAGCGCGCGCTGAAGCTGATCGCCAGCTACGCCGACGAGGATCTGGCCCTGGTGATGACCGAGCTGGGCGGCCATTGCCTGGAGACGATCCTGGAGGCCTTCGAGCGCGCGGCCGAGGACGACGCGCCGCGGTTCTTCATCGCCTATACGGTCAAGGGCTGGCGGCTGCCGTTTCAGGGGCACAAGGACAACCACGCCGGCCTGATGACGCCGGCCCAGGTGGCCGAGCTGCGCGGCCGGCTGGGCGTGAGCGAAGGCGAGGAGTGGGACGTCTTCTCCGGCATCGGCGACAACGAGCGCAAGGCGCTGCGCCGCCTGGTCGAGACGGCGCCCTTCGCCGGTCGCAAGGATGGCCGGCGCGATGCGCGCCATATCCCGACGCCCTCGGCCGACGACCTGCTGCCCGCCGTCGCGGGCGAGGAAGCCTCGACCCAGGCGGCGTTCGGCAAGGTGATGTTCGAGATCGCCAAGCGGTCCGACGACTTCTCCGACCGGGTCGTGACCACTTCGCCGGACGTTACGGTCTCGACGAATCTCGGCGGCTTTGTGAACCGGCGCGGCGTGTTCCATCGACGGGCGCACGAGGACGTCTTCAAGAACCGGCGCATCCCCTCGGCCCAGGTCTGGTCGATGGCCGAGACGGGCCAACACGTCGAACTGGGCATCGCCGAGAACAACCTGTTCATCGCCCTGGCGGCGCTGGGCCTGTCGCATTCGCTGTTTGGCGAGCGGCTGTTTCCGGTGGGAACGTTGTATGATCCCTTCATCGCGCGCGGGCTCGATGCGCTGAACTACGCCTGCTACCAGGACGCCCGCTTCCTGCTGGTGGCGACGCCCAGCGGGCTGACGCTGGCGCCGGAGGGCGGGGCGCACCAGTCGATCGGCACGCCGTTGATCGGCATGAGCCAGCCGGGACTGGATTCGTATGAACCGGCCTTCGCCGACGAGACCGCGGTGCTGATGGCGCACGCGTTCGAGCGCATTCAGGCGGAAGGCGGGGGCTCGACCTATCTGCGGCTGTCGACGCGGTCGCTGCGCCAGCCCGTGCGCACGGACGACGCCTGGCGGACCGGCGCGGTCGAGGGGGCCTACTGGTTGCGGCCGCCGGCCGAGGGGGCGCGGCTGGCCCTGGTCTACAGCGGGGCGATCGCCCCCGAAGCCATCGCGGCGCATGACGCGCTGCTGGAGGATGCGCCGGGCGCCGGCCTGCTGGCCGTGACCTCGCCCGACGTGCTGCACGCCGACTGGACAGCGGCCGGCCGCGCGCGCTGGACGGCCGGCGAGACGCGTACGGCGACGATCGAGCGGCTGCTGGCGCCGCTTGCCCCGGACGCGGCGCTGGTTACGGTTCTGGATGGCGCGCCGGCGGCCCTGTCCTGGATCGGGTCGGTTCGCGGCCAGCGCGTGCGGGCGCTGGGGCTGGAGAGCTTTGGTCAGTCGGGCGACCTGCCTGACCTCTACCAGCGCTATCGGCTGGACCCCGAGGCGATTCTTGACGCCTGCGCCGACCTGATGGTCTGAACCGCCCCTAGAGGGCGTTGGTGATGTCCATGCGCCGGATCAGGCCGTCGGCGTCGAAGGCGAAGGTGTGGAGCACGGCGGCTTCCGACCAGACCTGACCTTCGAGGTTGCGGACGAGCTGCATGGAATGAACCGCGATGCCGCCGTCGGGCAGCGTCTCGTACTCAAGCGGCGTGATCTCGACGCGAATGAGCTGGAACTGCCGGGTCCAGTAGCTGCGGATGGCCTCGTGGCCCTGGATGCGGCCGCCGTCGATGGCGTCGGGCCAGTCGGCGTCAGCAGCGATCGATCCGAGGATGGTCTCGATATCACGCTTGTTGAACGCCTCGATCAGACGCTCGATGAGCGCCCTGCGGTCTTCCGACATCCCGGCTCTCTCCGGCCGCTTCCGTCCCCTCCACGCCCGCAAGGGCATGGAACCCGCATCTAGCCCTCAATTTCCTCGATCCGCCAGATGAGACGGTCGAGAAAGCTGAAGCGATAGAGCAGGGCGCCTTCGCCCCAGCGACCGCCGTCGAGGCTGGAGACGTCGTGATGGACGCGGACCATCAGGTCGTCGCCATCGGCCGAGACACCCAGAACCTTGCTCAGAACGCGGACCGTGGCCAGGCCGCGCGTCAGGTAGTTGGTCACGGCCGGCTTGCCGACGATCCACTCGCCCTGGTCGAGGCGGTTCTGGATCCGGACATCGGAATGGAGTTCGGCCAGCGCGCCATCCAGGTCGGCGCGACCAAGGGCGTCGAAGTAACGCTCAACCTGGGTGCGCCGGGCGGGCATGGCGTTGAAGCGTCAGCTGCCCGGCTTGTAGCCGGTCTCGACCTTGAGGTAGGCGATCAGGTCGATGCGCTTCTGGGCGTCCTTCACACCGACGAAGGACATCTTGTTGCCGGGCAGGAAGCCGCGCGGATCGGCCAGCCAGGCGTCCAGCTTTTCGGCGTCCCAGGTGAAGCCGGCGTTCTTGACCGCGTCCGAATAGGCAAAGCCCTCGACCGAGCCGGCCTTGCGGCCGAACACGCCATGGAGGTTGGGGCCGGTGAGCTTGGGACCGCCTTCCGGCAGGGTGTGGCAGGAGCGGCAGAGGGCGAACTGACGGCGCCCGTTTTCGAGGTCGCCAGTGTTGTAGGGCGCCGGCAGGCTGGCCAGGATGGCGGCCTTCTCTGCGTCAGTCGGGCCCGCAGCG
>VFQU01002134.1_pt1 | contig 9964 bp, 8 predicted proteins | sample 3512311 | NCBI WGS metagenome assembly VFQU01 (sample SAMN10412377, study PRJNA504923) | tailings metagenome | isolation source: Relicate 3 Philex TSF3 active mining site | place: Philippines: Tuba, Benguet | collected 2017-08-29 | reverse complement strand
TGACCGCCCGCCCGCGACGCCATCGGTCCGGCGTCGCGGGCGCTCCACCGGCAACGTCGTTCCGCGCGGCCGCCGATGCGTCCGCGAGGACGCGCCGGCGCCGTTCACGGTAGCCGAGCAGGCCGAACCCGGCAGTAGGACCTATGAGGAAAAGTACGCGTCGGACCACGTGCACGATCTGAATGGGCACGCCGCCTCCGCAGTGAACGGCACGTTCTTCGCGGCACCGACCCCCGGTTACACGCTTGCACGACCTCTTCGAGATCGTCACCGAGACCAGGCCGGCGACCGCGCCGGTCAGCCGCAGCCACGACGGGCGGGTGCCGATCAGGGTCCGCATCGCGCTCGACGAGGGCCATCCGGCCGGCGTCGTCGCGATGATGCTCGAGAAGATCAGCCGCTCGAAGATGATGCTGCGCTTCTATGGAAAGCGAGGTTCATGCGCCGGCGTCGCGCGTGTGCGGCAGCGCTGCAAGGATTCGAGCACCCTTGCTGACAGGAAAAAATCCCGTCGCATAGCAGCATGAATCGTTCCGAGTCACCGCGCTTCCCGCACCGTCCCGGCACCGGCGAATGTCATCGGGTCGCAACGGCCCGGAAACGCAACAGTCATGAGCGTTCACTGTGCAGGAATCCAACATCGCATTAACACCGCCATTTGTCGCAGGACAGCACATAGGCCGCGTCGATCCGCCTGCAGACCCACACCGCCGATGACTCGGTGCAGCACGCATCACCGTGGCACATCGCTTGCGTAGAGGACGACCGGGTTCAATCCGAGCCCTTGGGAGGGATCATCCTATGCGTAGTCAGAATCAGAACACGGTCTCGACACGTCCCGTCCGCGCTGCACGCGCCCGTCTTTCTTGCGCACTGCGCCAACTGCTGGCGCTGGCCGCAGCGGCCTTGTGCGCCGCACCCGCCGCGCAGGCGATCGAGATCGAAGCCGGCGACTGGACGATCGACGTCGGCGGCTTCATCAATGCCTACTACACCGCGACCGACTGCGGCGACGAGATGGTCGGCGGTCTCGCATTGGCCGGGCGCGCGCTCGGCTGCGGCGGCGAGGACAAGCGCACGACGATCGGCAACGGCCTGCTGCCCAATGCGCTGGTCACCAAGTTCCGCACCTCGCAGGGGGGTTACGACATCGGCGGCACGATCGCGATCATGGCCCACACCGCAACGTCGAGCTCGATCGACGCCAACAGCGGCGTCGACGTGCGCCCGGCGTTCTTCACGATCGGCGACGATCGCATCGGCACGTTCAAGCTGGGCCGCGACTACGGCATCTTCGGCGCCAACGCGATCCTCACCGACATGACCCTGCTCGGCGTCGGCATGCCGATCCAGGCCACGCAGCGCGGCCGCGTGACGCTCGGCCACATCGGCTCGGGATACAGCTGGCTCGGCAACTACGGCCAGATGACCTGGACCTCGGCGCCGACCGGCGGCCTGGTCTTCAGCGCCGGCCTGATGAGTCCGGTCGACAACGGCGCCGCCTACGTCTCCAAGTCCGAACCGCAGCTGCAGGCCCAGATCGCCTGGAGCAACGAAGGCTTCAAGGTCTGGGCCGGCGCCAAGACGCAGCGCTTCCATCCGGCCGAAGACGCCGACCCGGCGCTCGAGCCGTTCACGATGACCGGCGCCGAGATCGGCGCATCGTTCACGGCCGGCCGCTTCGCCGCGCTGGCCAACGTGCAGAGCGGCAAGGGCCTGGGCATCCTGTCCGACGGCGACCAGGAGGACACCAAGTCGACCAACTGGCTCGCACAGGGCACGTTCGCGGCGACCGACAAGCTCAAGCTCGGCCTCAACTACGGCGTCAGCCGCAACCGCGACGAGGAACCGGCCACCGGCGGCCTCAAGCAGAACAGCAACGCCACGGCCGGCGCGTACTATGCGCTGACCAGCAGCGTGACGTTCGCGTTCGAACTCAGCCAGACCCGCTCGAAGGGATTCGACGGCGAAACCGTCAAGATGAATGGTGCATCCTTCGGCGGCATCGTCTTCTTCTGACGCCCTGTCGGTCCGCGGCCGGTGCGGCCGCGGACCGACCGACTCGACTCGATCGAACCATGACCCCGATTCCGAACCCGCTCCAAGTCACCGCGACACCGGCGACGCTCGCCCTGATCGACCGCCTGCGCGAGCGCCACGGACCGGTGTTGTTCCATCAGTCCGGCGGCTGCTGCGACGGCTCCTCGCCGATGTGCTATCCGCAGGGCGAGTTCCTGATCGGCGACAGCGACGTCCAACTCGGTGAGATCGGCGGCGCGCCGTTCTACATCAGCCGGCCGCAGTTCGAATACTGGAAGCACACCCAGCTGATCATCGACGTCGTCGAAGGCCGCGGCGGCATGTTCTCGCTCGAGAACGGCGAAGGCGTGCGCTTCCTGGTGCGCTCGCGATTGTTCGAGCACGCCGAGTTCGCGGCGCTGCAGGCGGCCGGCCGCGTCTGAGCGCGGCCGCTGTCGGACCCGAGCGGGGCGCTCAGACCGCGCCGCGCACCTTGAGCGTGGTGCCGTTGATGCCGACGACCTCGACCGTTGCGCCGACCGGCGCGTCGGTGCCCTCGGCGAGCCAGACGGTGTCGCCGACACGCACCTTGCCGCGACCGTTGACGATCGCCTCGGCGACGATCAGCTGGCGGCCGAGCATGCGCGCGCCCTTGCGGTTGAGCAGCGGCTGGTCGTCGCGCAGTTCGGCGGCGGGACGGATGTACTTCCAGTAGACCAGGCAGGTGGCCAGCGACAGCAGCGCGAACACGATCGCCTGCAGCAGCGGCGCCAAATCCGGCAGCAGCAGCGTCAGCACGCCCATCAGCGCCGCCGACAAGCCGATCCAGAGCAGGAAGTAGCCGGGCGCGATCATCTCCGCGCCGATCAGCACCAGCGCCGCGAGCCACCAGCCGTAGTGCAGCGACAGACCGTCAGGCAGCCAGTTCATCTTTCACGCTCCTGTAGCAAGGGGGCGAGCGCCGGACTCTGCCCGGCGCTCGGTCGAATCGTGCAGGCGCCGTTTGCGCAGCGTCCCGGAATCGAGCGCCTGCTCATCGATTCCGGCGCGATCCTGCCGGGATCGCGCTCGTCGCGGCCGTCGCTCAACGGAACGGCGGCGACGGCGGCGGCGGAACACGGCCCGGCGGCGGCGGTGGCGCGGCCTGACGCTCGATCGCACTGCGCGCGATTTCGGCGATGCCGGCCAGCGAACCGAGCACGCCGGTCGCCTCCAGCGGCAGGATCAACGTCTTCTGGTTGGGCGCGCTGGCCAGCGCCTGCAGCGCCTCGACGTACTTGTTCGCGACGAAATAGTTGATCGCGTTGATGTCGCCCTGCGCGATCGCCGCCGACACCATCTCGGTCGCCTTGGCCTCGGCCTGGGCCAGACGTTCGCGCGCCTCGGCCTCGCGGAAAGCGGCCTCCTTCTTGCCTTCGGCCTCGAGGATCGCCGACTGCTTCTCGCCGTCGGCCTTGAGGATCGCCGCCTGGCGGAAGCCCTCGGCGTCGAGGATGTTCGCGCGCTTCTCGCGCTCGGCCTTCATCTGCCGCGCCATTGCGTCGACCAGGTCGCGCGGCGGCGAGATGTCCTTGATCTCGATGCGGTTGACCTTGACGCCCCAGGGATGGGTCGCCTCGTCGACGACGCTGAGCAGCTTGGCATTGATCGCATCGCGCTGGCTCAGCGACTCGTCCAGGTCCATCGAGCCGAGCACGGTGCGGATGTTGGTCATGATCAGCGCCAGCGCGGCCTGTTCGAGATTGGCGACCTCGTAGGCGGCCTTGGCCGCGTCGAGCACCTGATAGAACACCACGCCGTCCACGCGCACGACCGCGTTGTCCTTGGTGATGACGTCCTGCGACGGCACGTCGAGCACCTGCTCCATCATGTTCATCTTGCGGCCGACGTTCTGGACCATCGGCACCAGCAGATGGAAACCCGGCGTCAACGTGTGGGTGTACTTGCCCCAGCGCTCGACGGTCCACTCGTAACCCTGCGGGACGATGCGTATGGCCTTGAATAAAAGGATCACGACGAGCGCGACGATCGCGGCTATGAAGTACGGCATGGTCGGCTCCTGCTTGACTGTGCGCCACGATAGCAGGCGCGCGTGGCACGAAAAAGGCACGTCGCAGCGCTGCTCGACCGAATATGCGGAAAAGGCCTTGCAACCCGCCCCGACCGGCACGGTCGCGTCGGAGCTGCCACCTGCGGTTTGCGCCATCGATCGCGAGCACGGCATCCACTTGATGGACCGCGCTTGAAAGCGCCTTTTGTCAGGCGAGTTCTCTTAGCCTGTGATCGGGCCGACATCGGGCATGGGTCGGGAGTCGGTCGATACCGATGTGCGTCGCGATGTGCTCGACGTGCTTCAGGAATCCAATGGGAGCCTGCCCATCAACAGACTGTTCTCGCCCGGAAGCGCTGGGCGAGGCCTGAGCTTCGACGACCCGGCAGCGCGTGGCCGGCATCGAGCGGCGTTCGGCCATGTTCGCCAGTGTGCGCCACGCGATGCTCGATGACGGCATTGGATTCAGCTCTTTCTGTACGGCGGCCGGTGATCGAACAGCGGCTCGGCAGCCACTGGAGCCACGGTGCGCAGCGGCGGGATGTCGTCCGAAGTCGGTCGATCGCGCCATCCGAGCATCGGGCGAAGAATGGGCCTTCCAGGGATAGTTTCTCGGAGCGCGCGGGTTGCTCATCGAGCCCGCGGCCGTCCATCTTGTCGAGACGCCTGGAGATAGGCGCAGAACATGTCGGTCATCGCATCAGCGAAGGCGTTGATTTCAGTTCTGGTTCGCCGGGTCTGGGAAAAGCTCCTGCCCACGGTGCTGAGCGTCGTGAAAATGAGGTTGCCCGCCAGCTTGCGCGACGCAGTGGATGCCTTTGGCAACACCTCCACCATGAAGGCTTCGACCATCCGCTCGCCGTCGGCGCGCAGTTGACGTGCTTCCGGACTGTCCCGATAGAGCGGCGCGGCGTCATTGAGCGCACCGCGAACCTCGGCCTCCTCGCATTCGGAGCGAAGGAAGGCATGTACGACGGCACGCAAGCGCTCCAGGTGCGGTGTACCGGCATCTTCGAGGATGCTCCGCAGCATCCGCGTCGTCTGCATCCACTCATCGACCTGGAGACGAAACAGGATCGACGCCTTGTTGGGAAAGTACTGGTAGATCGACCCGACGCTGACGCCGGCTCTCTCGGCGACGCGCGCCGTGGTGAACCGGGGGGCGCCTTCCTCGGCCAGGACCTGGGCGGCAGCTTGCAGGATAGCGGCTACCAGCTCGGTCGAACGCGTCTGCTGCGGTTGCTTGCGCGAGACGATCTGCGGACGCCGGCGAGCGGTCATGGTGGCGTGGCGCCGCAATGCTCGGCACACGGAAATCCGATCATTCGCTCCATCCTTCAATGCGATGAATTGTTCGCATAGTAGCGCGGCATCGATCGCCTGCTCCACTCCCGATCGACGACCTGCCCAGCTGCCCTGGTCGCTGCCGCAATCGGACATGGCCTATCCGTCGATGCCTCCCCCGAACGCGCGCGCCCGATCAGGATGCCCGCCCGGACGATCACTTTGCGTCGCCCAGACGCGACTTTTACTGACGAAAAACCTGAACTCTGCGGCTGGGCAGTCCTGAGAAAAGCGCGACCGGTCAGCCGCCACCCCAAGCATATCCAGCGCTGACGCGAGTCGCTGTCGTGCTCCCGGAATGCGAACTCGAATGCGAATTTCTAATACGAATAATTCGTCATATTATCGTTCTAACGCGACCAATTGATCGCGTTCAAGGCGCCTCATCCCAAGGCGCTTCCTTCCCCCGACCCCGAACCGGACAATGCAATGACCTCAACACTGACCAGCGCACCCCTGGCCCCCTTGCTCGATCGCCTGTTCGAGCAGGCCGATCAGTCCCCGAGCCCTGCACTGCTCGGCATCTCCCGCGAGGAAGGCGAGCGCCTGATGCGCAGCAAGACCGAATATCTCGACTTCTACAGCCGTGCCAAGGATTTGTGGCTGCCGGTTTCTCGCCAGACCGGCGTGCTGCTGTACCAGTTGGCGCGCAGCACCAACGCCCGCAACGTCGTCGAATTCGGCACCTCGTTCGGACTCTCGACCCTGTACCTGGCGGCGGCGCTGCGCGACAACGGGGGTGGCCGCCTGATCGGCAGCGAGTTCGAGCCGTCGAAGGTCGCCAAGGCTCGCCAGCATCTGATCGAAGGCGGAGTGGACGACCTGGTCGAGATCCGCGACGGCGATGCTCTGAAAACGCTGACCACCGACCTTCCCGAGTCCATCGACCTGCTGCTGCTCGACGGAGCCAAGTCGATCTACTGTGAGGTTCTCGATCTGGTCGAGCGCCGCCTGCGGCCCGGCGCGCTGGTTGTCGCCGACAATGCAGACTTCAGCCCTGAGTACCTGACGCGCGTACGCTCCCCGGAAAGCGGCTACCTGTCCGTGCCGTTCGGCGAAGACGTGGAGCTGTCGATCCGCCTGGGCTGACGCACGCCGGACGTTCTCCGGGAAACTCTTTCCGCATGACAAGACGAAGGCGACATCCTTGAACACGCCCAATCCCCCGACTCAGCGCCCGCAGGGCCGCTTCGGCAAAGCCCTGCTGCGCATGCTGATGAAGCAGGCGCAGGTCGTCGAGGCCGAGACCGTCGCCGAAGGTTTCCGGTTGATCACACTGGAAAGCCCGGCATTCAAGGATCTCCATTGGATCCCCGGCCAGAAGGTACAGATCGCGATGGGTTCGGCCTTCGTCGCGCGCACGTTCACGCCGATCGAATGGGATGCCAAATCAGGGCGAACCCGCCTTCTCGGCTACGCGCACGGCAGCGGGCCAGGCAGCGCCTGGGTTTCCGACAGCAAGCCGGGCGACGGATGCGACGTATTCGGCCCGCGCGCCTCGCTCGACGTCAGTCGCGCCGGTGCAACACGCGTCGCGTTTGGCGATGAAACCTCGATTGGGCTGGCCTACGCCCTCAGCCGTCACGCTGCGGGTACCGGCTGGGAATGCCTGCTCGAAGTGAACAGCGCCGCCCCTGTCCGTGAAGTGCTCGTGCGACTTGGGCTCGACCGCGTCGAGCTGTTCGAGCGGACAGGGAACGACGCACAGCTCGAAGACATCGCGCGCCGCGTGCCGAACCTCGATGCCGTCGGCGCCGCCTTCATCCTCACCGGCAAGGCGTCTTCCATCCAGCGCCTGGGGCGCGCGCTGAAAGCCTCGGGGGTTCCGTCGTCCCGCCTGATGGTCAAACCCTATTGGGCGCCGGGAAAGACCGGCCTGGATTGAAGCCAGGCGGCAGACCGTGCGGGCTGCCAGAGCGCTGACGATGACCCCGGTGCGCCTGACGCGTGGCTGGCGCGTTTCGAGGCGTGGCTGCGGGACGGCAGCATCCGCTTCGCCGTCGTGATCGAAGTACTCCAATGCGTGACGGCGGCATCGCGCAGTACCGCCCAGCGACGCTACTTGGGTGCCGTATCGAGTCTTGCAGAAGAAACCGGGCACCTGGATACCCCGCGACTCGACGGCTGCGTTTGGACTTCTTGCGCGGCGTCCCGCGCTGAACCACCGCTCAGGCCGGCTGCGGCAGCAGCAGACTGACCTCGAGGCCGCCGTCGGCGCGATTGGCGAGCTGGACGCGACCGCCGTGCGCCTCGGCGATCTCGCGTGCCAGCGAGAGGCCCAGGCCGGTGCCGCTGCGCTTGGTCGAGTAGAACGGCAGCAGCGCATGGGCGAGCACGGTCTCGCTCATGCCGGGCCCGCGGTCGCGCACGTCGATGCGCAGATCGCGCCCGGTGCGGGAAACGGCCAATTCCACTCCGTCCGGCGGACCGCCGGCCTCGTGCGCGTTCTTGAGCAGGTTGATCAACACCTGCTCGATCTGCGTACGGTCGAACCAGCCCGGCTCGGCCGGCGGCGGGCCGGCCGGCGTGAACGCGTACTGCGCCGACAGCGCGTCGAGCAGCGGCGCCCAGGCGACCGCCTGCGGCTGCGGCTGCGGCAGCCGCGCGAAGCGCGCATAGCCCTGGATGAAGGCCTCCAGATGGCGCGTGCGGTCCTCGATGGTCTCGAACACCGTCGCCAGGCGCGCGACGTCGCCGCGACGCGCGAGTTCGCGCCCGGAATGCGACAGCGAACTGATCGGCGCCAGCGAATTGTTGATCTCGTGGCTGATCACGCGGATCACCTTCTTCCAGGTCGCCACTTCCTGCCGCGACAGCTCGCGCGTCATCCGCCGCAGCATGACCATGCGGTGCGCGCGGCCCTGCAGCTTGAAGTCGCGCTGGGACAGGTGGAAGGTCTCTTCCTCGCCGTCGATCTCGGCCGAGAACAGGCGGTCCTCGCGATCGGCCAGCGCGGCGCCGAGCTGTTCGGGCGCCTCGGCGACGATCGCATCGAAGCGTTCGCCGTTGAGCGCGCGGCCGTGGTTGAGCAACGCGCGCGCGGCCAGATTGGCGTGGACGACGTGGCCGCCCGATTCGATCAGCACCATCGCCGTCGGCGAGTGCTGCACCAGGGTGTCGAGCATCAGCTCGCGTTCGACCAGTCCGCGGCGCTGTTCGCGCAGCACCTGGCCGAGCTGGTTGTGCGCGACGACCAGATCGCCCATCTCGTCGCGGCGTCGGTCGGCGATCGAGAAACTGAAGTCGCCGTCGCGGAACGCGACCACGCTGCCGGACAAGGCACGGATCAGCTCGACCAGCGGCCGCGCCATCAGCCGCGCCGTCAGCATCGCGACCGGCAGCACCGCACCGAACGCGGCCGCCGCGGCGATCCAAGGCGTCTGCAGCCAGCCGATCAGCGCGGCCGTCAGCGCCGCGGCCGCCGCGGCCGCGAACGCCATCGCCGCGACGAGCTTACCCTCGAGCGACAGGAGGCGCATGGCGCACCTGCCCTTCGCCGCGCACGATCGTCCGTTCGATCGTCAGCGCCTCCAAGCCCATCGGGCCGTAGGCATGCAGGCGCGTGGTCGAAATGCCGATCTCGGCACCGAGGCCGAGTTCGCCGCCGTCGCTGAAGCGCGAGGACGCATTGATCATGACGACCGCCGAGCGCAAGGCGCGCTCGAACCGGCGCGCTGCGTCCGCGTCGGCGGTCGCGATGACCTCGGTGTGATCCGATCCGTAGCGGCGGATGTGCGCGATCGCCGCGTCGAGATCGTCGACGACGCGCACGGCGAGGATCAGGTCCAGATACTCGGCCGCGTAGTCGTCCTCGCTCGCGGCGGCGACGTCCGCGTCGAGCGCGCGCGTGCGCTCGCAGCCGCGCACCGTGACGCCGTGGGCGCGCAGCGCGGCCAGCGCGCGCGGCACGAATGTGGGGGCGGCGTCGCGATGGACCAGCAGCGTCTCGAGCGCATTGCAAGCCGACGGACGCGTCGTCTTGCCGTCGATCAGCAGGCCGAGCGCCAGATCCGGATCGGCCGCGGCGTCGACGTAGAGATGGCACACGCCCTTGTAGTGCTTGATGACCGGCACGCGCGAGTGCTCGGCGACGAAACGGATCAGGCCCTCGCCGCCGCGCGGGATCACCAGGTCGAGCAGATCCTCGGCCTGCACGAGTTCGCGGATGCGGTCGCGCTCGGGCTCGTCGATGAAGGTCAAGGCCGCGCGCGGCACGCCGAACGCGTCGAGCGCGTCATGCAGCGCCGCGACGATCGCCAGGTTCGACGCGCGCGCCTCGCTGCCGCCGCGCAGTACGACCGCGTTGCCGGCCTTCAGGCACAGGCTGGCGGCGTCGGCGGTCACGTTCGGGCGTGCTTCGTAGATCATCGCGATCACGCCGAGCGGAATGCGCACGCGCTCCACGCGGATGCCGTTCGGGCGAATCTCGCTGCGCGTGACGATGCCGACCGGATCGGGCAGGCCGGCGACCTCGTCGACCGCATCGGCGACCGCCGCGAGCCGGCCCGGATCGAGCCGCAGGCGATCGACCAGCGCGGCCGCGCGGCCCTG
>VFQU01002133.1_pt1 | contig 9966 bp, 12 predicted proteins | sample 3512311 | NCBI WGS metagenome assembly VFQU01 (sample SAMN10412377, study PRJNA504923) | tailings metagenome | isolation source: Relicate 3 Philex TSF3 active mining site | place: Philippines: Tuba, Benguet | collected 2017-08-29 | reverse complement strand
CAGCCTGCTAGTGTTTCCCCGTCGTCTTTCCATCGCCCAGGGCCCGCCCATGTCCATCGTCCCGTCCCGCTTCGCATCCCGTTCGGCGCTCGCGCTGCTGGCCGGCCTGCTGACCGCCTGCTCGGGCTCCGACCGCGCGCCTGCGCCGGCGGCACCGGCGGCACCGGCCGTCAATACGCAGCTCGCCAAGGAGATCGCGATGTACGAGGACCTGTTGAAGTCGCAGAGCTACGAGCTGGCCGCGCCGATCGGTCAGGACATCGTGCAGCGCTTTCCGGCCAGTCCGGAGGCGGTCAAGGTCAAGCAGACGCTGCCCGACGTGCAGGCCAAGGCCGAAGCGACGACGACGCGACGCCGGCTCGAGCGGCTGTGGTCGTACCAGACCGGCACTTCCGAGTCGGGCGGCACGCAGAACACCGCATCGATCTACAGCAGCGGCGGCGCGGCCGAGGACCGCATCCGGCTGGTGCTGCGCCGGCACAGCGAATGGGGTCTGAGCGTCTACCTGTTCGGCAGCGGCAAGGGTTTCGTCTGCCGCGACGTCTGCAAGCTGCCGGCGACGTTCGACGGCCAGGCCGCCGCGATCGAGGCCTATCTGCCCGAGACCGGCGAGCCGGCGCTCTTCATCAAGGACGAGAAGGGCTTCATCGCGCGCATGAGCAAGACGGGCACGATCACGCTGGAAGCCACGCTCAAGGACGGCGGCAAGCGCCGCTTGGAGTTCGAGGTCGGCGGCTACGATGCGGCCAGGTTCCCGGAGCTGGCCAAGAAGAAGTGACGCGAGCTTGCACCGATGGCCAGAAGCCGAGCCACCACCGTCGAGGCCTATCTGGCCGAGCTGCCCGATGATCGCCGCGCCGTGATCGCGCCGCTGCGCGATCTGATCGTGCGGCATCTGCCGCCCGGCTACGTCGAGACGATGAACTGGGGCATGATCAGCTACGAGGTCCCGCTCGCGCGTCATCCCGACACCTACAACGGACAGCCGCTCGGCTATGCGGCGCTCGCCGCGCAGAAGCACGGCGGTTCGCTGTACCTGATGAGCGTCTACGCCGGATCGGCGCGCGAGCAAAGCCTGCGCGTCGCGTTCCGCGAGGCCCGCCAGAAGCTCGACCTCGGCAAGTCCTGCCTGCGCTTCAAGCGCCTGGAGGATCTGCCGCTCGACGCGATCGCGGCGCTGATCGCCTCGACGCCGGTCGAGACCTTCGTGGTCGAGCACGAAGCGGCCCGCGCCGCGGCCGCGCGCGCGAAGAAGGCCTGATGGCAGCGGACCATCGCGTCAGCAGCTTCCCGCCGCAAGTCGGACCGGACTGCCGGCTGCTGCTGCTCGGCAGCGTGCCGAGCGTGCGCTCGCTGGCACTGCGCCAGTCCTACGGTCATCCGCACAACCTGTTCTGGCGGTTCATGGGCGAGATGTTCGACGCCGGTCCGGAACTGCCCTATGCCGAGCGGATCGACCGCCTGCATGCGCTCGGCATCGGCATCTGGGACGTGCTGCGCGACTGCGAGCGGCCTGGCAGCCTCGATGCCTCGATCGTGCGTGCCAGCGAAGTGCCCAACGACATCGCCGGCCTGCTGCGCGCCCAGCCGCGCCTGCGCACGATCGCGCTCAACGGCGGCAAGGCGCAGGAGGCGTTCCGCCGTCTGGTCCGCCCGACGCTGCCGGCCGAGCTGGCCGGGGACCTGACCGTGCTCGCGTTGCCGTCGACCAGCCCGGCCAATGCCTCGATGCCGGTCGCGCTCAAGCGCGAGCGCTGGCGCGTCCTGCTCGACCACGTCGATCCCGCCGCGCGCCCGGCCGCGGAGTAAGCTGTCGGAGTTTCTTCGCCCCGAGGAGTCACCCACATGCGATCCCTGATCTTGTCGGCCGCCCTGCTGGCCTTGACCTGGTGCGGCGTCGCCGCGCAGCCGGCCAGCGCGGCCGAGACCGCGACGGCCGGACCGCAGGCCGGCCAGGCCGTGCCCGATTTCCGCCTGCAGGACCAGAAGAGCCGCTGGCACACGCTCGACCAGTACCGCGGCCATTGGCTCGTGCTGTATTTCTATCCGAAGGATTTCACGCCGGGCTGCACGACCCAGGTCTGCGCGTTCCGCGACGACATCGCGCAGCTGCGCAAGGCCGGTGCCGACGTACTCGGCGTCAGCCTCGACGACGTCGCCTCGCACGCCGAGTTCGCCGAGAAGCACCAGGTGCCGTTCCCGCTGCTGGCCGACATCGACAAATCCGCCGCGCGCAATTACGGCGTGCTCGCCGAACGCATGGGCCTGTCCTATGCGCGGCGCGAGACTTTTCTGATCGATCCGCAGGGCCACGTCGCGCGCCGCTACGTCGACGTCGATCCGGAGCAGAACGTCAAGGACGTGCTCGTCGATCTGGATCGCCTGAAGCGCGAACAGGCGACCCCGTCGGCCGGCTGAACCGCGCTGCCGACAAGTTTCGCGCCGTTCAGGCTCGCCGCCCAAAACTGAATGCCCTTCAGAGGAGGAGCGTCACCATGGCTACACGTACGGGGTTGGCGGGCGTGGCGGCGGCCGCGCTGATGGTCGGTGCAATGACGGCATCGCCGGCGCGCGCGGCGGATCTGGACTGCAAGCTGCGCTTCACGCTGAGCGGCTGGTCGGCGCTGGTCAAGCACGCCGAGGGGACCGGTACGGTCACCTGCGAGAACGGACAGTCGATGCGCGTCAAGATCGAAGCGAAGGGCGGCGGTCTGACCGTCGGCAAGTATCGGATCGACGACGGTCACGGCACGTTCTCGGACGTGCGCACGATCAACGATGTGCTCGGTACCTACGCCGAGGGCGGCGCCCAGGCCGGCGCGGTCAAGGCATCGGCGGCGCAGGTGGTGACCAAGGGCACCGTCTCGCTGGCACTGGCCGGCACCGGCGAAGGCGTCGGGCTCGGCATCAGCGTCGGTGCTTTCACGATCAGCCGCATCAAGTAAGTCTCGCGTTTCGGATTGTCTCGACGGCGCCCTTCGGGGCGCCGTTTTTTTGTCTGCCGTTGCGCCGGCACCGAAGTTTTCAAATGGCCTCGATGCGAGCGCGTAGGATGCCGCCGAACCCGCGATCGCGGGACGAGGGGCGCTCCGCGCATCGCGGAACGCGAGTCCATTCGAAAGGGAGTCAGTCATGTCTCTGGGCAAGCGCACGGCGGCCGAGTTTCTCGGTACGTTCTGGTTGGTGTTCGGCGGATGCGGCAGCGCGGTGCTCGCCGCGGCGTTTCCGCAGCTCGGCATCGGTTTCGCCGGTGTCGCACTCGCGTTCGGTCTCACCGTGGTGACGATGGCCTATGCGGTCGGTCACATCTCGGGCGGGCATTTCAATCCGGCGGTCTCGATCGGATTGCTCGCCGGCGGGCGCTTTCCGGCGCGCGATTTCGTTCCGTACGTGATCGCCCAGGTGCTCGGCGCGATCGCGGCCGGCGGTGTGCTGTACCTGATCGCCAGCGGCAAGAGCGGATTTGACGTGTCGGCCGGCTTCGCGTCGAACGGCTACGGCGCGCTGTCGCCGGGCGGTTACTCGCTGACCGCCGCCCTGGTCGCCGAGATCGTGCTGACGGCGTTCTTCGTGCTGATCATCATGGGCGCGACCGACGGCCGCGCGCCGGCCGGCTTCGCGCCGCTGGCGATCGGCCTGGCGCTGACGCTGATCCATCTGATCAGCATTCCGGTGACCAATACCTCGGTCAATCCGGCGCGCAGCACCGGCGTCGCGGTGTTCGCCGGCGGCGCGCATCTGGCCCAGCTCTGGGCGTTCTGGGTCGCGCCGCTGATCGGCGGCGCGATCGGCGGCGTGCTGTATCGCGGCCTGTTCGAGCCGGCCCGGCGCTGAGCGTCACCGAACCGGCGGACGCGAAGTCCGCCGGTTCCTTTCGCAAGGTCGCAAGGTTTCACGCGCGATGCGTGGAACGCCGGGGCAGGCGCGATCGGTGCATCGCGAGGCGATGGAAATCCCGCCTCCGGCCGCTGCGTTCAGGCGCGGTGTTCGCGGGCGAGGTAGTCCTCGCTCTGCATCTCGATCAGGCGCGACTCGGTTCGCGCGAACGCCGCGCGCAGCCGGTTGCCGTCATAGAGATCGATGATCGGCGTGGCCGCCGACAGCACCAGCTTGACGCCGCGGTCGTAGAGCTCGTCGACCAGCTCGACGAAGCGCAGCGCCGCGTCCTCGGTCTGCGGCGTGAACTGCGGGACGTTGGACACCAGCAGCGTGTGATGGCTGCGTGCCAGCTCGATGTAGTCGGCCACGCCGCGCGGCCCTTCGCACAGTGCCGAAAACTCGAACCAGATCACGCCGTCGGCGGCACGCAGCACCGGCACCGGCCGCTCGTTGAGCGTCATCACGAAATCGGCCTGCTCGGCGCCGTGCGCGACGCGGCGGAACGTCGCCAGCATGCGACGTTCGGCCTCCTGACCCGGCGGCGTGTGATAGACCGGCGCCTGCTTGAGCGCGCGCAGCCGCCAGTCGTGCGGCGAGGCCAGCTCGACGGTTTCGCAATGCGCCTGGATGGCGGCGATCGCCGGCAGGAAGCGGTCGCGCTGCAGGCCGTCGCGGTAGAGCTCGGACGGCGGCGTGTTCGACGTCGTGACCAGCACCACGCCCTCGGCGAACAGCGCTTTGAGCAGGTTGCCGAGGATCATCGCATCGCCGATGTCGCTGACCAGGAACTCGTCCAGGCACAGCAGGCGCGCCTGCGCCGCGGTGCGCCGCGCGACCTCGACCAGCGGATCGGCGCGGCCGGCCAGGGTTTTGAGGTCGTGATGGACCTCCTGCATGAAGCGATGAAAATGCACGCGCCGCTTGGCCGCGATCGGCAGGCTGTCGACGAACAGCTCGGTCAGGAACGTCTTGCCGCGGCCGACCCGGCCCCACAGATAGAGGCCGCGCGACGCTTCGCGTGCCGCGCGGCGCCCGGTCAGGCGCTGCCACAGCGGCAACGGCCGCTCGGCCTCGACCAGGGCGTGCCAGACCCGGTCCAGCGCCGGCAGCGCGGCCTCCTGCGCCGGGTCGGACTGCCAGTGTCCGGCCGCCGCGCCGGCGCGGTAGCGCACGCTCGGCGGCTGAGGCGTGTCGTGCGCGGCGTCGGTCACGGCGGCGCGTTCGGGGACACGCGGCGGCTGCTCATGCCGCCGGCGGCAGATGCGGCTGCAGCGCGTTCTTGAGCAGGCCGCGCAGGTCCATCAGGCGGCGGTGGAAGAAATGGCCGGTCTCGGGCATGCGGACCAGCTGCGGCGGCTCGGCCAGCGAGTCGATCCACTCGAACACCGCCGCCGGGTCGACGACCTCGTCCTCCTCGCCCTGCACGACCAGCCACGGGCACTCGGGCAGCGTGATCTGCGAGAAGTCCCAGCGGCCGACCGGCGGGGCGACCGTGACCAGTACCGCCGCATCCAGTTGCTGCGCGTTGCGCAGCGAGACGTAGCTGCCGAACGAGAAGCCGGCCAGCCAGAGTGCATCGTCCGGCCGCACCTCACGCACCCAGTCGGAGATCGCGGCCAGATCGTCGGACTCGCCGTTACCCTCGTCGTAGTCGCCCTCGGACGCGCCGACGCCGCGGAAATTGAAGCGCACCGTCGCCAGGCCCAGTTCGCGCAGCGCGCGTTCGATGATCGTGACGACCTTGTTGTGCATCGTGCCGCCCTGCAGCGGATGCGGATGGCAGATCACCGCCGTACCGGCGCGCGCGGTGCCCGGCTCCGGCAGCGCGCAGGCCAGCTCGATCGCCCCGGCCGGGCCGGGCAACAGCAGGCCGGCCGCTTCGGCGGGGAAGGCAGTGGGACGGGAGGGCGGCGAGGCGGTCATCGGGAGCGATAATAAGGGATGCGACGCCCCGATCGGCCATGGGCCGTGTCGACCCGAGCGGCCGGCCGGTGAATCATCTCGCGCATGCCCTGCTGGCAGGCGCCGAGCCGGAGCGCATGCTCGGCAGCCTGCTCGGCGATTTCGTGCGTGGCGCGATCGATCCGGCCCTGCCGGCGCTGCGCCGCGAGGGCATCGCGCAGCACCGCGCGATCGACCGCTACACCGATGCGCATCCGCAGGTGGTCGCCGCGCGCAGTCTGTTTGCGCCGCCGTTCCGGCGTTACGCCGGCATCGTGCTCGACGTCTGGTTCGACCATCTGCTGGCGCGTGACTTCGCGCGGTGGTCCGACGAGCCGCTGGCCGATTTCAGTGCTCGCGTGCAGCGCCTGCTGCAGGCGCGCGAGGCGATCCTGCCGGACGGGCTGCTGCGGTTCTCGCGCTATCTGCATGCCCACGATCTGCCGCTGCGCTACCGCGAGCGCGCGATGATCGGCCAGGTGCTGGCCGGCGTCGGCAGCCGCCTGAGCCGGACCAATCCGCTGGCGGCCGGACTCGAGGCGATCGCGCCGATCGAGCCGCAGCTCGACGCGGCGTTCGCCGCGTTCTTTCCGGATCTGGTCGAGTTCGCGCGCCGACCGGAACGCTGGCGCGCCTGAGGATCCAGACGGCGGCGGGCGCCGATGCACCGGTACCCGCCGCCGACTCCCCGAAGCTCAACTCTCGTAGGCGGACTCGCCGTGGCAGGTGATGTCCAGGCCTTCGCGCTCTTCTTCCTCGCTGACGCGCAGTCCGAACACCAGCTTGGCGATCAGGAACGAGACCGCCGAGACGATCCCGATCCACACGATCGTGATGCCGACCCCGAGCGCCTGGATGCCGACCTGGGCGCCGATCGCATAGCCTTCGGCGCCGGTGCCGCCGAGCGACGGCGCCGCGAACACGCCGGTCAGGATCGCGCCGACGATGCCGCCGATGCCATGCACGCCGAACACGTCCAGGCTGTCGTCGGCGCCGAGCAGGCGCTTGAGGCCGGTCACGCCCCAGACGCAGATCATGCCGGCCGCCAGACCGATCACGATCGCGCCGAACGGTCCGACCAGGCCGGCCGCCGGCGTGATGCCGACCAGACCGGCGACCGCGCCCGAGGCGCCGCCGAGCACCGAGGGCTTGCCCTTGGTGATCGCCTCGACCAGCGACCAGGCCAGGATCGCCGCGGCCGTCGCGAACAGCGTATTGATGAAGGCCAGCGCCGCACCCGCGTTCGCCTCGAGGTTCGAGCCCGCGTTGAAGCCGAACCAGCCGACCCACAGCAGCGACGCGCCGACCATCGTGAAGGTCACGTTGTGCGGCTTGATCGCCTCGCGTCCGAAGCCGGTGCGCTTGCCGACCAGGTACGCGCCGACCAGACCGGCGACGCCGGCGTTGATGTGCACGACGGTGCCGCCGGCGAAATCCAGCGCGCCCTTCTCGAACAGGTAGCCGCCGGCCGCCCAGACCATGTGCGCCATCGGCAGATAGCCGAACGTGAACCACAGCACCGAGAACAGCAGCGCCGCCGAGAACCTGATGCGTTCGGCGAACGCGCCGACGATCAGCGCGCCGGTGATGCCGGCGAACGTCGACTGGAACGCGATGAACACGTACTCGGGCAGCTTGACGTTGTCGGTGAAGGTGTCGGCCAGCGACTGGATCGTGACGCCGGACAGGAACAGCTTGTCGAACGTGCCGATGAACGCGCCGCCGCCGGCGAATGCCAGGCTGTAGCCGTACACCGCCCACAGGATCACCAGCAGCGAGAACACGGTCATCACCTGCATCAGCACCGACAGCACGTTCTTGGCGCGCACCATGCCGCCGTAGAACAGCGCCAGGCCCGGCACCGTCATCAGCAGCACGAGCAGGGTCGAGGTCAGCATCCAGGCGACGTCGCCCTTGTCGACGACCACCGGAGCGGCCTCCTGGGCGAATGCGAGAGACGGAAGGCCGGCCATCAGCGCGCCCGAGAGCAGGGCCAGGCCGGTCAGCGGACGGTGCTGCCACCGTGTCGAGAGTCGAATGTTCATGGCGTCCTCACGATGGGAGTTCAAAGGGCGTCCGCGCCGACTTCGCCGGTGCGGATGCGGATGACCTGTTCGATGGCGGCGACGAAGATCTTGCCGTCGCCGGTCTTGCCGGTGGCCGCCGCGGCCTGGATCGCCTCGAGCACGGCGTCGACGCGGTCGTCGGTGACGACGGTTTCGATCTTGATCTTCGGCAGGAAGTCCACGACGTACTCGGCGCCGCGGTAGAGCTCGGTATGGCCCTTCTGGCGGCCGAAGCCCTTGACCTCGGTGACGGTGATGCCGGACACGCCCGCTTGCGAGAGCGCTTCGCGGACCTCGTCGAGCTTGAACGGCCGAACGATGGCGGTGATCAGTTTCATGGGGTTCTCCGTGGGCGAGGCGTCGCCTCAGAACGACTTGGTCAAGGTCACGACGCCGGTGGACTTGCCGACGTTCTTGCCGAAGGCGTTGGTGTAGTAGTCGCGGTCGGCATTGGTGTCGACGTAGGCGGCCGAGATCGAATAGCCCTGGCCGAAGTCGTAGCCGACGCCGACCTTCCAGTCGGTGTAGTCCGCGCCGCTGCTGCCGTCGATCGTCTGCCGCCCGACGTGCAGGTCCAGCGTCCAGACCTCGGCGAACGGCAGACTGTAGTTGAGCTCGACGTAGTCGCTGTGCTTCGAATCGGCCCAGCCGAACGTATTGGTCAGCGCGTAGGAATACTTCAGCGTCAGCTCGGTCCAGCTCAGCGCAGCGTAGACCTCGGTGGTGTTCGGACTGACGAAGCCGCTCGGATAGCGGCCCGGATAGAAGTAGCGCAGCACGCCGACGTCGTAGCCGAAGCCGCTGTCGCCGAAGCTGTTCGAGAAGCCCGCGTACGCGTCGAGCTCGACGCTGCTGGAGACATCGCCGGAAGCATCGGACAACCAGCTGACGTTGCTGCCCCAGACGCCGGCGTAGAAACCGCTGGAATGGTCGTACTGGATGCCGCCCTGCACGGCCGGCTTGCGGTTGGTCTGCGTGGTCCCGCGGAAGAGGTAATCGCTGGTCAGCGCGAAGGAACCGCTGAAAGGCGAAGTCGCCTCGTCCTGGGCATGGGCCGATGCGGCCAGACAACACACGATCGGAACGGACACGCACAACGCCGAGAGTCGCTGGTTCATGACAGGCCTCTTGCTGGTGTGGGATCGGGCTCAACGCCGTTCCGGTTCAGCAAGCGACATGCCACGCATGTTGCGGTGCGTCAGCTTCTATCGATCAAAGGTTTACCTCGAATGGCGCGCATGGTCGCTACGCTGAGCGCACCAGCCTGGTGCGCTGCGGTATCGGCCTTGCACAAGCGCGGGGCGGCGGCCGCCGTGACGGCCGCAACGAAAAACGCCGCCTTGCGGCGGCGTTTCGATCGATTCGACCGGTGGAATCGGCCGCTTACTTGACCTGCTCGATCATCCACTCGACGGTCGCGCGGACCTGCTCGTCGGTCAGCGCCGGATTGCCGCCGCGTGCCGGCATCATGCCGCTGCTGCCGGTGTAGCCCTCGATCGCGTGCTTGACCAGCGTGTCGACGCCTTCGGCCAGACGCGGACCCCAATGCGCCTTGTCGGTCAGCTTCGGCGCGCCGCCGGCGCCGGTGCCGTGGCAGCTCTGGCAGAGGTTGCCGAAGATCACGCTGCCGTCGGTGGTGCCGCCGTAGGCGACCTGCGAGGCGGCGGCCTTGGCGGCAGCCTCCTGCGCGGCCAGCATCGCGGCGCGACCTGTGTCGCCGGCGTAGACGCCGCCGACCGGCGCCAGGCGCGTGTCGACGATCTTGGTCTGATCGGTGTTGGTCGGCGGCGGATTGCCGGCGTAGATGTACACGGCCAGTGCGATCAGGCCGATGGCGACCAGGACCAGGAACAGGATCAGCATCGAGAAATGCTTGAGGAAGGCCAGGTCGGTCTTGTTTACGGGATTGCTCACGAATCCACCTCGGTAGCGGGTAGCTAAAGCGGCTGCCGGCAAAGGTCCGCACGAACGCTCCGGCCGGGGATGACCCGCCCGGATCGTCCAACAGGCCAAAAAGACGCGCAAGTATAGCCAGCCGCCCCAGGCCACGAAAGGGCGCCGAGGTCGCAGGTGCATGGAT
>VFQU01002132.1_pt1 | contig 9968 bp, 9 predicted proteins | sample 3512311 | NCBI WGS metagenome assembly VFQU01 (sample SAMN10412377, study PRJNA504923) | tailings metagenome | isolation source: Relicate 3 Philex TSF3 active mining site | place: Philippines: Tuba, Benguet | collected 2017-08-29 | reverse complement strand
CAACGTGACCGATGGTGCCGATGTTGCAGTGCGGCTTCGTGCGTTCAAACTTTTCTTTAGCCATTTCAAGCTCCAGCCCTGTCCGGGCCTGTCCTCTAAACCAGGGTTGAAGATCCTCCGGACGGGGACCTGGAGACCCCGTCCGGCGATTGGGTTAGGCGTACTTCTTGATCACTTCGTCGGCGACGTTCGGCGGCACCGGATCGTAGTGGTCGTACTGCATGGTGAAGGCCGCGCGGCCCTGCGACATCCCGCGGAGGGTGTTCACATAGCCGAACATGTTGGCCAGCGGCACGAAGGCGTTGATGACGATCGCGTTGCCGCGGACGTCCTGGCCCTGGATCATGCCCCGGCGGCCGTTGAGGTCGCCGATGATCGAACCCAGGTACTCTTCCGGGGTCACGACCTCGACGGCCATGATCGGCTCGAGCAGCTTGGGCGAACCCTTCTCGCGCAGTTCCTTGAAGGCGGCGCGCGAAGCGATTTCGAAGGCCAGCACCGAGGAGTCGACGTCGTGGTAGGCGCCGTCGATCAGGGTGGCCTTGAAGTCGATCAGCGGGAAGCCGGCCAGCAGGCCGTTTTCCTTGGCCGATTCCAGACCCTTCTGGACGCCCGGGATGTATTCCTTCGGCACCGCGCCGCCGACGATCGCGCTCTCGAACACGAAGCCCGTGCCCTGCTCACCCGGCTCGAAGACCAGCTTGACGCGGGCGAACTGGCCCGTACCGCCGGTCTGCTTCTTGTGGGTGTAGTCGATCTCGGCGCGGCGGCCGAGGCTTTCGCGATAGGCCACCTGCGGCGCGCCGATGTTGGCTTCCACCTTGTAGGTGCGCTTCAGGATGTCGATCTTGATGTCGAGGTGCAGCTCGCCCATGCCCTTCAGGATCGTCTGGCCCGACTCGTGGTCGGTCGAGACGGTGAAGGACGGATCCTCGGCGGCCAGCTTGGCCAGGGCGACGCCCAGCTTTTCCTGGTCGGCCTTGGACTTGGGCTCGACGGCGATCTCGATAACCGGGGCCGGGAACTCCATGCGCTCGAGGATGACCGGCGACTTCAGCGGATCGCACAGGGTGTCGCCCGTGCGGGTGTCCTTGAGGCCGGCCAGGGCGACGATGTCGCCGGCGTAGGCTTCCTTGATGTCCTCGCGGTTGTTCGAGTGCATGAGCAGCATGCGGCCGACCCGTTCCTTGCGGTCACGGGTGGAGTTCAGCAGGCTCATGCCGGTCTCGAGCTTGCCCGAGTAGATGCGGCAGAAGGTCAGCGAACCGACGAAGGGGTCGTCCATGATCTTGAACGCCAGGACCGACAGGGGCTCGTCGTCGGAGGCCCGACGTTCGACTTCCTCTTCGGTCTTGAAGTCGATGCCCTTGGTCGGCGGGATGTCCACCGGCGAGGGCAGGTAGTCGACGACGGCGTCGAGCAGGGGCTGGACGCCCTTGTTCTTGAAGGCCGAGCCGCAGAGGATCGGATAGAAGGCGCCGGTCAGCACCGCCTTGCGGATGCACTTCTTGATCGTCTCGATCGAGGGCTCCTCGCCACCGAGGTAGGCCTCCATGGCGTCGTCGTCGAGCTCGACGGCGTTCTCGATCATGTAGTTGCGGGCTTCCTCGGCCTTGGCCATCAGGTCAGCCGGGATTTCCTCGTCGCGATAGGACGCGCCCAGGCCGTCGTTGTCCCAGACAACCGCCTTCATGCGGACCAGGTCGACCAGGCCCTTGAGGTTGCTTTCCGAGCCGATCGGGAACTGGATCGGAACGGCCTTGGCGCCCAGGCGATCGCGGATCGACTCGACCGACTTGTCGAAGTCGGCGCCGATCTTGTCCATCTTGTTGACGAACACGATGCGCGGAACCTTGTACTTGTCGGCCTGGCGCCAGACCGTCTCGGTCTGCGGCTCGACGCCGGCGTTGCCGTCCAGCACCGTCACGGCGCCGTCGAGCACGCGCAGCGAACGCTCCACCTCGATGGTGAAGTCGACGTGCCCGGGGGTGTCGATGATGTTCAGGCGCTTGTCATTCCAGAACGCGGTCGTGGCGGCCGACGTGATGGTGATGCCGCGCTCCTGCTCCTGCTCCATCCAGTCCATGGTCGCGGCGCCGTCATGGACTTCGCCGATCTTGTGGGACTTGCCGGTGTAGTAGAGGATCCGCTCGGTCGTCGTCGTCTTGCCCGCATCGATGTGGGCCATGATTCCGAAGTTGCGGTAGTCTTCGATTTTGTGCGTGCGGGCCATGGTGGAGCTCGGTTCTCGAATGAGCGGAGCGGGCGGTTTGAGATTTCAAACCGCCCGCCCCTTGTAAGACCTGAAGGCGCCGGCTGATTACCAGCGGTAGTGGGAGAAGGCGCGGTTGGCTTCGGCCATCTTGTGGGTGTCTTCGCGCTTCTTCACCGCGGTGCCGCGGTTGTTCGAAGCGTCCAGCAGCTCGCCGGCCAGCTTTTCGGTCATGGTGTTCTCACCACGCTTGCGCGCGGCGGTGACCAGCCAGCGGATGGCGAGCGCACGGCGACGGTCCGGACGGACTTCCACCGGCACCTGGTAGGTGGCGCCGCCGACGCGGCGCGACCGGACTTCGATCGCCGGGGCGACGTTGTCGAGGGCGCTGTGGAAGGTTTCCAGGGGACCCTGGTCCTTGCGCTTGGCTTCCAGAATGTCGAAGGCGCCGTAGATGATGTTCTCGGCGACGGCTTTTTTGCCTTCGTACATGACGTAGTTCATGAATTTGGTGACCGTCAGGTCCCCGAACTTCGGATCGGGCAGAACCTGGCGTTTGTCGGCGCGACGGCGGCGGGACATGCGATCTCTTCCTTACTTCGGACGCTTGGCGCCGTAGAGCGAACGGCGCTGCTTGCGGTCCTTGACCCCTTGGGTGTCGAGGACGCCGCGCAGGATGTGGTAGCGGACGCCGGGAAGGTCCTTCACGCGGCCGCCGCGGATGAGCACCACCGAGTGCTCCTGCAGGTTGTGGCCTTCGCCCGGGATGTAGCACACCGCTTCGATGCCGGTGGTCAGACGGACCTTGGCGACCTTCCGCAGAGCCGAGTTCGGCTTCTTCGGGGTCGTGGTGTAGACGCGGGTGCAGACGCCGCGACGCTGGGGGCAGCCCTTCAGGGCCGGCACCTTGTTCCGCACCGGCTTCGGAGAGCGCGGCTTGCGGATGAGCTGGTTAATCGTAGGCATTCGTCTCTTTGCTCGTGGAAGCGTGTGCCTTTCGGCCGAGGCGCTTCATGGGTCCTTCGTGATCAGTCGGCTTCGAGATACCGTGGAACGCGAAAACTCGCCGGATCACCGGAGGGGTGGTCCGACGGGCGCGCCCGGCCAGCGGCCGGGACCTTCGTTTCCCCGGAAACAGCGCCGTTTTCAGGCCCTGCCTCGAGAGGCGCGCTAGATACTCGCGAGGGACCCCAAGGTCAAGGGTTACGGACCGGTTGACTTCGCGCCGGACGAGTCCGGGGCGAAGGGCCACGAGCGGGAGCTGTCCAGCCGGCTCAGTCGAAGATGTCGAAGAGGTCGAAGCCCTTCTTCTTCTTTTTGCGGTAGTGATAGTCGTCGTCGTAGCGATAGCGCTTTTCGCGGTCGTCGTAGGGGTGGCGGCGGCGCCAGTCCTCGGGGTCACGCTGGAAGCGGTCGACTTCCTGGGCGAAGCGCTCGCGGTCGCGGTCGAAGCCCTGACGGTCCTCGCGGCCGCCCTCGAGGATCTTCTCCAGTTCGCCCCGGTCCAGCCAGACGCCCCGGCAGGTGGGGCAGATGTCGAGCTCGACCCCGTCGCGCACCACCTTCTGCATCGAGGCGTTGTCGTTCGGGCACATCAGGAGGGGCATCCGGCGGTCCTTTCGATTGATCCTTGTCAATCCAATGTAGGCGATCGCCTCGCCATCGCCAGAGGGGGGCCACGATTTGAACAACCGCTGTCCCCAGCCTGAGGGTCCTGGACCGAGGGGACGCGGTGCGCCGGACAATCAAACCCGTGAGGATGCGCAATGCCGGCATCCTGGCCGCCTCGGTGCTGGTCCATGGCGGCCTGTTCTTGGCGCTGGGCCTGCAGGCGCCGTCGCTGAGGCTGTCCGAACGCGAGGAGGAGCCGCCGATCGAGGTCTTCCTGCCGCGCACGCCCTCCCCGCCCCGCGAGACGCCGCGCGAAGCCCCGCTGGCCGACGAGGCCAGGACGCGGACGGCGCCCGCGCCGCAGGCCCGGCCCCGGACGGTCTCGCCGCTGGCGCCGGAAGCGACCGTCGCGCCCCTGCCGATGGCGCCGGCGGCCCCGGCGCCCGGCGGCGCCGGCCAGGGTCGCGACCGGGGACGGGCGGCGACCGAGTTTCCCGACAACCGGGGCGAGGTGACAGCCATCCTTCGGGGATCGCCTGTCGGGTGCAACAGCGCCGATCTCGTCAAGCTGACCGCCCGCGAGCGGGAGAAGTGCTACGAGCGCACCGGGGCGATGGCGCGGACCGGCGGGCCGGTGGCCGCCCCGATCGACGCCGACAAGCGCGCCCGCTTCGACCGGACCGCGGCGAAGAAAGAGCGCGACCGCAAGTGGCGCGAGAGCGAGACGGTGCCGGTCGGCACACAGGAAGGCCGGCCTGGCATGCCGGCGGGCCTGGGCGGCGAAGCGGACGTCTCGATCCCGATACCCTGAGCCGGACTCAAGGATCGGCGGCCCAGGGCAGGACGGCGGCGCAGCAGCGGGCTGTCTCCTGGTCGCCTGACCGTTGCGCGCGCCAGAGGCGTTCGGCGATCGTGGCGCGCTGCTCGGCGCCGAGGCGACGCCAGTCCCAGCGCCCGGGCGGCGGCAGGGCATAGGTCCAGTTGCGCGGGTCGAGGCCGTAGCCCCACCAGGTCAGCCGTCCCTCGGCGTATTCAAGGACGTGCTGGAGCTCATGCTGCAGCAGGGCCATGGCGGCGGGGCTGTGGCTGGCGTCAGCGGGCGCGCGCGGCCAGTGGATGACATCGCCAAGGGTGAGGACCGGGACGCCACCCCGCCAGAGGGCGGCGATCCGGGCCAGCCAGGACGCGGCGGGGCGAATGCGGGGAAAGGCGCCCGCGTCCACGAGCGCCGCCAGCAGGCCGGGACTGAGGGCCGAGCGTTCGGCCGGCGTCAGGGACCGGATCGGCAGGCTCACGGCGCTCCGGCGGCGGACGGGCTCACGACCTGGGCATGGCAGTAGCGTTTCCAGGCGTCCCAGTAGGCGACGTCGAGCCCGGTGCAGCCGGCGTCGGCGAAGGCCTTGTCGGCGGCGTCGAAATCGACCTTGGCCTCGCCGAAGTACTTCAGCACCAGGGGCCGGCAGGCGGCGGACTGGGCATTCGACAGGGCGTCCTTCTGGACCTCCAGCGCCTGTTGCGCCTCGCCGCGCTGGACCAGATGGATGAAGCCGCGCCAGCGGTCGCCGTCGGTCGAGGCCTCGCCGCAGACGGCGCGCCAGGCGCCGTCCGGGCTGGAACTGATGGTGATGTCGCGGAAGCGGAAGGCGCCGCGCGCGGCCGGGTGCAGTGGAACAGCGGCGGTGGCGGCCTTGACCAGGGCGCTGTCCTGCTCGTCCGGGAAGGCCGCTTCGGGCGGAGCGTCGGCGGCGCGCGCCGGCGCCTTTGCCGACTGGCCCTGGCCGCAGGCCGCCAGCAGGAGGCAACAGAGGCCGGCCGCGACGGCCGCCGGTCGATGGATCATTGCCGCCACTCCGCGATGGGCTGTTCCTGGCCGGGGCGGACGATGGCCACCCGCTCGAAGTCGACCACCACCAGGCAGACCGGACGTCGGTCCGGCGTGGTCGCGCGGCAGACGGTTGTGCGGCCCTGGCCCAGGTTGCCGACCCGGCCCGACAGCAGCAGCTGGAAGTCGTCGGCGTCGCCCAGGGCCGGGTTGCGATCCAGCGACTGGACGGTCTCGTAGGGCCGGCCGCCGCGACGCAGGGCGCGGGACTCGCCGGCGCGATGGATCATGGCCAGGCCGATGGTGCGATCCGCGGGCGATGCGGCGGGCGGCGTCGGGGCCGTATCGTCGCCCTCGCGCGCGGCGGACAGGCCGTCGATGGCGGCGGCGGCGGCCCGAAGCGCGGGGTCGCGGCGCAGGCAGGTCTCGTCGAGCACCCAGGGACGCGGCAACCAGAAGCCCTCGACGGCCTCGATCCCCTCCCCGCCAACGCCGGCCAGCAGCGGCGCGCTGGTCCAGTCGACGGCGCGAGCGGTCAGGCGGATCGACTTTCGCGCCGCATCGCGCGTGACGGTGAAGTCGGGACGGGCGCAGGCGAAGGGGATGCGCAGTTCGAACCGGCGGCCGGCGGCGAGCGCCAGTTCGGCCGGCGGCTCGCGGCCGGTGGCGGCGGCCGACGCCGCCAGGCCCGCCAGCCGGATGAGGCCGGCCCGGTCGAGCACCGGCTCGGCGGCAGGCGTCGGCGGCGGGGTCGGCTGGACCGGCTCGGGCCTGGCCGGCGTTCGGCCGACCGAAATCCATACGGCCGACGTCAGGGCCACAGTGAGGATAACCAGCAGGGTGGCGGCCAACATCTGGGCCTTGCCGTCCAGACCGCCGTTGGGATTGCGCATGAGGACACCATAACGAACCGACGCGCCGGCGCCATAGCCGCTTGACCTTCACGCGCCGTCCTGTCCCATGAGGCGATGACTTTTGACCAGATCCTGGCGCTGGTGGTGCTGGCGAGCGTGGTGGCGGCGCTGATCCACGGCAAGGCGCGCCCGGACGTGGTGGCGCTGACCGGGGCGGCCGTGCTGCTGGTCGGCGGGGTGATCCGGCCGGTCGAGGTGCAGGGCGCGTTCGCCAGCCCGGCCATCATCGCCCTGGCCTCGCTGTTCGTCATCGCCTACGCGATGGAGCGTTCGGGCCTGCTGGACCGGCTGATCCAGCTGTCCATGGAGCTGTGCCGACGCCTGGGGGCGCTGGGCCTCTGGCTGATGATCAGCCTGTGCGGCGTGGCCTCGGCGTTCCTGAACAACACCCCCATCGTGGTGCTGGCCGCGCCGGTGGTGCGGGACGTGGCGCGGTCGCTGGGACAGACGCCGCGGCGGTTCCTGATCCCGCTGTCCTATGTGACGATCATGGGCGGGGCCTGCACCCTGATCGGGACCTCGACCAACCTGCTGGTGAACGACATGGCGCGAACGGCGGGGCAGCCGGTGTTCAGCCTGTTCGAGATCACCCCGGTCGGGGTGGTCATCGCGCTGGCGGGCGGGCTGTACCTGTTCTTGTTCGGCGGCCGCCTGCTGGGGCCCGGGCCGGACGCGGCGGGGAGCGAGGAGGCGGCGGCGCGCCCGACGCCGGAGGCGCACGACGCCAGCCTGGGCGATTCCAGCCTGTTCGCAGAGCACCGGACCTTCCAGCCGCTGCAGGCGGGCCTGTCGGCGGCGGTGTTCGGGGGCGTCGTGCTGATCGCCGCGCTGGGCATCGCGCCCATCGCGGCCTCGGCCTTCGCCGGCGCGGTGCTGCTGATCCTGGCCCGGGTGATCACCGCCGAGGAGGCCTACAAGGGCCTGCGTCCCGAAATCCTGCTGCTGATCGCCGGGATGGTGGTGGTGGGCCTGTCGCTGGAGGTGTCGGGCCTGGCCTCGTCGGCGACCGACGGGCTGATCGGGGTGATGCATGTGCTGGGCCCGCTGGGGGCGCTGGTGCTGCTGTACGGGGTCACACTGGTGCTGACCGAGTTCCTGTCCAACGCGGCGGTGGCGGTGCTGCTGACGCCGGTGGCGGTGGCCCTGGCCGAGAGCCTGGACGCCAGCCCGAGGCCGTTCCTGGTCGGGGTGATGATGGCCGCCAGCGCCGCCTTCGCCACGCCGTTCGGCTACCAGACCAATGTGCTGGTCTTCCAGATGGGCCGCTACAGCTACATGGACTTCGTGCGGATCGGCGTGCCGCTGAACCTGCTGACCTGGCTGGTGGCGGTGCTGGTGATCCCGGTCTTCTTCCCGTTCTGAACGGGCCCGCCTTCGGAAGGCTGGTCTGGCAGGCGCGCAACGAAAACGGCCCGGGATTGCTCCCGGGCCGTATCCGTATTCAAGCCTGCCTGGACGATCAGTCCTGGGCGGGAACCGCCTCGGCTTCGGCGATCTCGACCGGCAGCGGCTCCATCGTGGCTTCGCGCTGGGCGGCAAGCTGCTCGTCACGCTTGGTGGCGATGCGCTGCAGGCCGCGCAGGTAGGAGCCCGTGCCCGCCGGGATGAGCCGGCCGACGATGACGTTCTCCTTGAGGCCTTCGAGGGTGTCGATCTTGCCGTGGACCGAAGCGTCCGTGAGCACCCGGGTCGTCTCCTGGAAGGAGGCGGCCGAGATGAACGAACGGGTCTGCAGCGAGGCCTTGGTGATGCCCAGCAGAACCGGCTGGGTCACCGCCGGGCGGCCGCCGCGGGCTTCGGTCTTGGCGTTCTCGATATCGAAGTCCGGCTTGTCGAGGTGATCGCCCTTGATCAGGCCGGTGTCGCCGGGCTCGAGGATCTCGACCTTCTGCAGCATCTGGCGAACGATCACCTCGATGTGCTTGTCGTTGATCGGCACGCCCTGCAGTCGGTAGACCTCCTGGATCTCGTTGACCAGGAAGTTGGCCAGCTCCTCGATGCCCAGGATGCGCAGGATGTCGTGCGGATCCGGGTTGCCGTCGATGATGTACTCGCCCTTGCGGACGATATCGCCGTCGTGCACCGCGATGTGCTTGCCCTTCGGGATCAGGAACTCGACCGGATCGCCGCCGTCCTCGGGCGTGATCTTGATCTTGCGCTTGTTCTTGTAGTCCCGACCGAACTCGACCCGGCCGTCCATCTCGGCGATGACCGCGCAGTCCTTGGGACGACGGGCCTCGAACAGCTCGGCCACCCGCGGCAGACCGCCGGTGATGTCGCGCGTCTTGGCGCCTTCCGTGGGGATACGGGCGATGATCTCGCCGGGCTTCACCTCGTCGCCGTCGGCCACCGAAAGGATGGCGCCGACGGGCAGGAGGTAGCGGGCCTCGCCGCCGCTCGACAGGCGCTTGTAGGCGCCATCGGCGTCGAGCACGGCCAGGGCCGGACGCAGGTCCGAGCTCTTGGTGCCGGTCCGCCAGTCGATCACGACGCGCTGGGCGATGCCGGTGGCCTCGTCGGTTTCCTCGCGGACGGACAGGCCGTCCACCAGGTCCTCGGCGCGGACCTTGCCGGCGACTTCGGTGATGATCGGGTTGGTGTAGGGGTCCCATTCGGCCAGGCGCTGGCCGCGCTTGACCGTGTCGCCGTCCTTCACCTTCAGGCGGGCGCCATAGGTCGGCTTGTAGGACTCGCGGTCCTTGCCGTCGACCTGGATGGTGATGGTGGTGTTGCGGCTCATGACCACCAGTTCGCCGTCGGCGGCCTGGACGGTCGGACCGACGATGCGGGCGACGCCTTCGGAACCGGCCTCGAAGAACGACTGCTCGGCCACCTGGGCGGTGCCGCCGATGTGGAAGGTCCGCATCGTCAGCTGGGTGCCCGGCTCACCGATCGACTGGGCGGCGATGACGCCGACCGCTTCGCCGATGTTCACCGGCGTGCCGCGGGCCAGGTCACGGCCGTAGCAGGCGCCGCAGGCGCCGATCTTGGCCTCGCAGGTCAGCACCGAGCGCACCTTCACCGACTGGACGGCGTGCTTTTCGATCAGCTCCGCCTCGTCTTCGGTGATGTAGGTGTCGGCCGGCAGGACGATCTCGCTGGTCGCGGGATCGCGCACGTCCTCGGCCGTGAAGCGGCCCAGGACCCGCAGGCCCAGCGACACCAGCACGTCACCGCCGTCGACGACGGCGCGCAGGGTGATGCCCTTGGTCGTGCCGCAGTCTTCCTCGGTGATGATGCTGTCCTGCGCCACGTCGACGAGACGACGGGTCAGGTAGCCGGAGTTGGCCGTCTTCAGCGCGGTGTCGGCCAGGCCCTTACGGGCGCCGTGGGTGGAGTTGAAGTACTCCTGGACGGTCAGGCCTTCCTTGAAGTTCGAGATGATCGGCGTCTCGATGATCTCGCCCGA
>VFQU01002131.1_pt1 | contig 9969 bp, 8 predicted proteins | sample 3512311 | NCBI WGS metagenome assembly VFQU01 (sample SAMN10412377, study PRJNA504923) | tailings metagenome | isolation source: Relicate 3 Philex TSF3 active mining site | place: Philippines: Tuba, Benguet | collected 2017-08-29 | reverse complement strand
AGCAAGGCGAACCCCACGGTTCAGGCTCGCATTCGTGAGCTCAAGCGCGAAATCAAAAAGCACGAGCAGGACGCCGCCGCCTCTCTGCACGACCTCCGCGTCACTCTGCAGAATATCCGGAACGGCGAAAACGAGTCCGAGCGCGCCAAGAAAGATCTGGTGGAAGCCAATCTCCGCCTGGTTGTAAGCGTGGCCAAGAAGTATGTCAACCGCGGTCTGCACTTGCTGGACCTGATCCAGGAAGGCAACATTGGCCTCATGCGCGCGGCCGACAAATTCGAATTCCGTCGCGGCTTCAAGTTCTCCACCTACGCCACCTGGTGGATCCGTCAGGCCATCACCCGCGCCATTGCTGACCAGAGCCGCACCATCCGCATTCCGGTGCACATGAACGAGTCCATGAACAAGTTCCTGCGCGCCACCCGCGAACTCGAAAAGGAACTGGGCCGCGCTCCCTCCAACGAGGAAATTGCCCGCCGCATGGACATTCCCGTCGAGAAGGTGCAGAAGCTCAAGACCATCTCTCGTGATCCGGTTTCGCTTGAAACCCCCGTGGGCCGCGATGGCGAATCCGCCCTGGGTGATCTGATTGAAGACCGCTGGGTGGGCTCCCCCGTCGATGCCGTCATCGATTCCAACGTTCGCGAAGAAACCGCGAGCATCCTCAAGACGCTTTCGCCCAAGGAAGAAAAGGTCATCCGCCTTCGCTTCGGCATTGGCTGCGAACGTGAGCACACGCTCGAGGAAATCGGCCAGGAATTCGACGTCACGCGCGAACGCATCCGCCAGATCGAAGCCAAAGCACTGCGGCAATTGCGCAGCCCCGAACGGGCGCGTCACCTGCGCGCGCTGCTTGCGGCTCGCTAATCAGGCGCCAAACATCTTCATCAGCTTCTGGGCCTCGGCTTCGGCCGAGGCCAGTCTTTCTTGGGCCCCCGCGTAATTCTTCTGTTCAATCATTCGCTTGGCGTCTTCGAGCTTCAGGCGCATCCGGGTCAACCCGCTGACTACCTGGGGCCGTACGGCAAGACCCTGATCAGCCAGGCTGCGCCGCATGGTTTCCGACAGCACTTCGGCCGCGCTGGCCGCCGCGCTCACGCTGATATAGCGCTGCATCACTTCGTCATAATCCTTCTGGCTGGCCGCATCGAGCGTTGACCAGTCCAGCCGCGGCAACTCCGGCAGCCGCGCCTCGATCACCTCCACGCTCCGCCGGATCTGCTGCATTTCCCCGCGAATCTGATTGTCGAGCGGGAACTGGTTCAGCATGACGAAGGCATTGCGATAGTTCAGCCACGCCAACTGCGGATTGGTCTCAATGCCGCCCAGTTGCCGGTAGACACCCGCCATCGCCAGGCCCAGATTGCGCCTTCCTCCCACGTGGCTCTGCATGCTGTCGAGATAGCCGCGCACCCGTGGTGTAGCCGTGGGGCCCCACTGCCCCAGACCGCCGGCGATTTGCAACAGATTTCTCTCAATCTGCGCGGGCGTAGGGTTGGCCTGCTGTTCAAACTGGCTGAGTAACCCTTCGTAGCCGCCAGTTTGCGCCATCAACAGGCCAGCTGCCGCCAGCCAGCTAAAGCTTCTTCGCCACATAGCCCACCTTCGGTTCCGCCGTTCCCTCGAAAACGGCAATCGCGATCTTCTCGCGCACCTCGGTCACCACCAGTTCACCCACCTTTTCGGTTTGCAGGTCGAGCACTTCGCCGGTGGAGGGGTCCTTGATTTCCTTGATCACTCGCGACACTTCAAAGCGGTCGCATTGCTGGATGCCTTCATTGCTGCCGGCGTTCAGGTAGATTTTCTTGCCGGCCACCTCCGCAATGCGGGCCTCGGCGTCATTGGCCTTGGGCGCAATCGAGCCCGCCTTGCTGTTGGCAATCGCCGCCAGCTTGTTCAGGCAGTCCACCGTCGCCTCGCCAATGATGGTCTCCTGAAAATTCGCGCTGGTCATGTCAACGCCCACCGCGCCGCCGTGTCCCCCGGCATAACCGGCCAGCCCCACGCCGCTCGATTCACGCTTCGATTCCCCACGCGCTTCGCCCACCGCGATGACTTCGCTGGACTCGGCATCCACCAACCGGTAGCTGATCTCCACAATCGCCTTGTCAGAACGCTTGCCCACATTCACACTGCCCAGAATGCCGCCAATCTTGCCCCGCGTCACGGCCCCGGTATTCACCCGGTTGTTGCGCGTATCCTGGCCGAACACGGTGATGGTGCCCATCAGAATGGCGTCGGCGCCCTGCACGCGGCCAATCTTGGCCTGCGTACCCTGCTTGACGCGACTGGACGCACCAAGGTCCTGCTCACTCAAAACTTTCTGCAGATTTTTGCGTTCCACAATGCGGTACTGCCCGTCCTCGGCCAGCCGCTTGGTCATCAGTGCGAGAATCCCTTTCCCCAGATCCACCTGGGTGCCGAATATGGCCGCTGCCGTATTGCGCACCGTGCCGTAGTCAAATTCGTCAATGGCCAGCACCCGCTTGGCCGCGCCTGTGGGTCTGGTGCAGTTCAGGCTGCTGAGGTCCGTGTTGTAATCGGCGATGCGCGCCGCCACGGGCGCCGCTGCTGCGGCCGTGGCCGGCGCCGGCGCACCCGATACCGCGGCGATCACTGCGTCGCTCGCCCCCAACTGCTTCAGCTTCAGAAAGTCGTCTGCCGAGGGGTTCAGATTCCCCGCCGACTGTATGGCCTTCAAGACTGCCGCCTCTGGTAGCTTCATTTCCAGCAGTTGGAATATCTTCGCCATCGGGCTGGCCGCGGTCTTCGCCGCTGCCTTCTTGGCCGGAGCCTGCGCCCCCAACTGGGCGACGCTCAACATCAGAATTACTGCGAGTTGCGAACGCATCACTTCTTCTCCTTGCTGGCCTAGCGGCCAAACTCTTTGCTGATCCGCTGGGCCTGGCTTTCGGCCGCGGTTAAATTCTTCAGGGCCCCGGTCACGTCCCGGCGGTCCAATTGTTGCCGCGCCTGCTCAAGGCTCAGCTTCATCATCGACACGCGGGACACTGTGTCCGCGCGCATGCTCAAGCCCTTTCCGGCCAAGTCCGATTTGATCTGGTTATAGAGCTGCTCGGCTGCCGCCACACGGCCCGCCACGGTTGCGTATTTGTCCCGGGCATCATCGAGGCCTTCCGGGTCGGCTGGCGCGGGCGTAGCGGCCGGCGGGGGCGTATAGGCTGGCGCCGGTGAGTTGTTGACCTGCTGCGCTACTGGCGGAGCCACCACAGGAGCAGGAGTTGGATTGCTCGCCACGCTGCTCGCCTTGCTCTGCACCGGTTCCACCGCTGGCCGCGATTGAGGCCGCTGCGGTTCTGGCTTGGGCGCTTCCCGGGCTACTTCAGTCTCCAGGGGTGCCCCGGTACTTTTCTCCACGGGCACTTCCACTGGCTTCTCCGGCTCTTGCTTTGTCTCCACCTGGGCCGCAGGTGTGAGGGATGTTTCCTTCGCTGTCTGGCTCATCCACCAGTAGCCCCCGCCTGCCAATACCACCACCGCCGCCGCGGCCGCCACCCATGGTAACGGTACGCCTTTACGCGGTCGCGCCAGCACGGGTTGCCCATTCAGAAAGCGCTCCAGATCTTCCGCCAGCGCCTGTGCCGACCCATAGCGCTGCTTCGGTTCCCGGTGCATCGCCTTCAGCACCACCAGGTCCAGATCGCCCATGATGCGCTTCTTCAGTTGCTTCGTGGTTTCCTGGGTCCGCTGTACGTCCTCGCGCACGCTCTGGCTGGGCGGTTGAACGGTCCCCTGATCGGGCAGCTTGCCCGTCAGCATCAGGTAGAGAATCACCCCCAGGGTGTAGATGTCGCTCCGCTCATCGGCCCGCCCGCTGAACTGTTCCGGACTCGCATAGGCCGGCGTCAGGGGCGTGCCTTCGGCTGTCGTCAATTCGAGGCTCGCGGGTCCCAACTGCTTGGCGATGCCGAAATCGAGCAGCTTCACTACGCCCTCCCGCGACACCAGGATGTTGCCCGGCTTGAGATCCCGGTGAATCACGTGGTTCTGGTGCAGATACTCCAGCGCCCCGCACAGCTTCTGAAACAGCCGCAAGCGGTCGTTCAGGTTCAGCTTGTCTTCATCGCAATACTTGTCCAGCGGCCGGCCTTCCACGTACTCCATGACGTAGAAGGGCATGCCGTCCGTCGTGTCTCCCCCGTCCAGAATGCGCGCGATGTTCGGGTGGTCAAAGTTCGCCAGTACCTGCCGTTCATTGCGGAAGCGCTCCACAAACTCCGGCGTCACGGCATCCCCCCGCAACAGTTTGATAGCCACGTTCTTGCGGAACGCGCCATCGTCCCGCACCGCCAGGTACACCACGCCCATCCCGCCCTTGCCCAATTCCCGCAGCACGCGATAGGGCCCAATCATCTGCGAACTCCGGCCCGGCGCCATTGTCTTCGTAATGGGCTGTCCGGTCTTCAGCATGCCCAGTGCGGCCTCCAGCAAATCCTCTCGCCCCGCGCAGGCCTGGCGCACGTAGGCCTCCCGCTGGTCCAGCGGCACCTGCGCCGCGTAATTCACCAGTTGCTGTAGCCATTCCTGTGTCTGCGGGTCCATAACGGATCTTCCCTATTGTTCCACTTCTATTCCGCGACGCAAATCGGGCATTTGGCTCACGTTATATTCGCGATGAGCAATGCTTTCCTTGATCCCCCTCCTGATTCTGGCCCAGACCCCCTTTGAACAACAGCTTCTCAATCGCATTGCCGCACTCGAAGCCCGCATTGCGGCTCTCGAGGCCGAACGCCAACTCCCGGCTCCAGCCGCCGTTGCCTCGCCCCCAAAACCGGAGGCGCCCGTCACACCGCCCGCCACGACTATCAATCTTTTTCTCGACACCTACTACGGCTACAATTTCAACCGCCCCGCCTCGCGCACCAATCAACTGCGCGCCTATGACCCCACTCACAATGGCTTCACCGTCAATCAGGCCACCCTCATTGCCGAGCGCGCCACCTCCCGGGCCAACCGCCGCTACGTGGGCGGCCGCGTCGATCTCCAGTTCGGTCAGGCCACCAGCCTCCTGCAGGGCAGCCCGGCCAACGAACCGCGCCCCGGCGTCTACCAACACATCTTCCAGGCCTACGGCAGTCTGCTGCTGCCTTTCGGCGAAGGCCTCCAGCTCGACTTCGGCAAATTCGCAGGCTCCCTCGGCATCGAAGGCAACTACGCCAAAGATCAGTTCAACTACTCCCGCAACTACTTCTTCAACTACCTGCCCTTCTACCACACCGGTCTTCGCGCCACCTACCCGGTCAACTCCCGCTTCACCGCTACCTACTGGCTGGTGAACGGCCCCAATCAGACCGAAGATTTCAACAACTTCAAAAGCCAGGCCGCCATTCTCAACTTCACGCCCCACCGCACTCTCTCCGGAAACCTCAACTACTTCACCGGGCGCGAATCGCCCAACGGTCTCCCCGGCCGCTTTCAGGTGCTCGACACCTACTGGACCTGGCGGCCCACCTCCCGCCTCACCCTCGCCGGAGAGCTCGACAGCATCTCACAGCAAGTGCCAGGCCTCGCCCGCTTGCAGCGCGTGCGCGGTGGCGCTGCCTATGCCCAATACCGTCTGAACCCCCGCTGGGCCCTGGGTTCCCGCTTCACCCGCTTCCACGATCAGGCCGGTCTCTTCACCGGGTTCAACCAGCGGCTGTCAGAATTCACTCTCACCTCCACCTTCGACCTCGTCCCCGGTTTTCAAATGCGCTGGGAATACCGGCAGGATCACGCCAGTCAGCCCTTCTTTGAAACCGCCCGCCCCCAATCACCGGTGACCGATATGCGCACCGCCCTGCTGGGCCTCATCTGGTATTTCGGCCCCAAGACCGGCGCCTGGTAGCGCTCGCTAAACTCGTATGCTCAACCCGTCGGCCAGCGTGTTGCGATAAGCGCGCCAGGCTGGTACCAGCCCGATCAGCAACGCCGCGCCCACCACGATTCCCAGATACGCCCCGTGCTCGGCCTGCAAGCCCTGCCACCGCAGGTAGAGTCCGAACTCGCGTTCCACCACCCCCTGCAGCGCCGCGATCCCTCCGTACATCAACCCCACCCCTGCCGCACAACCCGCCACCGCCAGCAGCACGCTTTCCATCACCAGCAGCAGCACAATCTTCACCGGCCCGGCTCCCAGTGCCCGCAGGATCGCCATCTCCCGCCGGCGCTCATTCAGCGTCGTATAGATGGCCACCAGCATGCCCAGCAGGCCCACCGCCACCACAAAGCCGCCCACCACCTCCAGCGCCAGTTCCGCATAGCGCACCGTGGACCAGAGTTCCCCCATGGCCACTCCCGGAATGATCGCCATGAGCGGCTCTCCCAGATAGTTGTTGATGTCCCGCTGTATTCGCAACGTATCAATGCGGCTCTTGGCCCGCAGCAGAAACGCCGTGATCAACTCGGGTTTCAACTGCTCCGCCGTCAACTGTGTGGGCGCTACTTCTTCGCCCGGTTCTGGCGGCGCACCCTCTTCCCAGCCCACGTGCACTGCCGACATGCCTTCGAGCGTAATGTACAGGCTGCGGTCAATCGGTGTTGCAGTTTTGTCCAGCACACCCACCACGGTAAAGCGCAGGTTCTCGTGATCCATGATGCCAGACGCTCCCAATCCGTGCGTCAGCATGATCTTCTCGCCCACTTTGTATTGCAGCTTTGCCGCCACATCGCTGCCCAGGGCCACTTCGTCAAACTTCTGGGGCGCCCGTCCCCCCGCGGCAAACTCCACCTTCCGTGTCTTGCGAAACCGGTAATGCCGGTAGAAGTTCTCATCGGTCCCCACCACGCGAAAGCCACGGTGGCTGTCCCCCAGCGAGTAGGGAATGGTCCACGCCACAGCCGGATGCTTGGCCCACTCCTGATAGCTCTCCCACTTCACGTTGTTGGTGGCCGTGCCCATGCGGAACACCGTATAGAGCAACAACTGCAAGCCGCCACCGCGCGCGCCCACAATCAGGTCGGTGCCCGAAATGGTTGAGGAAAAGCTCTCCCGCGCACTCACCCGCAATGCCTCCACCCCCAGCAGCAACGCCACGCTCAAGGCGATGGAGAGCACCGTCAATCCGGTCGTGACTCGCCGGTTCCGCAGGCTTTTCCAGGCCAGCGCGAGCAACGTCATACCGTCACTCCGGCCCGGTTCAAGTCCGGCAGACTCTGGCGCGTTTCAAACAACCCTGCCAGGCTCTGATCATGCGAGACAAACAGCAGCGCCGCGCCAATGGCCTGGCACTGCCCCAGTAACAGTTCGAGAAAGCGCTCGCGGTGGGCCGCATCCAGCGCCGAGGTCGGCTCATCGGCAATCACCAGCCGCGGGTTGCCAATCAGAGCCCGCGCCGCGGCCACGCGTTGCTGCTGGCCCACGCTCAGGGCTGTCACTTGCCGGTCCAGCAGGCTCTCAATGCCCAGTGCTGCCGCTATCCGCTCCAATCCCTCACCCGGCCGGCCGCGATGCAACCGCGTCGGCAACAGAATGTTGTCGCGCACGTTCAGGTAGGGAATCAGGTTGAACATCTGAAAGATGTAGCCCAGTTTCTCGCCTCGCCACCGGTCCCTCGCCGCGTTCGACATCCGGCGCAGATCTTCGCCCAACACGTTTACCTCACCGGCCTGCGCTTCGAGCACCCCCGCGATCACGCCCAGCAGCGTCGTCTTGCCACACCCGCTGGGCCCGTAGAGAAAACAGCTCTGCCCTGCGCCCAAAGTGAAATCCGCAATGTCCAATACCAGCGGCCCCCGGCGGCCGTAGGCAAAGCGCACGCCGCTCAGACGAATGCTAGTGGGACTTGTAGGGCTCGACATTCGCCACCGACAGTTGGTAGGCCACCGCTCCGTACGGGCTGCCCGTCTTCAGGATCTGAAAGTTCCCCGAAAACCAGTTGGGCTCAAACATGGCCACCTTGGCCTTCTTCTTACCCACCATCCGGCAGTACACAATCTGGTGCGGCGGCGGCGGTGGCGTGTGTATGCACCCACCGGCAATCGGCACGATCAGGTACTCATCGGCCTCTTCCTGATCATCGCTTTCAAGCGGCACCATGTAGCCGGCAATCCGCACGTTTGTCTTGTCGATCTTCTTCAACTCGGGCGGCGCCTCGCCCGTGTTCAGGTCGAGCGAACGCAGCAGGCGCCACTGCACCGTGGTGAAGCCACCCTTTTCCTGGGCGGCGCGCAGGGGTTGCAAGGCGGGGTCATCGATCAGTACGAGGAACGCGACCGCCAGCCCCAGTAATGCCCAACGGCGGTAGCTTTGCATGCTTCCCATTAAAGCAGTCTTGCCGCGTCCTTCGCAAAATAGGTGAGGATGATCGACGCCCCGGCCCGCTTGATGCTCACCAGCGTCTCCATCATGATGCGCTCCTGGTCCACCCAGCCGTTGCGCGCTGCCGCCATGATCATGCTGAATTCGCCCGATACCTGATAGGCCGCCACCGGCACATCGAAGTGTTCCCGCGCCGCGGCGATGATGTCGAGGTAGGCCAGTGCCGGCTTCACCATCAGAATGTCGGCGCCCTCCTCAAGGTCGAGCGCCATCTCGCGCAGTGCTTCGCGCGCATTGGGCGGGTCCATCTGGTAGCTGCGCCGGTCGCCAAATTGCGGCGTGCTCTCGGCGGCTTCCCGAAACGGCCCGTAGAAGCCGCTTGCGTACTTCGCCGCATAGCTCATGATGGGCACGTGTGAAAACCCGTTGGCGTCCAGCCGCGCCCGTATCGCCGCCACGCGCCCGTCCATCATGTCACTGGGCGCCACAATGTCCGCGCCCGCCTGGGCATGGGTCAGCGCGCTGTCGGCCAGCCAGTCCAGCGTGGCGTCATTGTCCACATCCCCGTCCACGATTTTGCCGCAGTGCCCGTGCGAGGTGTATTCACAGTTGCACACGTCGGTGACCACCAACAGATCCGGTACTTCTTCCTTGATTGCCTGGACAGCCTCTTGCACGATGCCGTGCGGGTCATAAGCGCCGGTCGCTTCCTCGTCTTTGTGCTCGGGAATACCGAAGAGTATGACGCCGCCAATCCCCAGCTGCTTCACCTCTTCGCACTCGGCGATGATGCCGTCAATCGACAACTGGTAATTGCCGGGCATGCTCGAAATCTCTTTCCGCTTGCCTTCGCCTGGCACCACAAAGAGCGGATAGATGAAGTTCTCGGGCTCGAGTTTGGTTTCGCGCACCAGCCGGCGAATCGGCTCAGAACGCCGCAGCCGCCGGGGGCGGTGTATTGGATATCCCACTACTTCAATTTATTCGAGAGTGAAGCTGTAGAGCACGCTGCCACAGGCAATCGCGATGTGCTGTTTGCCGTCCGCCGCCAGATAGCTGATCGGGTTGGCGAAGGCGCGGCCCCCGGTGGGGAACTTATAGAGCAACTTGCCGGTGGCGTCGTCAAGCACCAGCAGGTCACCATCCCCCGTGGCCGAAACCACCAGACCACCTGCCGTCGAAAGCACCCCCGCCCACGAGGGCGCGCTCAGCGGGTATTCCCACTTGGCGGTGCCGGTATTCGGGTCCATGGCTTTGATCGCCCCGGTGGCTTCCTCGCCCGGCTTCGACACAAAGCGGCCCGCCAGATACCAGCTGCCTTCCTTGTATGTGTCATCGCCGGAATAGTACACACCGCCTTCATCGCGCGTCATCACGTAATGCAGCTTGGTGTCCGGGCTCCAACTGGGCGCCTGAAAATTGGTCGCGCCTGGCGAGTTCGGGTAAACGGTAGTGCCGCCCGGCGTGGGCGCCGTGTTGGGCAGGCGCACGGGGCGGCCCTTGGGGTCCAGCTCGGGTTTCGCCCAGGTCTGCCGCACGTATTGCTTGCCCAGCAGATACTCGCCGGTCTCGCGGTCCAGCACGTAGTAAAAAGCATTGCGGTTGGCAAACAGCACCAGCTTGCGCGGCTTTCCCTTCCATTCCGCATCCACCAGCACGGGCACCTGCGTCGCATCGAGGTCATGCACGTCATGCGGCGTGAACTGGAA
>VFQU01002130.1_pt1 | contig 9969 bp, 8 predicted proteins | sample 3512311 | NCBI WGS metagenome assembly VFQU01 (sample SAMN10412377, study PRJNA504923) | tailings metagenome | isolation source: Relicate 3 Philex TSF3 active mining site | place: Philippines: Tuba, Benguet | collected 2017-08-29 | reverse complement strand
AGCTCGACCGCGGCCGCGGCATCCCGTGGAAGGGCAACTACACCGAATGGCTGGTGCAGAAGGACGCCCGCCTGAAGCAGGAGGAGGGCCAGGAGAAGGCCCGCCAGAAGGCGATCCAGAAGGAGCTCGAGTGGGCCCGGCAGAACGCCAAGGGCGGCCGCTCCAAGGGCAAGGCGCGCCTGGGCCGGCTCGAGGAACTGCAGTCGGTCGACTACCAGAAGCGCCAGGAGACCAACGAGATCTTCATTCCGCCGGGCGAGCGCCTGGGCAACAACGTCATCGAGTTCAAGCACGTCAGCAAGCGCTTCGGCGACCGCCTGCTGATCGACGACCTGAGCTTCATCGTGCCCAACGGCGCCATCGTCGGCATCATCGGTCCGAACGGCGCCGGCAAGTCGACGCTGTTCAAGATGATCACCGGCGCCGAGAAGCCCGACAGCGGCGAGGTGGTGCTCGGCCCGACGGTCAAGCTCGCCTACGTCGACCAGAGCCGCGACAAGCTCGAGGGCGACCACAACGTCTTCCAGGAAGTCTCCGGCGGCTCGGACATCCTCACCATCAACGGCGTCGAGATCCAGTCGCGCGCCTACATCGGCCGCTTCAACTTCAAGGGCCAGGACCAGCAGAAGCTGGTCGGCACGCTGTCGGGCGGCGAGCGCGGCCGCCTGCACCTGGCCAAGACGCTGCTGCAGGGCGGCAACGTGCTGCTGCTCGACGAACCCTCCAACGACCTCGACGTCGAGACCCTGCGCGCGCTGGAGGATGCCCTGCTCGAGTTCCCCGGCGTGACCATGGTGATCAGCCACGACCGCTGGTTCCTCGACCGCATCGCCACGCACATCCTCGCCTTCGAGGGCGACTCGCACGTCGAGATCTTCCAGGGCAACTACCGCGAGTACGAGGAAGACAAGAAGCGCCGGCTCGGCGAGGAAGGCGCCAAGCCGCACCGCATCCGCTTCAAGGCGCTGAAGTAGGCGCACGCCGGGCCCGAAGGGCCGCCGACCGACGGAGAACGAAGATGAGCTGCCTCGCCCCCGAACCGCACAGCCCCCGCATGCCCACTGCCCGTCCCGCGCGGAGATCGACCGCGCTGGCCGGTCTTGCGCTGCTGCTCATCGCGACGACCGCCGTCGGCGAGGAGCGCGCCGGAGTGCCGACCGACCTGCCGCCGGCCGGGCACGACGATCCGCCGGCCGAGCCGGCGCCCATGGCCGAACCCGATCCGGCGCGCAGCCTGCTCGGCAACGGCGGTTTCGAGTCGACCGAACTCGGCATCCGCCCCTGGGTGCTCTACGTGCACGCCACCCAGGGCAGCTACGTCGCCACCCAGACCACCGAATCGGCGCGCACGGGCCAGCTGGGCGTCGAGCTGCGCCAGGAGATCGACGAGGAATACGGCGCCCTGGCCCAGCACGTCGTGCACGAGGCCGAGCAGGCGCAGCCCTACCGGCTCAGCGCATGGCTGCGCGGCCGCGGCATCGAGCGCCGCGTCGCGCTCAACGCCGACATCACCAACTCGCGCCATCCTGCCCGGCACTTCGAGCGGATCGTCGAGCCCGCGGCGATCGGCGAGGGCTGGGCGCGCTACGACCTCGACGTCGAGATCGATGCCGGGCGTTCCAGCCTCGAGGTGCTGGTCGTCCTCTACGGCCCCGGCACGCTGCACGTCGACGACGTCACGCTGACGCCCCTGCCCTGACCGCCACGCGACGGCGACGCGCGGTCAGCGGCCGGCGCGGGCCCGCCAGAGCGCTCGCGCGACCGCGAAGGGCAGCCGGAAGGCGATCGCCAGGGGCACCGCGATGCGCACCGGCCAGGCGACGCCGGCGGCGTCGAACTTGTGGAAGTAGCGCCACATCCCGAGGTGCTTCTGCCATTCGACCCAGGCCGGGCGGCGACGGCTGGACGCGCCCTTGAGATGCAGCACGCGCACCGACTCCGCCACCGCCACGCCCCAGCCCGCCTGCGCGGCCCGTCGACACAGGTCGAGATCCTCGCAGTGCAGCCGGTAGCCGGGGTCGAAGCCGCCCAGCGCCTCGAAGCACTCGCGGCGCACCAGCATGAGCGCGCCGGACACCGCATCGACCGGGCGCAGTTCGTCACCTGTGGCGCCGTCGTGCAGCGCCACGGCGCCGCGAAGCACCGCGCCGGGCGTCGGCGCGTTGCGCCGGGAGGCCGGATCGATGCGGCCTTCCGCGTCGACCAGCAGTGCACCGAGGATGCCCACGCGCGGTGATCGTCCGGCGATCGCGAGCAACCGCGACAGCGTGTCCGCAGCGACGAAACAGTCCGGGTTGACGAACAGCAGCCAGGGCGACGAGGTGCGCGCAGCGCCCTGGTTGCAGGCCACCGAGAAGCCCGGGTTGTCGGGGTTGGCGACGCAGCGCAGTCGCGCGTCGGCGGGGAGCCCCGCCCGCCAGTCGTCGCCGGAACCGTTGTCGACCAGCACGCACTCGCGCAGGTCGGGTTGCCCGAGCAGCGCGCCCAGGCAGCGCGGCAGCGTCGCCGCGCTGAAGTGGCTGACGACGATCGCCGCGACGTTGCCGTGGCTCAAGGCACGATCCGGCTTTCCGCCAGCCAGTGCTCGCGGCGCTCCAGCGCGAGTTCCCAGGCCGCCGGCCAGGCCAGCAGGCCGTCGGCGAGCGTCTGCGCCTCGGCGCGGAAAGCCGCGGCGCACTCGGCCGCGCCGGCATCCTCAGGCCAGCCACGCAGCCGCGGCACCCCGCGCTCCACGATCGCCCGCGCGTTCGCCTCGATGTGGGTGCGCAGGTCGGCCCGCAGCGCCGCGGGCGCGTCGCTGGTGCCCGGCATGGCGTCCTGCAGCGCTCGCAGCAGGCCCACCCGTTCGGCGACGAGGAACTCGCGCAGGTGGGTGAGCAGGGACTCGTCGCTGCCGCCGGCGACGTCGGTCAGCCGGGCGGCCACCGTGGCCAGGCGCAGCGCCGGCGACTCGGCCTGCAGCTCGGCGGAGAACTGGCCGACCAGACCGGCCAGGCAGACGTTCGGCGCGACGTTTCGCGGCGCGGCGATCTGCGCACTGCGATCGCGACCGGCTTCGGGAAGATGGCCGAGCGTCCACGGCAGCTGAAGCTGCACGCTGCGCCGATGCGTCGCCGCCGCCAGCATGTTGAACGCCAGATCCTCGCCGCGCCCGGGCGCGGTGCAGGGCATCAGTCGACCGTTGTCGACGGCGAACACCGAGATGCTCGCCGCGCGCGCGAGGTAGGCCGCCGGAAAGCCCACCGACACCGCGGGGTCGCCGCGCTGGGCCAGGTAGTGCGCCTCGCTGCTGCACAGACCGGCGCGTTGCGCCGGGTCGAGGGCCAGCACCCAGCCGATGCTCGCTGCGCAGGATCCGCCGCGATGGCCGTTGACGGTGAGCAGGACGCGCGCCCCGCCGTCGAACAGCGGCTCGCGACTGGGGCACACGCCCTCGAGCTCCGCCGGGCCGAAACGCAGCGCCCCCTCGCCGCCCAGCGCCTCGCCGAGCGTCGCGCCACACAGCGCGAGATGCGTCGCGCACGCGGACGGATCGGGCTCGCCCTCGCGCAGGGCCTCGGCGTGGTCGGCGAAGGTCCGCACGCGCAGCGCCGGCGCGCCGCCCCTGAGGGCAGGCACGGCATCGGGGATGCGCCTGAGCGGCAGCAGGTTGTCCTCGTCCACCGTCAGGTATCGGGTCCCCGCCGCCAGCAGGGTCAGCAGGTTGCGGCCCTGCGCTCCGCCCGGCTGTCGCGGACGCCGGGTGCCGTGCTGCAGCAGCGGCAGCAGCGCCGCCGCCTCGGCCGGCAGCGCGCGACACAGGGCATCGACCAGCGCGTCCCATTGCGACGGTCCGACGAGATGGACCGGCACGTCGACCCGACCGGCGAACTGTCGCAACGCGGCGTGGTTGGCGGCGGCCGCCGCCGGTTCGCGCGAATCGTCGACGACGACGACGCGACCGACCGCGCGCAGCGTCCCCGGATCTTCCGCGAGACTGCGCAGCAGCGCTTCGAGCTGCTGTGGCCGATCGCAGGCGCGGACCAGCAGCCCGCCGACCGGCGCCTGCTCGGTCGATGCGGTCGCCTTCAGCCGGCCGAGGAACGCGTCGTCGCTGATCATCAGGCCGCGCGTGGCCAGGTTCTCCAGCACCGGCCGCACCGCGTGCGGTTTCCCCTGCAGCCCGGGAATGGCCGCGGCGACGGCCTCGGCGTGTGCCGTCATCGTGCGGAACGGTCGGCACAGCTCCAGCGCCTGCAGCACCTGCTGGGTCATCACGTGGCTGCGGCCGAGCGCCGGGTCGAAGAACACCACTTCATCGCCGGACAGCAGGCTCGCCCGTCCGTCCACCGCGGCCCACAGCGGCTGTCGCGAGGATTCCATCGTTCTACTCCGGTGAAGAGGGGGCCCGCGAACCGGCATCGAGGCGCTGCTGCAGCCGCAGGCGCTCGGCCCGCTCGGCGGCCAGCTCGGCCTCCAGCGCGATCAGCCGATGGCCGGCCGCGATGCCCTTGCGGATCTCCTCCTCGTAGTGGCGATAGACGCTCTCGGCGGCGTCGCCGAACAGGTGCAGCGCGGGCAGCGAATCCAGGGTCTGCGCGTCACCGGCGCAGGCGGCGAGGAAGTAGAGCGGTGGGTAGGACAGGCCGGCGTGGAGCCGCCCTTCCCCGTCGATCACGCTCGCCTCGGCGCGACCGCCGTCGGCGAGATCCCAGAGCACGCCCTGGAACAGCAGCTTCTGCCCGTAGAGGCGGCGCGCGGGAAACCGCGATGCCAACAGCGCCTCGAACTCCCCGCGATACAGCTCGCGCACGTGGTGCTCGTTGCGAAAGCCGGTCAGGTCGCTGTAGGTGCGCCGGTCCGGGGTCGACACCAGCAGCACGCCGCCGGGCGACAGCAGGCGGCGGAAGCCGTCGAGCATCGCCTCCTGCGCCTCGAGGTGCTCGAGCGTCTCGAAGCTGACGATCAGGTCGAAACCGGCGTCCGGGAGGTGGTCGAGCCGCGCGACGTCGGCCTCGGCGAAACGCAGCCCGGCGGACTCGCCGTAGCGCGCGCGGGCGTGGGCGATGCTGGCGGGGTCGACGTCCACGCCGAGCACCGAGCGCGCCTCGCGCGCCAGCAGCGCGCTGCCGTAGCCCTCGCCGCAGGCGGCGTCGAGCACCCGGCGACCGCGCGCCAGCGGCGCGGCGAAGGCGTAGCGGTGCCAGTGCTCGTACCAGATCTCGCGCACGCACTCGGGCGTGAAGCGTTCACCCGTGAACGGCAGCGCGGGGGTGCTCATGGCGTGGCTTCGGACTCGTCAGTCGAACAGGGGTCGCTGGACCGGCGTGGCGCGCAGCGCCGCATGGCGGGCGGCGAGGCGGGCGCGCAGCGGCGCCAGCGGATCGCGCAGGATGAAGTCGGCGACCAGCGCATTGTAGCCGGGGTAGCGGGCGCACAGCCGGCGCAGGTTCTCGCCGCCCGGCGCGTGTCCCGACGGCCCGAACGAGGCGCCGCCGCGGTGGGCGACGAAGGCGTCGTCGCACAGCACGTTGCGCCAGCCGTGACCGGCCGCGCGGCGGCAGAAGTCGTTCTCCTCGCCGTAGCCGCGGCCGAAGGTCGCCTGGTCGAGATCACCCAGGACATCCAGCGCGGCGCGGCGGACGAACATGCAGAAGCCGACGCCGGTGGGCAGCTCGGGATAGGCGGGCGGACCGGCACTGGCGGCGGCCTCGGCGAGGGTGTCGAGATCGTCGGGCAGCGGTCCGGCGCGGCAGAAATCCGGGTAGGAGCAGATCTCGGCATTGTTCGACCACGGTGTCGCGGTGGCGATGCGCGGGTCGGACGCCGCGCAGGCGAGCAGGCGCTGCCACCAGCCCGGCGTCGCCAGGGTGTCGGTGTTGAGGATCACCACGTCGTCGGGGGCGCTCTCGCGGAAGGCGAGGTTGACGTTGCCGACGAAGCCGAGGTTCTGCGGCCGCCGCCGCACCTCCACCGCGAACGCTGCGCGGCCGCGGAAGCGCTCGATCACCGCCGGCACGCGCGGATCCGGCGATGCGTCGTCGGCGAACAGCACCCGCGCGTCCGCCGGGAGCGTCGGCAGCAGGCTGTCGAGGCAGGCGGCGAGGTCGGCCGCGGCGTCGTAGACAGGTATGACCAGCGTCGTGCGCACGGCCCGCCTCAGCCCCAGCGGTGGCCGAGCCGGATCATGCCGAACTCGCGCGACTTGCCGCGGATGGCGAAGCCGCGCTCCACCGTGTCGAACAGGCGGATACCCTCCGGATCGAGCGCGTGCAGGCGCAGGCTGTAGCCGCCCGGCAGCAGCGGCAGGGCGTCGAAGTCGATCCGGTAGCGGACGTGGTGCTCGCCGGTTCGCCGCGGCGCCGCGCCGTCGATCTCGCTGGTGGTGCCGTAGACCGGCGTGCCGTCGGCGCGCAGCAGGCCGACGCCGAGCTGCGGCAGGCGCGCGTCGGGCGCGTAGACCTCGACCTCGAGCGACAGCGCGCTGTCGCCGGCGAGCATCCGAGGGGTGGCCGATTCGTCGCCGTCGAGCCAGACCCGGGTGATCCGGTACTCGCCGCCGGTGTAGCCCGGCTCGAGGTCGGCGCCGATCTGGCTGGCCGACTTGCGCTCGTGCCAGGCGAGGTAGTCCTGGGTGACGTCGAACACGTCGCCGTAGGCGGCGACGCTGCCGTCCTTCAGCCACAGCGCGTGCTTGCACAGCTTCTGCACGTGATACATCGAGTGGCTGACCAGCAGCAGGGTGCCGCCGCCGTCGAGGTAGTCCTCCATCCAGCGCACGCACTTCTTCTGGAAGCTTTCGTCGCCGACCGCCAGCACCTCGTCGGTGATCAGCAGGTCCGGCCGCACCGCGGCGATCACGGCGAAGCCCAGGCGCACCACCATGCCCGACGAGTAGTGCTTCACCGGTTCGTCGAGGTAGCGACCGATGTCGGCGAAGGCGACGATCTCCGGCGTGCGCGCGCGGATCTCGGCGGCGCTCCAGCCCATCAGTCCGGCGGCGAGGGCGATGTTGTCGCGGCCGCTGCGCTCGAGATCGAAACCGGCGCCGAGCTCCAGCAGGGCGCCGATGCTGCCGCGCCGCTCGATCCGCCCGACGCTCGGGCTGAGCACGCCGCAGATCAGCTTGAGCAACGTCGACTTGCCCGCGCCGTTCTCGCCGATGATGCCCAGCGACTCACCGGGGCGGACCACGAAATCGACGCCGGCGAGGCAGGCATGGCTGGCGTATGTCCGGCCCAGCAGGATCGCGCCGAGCGCGCGCAGCCGCGCGCCGCCGTCGCCCGATCGCGGATAGGACTTGCCCAGGCCGCTGACCTGCAGCAGCGGCACGACGTCGGCCTCGACGGCGCTCACAGGAAGTCCACCAGATGCGGGCGGAAGCGCGCATAGATCCAGCGCGCCAGCAGCAGCAGCACGGCTGCAGTGACCAGCGCGTACAGCGGAAGCGCCCGCGCGAAGTCAGCCTGCATCAGCGGCTCGCGCACGCCGGCGATGGCGTCGGCGAAGGGATTCCAGCGCTGCCAGGCCTGCATGGCCGGCGGGCCCATGGTCGCGCTGTAGAGGATCGGCGACAGGAACATCAGCGCGCTCGTCAGGTACTGCACGATCTGCTGCAGGTCGCGGAAGAACACGTTGAGCACCGCGAACAGCGTGGCGATCGCCAATGCCAGGCCGGCGAAGGCCAGCCACGCGGGCAAGGTGGCCGGCAGCCAGCGCGGATCGACGTGCGGCGAAAAGCCCCAGAGCAGCGCCAGCACGACCAGGAAGCCGGCACCGTGCAGGAAGAACGCGCTGGCGACCCGCGCGGCGACCAGCTGCCAGGGTGGGATCGCGACCTTGCGAAGCAGCCCGGCCTGGTCGGTGAACGTCGACGTTCCGCGCGCCACCGCATCGGAGAAGGCGAACCAGGGCCACATGCCCAGCGACACGAAGGCGACGTAGCCGGCGCCGTCGAGTCCCGGTACGCGCGCCTGGAAGATCAGCATGAAGACCAGCGCGAACAGCGCCAGCTGCAGCAGCGGCGCCAGCAGCGCCCAGGCCAGGCCCAGCGTGTTGCCGGCGAAGCGCTGGGCGAGATCCTGGCGCGCGAGGTAGACGATCATCGGACGGTGTGGGCGAGAAAGGCGCTGCGACGCCGGTCTGCGGCGGCGCAGTGATTGTGCCCTGTGCACGGCTGCGCGAGGCGTAACGCCCCGCGCATCGGCTGCGCCTGGCGTCGACGGGCGACGCCGGCGGTCAGTCTGCCGGCGGTGCCTCGGCCGCTGCCGGCGGAGCCGCCGGTGTCGTGACGGGCGCCTTCAGATCCGGCGCGTAGCGCGTCGGCAGCGCGCGAATCGCGTCGCCGTTGATCTGCGTGTCGAGCTTGCTGAAGGAGGCGAGGTAGCTGGCGCGAACGTCCGCGAGCTTTTCGTCCGCCAGCTTCTTGATCAGGCCGGCCTTGACCTGCTCGAAGGGCGGGATGTCGAAGGGCTGGTAGGCGTCGAGCCTCACCACGTGCCAGCCGAATCGACTGCGGATCGGCCCGGCGACGTCACCGGCCTTGCGCAAGGTCATCAGCGTCGCCGCGAACTTGGTGTCCAGCCGGGAGGTGTCGGGGTTGCTGAACTGCTCGGTGAGCGCATCGTCGCCGAAGCGTTCGACGTAGGCCTTGGCCAGCTCGGCGAAGTCGGCGCCCTTGGCGAGATCGGCGAGGAACTCCTCCGCGGCGGCCTTCGCCTTCGCCTCTTCGCGCCCGTCGGTGTGGAACAGGATGTGGCGGACTTCGATGTGCGGTGCCGGGCGGAACTTCTCGGGATCGGACAGGAAGCGCTCGCGCGCCAGGCTCTCGACGCGCGGCTCGGGCTGCTCCGCCATGTAGGCCGTCACGGCCCGCCGCGACAGCAGCTCGGTGCGCTGCAGCGCGAGGTCCTGGGCGAACTCGGCCGTCTCGTGTTCGCCCCGCGCCTCGGCGGCACGGGCGAGCTGCATCGTCAGCAGCATGGCGTCGATCAGCCGGGCCATCCGGTCGGGGTCCAGCAGGAATCCCTCCTGGATCTCGGGCGGCATGCTGCGCACCTTCGCATCGACGTCCGCCACCGTCAGCTTGACCTCGCCGCGACTGGCGACGACGGTTTCGGGATCGATCGTCTGGGCGTGGGCGAGGGTGCCCGCCAGGGCGAAGAGTGTGGCGACCAGAGGTCGTGCAAGCATGATCGGTGTGCTCCGCTGTTCGGGGTCGGGTTCGGCCAGGCCGAGGGGATCAGCAGACAGCGCGAGCGGTGGAAGGTTCCGGACGCAGGCTGCGGCGCGTCCGTCCCGGACAGACAGCGCCTCGTTGCGAGCGCCGGGCCCACGCCCCGGGGCCACCAGGCACCGACCGGGATCTGCCGCCGAGGATGCGCCGGCAGGCGATTGTCGGGTCGCCGGGACGCGGTCCGTGTGTGGTGCCGGGCCGACGATCCTCCTGCCGGGGTCGCCAGGTGGGCAGAAGGTGGTCGGCTCGCGGGCGCTGGGCGACGGTCACCGCCCGCCCGATGGCGCACGACGAGTCCGCGATTCATTGCCGGATCGGGAGGCCTGAAGCTCTTTTCCCACGTCGCCCACACCGACCGCGGGCCTGCGCGGCTCGACGAAGGCTTGCCAGTATCCGCGAGGTCCGCCAGAGGCCTGACGCCTCTGGGCGAACGACAGGAACTTTACCGGCTACGCGCGCGACGCGGTTGGCTTCGGCCTTCCCTGGCCGAACCGCCGCGCCGCTTCGCGCCCTGGCTCAGTCGAGCAGGCGCATCGAGACTCCGCAGGTCTGGCCGGAGCAGCTCGAACTGCCCGCCGTTGCGTTGTACATGTTGTGGGTGGAGATGTTGAGATACATCTTCTTGTTGATCGGCGCAGGACAGCCCGAAAGCGTCGAGTCGGATGTGACTGCAATCTCACCCATGATTCCGTAGGAGCGCCGGCACTGTGCGCTCAGATAGGCGTCCGACGACCCGGTCTGGCTCGGACGGAAAT
>VFQU01002129.1_pt1 | contig 9977 bp, 13 predicted proteins | sample 3512311 | NCBI WGS metagenome assembly VFQU01 (sample SAMN10412377, study PRJNA504923) | tailings metagenome | isolation source: Relicate 3 Philex TSF3 active mining site | place: Philippines: Tuba, Benguet | collected 2017-08-29 | reverse complement strand
CCGTCCTTGAAGCCCTTGACGGCGCCGCCGAGGTCGGAGCCGAGGTTCTTGAGCTTCTTGGTGCCAAAGACCATGACCACGATCAGCAGAACGATCAGCCAGTGCCAGATGGAAAACGTACCCATGTCAATCTCCAGAGAGGGTGGGGAGAGCGCTCGCGCAATCCTGGGATTCTAAGGCCCGACCAAGGTTCAACCGCGCAGCCATGGGCGAGGCCCGCCCATGACGTGAATGTGCAGGTGCTGCACTTCCTGCCCACCTTCGGCGCCGGTATTGCACACGATGCGAAACCCGCCTTCGGGATAAGGATTGCAGCCCTGCTCCAGGGCCAGGCGCGGCGCCAGTGTGAGCATGCGGCCCATGAGGCGTTCGTGTTCGGGCCCGACCTGGGCCATGGACGCGATGTGCTGCTTGGGCACCATGAGGAAATGCACGGGCGCCCAGGGGTTGATGTCGTGGAAGACGAGGATGTCCTCATCCTCGTGAACCTTCTTCGACGGGATCTGGCCGGCGACGATCTTGCAGAAGATGCAGTTGGGGTCGTGTGCGCTCATGGTGTCGGGCAAAAATCAGCGGGGCATTGGCCGGTTGTCGTTCATGTTCACCATGCCCTTGACGATGCGGTAGAGGAACCAGATCGAGATCACGGCCCACGCGATCCAGCCTGGTAGCACCAGGAGGAACCACAAGGGCGCGGTGACGAGGTAGAGGATGGCGGCCCAGATGACCGAGCGGATGCGCCAGGAGAAATGGCTGGCCTGCCAGGTGCCCTCGGCATCGCCCTTCTTCACCAGATCGATCACCAGCGCCACGATCAGCAAGCCCACGCTGGGTTGCGCGCCAGGCAGCACCGCCGCCACCGCCACGATGAGGTGCAGGATGTAGCTGAGCCAACCCACACTCTTGAGCGACTGGGCCTTCTCGTTGTCTGTGGTTTCCACGTCGATCACATCGGGCATGGCAGCGCTCCTTTGCTCATTCCTTGGCTTCGCGGGCCTGCGCCTTGCGCAGGGCCTTTTCTTCCAGGCCGCTCAGGCCCTCGCGGCGCACCAGCTCGGCCACCACGTCGGCAGGTCCCAAACCGTAGTGCGCCAGCGCGATCAGGCTGTGAAACCACAGATCGGCGGTCTCGTTGACCAGCGTCTGCCGGTCACCCACGCCGTGTTCGAGGTCTTTGGCGGCCATCACGGCCTCGGTGGCTTCCTCACCGATCTTCTTGAGGAAGGCATCGGGCCCCTTGTGCAGCAGACGCGCGACGTAGCTCTTCTCGGGGTCGCCTCCGTTGGCCGGCTTGCGGCTCTCGATCACGGCGGCCAGGCGGGCCAGGTCGTCGGTGCTGCGGGTCATGGCGTCATTTGTAGATGGATTCGGGGTCTTTCAAGACCGGCTCGACGGTGTGCCACGCGCCATTGTCGTAGCGCTGGAAGAAGCAGCTGTGACGCCCGGTGTGGCAAGCGATGCCGGGCTCGTGCCCGAGCTGGGTGACCTTGAGCAGCACGACGTCGTTGTCGCAATCGAGGCGGATGTCGTGCACGGTCTGCACGTGGCCCGATTCCTCGCCCTTGAACCAGAGCTTGCCGCGCGAGCGGCTGTAGTACACCGCGCGGCCGAGTTCGGCTGTTTTCTGCAGCGCCTCGCGGTTCATCCACGCGAACATCAGCACGTCGCCGCTGGCGGCCTCTTGTGCGATCACGGGCACCAGCCCCTGCTCGTCCCACTTCACGGCGTCAAGCCAGTCCATCACAACCTCACCGGAATGCCGCGCTCGGCCATGCGCGCCTTGGCCTGGCCCACGGTGTATTCACCGTAGTGGAAGATGCTGGCGGCCAGCACCGCATCGGCCTTGCCTTGCTGTACGCCGTCAGCCAGGTGGTCGAGATTGCCCACACCGCCCGAGGCGATCACGGGCACGCCCACGGCGTCGGCCACGGCGCGCGTGAGCGCCAGGTCGAAGCCGGATTTGGTGCCGTCGCGGTCCATGCTGGTGAGCAGGATCTCGCCCGCGCCGAAGTCGGCCATCTGCTTTGCCCAGGCCACGGCGTCGAGCCCGGTGTTCTTGCGCCCGCCATGGCTGTACACGTCCCAGCCCTCGCCGCGCACCGCGGCCTCTTCGAGCGCGCGGCGCTTGGCGTCGATGGCGACCACGATGCATTGCGAGCCGTATTTGTCTGATGCGTCGCGGATGACCTGCGGGTTGGCGATGGCCGCCGAATTGAAGCTGGTCTTGTCGGCGCCCGCATTGAGCAGGCGGCGCACGTCTTCCACCGTGCGCACACCACCGCCCACGGTGAGCGGGATGAAGACCTGCGAGGCGACGGCTTCAATGATCGGCAGGATCAGGTCGCGGCCGTCGCTGGTGGCGGTGATGTCGAGAAACGTGAGCTCGTCGGCGCCCTGCTCGTTGTAGCGCGCGGCGATCTCGACCGGGTCGCCCGCATCGCGCAGTTCGACGAAGTTCACGCCCTTGACGACGCGCCCCCCGGTGACGTCGAGGCAAGGGATGATGCGTTTGGCGAGCACGCTCTATCCGTTCAGCTCGTCGGCGAGCTTTTGCGCGGCTTCAAAGTCGAGGTCGCCGCTGTAAATGGAACGCCCGCAGATGACGCCTTCGACGCCTTCGTCTTCCACCGCGCAGAGCTTGCGGATGTCCTCCAGGTTGGACAAGCCGCCCGAGGCGATGACGGGAATGCTCAGCGATTGCGCGAGCTTGACGGTGGCCTCGATGTTGATGCCGGTGAGCATGCCGTCGCGACCGATGTCGGTGTAGATGACGGATTCGACGCCGTAGTCCTCGAACTTCTTCGCCAGATCCACCACCTCGTGGCCGGTGAGCTTGCTCCAGCCGTCGGTGGCGACCTTGCCGTCCTTGGCGTCGAGGCCGACGATGATGTGGCCGCCAAACGCGGTGCAGGCGTCTTGCAGGAAGCCAGGGTTCTTCACCGCGGCGGTGCCGATGATCACGTAGCGCAAGCCGGCGTCGAGGTAGCGCTCGATGGTGTCGAGATCGCGGATGCCGCCGCCGAGCTGAACATCCACCTCGCTGCCGATTTCCTTGAGGATGGAGCGGATGGCCTGCTCGTTCTTTGGCTTGCCTGCGAAGGCGCCGTTCAGATCGACCAGGTGCACGCGGCGCGCGCCCTTGTCGACCCAGTTGCGCGCCATGGCGGCGGGGTCTTCGCTGAACACCGTGGATTGGTCCATGTCGCCCTGCTTGAGGCGAACGCATTGGCCGTCCTTGAGATCGATGGCGGGAATCAGCAGCATGGTCGATGCGGGCGCGAGGTCAGGGGTTCCAGGACAGGAAGTTTCGGTAGAGCGCGAGACCTTGGTCGGCGCTCTTCTCGGGATGAAACTGGGTTGCAAAAATGTTATCGCGCGCCACGGCGGCTGCAAAGCGCCCGCCGTAATCGCACTCACCGGCCAGGTGCCCCGCCTGCGCGGGCATCGCGTAGTAGCTGTGCACGAAATAGAAGTAGCTGTCATCGGGCACACCGGCCCACACCGGGTGCGGGCGCTGGGCCACGCGGTTCCAGCCCATCTGCGGCACCTTGAAACGGCTGCCGTCGGGCTGCACACGGCCTTCGAGCCGGAAACGGCGCACCTCGCCGGGAATCAGGCCGAGCCCTTCGGTGGGGCCCTCTTCGCTGCGGTCCAGCAGCATCTGCATGCCCACACAAACGCCGAACAGCGGCTTGTTCGCGCAGGCGTGCAGCACGGCGTCCTTCAGGCCCGACGCGGCCAGCGCACGCATGCAGTCGCCCATGTGGCCCTGGCCGGGCAGCACCACGCGCTCGGCCGCCATCACGTCCTCGGCGCGCTGGGTCACGATGACCTCAACGCCGCTGCCGCGCGCGGCGCGCAGCATCGCCTGCGAAACCGAGCGCAGGTTCCCGCTTTCATAGTCGACGACCGCGACCGTTCTGGCTTTCATCTCGCAGACCGGGAAAGGTTCAGAGCGAACCCTTGGTGGAGGGAATTGCGTCGCCCAGGCGGGGGTCGCGTTCCAGCGCCATGCGCACGGCGCGCGCAAAGGCCTTGAACACCGTCTCGGCCTGGTGGTGCGCGTTCTCGCCGTGCAGGTTGTCGATGTGCAGGGTGACGCCCGCGTGGTTCACGAAACCCTGGAAGAACTCGTAGGTGAGCTGGGTGTCGAAGCCGCCGATCATGCCGGCCTTGAACGGCACGCGCATGTGCAGGCCGGGGCGGCCGGAGAAGTCGATCACCACTCGCGAGAGCGCTTCGTCGAGCGGCACGTAGGCATGGCCGTAGCGGCGGATGCCCTTCTTGTCGCCCACGGCCTTGGCAAAGGCCTGGCCGAGGGTGATGCCCACGTCCTCGACGGTGTGGTGACCGTCGATGTGCAGATCGCCGTCGGCCTTGATCTCGAGATCGATGAGCCCGTGGCGCGCGATCTGGTCGAGCATGTGATCGAAGAAACCGATGCCGGTGGAGAGCACGGCCGCGCCGCTGCCGTCGAGGTTGAGGCGCACACCGATCTGCGTTTCCGAGGTGTTGCGTTGCACCTGGGCGGCGCGGTCGGCGGGGCCCGGGGCGGGGAAGACGGGCGTCGGGGTGGTCATAGGGCGGACTGCAGGGCGCGAAGGAGCTGGGCGTTTTCGTCTGGAGTGCCCACCGTGAGCCGCAGGCACTGCGTCAGCAGCGGGTGCATTGTAGAAACATTCTTCACCAGCACGCGCTGCGCCTTGAGGGCTTCGAAGCAGGCTTTGGCGTCGGGCACACGCACCAGCAGCATGTTGGCCTGGCTGGGGAACGGCGTCACGCCGGGCATCTTCGACAGCGCCTCGACCAACAGGCCACGCTGCTCGCGGATCAGTGCGGCCTGGTCGGCGAACACGTGGGCGTGTTCGAGCGCGAACAGCGCGCATTCGGCGTTGAGCACGCTCACGTTGTAGGGCGGGCGCAGCTTGTCGATCTCGTGCACCAGGGCCTGCGGCCCCACCAGGTAGCCGATGCGCACGCCCGCCAGGCCGAACTTGGAGAGCGTGCGCATGAGCAGCACGTGCGCGTTGGCTTCGGGCTGGGCGCGCATCTCGTCGAGCCAGGTGCGGCTGGAGAACGGCTGGTAGGCCTCGTCGATCACCACCAGGCCGCCGAAGCTGGCGGCCTCGGCGATCAGGCGGCGAATCACGCCCGCGTCCCACAGGTTGGCGGTGGGGTTGTTCGGGTAGGCCAGGTAGGTGATGGCGGGCCGGTGCGCGCGCATCGCAGCCAGCATGGCGGGCTCGTCGAGCTCGAAGTCGGCCGTGAGCGGCACGCCGTGGAAGGCCAGGCCTTGCAACTGCGCGCTCATGGCGTACATGACGAAGCCGGGCAGCGGTGCCAGCACGCTGGCACCGGGCAGGTCGCAGCCCATGGCGATCAGCGAGATCAGCTCGTCGGAGCCGTTGCCCAGCATGAGCGCGTGGCCCGTGGGCAGGCCGATGTGGCGCTCGAGTGCGCGCTTGAGCTCGTCGACGCGGGCACCGGGGTAGCGGTTGATGGCCACCGCACCGAGGCGGCGGCCCAGCTCGGCCTGCAGCGGCAGCGGCAGCGCGAAGGGGTTCTCCATCGCGTCGAGCTTGATCATGCCGGTCGAGTCCTGCACGGCGTAGGCGTGCATGGACTGCACGTCTTGGCGAATGCGGGCCATGGGAAGGGGATTCAGGGGCGTGTTCATTCGGCACCTCGCATCGGCGGCACGGTGTTCAAGCGCAACTCGGCGGCGCGCGCGTGGGCCTGCAAGCCTTCGCCGTAGGCGAGTTCGGCCGCCACGGTGCCGAGCGACTGCGCGCCCGCGGCGCTGACTTCGATCAGGCTGCTGCGCTTCTGGAAGTCGTACACCCCCAGCGGCGAGGAGAAACGGGCCGTGCCGCTGGTGGGCAGCACGTGGTTGGGGCCGGCGCAGTAGTCGCCCAGGCTTTCGCTGGTGTACGCGCCCAGAAAAATGGCGCCGGCGTGTCTGAGCAGCGGCTCCCAGCGGTGAGGTTCGGCGCTCGACACCTCCAGGTGCTCGGGCGCGATGCGGTTGCTGATGGCGCAGGCCTCTTCCATGCTGCGCGTATGGATCAGCGCGCCGCGGTCGTTGAGGCTTTTGGCGATGATGGCCGCGCGCGGCATGCTGGGCAGCAGGCGCTGGATGGCGGCTTGCACGGCGTCGATGTAGGCCGCATCGGGGCACAGCAGGATGCTCTGCGCGAGTTCGTCGTGCTCGGCCTGGCTGAACAGGTCCATCGCCACCCAATCGGCGGGGGTGCTGCCGTCGGCCAGCACCAGGATCTCGCTCGGGCCCGCGATCATGTCGATGCCCACGGTGCCAAACACGCGCTTCTTGGCGCTGGCCACATAGGCGTTGCCGGGGCCAGTGATCTTGTCGACCTTGGGGACGGTGGCGGTGCCGTAGGCCAGTGCGGCCACGGCCTGCGCGCCGCCGATGGTGAAGGCGCGTGTGACGCCGGCCACATACGCGGCCGCCAGCACGAGTTCGTTGCGCTCACCGCGCGTGGCGGTGGCCGCACCCGTGCCGCCGGTGGCCACACTGCCGCGCACCGGCGTCGGCACCACCATCACGATCTCGCGCACGCCGGCCACATGCGCGGGCACGGCGTTCATGATCAGGCTCGACGGGTAGGCCGCCTTGCCGCCGGGCACGTAGATGCCCACGCGGTCCAGCGGCGTGACCTTCTGGCCGAGCAGCGTGCCGTCTTCGTCCCGGTAGCTCCAGCCTTCGCCGTTGGCTTTCTTCTGCGCCTCGTGGTAGCGGCGCACGCGCGCGGCCGCGGCCTGCAGGGCGTCGCGCTGCGCGGCGGGCAAGGCATCGAACGCGGCCTTGAAGTCAGCCTGTGTGAGTTCGAGTTCGCTCACGCTCGCGGCCTGCAGGCCGTCAAAGCGCGCCGTGTACTCCATCACCGCCGCGTCGCCACGCCGCTGCACGTCGGCCAGGATGTCGGCCACCCGCTGCTCGATCGCATGGTCCGTCTCGCTCGACCAATGCAGGCGCTGCGCGAAGCGCGCCTCGAAATCGGGCTGGGCGGTGGACAGGCGAAGCGGCGTGGCGTTCATGCGGGGGTGACTGCGCCGGCAAAGGCGTCGATGAGCGGGCGCAGGCGCGCCTGTTTGAGTTTGAGAGCCGCCTGGTTGACCACCAGACGCGAACTGATGTCCATGATGCGTTCGACCTCGACCAGGTGGTTGGCCTTGAGCGTGTTGCCGGTCGACACCAGGTCGACGATGGCGTCGGCCAGACCGGTGAGCGGGGCCAGTTCCATGCTGCCGTAGAGCTTGATCAGGTCCACGTGCACGCCCTTGGCAGCGAAGAACTCGCGCGCGATGGTGGTGTACTTGGTGGCCACGCGCAGGCGCGAGCCCTGGCGCACGGCGAACGCGTAGTCGAAATCGGCGCGCACAGCCACACTCACGCGGCAGCGCGCGATGTTCAGGTCGAGCGGCTGGTACAGGCCCTGGCCCCCGTGCTCGATGAGCGTGTCCTTGCCAGTCACGCCGAGGTCGGCGCCGCCATGCTCCACGTAGGTGGGCACGTCGGTGGCGCGCACCAGCACCACCTGCACGTCGCGCTGGTTGGTCGGCAGGATGAGCTTGCGCGACTTCTCCGGGTCTTCGAGCACCTCGATGCCAGCGGCAGCGAGCAGCGGCAGGGTCTCGTCGAAGATGCGGCCTTTGGAGAGGGCAAGCGTGATCATTTGATGCGTTCGATGTCGGCGCCGAGGGCGCGCAGCTTCACTTCCATCTGGTCGTAGCCGCGGTCGAGGTGGTAGATGCGGTCGACGACCGTTTCGCCCTCGGCCACCAGGCCGGCGATCACCAGGCTGGCGGACGCGCGCAGGTCGGTGGCCATCACGGTGGCGCCGGAGAGTTGCGGCACGCCCTCGACCATGGCCACCTTGCCCTCGGTCTGGATGCGCGCGCCCAGGCGCACGAGTTCGTTCACGTGCATGAAGCGGTTCTCGAAGATGGTCTCGGTCACCTTGCTGGCACCCTCGGCAATGGCGTTGACCACCATGAACTGCGCCTGCATGTCGGTGGGGAAGCCCGGGTACTCGGTGGTGCGAAAGGTCTGCGCCTTCAGCCGACCGCTGGAGCGGATGCGGATGAACGGCCCGGACGGGTTGCTGCCCGCCTCGATCTCTGCACCGGCGTCGGTGAGCTTGTCGATCACCGCGTCGAGGTGATCGGCGCGGGCCTGGCGCAGCAGCACGTCGCCGCCGGTGGCGGCCACCGCACACAGGAAGGTGCCGGTCTCGATGCGGTCGGCCACCACCTCATGCGTGCACCCTCCCAGGCGCTCCACACCCTGCACGTGGATGCGGCTGGTGCCATGGCCTTCGATCTTCGCGCCCATCTTGATGAGCATCTCGGCCAGGTCGGTCACCTCGGGTTCTTGCGCGGCGTTTTCCAGCAGCGTTTCACCCTCGGCCAGGGCCGCGGCCATCAGGAAGTTCTCGGTGCCGGTGACGGTGACCATGTCGGTGGCGATGCGCGCGCCATGCAGCCGCGTGCGGCCGGCGGGCAGGCGCGCCACCATGTAGCCGTGCTCCACCACGATCTCGGCGCCCATGGCCTGCAGGCCTTTGATGTGCTGGTCGACCGGGCGCGAACCGATGGCGCAGCCACCGGGCAGCGAGACGCGCGCCGCGCCGAAGCGCGCCAGCAGCGGCCCCAGCACCAGCACCGAAGCGCGCATGGTCTTCACCAGGTCGTACGGCGCCTCGGCCTTGAGCACGCCACGCGCGTGCAGCGTCATGCCGCCGCGCTCGCCGTGGGTTTCGGTCTGCACGCCCATGTGGGTGAGCAGCTGGCGCATGGTGGCCACGTCGCGCAGGCGCGGCACGTTGATGAGCGTGACCGGCTCTTCGGTGAGCAGCGCAGCGCAGAGTTCGGGCAGGGCCGCGTTCTTGGCGCCGGAGATGGTGACGTCGCCGCTGAGTTTGCGGCCGCCGCGGATGAGCAGTTTGTCCATGCGTGGGTCAGGCTTGCGCGGCCCATTCGGCCGGCGTGAGGGTTTTCATCGACAGCGCATGCACCTCGTCGGTCTGCATGCGTTGCCCGAGCGTGGCGTACACCGCCTGGTGGCGCTGGATGGCGCGCTTGCCTTCGAAAGCAGGCGAGACGATGACGGCCGACCAGTGGCGGCCATCACCCGTGACTTCGAGGTGCTCGCAGGGCAGCCCGGCGGCGATGAGGGATTGCAGTTGTTCGGCGGTCATGGGCGTCAGTGGCGGACCTTGTAGCCGGTGCGCAGCAGGTGCAGGGCGACGGCACTCACCACCGCCAGCGCCGCGCTCACCAGGGCCAGGCTCAGCCAGGGCGAGACATCGCTGCGGCCGAAGAAGCCATAGCGGAAGCCGTCGATCATGTAGAAGAACGGGTTGAGGTGGCTGACCTGCTGCCAGAACGCGGGCAGCGAGTGGATGGAATAGAACACGCCCGAGAGAAAGGTCATGGGCATGATGAGGAAGTTCTGGAACGCGGCCATCTGGTCGAACTTCTCGGCCCACAAACCGGCGATGAGCCCGAGCACCCCCAGCAACGCCGCCCCGAGAAAGGCGAACACCAGGATCCACAGTGGCGCGACCAGCGTGGGCTGCGCAAACCACCAGGCCACCGCCATCACCCCGGCGCCCACCACCAGGCCGCGCACCACCGAAGAACCCACGTAAGCCACGAACCAGGCACGGTGCGACAGCGGCGTGAGCAGCAGGAAGATCAGGTTGCCCATGATCTTGCTCTGGATGATGGATGAGCTGCTATTGGCAAAGGCGTTCTGCAGCACGCTCATCATCACCAGGCCCGGCAGCAGGAAGGCGGTGTAGCTCACCGACTCGTAGACCTGCACCCGGTCTTCGAGCACGTGGGCAAAGATGAGCAGGTACAGGAGCGCGGTGAGCACCGGCGCGGCCACGGTCTGGAAGGCCACCTTCCAGAAGCGCAGCACCTCTTTGTAGAACAGGGTCTGCCAGCCG
>VFQU01002128.1_pt1 | contig 9983 bp, 8 predicted proteins | sample 3512311 | NCBI WGS metagenome assembly VFQU01 (sample SAMN10412377, study PRJNA504923) | tailings metagenome | isolation source: Relicate 3 Philex TSF3 active mining site | place: Philippines: Tuba, Benguet | collected 2017-08-29 | reverse complement strand
GCAATTCTATCCGTCAGCCGCTTTCCCGAGCGGCTTTGTTTATTCAGAAGCGGCAGGAGCAGTCGATGGCCTCGTATGGCATGAATGATGTGAAGAACGGTATGAAGATCATTGTGGACGGCTATCCGTGCACGATCATCGATACCGAGTACATCAAGCCGGGCAAGGGGCAGGCCTTCACGCGCGTCAAGTACCGCAATCTGAAGACCGGCCGCACGGTCGAGCTGACGATGAAGTCGACCGATTCGGTCGAGGCCGCCGACGTGGTCGACACCGACATGGAGTTCCTGTATTCGGACGGCGAGTTCTGGCATTTCATGCACCCGGACACGCATGAGCAGATCGCCGCCGACGCCAGCGCGATGGCCGACGCGTCCAAGTGGCTGAAGGGCAACGAAGCGGTGATCGTGACGCTGTGGAACGGCGCCCCGCTCACGGTGACACCGCCGAACTTCGTCGAGCTGGAGATCGTCGAGACCGATCCGGGCGTGCGCGGCGACACCTCGGGCGGCGGCGGCAAGCCGGCCAAGCTCGAGACCGGCGCGGTCGTGCGCGTGCCGCTGTTCGTCAACCAGAACGAGATCATCAAGGTCGACACGCGCTCGGGCGAGTACGTCGGTCGCGTCAAGTAAGCCCGGTCCGGTTCCGGCGGCGGCCTGCGCGGCTGCCGCCGCGCTATCGATCGGCGCGCGTCGGCCGCCCTTCGGACGCCGCGTCGCCGTGCTTCCCTTCCGCCGGATGATGGTCCGCTCATGTCAGAACCGTGTGATGTCCTGATCGAGGCGCGCTGGGTCGTGCCGGTCGAGCCCGACGGAGTCGTGCTCGACGACCACGCCGTGGCGGTCCGCGACGGTTGCATCGTCGACCTGACCCCGATCGAGCGCGCACGCACGGCCTGGGCGCCGGCCGAACGCGTCGCGCTGCCCGACCATGCGCTGATCCCGGGCCTGGTCAACGCGCATACGCACAACCCGATGACGTTGATGCGCGGCCTGGCCGACGACCTGCCGCTGATGCGCTGGCTGCAGGAGCACATCTGGCCGGCCGAGGCGAAGGTGATCGGGCCGGAGTTCGTGCGCGACGGCGTCGAGCTGGCGATCGCCGAGATGCTGCGCGGCGGCACCACCTGCTGCAACGAGAACTATTTCTTCCCCGACGTCCAGGCCGCGACCTACGCGCGCTACGGTTTCCGCGCGCTGGTCGGACTGCCGGTGATCGAGTTTCCGAGCGCCTGGGCGCGCACGCGCGACGAGTACTTCGACAAGGCGCTGGCCGCTCACGACGCGATCCGCGCGATGCCGCTGCTCGGCACGGCGTTCGCGCCGCATGCGCCGTATACGGTGTCCGATGCCAGCTTCGAGCGCATCCGCGTGCTGGCCGACCAGCTCGACATCCCGGTGCATCTGCATCTGCACGAGACCGCGCAGGAAGTGGGCGACGGCAAGCGCGAGCACGGCGTGCGCCCGTTCGCGCGCATCAAGGCGCTGGGCCTCGTCAACGAGCGCCTGCTCGCGGTGCACATGACCCAGCTGACCGAGCAGGAGATCGCCGACTGCGCGGCGGCCGGCGTCAGCGTCGTGCACTGCGCCGAATCCAACCTCAAGCTCGCCAGCGGCTTCTCGCCGGCCGAGGCGATGCGGCGCGCCGGCGTCAACGTCGTCATCGGCACCGACGGCTGCGCCAGCAACAACGATCTGGACATGTTCGGCGAGATGCGCAGCGCCGCGCTGCTGGCCAAGGCCGTGGCCGAGGATGCGACCGCGTTCGGCGCGTCCGCCGTGCTGCGCGCGGCGACGCTGGGCGGTGCGGGCGCGCTCGGTTGGGGTGACCGGATCGGCTCGATCGAACGCGGCAAGCAAGCCGACCTGGTCGCGGTCCGCCTCGACGAGATCGAGATGCAGCCGATCTATCACGTCGTATCGCAGCTGATCTACGCGGCCGGCCGCCATCAGGTCAGCGACGTCTGGATCGCCGGCCGACGCAAGCTGGCGCGGCGCGAGCTGGTCGATCTCGATACCGCCGAGATCGTCGCCAAGGCGCGTCGCTGGCGCGAGCGCATCGCCGCCGTCTGACGCCGCCGCGTGCTCGCGCATGCCGCTAGGCCGGCAGGCGTGTCGTCGGTCCGTCATTGACGGCAGCGCATTCGCGCGACACCGCGCTCGGCGAACGCCGCGGCCGGGTAGAATGACGCGATGAACACGCTCAACGTCGATCCGGCCGAAATCGCCAAGTTCGGCCGTCTGGCCGGCCGCTGGTGGGACCCGGACGGAGAATCCCGTCCGCTGCACGATCTCAATCCGGTCCGCCTGGCCTATATCGCCGAACGGAGCGCGCTGCGCGGCGCGCGCGCGCTCGACGTCGGCTGCGGCGGCGGCATCCTCAGCGAGAGCCTGGCGCGTGCCGGCGCCGAGGTCACCGCGATCGACCTGTCGCCGGACGTCATCGAGGTCGCGCGGCTGCACCTGCTCGAGAGCGCGCTGACCGTGGACTACCGTCTCGTCGACGTCGAGGCGCTGGCGGCCGAGTCACCGGCGCGGTTCGACGTCGTCTCGTGCATGGAAATGCTCGAGCATGTACCCGATCCGCGCAGCGTCGTGGAGGCCTGCGCGCGGCTGCTGCGGCCCGGCGGACGCCTGTTCCTGTCGACCCTGAACCGGACACCGGTTGCCTTCGCGGCCGCGATCCTCGGCGCCGAGCACGTGCTGCGGCTGCTGCCGCGCGGCACCCACCACTACGCGCAGTTCATCCGGCCGAGCGAAATGGCCGCGCATCTGCGCGCGGCCGGTCTCGAACTGGAGCACCTGGCCGGCATCGCCTACAACCCGTTCACGCGCGTCGCGCGCCTGACCCGGAACGTCTCGGTCAACTACCTCGCCTTTGCGGTCAAGCCGGCATGACGTCCGCGCCGCGAGCCGTGCTGTTCGATCTGGACGGCACCCTGGTCGATTCCGCCCCGGATCTGATCGGTGCCTTGCAGGTGCTGTGCGGCGAGCTCGGCGCGGCGGCGCCGGACGCCGACGCGGTGCGCACGGCCGTCTCGGCCGGCGGCCGCGCGATGCTGCGGCGCGGCCTGCCGGACTTCGACGAGATCGCGATCGAACGTCATCTGCCGCGCTTCCTGGCGTTGTACGCCGACCGCATCGCGCAGGAGACGCGGCCTTACGCCGGCGTCGTCGAGCTGCTCGATCGGCTCGAGCGGGACGGCATCGCCTGGGGCATCGTCACCAACAAGGCCGGCTGGCTGGCCCGGCCGCTGGTCGAACAGCTCGGCTGGGCGAGCCGCTGCGCGGCTCTGGTCAGCGGTGACTGCCTGCCGACCAAGAAGCCCGACCCCGAGCCGGTGCTGCACGCGTGCATGCAGGCCGGCGTCGAGCCGGCGCGGACCTGGTTCGTCGGCGACGATCTGCGTGACATCCAGGCCGGTCGCGCCGCCGGTGCGCGCACGTTCGCGGCGGCCTGGGGCTATCTCGACGGCGGCGATCCGGCGGCGTGGCAGGCCGACGTCGTGCTCGCGACCCCGCCCGAACTGACGCGCCTGCTCGGCCGCGCCTGATGGGCGGCGAGGACGTCCTCGGCAGCTTCGAGGCGAAGTGGTCCGGCATCCATCCGGAGCTCGCGCTGGCTTTGCGTTTCGTGCCGGCCGCGGCGCGCGACGGCGCGCTCGGACTGGCCGTGGTCGGACTCGAGATCGAGGACGCCGCGTTCCGGATCGCCGAGGATCATGTCGCCGAGACCAAGCTGCACTGGTGGGCCGAGGAGCTGGCGCGCCTGATCGACGGCAAGCCGCGTCATCCGGCGACGCAGGCGCTGGCCGCCACCGCGCGGCCGTCGATCGCGCCGGGCGCCTGGGAAGCGGTGATCACCGGTGCGCTCGCCGTCCGCGAGACCGCGCCGGCCGGATCGCTCGGCGACCTGCTCGACGGCCATCGCCGCTACTACGGTCCGCTGGCGCGCGTCGCGGCCGCGGCGTCACCGGGGGTCTCGGCCGACGCGGCTGCGGAGGCGGCCGTGCTGGCGCGGGCGCTGCAGGAGCTGACCGAACTGCGCGGCTCGCTCGAGCGCGGCCGTCTGCCGCTGCCGCTGGACCTGCTGGCGCGTCATCAGCTCGACCGCGGCGAGCTGGCTGCGCGGTCGCCGGCGCGCGACGAGGCGCTGCGCGAGCTGCTGCACCAGATCGCCGGGCGGCTGCGCGCGCAGCCGTGGTCCGCGCTGCCGCTGTTCGCCGGCGTCCGCCAGATCGCCGACCTCGGTCGCGCCGGCCGTGCCGCGCGCGCAACCGATCCGGTCCAGACACTCGTCGCGGCACGCGGCAGGCTCGGGCCGTCGGCGGCGTGGCGCGCCTGGCGACTCGCCCGACGCGGCGCAATCTGAAGACCGCGGTGCCACCGTGCTGCGCCGACCGCGCAGCCATATCCATAGGGTCGTTCTTCATGGCGCGTCGCGCAGCGGTTTAGCGAAACGCTAACGCCGCTCGTGCTGCCATTGCATCCAGGCTCGTTTGCGCTGCACTGCAGCAGCGTCCGCGCCGGTCCGTCGTCGGCGGCCGGCGCCAGGTCTTCGGGGGTGAATATGCAACGCATCGTCGTCATTGGAGGCGGGGCCGCCGGCTCCGCGCTGGTCGGCGAACTGCTGCGGCCGGGCCGCCCGACCGACGCGGACATCGTCTGGCTGGTCGGCCAGCGCGCGCCGGGTCGCGGCATCGCGTACTCGACCAGCGCCGACCACCATCTGCTGAACGTGCGCGCCGCCGGCATGGGGCTGTTCGTCGACGACATCGGCGCATTCCTCAAATACACCGCCGCGCGCGGTCTGCCGGTCAAGGGCGCCGACTTCGTGCCGCGTTCGTGGTTCGGCGATTTCGTCGAGTCCTCGCTGGCGCGGCTGGTCTCCGAATCGGGCCGGCCGGGCCGGCTCAGCGTGCAGTCGCGCGAGGCCGTCGCGGTGCGCGGCGACGCGACGCTCGGTTACACGGTGACCGCCGAGGACGGCGAGAGCTGGTGCGCCGATGCGGTCGTGCTCGCGGTCGGTGCGTTGCCGCCCGCGCCGCTCGCGGCGGTCACGCCCGAGGCGCTGCGCAGCGGCGCCTACGTCACCGATCCTTGGCAATGGCCGACGCTGGCGCAGGCGCCCGAGCGTGTCGTCGTGGTCGGCACCGGCCTGACCGCCGTGGACGTGCTGCTGAGCGCCTCGACGCTGTGGCCGCATGCGCAGCTGACCGCGATCTCGCGCCACGGCCAGCTGCCGCGCACGCATGCCCGTCATCCCGGCGAGCCGTACCCGCATCAGCAGGAACTGATCGACGCGTTCGAGGCCGAGCCGCGGATCGGCGCCTGGCTGCGCGCGGTGCGCATGACGCTGGCCGACGAGGAGGTCGACTGGCGCGCCGTCGTCGACGGCCTGCGCGGCGCGACGCCTGGTCTTTGGCGCAGGCTCGACGGTGCCGAGCGCGCGCGCTTCGTCCGTCATCTGCGCTGGTTGTGGGAGCCAATGCGCCATCGCATGCCGCCGCAGACGGCAACCGCGATCGCGCGGTTGCGCACGCAGGGTCGACTGAAGATCGTCGCCGGGCGCGTGCTGGCGGTGACCGGCGAGGGGCCGCTGGACGTGCGGATCCGCCCGCGCGGCGGTGAGATCCAGCGCTCGCTGGCTGCCGATCTGGTAATCCAGGCGACCGGCCTGACGACGCTGGCGGAAGGCACCTCGCATCGTCTGATCGGCCAGATGATCGCCGAGGACGTGGTTCGGCCCGATCGCCTGGGTCTGGGTCTGTGCGCGGACGCGCAGGGGCGGCTGCGCGGCGCCGACGGCCGTGCTGCGCCGACGCTGCGCGCGATCGGCACGCTGCTGCGCGGCGCGCTCTGGGAATGCAGCGGTCTGCCGGAAATCCGCGCGATGGCGCGCGTGATCGCCGACGATCTCGCGCGCGAACTGGCCGCGCCGGGCCGGCGGCGCCTCGGCGCGATCGCGACCGGCACGCCGGCCGGCAGCGGCGATGCGTGCGTGCACTGAGCGTGCACCGCAAGGGCGCGCCGTCAGACCAGCGACAGCGGACGCGGTTCGTCGCATTCAGGTGATTGACGCCGCGAGGCGGCCCCCTTACCATCTCGCGGCTTCGCGGCGCCTGTCCGTTGGCCGAAGGGCTGGAACCGGCGGGGTATAGCGCAGTCTGGTAGCGCGCCTGCTTTGGGAGCAGGATGTCGGGGGTTCGAATCCCTCTACCCCGACCATCCCGGGAAGGCCGTACGCTGCGCCCGTAGCTCAACCGGATAGAGCATCGGCCTTCTAAGCCGACGGTTGCAGGTTCGATTCCTGTCGGGCGCGCCAGCGCATCGCCGGATCGGCGAGGCGTCGTCGTCGCGGACGGGCACGGAACGCGGCGGAGTTGGACGGCCAGGACGGCGGTATGTGCGGTGCAATGGTGGGCGTAGCTCAGCTGGTTAGAGTACCGGATTGTGATTCCGGTTGTCGGGGGTTCGAATCCCCTCGCTCACCCCATATTTCTGGAAGAAACCGCGCGATGCGGGTTTTTCCCGGCGACACAATTTGCTAGACTTTCCGATCTGTTTGGGTCGTTAGCTCAGTTGGTAGAGCAGTTGACTCTTAATCAATAGGTCGTAGGTTCGAATCCTACACGACCCACCAAACAGCCCCGGGTTGACCCAGGCAACATGCGAATGTGGCGGAACTGGTAGACGCGCTGGATTTAGGTTCCAGTGGGGCAACCCGTGAGAGTTCGAGTCTCTCCTTTCGCACCAGCTGGTGTCGGGCAGGCTCCCACCGCTCACGCGACGCCTCTTCGCGTACTCCTTCTACGTAACGCTCCCTTCGCTGGCCGGATCGAGGCCGGGTTCGTATACCGCGTGCGCGGCCGTCGTGGCCGCGTCGCAGCTGTCAGAACGAGCGTTCGCGTAAGGAGCATACATGCAAGTTTCGGTTGAGAACGTAGGCAAGCTGGGCCGCAAGCTCGTCGTGAGACTGCCGGCCGACCGCCTGGAAGACACCGTCCGCAACCGGATCCAGGAGATGACGCGCTCGGCGCGCATCAAGGGTTTCCGCCCCGGCAAGGTGCCGCAGAAGGTCATCGAGCAGCGCTTCGGCGCGCAGCTGCGCAACGAGGTGCTGTCCGATCTGATCGGCTCGAGCTTCCAGGAAGCCGTGACGCAGGAGAACCTGCGCCCGGCCGTGCAGCCGTCGATCTCGACCACCGGCCGCCCGGCCGACGGCCAGATCGAGTACACCGCCGAGTTCGAGGTGGTGCCGGAGATCGGCGCGATCGACGTGGCCGCGCTCGAGATCACGCGCACCGCGTCGAACGTGACCGACGAGGACATCGACCAGATGATCGAGACGCTGCGCCAGCAGCGCCGCAGCTGGACGCCGGTCGAGCGCGCCGCCGAGAGCGGCGACATGGCGCTGTTCGAGTTCTCGGCCCAGGGCGAGGGCTTCCGTCATCCGGCCGACGGCGCCGACCGCATGGGCACGATCATCGGGTCCAACGCACTGCCGACGGCGCTCGAGTCGGCGCTGATCGGCCAGTCGGTCGACGCCGAGTTCGACGTCGACGTCGACTTCCCGGCCGAGTTCCGCGAGGCCGCACTGGCCGGCAAGTCGGCCAAGGTCCACGTCCGCGTGGTGCGCGTGCAGGCACCGCAGGTGCCGGACGTCGACGACGCGTTCATCGCCGCGTTCGGCGTGCGCGAGGGCGGCCTGGCCCGGTTCCGCGACGATGTCCGCGCCAATCTGCAGCGCGAGCTCGAGGGCGTGCTGATGAACCGCCTCAAGGCCGCGACGATCGACAAGCTGCTCGCCGCGCATGCGGACCTGGAGCTGCCGCAGTCGCTGATCGACGGCGAGGCGCGCCTGCTCGCCGATCAGGCGCGCGTGCCGGCCGACCAGTCGGCCGAGGCCTTCGCGCCGGCGGCGCGCCGCCGCGTCGCGGCCGGCCTGCTGCTGGCCGAGATCGCGCGCCAGAACCAGATCGCCGTCGAACCGCGCCGCGTGCGCGAGGCGCTGGCGACGATCGCCTCGACCTACGAGGAGCCGCAGCAGGTCATTGAGATGTACCGCCGCGATCCCCAGTTGATGGGCGGTCTGCAAAGCCGCGTGCTCGAGGACCAGGTCGTCGAGTGGATCGCCGACCGTGCCAAGGTCACCGAGCAGCCGCTGAGCTTCAACGAAGTCATGCGTCCGGGCGCCTGAGCCCGGGCGTCACTGGAGGTCGCACATGTCGCAGCATTCACCCGCCCAGGGCCTCAATCTGGTCCCGATGGTGGTCGAGCAGACCTCGCGTGGCGAGCGCGCCTACGATATCTATTCGCGCCTGCTCAAGGAGCGGCTGATCTTTCTGGTCGGCCCGGTCGACGACTATGTCGCCAACGTCGTCGTCGCGCAGTTGCTGTTCCTGGAGTCGGAGAATCCGGACAAGGACATCAACCTGTACATCAACAGCCCCGGCGGCTCGGTGACGGCCGGACTGGCGATCTACGACACGATGCGCTTCCTGAAGCCGGACGTCAGCACGATGGTGATCGGCCAGGCCGCGAGCATGGGCGCGTTCCTGCTCGCCGCCGGCACCAAGGGCAAGCGCTACGCGCTGCCCAACTCGCGCGTGATGATTCATCAGCCGCACGGCGGCGCGCAGGGCCAGGCCACCGACATCGAGATCCAGGCGCGCGAGATCCTGTACCTGCGCAAGCGCCTGAACGAGGAGCTTGCGGCCAACACCGGCCAGACGCTGGAGCGGATCGAGCGCGACGTCGAGCGCGATCTGTTCTTCAATGCCGAAGACGCCAAGGGCTACGGCCTCATCGACGCGGTGCTGCAGAAACGGCCGGTCGAAACGACGTCGGGCTGAGCATTCCGGCATCTCCCAAGCGGTTCACGCACGCCCGTTCAGCTCCGCTGAGCGGCGCGTGTGTGCTGTGTTATTCTCGGGGCGCAACACCCCACCTTGCAGAGGCGGAACATGACGGACGACCGGCAAAGCCGATCGGGTGACAGCGGCAAGATCCTCTACTGTTCTTTCTGCGGCAAGAGTCAGCACGAAGTCCGCAAGCTGATCGCGGGCCCCTCGGTGTTCATCTGCGATGAATGCGTCGAGCTGTGCAACGACATCATCCGCGAAGAGCTCGAAGAGAAGGCCGCCAGCACGCGCAGCCATCTGCCCAAGCCCAAGGAAATCCTCGACGTGCTCGACCAGTACGTCATCGGGCAGTCGCGCGCGAAGAAGGTGCTCGCGGTCGCGGTCTACAACCATTACAAGCGCATGGAATCGCGCAGCCGCAACGACGAGGTTGAGCTGACCAAGTCCAACATCCTGCTGGTCGGACCGACCGGTTCGGGCAAGACGCTGCTGGCCGAGACGCTGGCGCGCCTGCTCAATGTACCGTTCACGATCGCCGATGCGACGACGCTGACCGAAGCCGGCTACGTCGGCGAGGACGTCGAGAACATCATCCAGAAACTGCTGCAGAAGTGCGACTACGACGTCGAGAAGGCACAGGCCGGCATCGTCTACATCGACGAGATCGACAAGATCTCGCGCAAGAGCGAGAACCCCTCGATCACGCGCGACGTCTCGGGCGAAGGCGTGCAGCAGGCGCTGCTGAAGCTGATCGAGGGCACCATCGCCTCGGTGCCGCCGCAGGGCGGCCGCAAGCATCCGCAGCAGGAGTTCCTGCAGGTCGACACCAAGAACGTGTTGTTCATCTGCGGCGGCGCGTTCGCCGGCCTCGACCGCATCATCCAGCAGCGTTCCGAGACCACCAGCATCGGCTTCAACGCCGAGGTGCGCAGCAAGAACCGCCAGCTCGACACCGGCCGCCTGCTCAGCGAGGTGCAGCCGGAGGACCTGATCCGTTTCGGTCTGATTCCGGAGTTCGTCGGCCGCCTGCCGATCGTCGCGACGCTCGAGGAGCTCGACGAGCGCGCGCTGGTGCAGATCCTCACCGAGCCGAAGAACGCGATCACCAAGCAGTTCAAGC
>VFQU01002127.1_pt1 | contig 9983 bp, 8 predicted proteins | sample 3512311 | NCBI WGS metagenome assembly VFQU01 (sample SAMN10412377, study PRJNA504923) | tailings metagenome | isolation source: Relicate 3 Philex TSF3 active mining site | place: Philippines: Tuba, Benguet | collected 2017-08-29 | reverse complement strand
CCAACTCGCGCAAGCGCCTGCTCGATCTGGGCGGCGTGCTGCCCGAAGGCAACGAGCGCACGAGCGCGTGGCTCGGCACGTTCGTCGCGGCGGAAGTCGATCGTTGGGGCAAGACGATCCGCGCCGCGCGCTGATCGCTTCGCGTTAGCGCTTCAAGACGAAGGCCGGTGCGGGCGACCGCACCGGCCTTTTTCATTGGGGAAAGTGTTCGGTGTGAATTTCGCCCGTACGGCCGAAATAGAGCACGCGCTTGCCGAGGAACGAGACGAGATAGCCCGCACAGCCTCGCGCCGTGACGTTCTTGCAGAACGCGGCGTAGGAATAGTCGGGCGGATTGGCCTGCGCCCATTTGATCTGCGCGGCCACGCCCGCCGCGTCGAACGCGGCCGCGACGGGCGCGCCGCCATGCGGCAGCGTCACCGTCGCGCAATCGCCGTCGGGGAGATAATAGGTCGCGGTCCCCGCGCGATAATCGATCGCGTAGCCGTCGAAGCCCGCACCAATCAAAGCGCCGACGATCTGCGGAAACGCCATCGACTTGTCGTAGGCGGCGGCAAGGCATTTTTCGGCAAGGGCTTTCTTCTGCGCGTCCACGATATCGCTCCATTAATCCGCCGCCACGCCCTTCAGCGCGTGACGATCGGCAAGTTTCTTCAAAAGACGGCCGAGCGTTTCGCGCTCGACGGCGGCGAGCACGCCGAAAAACGCCGCGTCGTTGGCGTCGGCGAGCTTGGCGAGTTTGGGGACGAGGGTGCGGCCCTTCGCCGTCATCGTCAGGAATTGCGCGCGGCCATCGCCCGGATCGGCGGCGCGCGCGACGAGATCCTTGGCGATCAAACGCTGGGCGAGTTTGGTGATCGCACCCTTGGTCATGCCCATGCGCGCGGCAAGGGCCGAGGGCGCCGACGGTGCGACGTCGTACAGCACGCGCAAGCACGCCCATTCGGCGACCGTCACGCCCTGCGCCGCCACTTTGCGCGCGAATTCATGCGACACGGCGTTGGAAACGACGCGCAAATGGAAGCCATAATGGTCTTCGAGGGCGGCGATATCGGTCTGTTTGGGCATGGCGGCTCCGGTGATTGACTAGGAAACTATATCGAATTGGTTTCCTAGTCAATTAATTCCGGAAACGCCCGTCACACGGTCGGAATCGTCCCGCCGTCGATGACGTATTCGGCACCATGAATCGATTTGGCGCGCGCCGAGACGAGGAACGCGACAAGCTCGGCCACTTCCTCGGGCCAGGCCGGCCGGCCGATCGGAATGCCGCCCAGCGCAGTCATGATGCCTTGGCGCGCGGCCGCTTCGTCCGTACCGCCGCTGGCGGCAAGGCGTTGCACGAAGCGCTCCGACGCGTCGGTCATGATCCAGCCGGGCGAAACCGTGTTCACGCGCACGCCCAGCGGCCCCAATTCCTTCGATAGCGATTTGCTATAGCTCGCCAAGGCAGCTTTGGCGGCCGCGTAGGGCGTGGTCGAATCGTAGAGCGGCAAGCGGCGCTGGATCGACGCGATATGGACGATCGCGCCGGACTTGCGCTCGATCATGCCGGGCACGAGCAAGCGGTCGAGCCGCACGGGCGCCATCAGATTGAGAGCGAGATCGTTCTGCCAGAATTCCTCGTCCGCCGCGCGGAAGCCGCCGCCGGGCGTCGACGAGCCGCCCACGCAATGCACCAGAATATTCACGCCGCCGAACTCGGCCTTCACCGCCTCGGCGAAGGCGGCCACGCCGTCCGGTGTGGCCATATCGGCGATCGCGAAGAAGGCGCCTTTCGTGTCGCCGTCCGCCGGCGGTTTGCGTGCACATGTCGCGACGCTTGCGCCGCCCGCCAGCAGGCGTGCGACGATCGCCGCGCCTGCGCCTTGCGTGCCGCCGGTGACGGCCGCGCGCTTGTTCTTGAACTCCGTCGGGTCGATCTTGAATTCGCGTTCCATAGGTCCCTCGCTTGTGAGACCCGGAAGCTGGGCGTAGGCTGCCGCGATGACAAGAACCGACGAAAAAGTAAGGGACTTACCGGAAAGTTCGGTGCGCTATCCCACGCCCGATGCGGGCGCCGCGGGTGTTGCGAACGCGCTCGGCAAATTGGAAGGGCGCTGGAAGCTGGTGATCCTGTTCCATCTGTTCGACGGCAAGGTCAAACGCTTCTCCGAATTGGAGCGCACGATTCCTTCCGTGTCGCAGAAAATGCTGGCCCAGCAATTGCGCGCGTTGGAGACGGACGGGCTCGTGCGGCGCGTCGTCTATCCGCAAGTGCCGCCGAAGGTCGAATACGCGCTGACCGAATGGGGCCAGGAACTCTGCCCCGTTCTCGATGCGCTGCTGACCTGGGCCGATACGAAGCCCGAATAGCGGAACCGGCGCAGGGCCGATTCCGCCTTTCGGGATTACGCCGCCAGCTTGGCGCGCGTTTCGACGATCCCCAACGCCGCGCGCGCCGCTTCGCGCCCTTTCTCGACGAAATGGGCGGCGAAAATGCCGCTGTGATGCGGCGTTTCCTGGAAGTGATGCGGCGTCAACGACACCGACAGGATCGGCACGCCGGTTTCGAGTCCGGCGCGCATCAATCCGTCGACGACGGCGGACGCGACGAATTCGTGGCGGTAGATCCCGCCATCGACGACGAGGGCCGCCGCCGCGACGGCCGCATAGCGGCCGGTGCGGGCGAGGTCGCGCGCCATCAACGGCAATTCGAAAGCGCCCGGCACGTCGAACACGTCGACGCGATCGGACGGGATGAGTTCGCGGAATCCGTCGAGCGCCTTGGACACGATGTCGGCGTGCCAACTGGCTTTGACGAACGCGAAGCGCGGCAGTGCGGTGGTGTGGCGGGTGGGTGTCATGTGATCTCCTTCCGGTGCGACACTTCACCCAGGACGATCACGCACGAACACGGCCCCCGATCTGGAGGCCGCGCGTCCGTTCTCTTTCATCCGGACTATACCGTCGGCTCAGGCATCGCACCTGATCTGCTGACCCTTCCGGTGGCCCATTCTGCCGATGGAAAGCGCTCGCGGGCTCGCGGGGCTTTCGCCCCGCATACCGCCGGTGGGGAATTTCACCCCGCCCTGAGAACGGCGCGACCTTGCCGCGCGAGGCGGCCCGCGCGCAAGCGCTTTAGCGCCAGAACAGCAGGATCAGCAGAATGACGGGGATCGGAACGCCCAACAGCCAAAGCAGAATACCGCGACCCATGGCCGGTCTCCTTTCTTCGCGTTTGTCGATGGCCAAACGCTAGCGGGCGCCCAGCGGCGCGCGAAAGGATCGGAAATTACGTGGGGGAGATATATGAGTTCTAAAAATGGCAAAATTCAGAAACCAAGATGAATTTCCTTCTTCGGCGCAGAACAAAAACCTCAATCAGCCTTTCTCTCGAACTACTTCCCACCAAACAAAGTTGCTTGGGGAGACATTTGCTTGGTCCCATCATCATTCAACATAACTGCGTGGCCACCAGACGCATGTGCGCTTGCCTTCCAAGAATCAGCAAACTGTTTGCGGTCAATGCCTGAATAATCTAACAGCGCACCTAACATTGACTTCGCTGGGAGCGTAAGTTGATCAAAGTTTGGGAGCGAAGATTGGTATGCTGCCATTTCTAAATCCCGGCCCGCCAGAAAGAGCTGATCTCCTTTCAAAAGGCGCACAGCCTGATCAGCGATAATTTCTGCCGGTATCTGTTCCAAATCTTTTCTTAAATTAGTCTGCATAGCCGCTGCCGCCCCCTTACCACCGGGGGCGTATTTTTCCACTAGCGCTAATGCAACGCGCAAAGTTTGCTTTCCTTCGCCTCCCACCAACGCCCCCAAGCGAACGGCATTCAGCATGAGCTCTCGCCTCTCATCGACCGTGCGAAATGCAGCGCTCACGCTGACATAGTCCAAACTCTCACATACAATTGCAGCGGCTAAGAAAGCTAGCCGACCTGTCGCGCGGGCGGCACTGGAATCCGGATGATATGTGACTGCTGAACGGGCAAGGCGCGCAAAGGTTTCAAGAGCGCGGACTACCGATGCAGCGCCGAACCCGTCCGATAGGGAAGAAAGAATATCGTTACGTGCATCACTGAGAGCTTTATTACGGGCAGCCTTATCGACCAACTGTAGTTCTTGGATTAGCTGCTCATCGGTAATCCGCTCTGGATAAAGAATGCTATTGCTGTTTTTGATACGCTCAATATCAGCGCCGTCTATGAGCTGCAGATCTAGCCTATCGGCTATTACTCGAAGGCTTTGTCGCTTATCTGTAGTTGCAACATAGGCGCCATCAACATTCAACGCATCTGCCAGTCCGCTTGTCCAAAATATTCGCTCAACAGCCTTCGGGCGTTGCTTATATTTGATGTCACAGATTTGTACCCGACGAGAAGTTCCCGTCGGACGCTCATACAGCCACAAATCAACATCAGTGAGATCTTCATCGGCAAATCGAAAAGGCACCCCACGAATTACAAAGAAGCCTGACCGCAGAAAATACGCACGAAGGACCTCCTCCAAGGAGTCACCCTTAGAAGACGAGGAGGGGGAAGAGGCTGGCTTATTCATCGAAATGTCCGGCCTCCCCGTACCGCTTCTAAAACATCGAGTGTAGTCCGTTTACTCGGCTTTGATTGCCTCTTGCGGACCGAAGTACGGCTATCCTCTGGGCCAATGTAACCAGCCATCGGCGCGCTAGGAAAATCAGTCAATGTTTGCGCTGAAGCGTTTCCTTGCGTGAGGACCTGCAAAGCTAGCTGACCAACTTCCTTCTTCAGTAGTTTCATATAATAACGATTGGAATACCGACTGTCCGGACGGAGCTTCACAACACGATTGACCTCCAGAACACGATAATCCTGGCCAATCGCCGTAGCAGAGCCAACTTCCTTTCCGTCGATTAGATTGCCGAGCAGTTTTGGAAGTATGTCAATGCGCCCTTGACCAGATGAGCGCTCTTTCATTCCATAGCTGAGCGCTGCCACCAATGATTTGGCCATGTCAAAACAATCATCGATCATCGGATCGACGAATTTATGAAAGGCCGATGGAGAAGTCACATACACATGGCTTCCTTGTTCGTTTGTGACTTGATTTAGATCATACACACCTGCGGCCACCAATTTTTCAAAAAGTGGTCCAGACAACACAGTTTCAACGCGCTTATCGCTTAGGCAGCCATACTTTGCTAACTCTTCACCGATCTGCGTAACAAGCCTCCGCTCGCTCTCTGTGAGCGAGTCCAAAACCTTTCGGCTCTTAGCAACATTGTCGCGCCGAAAAAGGTTCCCATTGAAGAGTAGCCGATCAACACCTTCGCCTTCCTTGTCTACAAAACCAATCTCCTCGGCACGATTAAGGAAGTCATTGACTTCCGCAGAAGCCAATCGGTGTTCATCGCCAATCTTTTCAGAAATTTCCGATCGCCTGACAGGTGCGGATGATGCGATTTCGGCCAATGCGACAGATGCTTTTTCGAATTTATTCGGCTCCGCCTCTTCATACATATCTGCCGCATGAATCAACGAGCCTCGGGTTGTTACGCCGAGTACAGACACCTCATTTGAGCTTTGCTGGATGAGTCGCTTTCCTTCGAGGATCTGGAGCAGGCTGCTAAGCTCGTAGCGCGGGTTTAAGCCGCTAGCGACCGCAATCGCCCGCACCTCAGCTGCAGGGATGACCGCTTGACTAGTTTGTCCAAGCTTGGTCAGCAGTGTTGCTGCTTTCGCAGCCTCATCAATCGCAGGGAACTCGGCCGAGCCGTTTGCATCCAAAACAAGCTTACGCCCGTGGTGGATAACCCATGCTCCCGTGACTTCTTTATCGGACGCATTGGCCATCATTGCCCCATTCAAATTGAGCCGTTTTTAAACACAGCCATTCATTCACATTATAACGGTTTGGGAGCGCCCAGATGACAAGGCAAAAATGGGCGCCCACGTTGTTGTGGCCCTAAATCAGCTCGGAATTATGAATTAATGGCGCGGCCGAAGGGATTCGAACCCCTAACCTTCTGATCCGTAGTCAGATGCTCTATCCAGTTGAGCTACGGCCGCGCTGTCGTTCCGACGGGGTATCCCCTGGGAAACGGGCCGGGACACTAGGTGATTCGCCCCCCTATCGCAAGCGCTAAACGACGGTGCGGCGGCCATCGTCGAAAACGCGCCCGAAACGCGGCCAAGCCTGTGGAAAACCGTTATAAATTCAAACTTGTGCGCGTCTTGACGCTTGGTTACGATCCCCCGCCGGTGACTTGGGATGTCCGGTCCTGAGAATCCGCGCAACGGCGTTTGCGTACGAAGCGGCCCTCATCCGATGGCATCGCGTTCGCAAGGCGCCGTGGAGGCTTAACTGGTTCCGTGGCGCTTCCAACGCGTGGCGGATCGCATCTAACTAACGATTATATCGGCCATGACCGTTATGCGCTCGCCCCTCGCCACTCCTGCCCGCCTTCTTGCCGTGGGCACGCTCGCCTTGGGGCTCAGCGGCTGCAACTACATGACCGAGGCGCTGTGGCCCTCGATGGGCGGGTCCGAACCCGCCCGGTCGAGCGACGGCCCGATCGTGCGCCAGGAAATTCCGCCCTCGGCCGCCGAACAGCGCGCGATGACCTCGACCAGTGCCGCCGCGATCGCCGCGACGCCGGATACGGGCCGCCTGCCGGCGGGCCAATCCACCGCCGTCGGCCAGCGCGCGCAGCAATTGCGCGGCGAAGTCCAGAATCTCCAGGGTGCGGTTCAACAGCGCGCCGCCGCGATCCAGCAGATGCGCGGCGATGCGATCGCCACGTCGCAGCGTTATTTCTCGACCGTCGCGGGCGTAAACGCGCGCCTGCAGGTCGGCACGACGCCGGGCAACCCCATCCTGCAAAGCCAGTGGAACACCGCCGCCGCCGAGCTCGACCGCATGTCGGCCGAAATCGGCCGCATGTCGCAGATGTCGAGCCAGGTTTCGGCCGACGCGGCGATGGCCGCGTTCCTGCTCGATTCGACCCGTGCCGCCTATTCGCTGTCGGGCGCCGTCGAGGACGATCACCGCCAGCTGGCGCTGGTCGAGGACGAGGTGAACCGCACCGTCGTCTCGATCGACCGTCTGCTGAACGAGCTCAACGAGGATATCGGCCGCCAGTCGACCTATATCGGCCGCGAGCGTTCGAACCTGACCGCGCTGTCGCTCGCCATCCGCAACGGCGAATTGTTCGGCACGGGCCTCAACAACCGCGCCTTTACCAACGTGACGCCGCCCGACGGCAGCCCGGCGATCCTGGGCGTAGCACCCGGTGCGGCCCCGCAGGCCGGCAACCCCGCGCAAGCCGCCGCCGGCCGCCGTCCGCTGATGGTGATCCGCTTCGATCGCGCCAACCCGGCTTACGAGCAAGCGCTCTACACCGCCGTCAGCCGCGCGCTGGAACGCAGCCCGGCCGCGAATTTCGATCTCGTCGCCGTCGCGCCGTCGCGCGGCGGTCAAAGCCAAGCGGCGCTGGCCGCCACCACCGCGCGCCGTCAGGCGGAAACGGTGATGCGCAGCCTCGCCGATATGGGCCTGCCCGCGCAGCGCGTGACGTTGTCCTCGACCACGTCGAACCAGGCGCAGGCCAACGAAGTGCATCTCTTCGTCCGCTAAGCGGACGCCCGAGAGCGAAGATCAAAGGCGGGTGCCACGGCACCCGCCTTTTTCATTTGGGCAGATAGGGCGCGCGGGGCAGCGCCTTCGCTTTGACGATTTTGCCCGCGATATCGATTTCGTAATTCCACGACAGCATCGTCGCCCTGTCTATAATTTGCGGGGCGAAATTCTCGGGTGCGCGGACATAGCCCATGGCGACGCAGCGCCCGAGCACGGTGCTCCACCCGGCCGAGGAGATCTCGCCCGCCGGGCGCCCATTCGCGAGAATGCCTTCCCCGCCCCAGCACCAATCGCCCGCATCTTCCAACGCGAACAGGCACAGGCGCTTGGCCACACCCGCTTCGCGCTTGGCGAGCAAGGCTTCGCGGCCCAGGAACCCGCCCGGCTTATCGAAAGCGACGGCGTGCAGCAAGCCCGCCTCGACCGGCGTTTCGTCCGGGCCCAATTCGGGCCCGAAGGCGCGCCGCCCCGCTTCGATGCGCATCGCGTCGAGCGCGTAATAGCCGATATCGGCGATCGCGGGCGTCGCGGCTTTCAGCTCGTCATAGACGCCGGCGGCGTATTCGGTGGGCACGAGCATTTCCACGCCGGGTGCCCCGACATAGCTCATCGGTGTCGCCAGCACGCGCGCGAGGCCGACATCGATCATGCGGACCTCGCCATTCGCGAGCTTGGGCAAACGCGGACTGATCTTCGCCAAGGCGGCTTCGGCGCCGGGGCCGATCAGCGACAATGTGGTCCAGGTCACGGTCGCATCGGTCAGCGTCACGAATTGATCGCCGATCTGGCGACCGAGCCAATCGAGATCGCGGGTGAGCTGCGCCGAGCCGGTGATGTAGAGGAACTTGTCCTCCGCGAGCCTTGCGATCGTCACGTCGCTTTCGAAACCGCCGCGCTCGTTCAGTAGCGCCGTATAGACCGAGCGGCCGGGGGCCACGTCGATATCGTTGGCGCAGATACGTTGCAGATACGCGGCCGCATCGCGGCCTTGGATCAGGATCTTGGCGAAGCTCGCCTGATCGATGATGCCCACGCCATTGCGCGCCGCCTCTTGTTCCTTGCGCGTATAGGGCAGCCAATTGGGCGTCCAGGCGTAAGGAATCTTCGCATCCAGCGGCGCGAAGTAATTCGCGCGTTCCCAGCCCATCTTCGACCCGAAGCGCGCCCCGTTGGCGGCGAGGCGATCGAACAACGGCGAACGGCGCAGCGGCCTGGCACTTTCCAACTCCATGCGCGGCCAGCGCATCACGTAGTGCAGGCCCAGGCTTTCGACCGTGCGTTCGCGCAAGAAGCGGCCATTGGCCTGGAAATCGGCGAAGCGGCGGATATCCACGTCCGCCAAATCCATCGGCGCCTCGCCACCCGCGATCCATTCGGCGGTCAACCGCCCCGCCCCACCCGCATTGGCGATGCCCGCCGAGTTGAAACCGGCGCAGACATAAAGCCCGCGCAAGGCGGGCGCCTCGCCCAGAATGAAATTGCCGTCGGGCGTGAAGCTCTCGGGCCCGTTCAGCAATTGGCGCACTTCGGCCGTTTCCAGGCACGGCGTGCGGTGGAGCGCGTTCTCCATCAGGATTTGGAACTGGTCCCAATCCTCAGGCAGAAGCTGGAAGGCGAAATCCTCGGGCACGCCGTCCATGCCCCAAGGTTTGGCGACCGGCTCGAACCCGCCCATCACCAACCCGCCGACTTCTTCCTTGTAATAGATATAGCCGTCGGGATCGCGCATCACCGGCAGATCGGGCGTCACGCCGGCGATCTTCTTGGTGACGATGTAAAAGTGTTCGGCCGAATGCAGCGGCACCGCGACGCCGAGTTGCTCGCCCACTTGGCGCGTCCATTGCCCGCACGCGAGCACGACGACGTCGGCCGCGATCCGGCCCTTATCGGTCTGCACGGCGACGATCGAACCGTTCGCGCGCTCGAAGCCCGTGACCGCCACGCCCTCGAACAATTTGGCGCCCATTTGGCGCGCACCCTTGGCCAGCGCCATGCACAGATCGGCGGGATTGGCCTTGCCGTCGCCCGGCAGCCAGATCGCACCCTGCAAATCGTCGGTGCGCATCAGCGGCCAGAGCTTGCCCGCTTCGTCGGGGCTGATTTCCTGGATATCGACGCCGAAGCCTTTGGCCAGCGCCACTTGGCGTTTGAACGCGACGACGCGCTCGGGCGTGCGCGCGACATTGACCGATCCGCAGTTCTTCCAGCCGGTCGCCTGGCCGGTTTCGGCCTCGAGCTTCGAATAAAGGTCGATGCCGTATTTGCTCATCGCCGTCAGCGCGCGGTTGGGGCGCATCGCGCCGACCAGCCCCGCGGCGTGCCACGTCGTCCCGGCGGTGAGGCGGGCGCGCTCGACCAGGACGATGTCCTTCCAGCCGA
>VFQU01002125.1_pt1 | contig 9986 bp, 8 predicted proteins | sample 3512311 | NCBI WGS metagenome assembly VFQU01 (sample SAMN10412377, study PRJNA504923) | tailings metagenome | isolation source: Relicate 3 Philex TSF3 active mining site | place: Philippines: Tuba, Benguet | collected 2017-08-29 | reverse complement strand
TTTACTTTGATGAGCTAGACGATCGCGTTGCCCAAGCTCAAATTGCAGCACTCACTCCCGGATACGACGACAAATCTCAGTTCTTTGTCGATAAGTTAGCCTATGGAATTGGCACGATCGCGGCTGCGTTCTATCCGAAACCTGTGATTGTTCGCATGTCGGACTTCAAGAGCAATGAGTATGCGAACTTACTTGGTGGACGGCAGTTTGAACCCCGCGAAGAAAACCCGATGATTGGCTGGCGTGGTGCTTCTCGTTACTATGATGAGCGGTATCAAGAAGGCTTCGCCTTGGAATGTCAAGCCATGAAGCGAGTTCGAGATCAGATGGGATTGACGAATGTGATTCTGATGATTCCGTTCTGTCGAACACCCGAAGAAGGAAAACGAGTCCTAGCCGAGATGGCAAAATACGGTTTGACTCGGGGCGAAAATGGGCTGCAAGTGTATGTCATGTGTGAGTTGCCGAGTAACGTCATGTTAGCCACGCAGTTCTGTGAGGTGTTTGATGGCTTCTCGATCGGGTCGAATGATCTGACTCAGTTAACACTAGGACTCGATCGCGATTCTTCACTGGTTGCTCATTTGTTTGATGAACGTAATGAAGCGGTCAAGCAAATGGTCGGACTGGCGATCGCGAAAGTGAAACGCTGTGGACGTAAGATTGGCATCTGTGGACAGGCTCCCAGTGACTATCCAGAGTTCGCCAAATTCCTAGTTCAGCAGGGCATTGATTCGATTAGCTTGAATCCTGATTCTGTATTGAAGACGAGAATGGCGATCGCACAGGCAGAACAGTAACGAGGACCCATGAGGTTATATAGCAAAACGGAGCCTTGATCTTCAAGGCTCCTAGCATGAAAGGTTATTTAGAACTGGGTCGATCGCAGTTTATGGTTTTTGCGACATCGGATCAGCAATATACTTGAACGTGGGTTCTGAATTCCAGGGACCACGCTGATCTTGACCATTTTGAGAGAGGTTGTAGTAAATATCCACGGTTTCATCCGGTTGAATATTACCAAACATCGGATCAGTCAGTTTGCCCATAGAATCCAATGCTTTCATGAACATTTGGGTGTGCGAAATTTCGCGAGTTAGCAAATGGACTAGCGTTTTCTCAGTTCCTTTGTCTGGAGCGAGTTTAATCAGCGCCTCATAAGTTTGTCGCGCTCCGGCTTCTGCGGCAATGTTAGCGCGTAAGTCACGGACAACATCACCGCCTTCGTTAATGTAGGCAGCCGTCCAAGCTGAGCCTTGGCTATCGAGGAAGTGAGGTCCCATCCCGCGCACAGCAAACAGAGAACTCTTGTAAGCTTCGGTTTGGTCTACATTCTTGGTATGGGATTCGATCAGTTTGCCCACCATTTCCAAGTGCCCAAACTCTTCGATCGCAATGTCCTGGAGCATATCTCGAATGCCAGGATTTTCGCAGTGAAAAGACTGTACCCAGTACTGTAGAGCAGCAGTCAACTCACCCGTGGCACCCCCGAATTGTTCTAATAGTAATTGAGCAAATTTTGGATTTGCGTCGTCAACATTGACAGTATGGATAGATTCTTTTTTGTGAAAAAACATTTTGTCCCCTTGTTCTAGCTTATGAAAATACTTTCTTAGAAGGCTTTATCGTTTGGTGAATGAAACACATCTAAGAGATTAGGTCAGGGTTTTAGGAAGTACCTTGACCTTTAGGAAGACTTCTGCCAAATGTTCTAAACTCTGCTCTTAGACGTTGCTGGACTTGTTAGAAATAGTTTTAAGCTGTGGCTCCGGGTACTAATTCTACTTTGACCCATCCTGGTTTACGTTGATCAAACGATTTATAAGCATCTAGCACCGAAGTCATCGGCTCGATTTGTGACAGAATTTGCGTGGGTGTTACCATTCCGCTTTGTACCATATCAACCAGTTTCGGAATGTATTTGCGGTGATTGCAATTTCCCATCTTGATCGTGAGATTTTTGTTCATTGCCATCCCGATTGGGAAAAACTTATGCGTCAGGGGGTACACCCCAATAATCGATAATGTTCCTGCTTTTGCTAGTGCTTGGACTGCCCATTCCAACGCTTGAGAAGGAGCATTTCCCGGATGCCAATTCCCATTCTGCGGATTGATTTGAGGCGCAATCTCATGGGCTTGTTGCTGAAACTGCTGCATTTGTGCTTGAGCTTTTTGAGCAGCGGCACCTGAATGCGGCGCAACAGCATCGACACCGACAGCATCGATCGCTCGATCGACTCCCCCTCCTCCCGTTAAACTTTTCAGTGTTTCGACCGGATCTTCAACATTAAAGTCAATGATTTCGGCTCCGAGTGCCTTTGCCATTTGTAAACGAGACGGAATCGTGTCGATCGCAAAAATTCGTCCTGCACCCAAGAGTTGTGCGCTCTTAATAGCAAATTGTCCAACTGGACCGCAGCCAAAGATTGCCACTGTATCTCCAGGTGTAATTTCTGCTAGTTCTGCTCCAAAGTAAGCGGTTGGGAAAATATCGGATAGTAGAATTGCTTCATCGTCAGTCACGCCTTGAGGCAGTTTGACAAGACCCGTGCTGGCATAGGGAATCCGCGCATACTCGGCTTGCAGTCCATCGATCGGGCCTGTGGGTTCGGGTCCACCAAAGAATGCGGTTCCGGCATCGGGACCATTGGGATTAGCAACGTCGCATTGAGCATAGTAACCCGATCGACAATATGAACAGTAGCCACACGCAATGGTAGACGGAATCACCACTCGATCTCCTTTGTTCAGATTCCGCACATTTGCGCCGACTTCTTCAACGATTCCCACGCCTTCGTGTCCAAGAATGGTTCCTGGCTTCATTCCTGCGAACGTTCCGCGAATCATATGAAGATCAGTTCCACAAATCGCACTGGCAGTCAATCGCACGATCGCATCTAGGGGATCTTTTATCTTGGGTTCGGGGACATTATCTAACCGAATATCACCGACTCCGTGAAACACAACAGCTTTCATCACTAAGTTCCTCTATTGTCTGAACCGTGAAGTCGATGTCATTCGCCATTTGTTGGCAGGCTGAAAGCAGAGACAACACTTGGACGGATGATAGAGAGTCAGGATCCGAACTTCGTCTAACCAGAGGAAGAGCGATCGAGACAAAAGCTGTCGCTGAGAATTGTTTGTTCAGAATCTAATTTTGGCTATCCGCGATCGACTCGGCTCTCGATCTCGGTTTGCACGGCTTCCGGTACATTCGTCAAAAAGTTATAGCCCGTTTTTGCTTCAAGCTGATCGACGCTTACCCGAAAGTCCCGCCAAGTCTTATCTTTAATGCCTTGAATGTTGGGAACATCGACTGCAATCACCCGCGTTTTATTCGTGACATTCGCCACCCTTAACCCCGGCTTATCCAGAACGACAATTACTTTCCAAGTCGAAGCAGGAATCGAAATTTTTGCTGCCCCAATCGTGCCTTTTTCCCCAACTCCACCTGCAATGATATAAAGTTCTTTGCCCAGATTTGCCAATCGACGAGACTCGCTTTCTAAGCTCTCCCAAACATCACGATTGTTATCTGGCGTTTGGGGAACAATGTTGGTCATCAAGAAAGTTGCAGAATTCGTCGCGATATCTTTGGCGCGATCGGCAGAAGGAGCCATATGTCCACGATCGTATCCACTACCGTTGTAGTCGCTTGATTTGACTTGATACCAACCCTTGGGCAAAGTGGGATCGGCACGAAAATCATTGCTACGAGGAGCCGTACCTAACCAGCTTTTATTGAGCTGCCAACTCACCCAGTTGGGAATCCGTTTGCTGTTGTTGTATGACAGTGCATAGGGGCGCTGATTGTCGTCAATTAAATAATCATTGGCATTTTGAGTGTCGCGAGTTGCTTTGCTCGGAATCCCCATCGTCAGATGAACATTGCCGACAACTGGAGGGAGAAAGGGTTGAGTTCCAGTCGGTTCCTTGGGGCGATTGATTAAAATAATGCCGCCTACAATCAAAGCAATGACCAGAGCCGCGATCGCGAAAATTTGCCAACGAGGTTTCAGCATACGAAAACTAATCTTTTGGACACCATTATGCAGTGGTTTTTGACTTCCATAGTACGCAAAGTGTTCAATCTTAACGCTAGAGTAGTGATGTGCCCGCTACTTCTAAGAAATAGAGAAATGTATTGCAATCATGTTACCGACTGAGTTATTAATTCATCGATTCAATGGAGAAGAAATTGCACCAAAACGGTTAGAGTTTGATGCGAAAGTTTTAGCGATCGCTGAAGATGTCATCACCTTATTTCAAGAAGCTCGGAACGGTACGAGAGGCGAACTGAATCGGCAGTTGCAAGAACTGGAAGGAGAAGAGACGGACTATCGAGTCAAGCGAGGATTAGCGCATTTACTCAATAGCTCATTTAGTACCTTTGAAACGGTAAGTCCGCTTGACCCGCCGATGTTACGAGAGCGGGTGTTTGCATTGTCCGCGCAAAGTGTTCCGAGTGCTCAGGCAACTCAGATGACGATCGAGAAGGTTGCCAATGATTTGGGTCAGGAACTCGATCGCGAAGTCTTACCCGAACAAGTAAAAGCTGGATTGTATGCGGATTTACCAGAGAATCAAATTCTAACGAGCTTTGAAGCTCCAACGCCAGACGCACTGTTACATCGCTACAATTTATCGCAAGTGCAAGGTGTGTTTTATCGGGCAAGTCATCTGGTGATCAATGCTCACCGCAATGATCCGGGACAGTATAAGCTCTTGTTTCGGTACATGAAATTGTTTCAGTTGATGACGTATATCGAAGGCGATGCGGATCATGGATTTACGTTGACGATCGATGGTCCGACCAGTTTGTTTAAGCCTTCAACTCGGTATGGACTTGCGATCGCAAAGTTACTTCCTGCTTTACTGCATGTAACTCGCTGGAGCCTTGCAGCAGAATTGCAGATCAACGATAGCTATTCAGGTCAAAAGCGGCAAGGGCGATTTGCTCTAGATTCTGAATGTGGATTGGTCAGCCACTATCCGCCTGGGAAGACCTACGATAGTCTACTAGAAGCAGGATTTGTCGATCGCTGGAATAAAGTAAAGACAGAATGGCAATTAGAACGAGAAGTGGATTTAATCCCGATTCCCGGTAGCGTGATGATTCCAGATTTTCGAGTGGTGCATCCAGATGGGCGATCGTTTCTAGTAGAAATTGTGGGCTATTGGCGACCTGAATATTTGCGGAAAAAGTTTTCACAAGTTAGGCAATCAGGGCGGGATGATTTGATTTTGGCAGTTTCAGAGCGACTGAATTTAGAGAATGCAGGGGTGAAAATCTCAGATACACCTGCTCGAATTGTTTGGTTTAAGGATCAATTGCTCCCGAAGGCGATTTTACAAGTCTTAGAGAATGTTTGAACAGTATCGTTCATCGCATTCACCCGCCCTGGAATGGAATTCCGGGCTAGTTGAACAAAGTCCACTCAAGGGACTAACAGCCAGTTAGAACCGGGTCTTCAGTCCTTTTCAAAGGACTTCGCACCGTTAGCCCTGGAATTTCATTCCGGGGCGACATAGCACGGAGCGAGGAAACTGTTGATACGTTTCAAACAGCCTCTTAGAGGCAAAATTAAGATGAAAAGCTAGAACTCTTCGTCGATCGTATCTGAAATGAATACTGAGTTTTCAGGAGCTTCAGAACTGTGGCTGTTTCACAATTAATGATGCCAGGTTTTGCTCTTAACGCGGTTAGAAAGTCAAGTAATCCTTCATTCGTATCGTAAGTAACTTCTACAAATAGATCATAGCTTCCTGCGACGAACGCAACATAGCTCACTGAATCTTGCTCGACTAACTCAGAGGCGATCGCTTGTGCTCGCTCTAAATTAACCGTTTTCAATTCAATCAGCGCAATGCTGCGGAATCCTAGCTTATTCGGGTTTAAGTAAGCCTGAATTGTAATTGCGCCAGAATTCGTCAAGCGCTGAACCCGATTGCGGATCGTGGCTTCTGACACGCCTAGCTTTTTAGCAATTTCCGTAAATGGCATCCTTCCATCTTTGTGCAGGAGTTGAACAATTTCAATGTCCAGCTCATCTAAGTTTGACTGAGTGCCTTCGACTCCTTGAGATGCGGGTTCATCAGACATAGCACCAACTTTATCGCACGGAACCCGTAGTATACATCGGAATGTCTGCAACTCATTCGATAGAGTTAAATTCGATATTCGCAGTTATAGGCAGAATTTTGTAGCTAAAACAAATCTGAATAGCTTTGAGGCTCTAAATTCGCAATTATTTTGGCACACAAGTACGAATTTTGTTGCTTGAGACACATTTTTCTACTAGATATCCTCCTAACCTAGACAATGATTTTATCCCTATCGCTTGTTTGTCGTGCCTTTGAGTGACTACTTGAGTGACTACACAGTTCCATCTAAAACGATTGGAGAGTGACTAGAGTGATACAGCGTCGTCAATTGCTGAAATATGGCTTGCTGGCTGGAACAACAACAGCGATCGCAGCCTGTCAAAATCGAACGAACTCCTCATCATCAGACAAACCCAGTTCTCTCAAACCGATCAAAATTGCGATTTTGACCTGGGTTGGGTATGGTCCTTTCTTTGTTGCGAAAGACCAGAAACTCTTTGAAAAGTATGGACTCGATGCAGAAATTCTCAAAATTGAAGATGCAGCCCCCCGTCGAAGTGCCTTAGCTTCACAAGAAGTGCAATTTTCGATTTCTACACTCGACTGGTTTGCGATCGAAGCGGCTCAGGGACTCCCTGCATCCTGCATTCTCAAATTAGATGATTCTTACGGCGCAGATGGCATTGTTTCGAGTAAAGAAATTGCGAAAGTTGCCGACTTGCGAGGACAATCGATCGCCGTTGAAAAAGGCTCTCCCTCTCATTTCTTTCTCCTTTCTTTGATGAAAGAAGCCAAGTTATCGGCTCAAGATGTTCAAGCCATATACATGCCAACCGCAGGCGATGCGGCAAGCGCATTCAGCGCAGGGCGTGCCAAAGCTGCTGTAACCTGGGAGCCATATCTATCCACTTCTGCAAAACAAGCCCCGAATGCTCATATCCTGACCACTAGCCGAGAAAAACCAGGACTTTTACTCGACTTGTTGATTGTTCATCAGGAATATGCCAAAACAAATCCAGATGCCGTGAGCGGGGTAATTAAAGCCTGGTTTGATGCAGTTGAATACTGGAAAGCGAACCCAACTCAAGCAAATGCTGTGATTGCGAAAGGTTTAGGTGTGTCTGAGCAAGAAGTCAGCGAAATGGTCAAAGGGTGTAAGTACGCAGATCTCCAAGAGAACGCCACTTATTTTGGCTTAAAGGGAAATGGGACTGCTCCATTCTTTGAAAGCTTTCCGAAAGCACAACAAGTTTGGATAGAAGCAGGATTGATGACGAAGACTGTTAAAGCTGATTCGGTCGTCAATACCTCTTTTCTGAAAGGGATTCAAGCTTAGATCGATCAATAAGGAGTTGCATTTATGACCGTCTGTTCCCATCCGCAAAAGCTTGTTGAACTCCAACAGAAGATCTTAGAAGCTGCGAGTAGACCTTTAGAAACTGCGATCGCACTACCCGCAGAAACTTACACTGATCCAGACTTCTACCAATGGGAAGTTCAACACATTTTCAAACGGCAATGGCTCTGTGTCGGACATAGCTCACAAGTACCTCAACCTGGCGATTACATTAATCTTGATCTACTCGACGAACCGCTTGTAATTGTCCGTGGCAAAGACAATCAGATTCGAGTGCTGTCGCGAGTCTGTGCTCATCGCGGGATGGACATGATGCCAGAAGGATTTGGACATGCAGCACAAGGCAATCGTCGGAGCTTTCTCTGCCCGTATCATCATTGGGTGTATGGATTAGACGGAACGCTCGTCGGCGCGCCAGAAATGCACCAGAGTCAGCAGTTTGAGCCGGACAAAGTTTGTTTACCCAAGTTTCGGTCTGAGATTTGGCACGGCTTTATTTTTATCACCTTCGACCCTGAGATTGAATCGGTTAGCACTCACTATGCTGCACTCTCTCCCTATCTAGAACGTTGGAACATTGCAGAAATGCAGATGGTTGCGAACCTAGAGTGGAATTGCCAATTTAATTGGAAGGTCTTAGTTGAGAATTTTATGGAACCCTATCATCATTTAGGGACTCACGCTAAAACCTTTGAACCGATGCTGCCTGCGGCAAAAACATGGACAGAGCCAGAAGTCTTAAACGGAGTTGTCTGTCATTTACCGCTAGCAAAATCGATCGTAGAACGGATTAACGCAGGGCAGTCTCCGACAGTGTTTCAAACGCCAGTGAATCTGCTACCTCAAGATCATTATGAATATGCAGTCTATCTTGGGAATCCGAATTTCTTATTGTTTACAGGACCCGATCGCGTTTATTGGTACTTGCTACTGCCGACGAGCGCAGGTGAAATGACGCTGCATACAACATTGTTAGTGACTTCTGAAAGCAAAGATATGCCAGAGTTCCCGCAGATTCTCGAACGAGAGATTGCCGGACTCAAAGAGTTTCACTTAGAAGATGTTGAGGTTTGTACTGCGGTACAGCGAGGATTGCGATCGTCGGTTTATTCACCCGGAGCGTTGGGACATTTAGAAATGCCGATTTGGTTATTTCAAAAATATCTAGCCCAGCAAATTCAAGTCGCCAATTCACAATGAAACTATTGATGCTACGTTCAGTCTGGTCAGGTTCATCCGATCTCGATGAACTGATCGAGCAGACGCTTCAGGGCGGATTCGATGGGCTAGAAGGCCCGATTCCAAACGAAATCGAACACCGCCACAAGCTACGTCAAAAATTAGCTGAACATCAACTAGTCTACATTGCTGAAGCGACCACTGGAATCCATCCCGATGCACCTGAAGATTGGTGGATTCCTCAGCGCGATTGCACAATTCAAGATCATCTCAATGATTTACGCTGGACTGTCGAACATGCGATCGACATGGGGGCGATGTTCGTTTCGACCATGTGTGGGTATGATGCTTGGTCATGGCAGCAGAATGTGGACTTTTTTGGACAAGCGCTTGAACTAGAGCAAACGTCAGGAGTAACAATTAGCTTTGAGACGCATCGAAGTCGATCGCTGTTTAATCCTTGGATTACGCGAGATTTACTCGCGCAATTTCCAGAGATGAAATTGACGTGTGATTTTAGCCATTGGTGCGTCGTCTGTGAACGGTTACTCGATAGTGAATGGGCAATTCTAGAGCAGTGCGCTCAGCGAGCGATGCATATTCATTGTCGAGTCGGCTATGCTCAACATGCTCAAGTTCCTGATCCGCGAGCGCCAGAATATACGGCAGCTTTGGCGGCGCATGAACGCTGGTGGGATCTCATTTGGAAGGCACAAAAGCAACGAGGATTCTCTCAAGTCACAATGAATCCAGAGTTTCTATGGGATGGCTATATGCAGACCTTGCCGTTTACGAAAATGCCGATCGCGGATGTGTGGGATGTGACCTGCTGGATGGCAGAACGCCAGCGGCGACAGTTTATGCAATCCGGATTTGGAGAAGCTGCACTCATCAACAAAAAGCTCAGCTAGTGCTTTTAAACTAGCTGAGCTTCAAGACAATTGAAATAGCAAACCAATTAGATATCGAGGTCTGCTAAATTCATCTTCGAGCCATAAGTCTCGATGAATTCGCGACGGGGTGCGACGCGATCGCCCATCAACACCGTAAAGACGCGATCGGCTTCTGCTGCATCTTCGATTTCAACTCGTTTGAGTGTCCGAGTTTCAGGATTCATCGTTGTATCCCATAGCTGCTGCGGCATCATTTCACCCAACCCTTTGAAGCGCTGAATGTTGTAACTCGCATTGTCTGGGAAGGTTGCTAAGCGTTCTTGCAGTTCTCGCTCACTGTAGCAGTAGTAGTGATTGCGTCCACGTTCGACTTTGAACAATGGAGGACAAGCAATATACACATAGCCTTGATCGACCATCATGCGCTGATAGCGATAGAAGAAGGTCAGGAG
>VFQU01002124.1_pt1 | contig 9991 bp, 9 predicted proteins | sample 3512311 | NCBI WGS metagenome assembly VFQU01 (sample SAMN10412377, study PRJNA504923) | tailings metagenome | isolation source: Relicate 3 Philex TSF3 active mining site | place: Philippines: Tuba, Benguet | collected 2017-08-29 | reverse complement strand
ATACGGCACACGCGGCGTCTCGGTGATCGCCGTCGCGACCCGTGGCGACACGCGCGGGCGCGCGGCCCGCCTGGTGCCTCGCGGCGCGTCCGTCGCGCTGGCGTTCGACGGCCCCGCGACCGTCGCCGACGCCTACGGGATCGCGGCGCTCCCCGAGGTCGTGGTCATCGACCGTGCGGGGACGGTCACGGCGCGGTTCCCCGGTGCCGTCTCCCGCGACCGCCTCGAGCGCACGGTCGCGGCGCTGGCGGCCGCGCCGCGTCCATCCGGGCCTCCCCGCGACGACACCCCGCTCGACACCGCGGCCTTCGACGCGCCGCCCCTTGCGGGCGACCAGGTGCCGGGATGGGTCGCGTCGAGCATCTGCGAGGTGCACCCCGACCGCGTGTGGCGGTTCGGCCGCACGGGGTCGGGTGGACCGCGGTTCCTCGCCCGCGGACCCCGGGACCAGGTGGTCGTGTGGTCGCGCGAGGGCGGCGGATGCAGCGGCGCGGACCAGATCGCGTCGCAGCTCGCGCGCTGGGGCCTCGGGTTCTGGTCCACGGACCGCACCCGGGGCGGGGGCGGCATGATCGACGGGATCGTCGCCCGCCGCGTGACGGCGGTTGTCGTCGCCGGGAGGACGGTGCCGATCGTCGGTGGACGATTCCACGCGGAGGCGGCGACGCCGATCCGGTCCGTCACGGTCGTGACGCCGCGCGGCCGCCGCGTCGTGCGGGTGGGCTGACCCGGGGGCGCCCGGGGCCGGGGGGCGTCACGATGGTCGCTCGGCACCGGAGCGGGAGCGCGCCATGCGGATCGGGATCATCGGGTCGGGGAACATCGGCGGCACGTCGGCGGCGCTGCTCGCCCGGGCGGGGCACGACGTCGTCATCGCCAACCGGCGCGGCCCGGAGTCCCTCGCCGACCTCGTCGGGTCGATCGGCCCGCGGGCGCGCGCCGGGACGGTGGAGGAGGCCGCCGACACCGACGTCGTGATCGTCGCCGTCCCCCTCTCCGCCCGGGAGGACCTCCCCGCCGACGCCCTGGCGGGGCGCATCGTGATCGACGCGATGAACCACTACCCCGACCGCGACGGCCACATCGACGCGATCGAGGCGGGGGAGACGGGGTCGAGCGAGGTCGTCGCGGCCCTCCTCCCCGGTGCGCGGGTGGTCAAGGCGCTCAACACCATCTGGTACGAGCGCCTCCGCACCGAGGGACGCGCGACCGGCGACCCCGACCGCCTCGCGGTCCCCATCGCCGGCGACGACGCCGACGCCAAGGAGGTCGTCGCCGCGCTCATCGACGACATGGGCTTCGATGCCGTCGACGCCGGGTCGCTCCGCGAGGGCCGCCGCCAGCAGCCCGGCGCCCCCGTCTACAACCGCCCCCTCACCGCCGACGGCGTGCGCGCCGTGCTCGCGGAGGGCTGACCCCCGCGGCGCCCCCCCGGCGCTACCGTCCCCCCATGGGCACCCGCGCCGCCGTCCTGCGCCACCCCCTCGCCGGCCACGTCGCCGGCCTGGCCGGCGTCGCGCTCGTCGTGTGGCTCGTCGACCTCGCCCGCGGCGAGGTCAACGTGCTGTCCATGGCCGTCTGCTTCCAGCTCCTCGTGCTGCTCGTCAGCGGCGCCGCCGGGCTCGGGCCGGGGCTCACGACCAGCCTCGCGTCCGCGGTCGCGTTCAACTTCTTCTTCGTCCCCCCGATCCACACCCTCACCATCGGGGACACCCGCAACTGGGTCTCCCTCGCGGTGTTCGCCGTCACCGCCGTCGTGACCAGCTACCTCGCCGAGGGGTTCCGCCGCCAGCGCGCCGAGGCCGACGGCCGCCGCCGCGACGCCGAGCTGCTCGGTGAGATGGCCCGCGCCGCCCTCGGCGGCATCGGGACCGCCACCGCCGACGACGAGGTCGCCCGCGCCGCCGCCCGGGCGCTCGGCGTCGAGTGGTGCGCCATCGTCCGCGACGCCGGGACCGCGGGCGGCGCCGCCGACCCCGTGCACCTGCGCCCCGGCGCCGACGGCTTCACCGCGCCGCTCGTCGCCGGCGGACGCCCCCTCGGGCTCCTGCAGGTCGGCCCCGCGCTCCCGGGCCGGGACGCCCGCCGCGCGTCACCCGGGTTCGCCGCCGCCGTCGCCGACCTCGCCGCCGTCGCCATCGAACGCTCCCGCCTCGTCGCCGCCGAGCGCGACGCCGAGGGCCTCCGGCGCTCCGACGAGCTCAAGACCGCCCTGCTGCACGGCGTCTCGCACGAGTTCCGCACCCCGCTCACCGCGATCCGCACCGCCGCCCACGCCCTCGACGACCCCGCGACCCCCGGCCGCGACGAGTCCCTCGCGGTGCTGCGCAGCGAGACCGACCGCCTCGACCGGCTCGTCGGGAACCTGCTCGACCTGTCGCGCCTCGAGGCCGGCGCCCTCACCGCCCACATGGACTGGTGCGCGCCCGCCGAGATCGCCGCGGGGGCAGTCGAGGCCGCCGAGCCGTTACTCGGCGGCCTCCACGTCGGCATCGACGCGCCCAGCGACCTCCCCCTCGTGAGGGCCGACGCCGTCCTCTGCGAGCGGATCCTCGTCAACCTCCTCCACAACGCCGTCCGCCACGGGGCCCCGCCCGTGTCCGTCGTCGCGTCCCTCGACGGCGACCGCGTCGCGATCGCCGTCGAGGACGGCGGGCACGGCCTCGACCCCGACGTCGCCGACCGCCCCTTCGACCCGTTCGTCGCCGGGGCCCGCAGCGGCGGGACGGGCGTCGGCCTCGCGTTGTCCCGCGGCCTGGCGGAGGCCCAGGGCGCCCGCCTCGACGCCGTCCCCGCGCCCGCGGGGACCCGGTTCGTCCTCTCGTTCGCCCCCGCCGCGGCGCCCGTCCCCGCCCCGACGGCGTGAGCGGCCGCCCCCGCGTGCTCGTCGTCGACGACGAGCCCCAGGTGCGCCGCGGGCTGCTCGTCGCCCTCGGCGCCGCCGGGTACGAGGCCGAGGGCGCCTCCACCGTCGCCGAGGCCGTCGACGCCGCGGCGCTCCGTCCACCGGACGCCGTTGTCCTCGACCTCCTGCTCCCCGACGGGACGGGCGTCGACGTCTGCCGGCGGCTGCGGGAGTGGACGCAGGTGCCGATCGTGATCGTGTCCGCCGTCGACGAGGAGGCGCAGAAGATCGCCGCCCTCGACGCCGGCGCCGACGACTACGTCACCAAGCCGTACGCCGTCGGGGAGCTGCTCGCGCGCCTGCGGGCCGCCCTCCGGCGCGGGGCCGCGCCGCAGGGGGAGGAGCCGGTCGTCGCGTTCGGCGCCGTGCGGGTCGACCTCGCCCGCCGGGAGGTGGAGCGCGACGGCACCCCCGTGCACCTCACCCCGCACGAGTACGGCCTGCTCGCCGAGCTCGCACGCCACCCCGGTCGCGTCCTCACCCACCGGACCCTGCTCCTCGCGGTCTGGGGACCGGGCCACGCCACCGAGACGCACTACCTCCGCGTCTACATGGGGAACCTCCGCCGCAAGCTCGAGGCCGACCCGTCACGGCCCGCGCACCTCGTCACCGAGACCGGCGTCGGGTACCGCCTCCGCGTCGACCGCCGGGGGTCTTGACGACATCCTTACCCCCGGCCCCGGGGGTCTTGAGTCGGCGTTGACGTCGCCGGTCCTACGGTCCGGGGCATGGGTGACCTCGCCGCCATCGCCATCGCGCTCGCCGGGTTCGGGACCCTCGCCGCCGCCCTCCGCCTGATCGGCAGGGTGGGGTGATGGGGGCCGGGGACCTCGCCGCGCTCGTGCTCGCCGCCGCCCTCTTCCTGTACCTGGCGTACGCGCTCTTCCGGGCGGAGCGCTTCTGATGACCACCAACGCGGTGGCCCAGATCGCCGTCCTGCTCGTGCTCGTCGTCGCGCTCACGCCCCCGCTCGGCGCCTACATGGCCCGTGTCCTCGAGGGGCGGCCGATCCCCGTCGTGGGGAGGGTCGTCGGTCCCCTCGAGCGGGGCGTCCTGCGCCTGCTGCGCATCGACCCCGCCCGCGAGCAGGGGTGGGCGGCCTACGCCGGCGCCGTCCTCGCGTTCAGCGCCGCCTCCGTCGCGCTGCTCTACGCGATCCTCCGGCTGCAGGGGCACCTGCCGCTCAACCCCGCCGGGCTGCCGGGGATGGGCTGGGCCGTCGCGTTCAACACCTCCATCTCGTTCGTGACCAACACGAACTGGCAGTTCTACGGCGGCGAGTCGACCTTGTCGTACCTCAGCCAGATGACCGGGCTCGCCGTGCAGAACTTCGCCTCCGCCGCCGTCGGCATCGCCGTCATGGCGGCCGTCGTCCGCGGGTTCGCGCGACGCGGCACCGGGGAGCTCGGCAACTTCTGGTCGGACCTCGTGCGGGTCACGCTCTACGTCCTCGCCCCGCTCGCCGTCGCCCTCGGCCTGGTGCTCGCCTCCCAGGGGGTCGTCCAGACCCTCGACGCCCCCGTCACCTACGAGACCCTCGAGGCCCGGACGCTCGGCGCCGTCGACGACACCGGCGCGCCGCGCACCCAGACCGTCGTGCGCGGCCCCGTCGCCTCCCAGGTCGCGATCAAGCACCTCGGGACCAACGGCGGTGGCTACTACAACGCCAACTCCGCCGTCCCGTTCGAGAACCCGACGCCGCTCACCAACGGCCTCGTCCTGCTCGCACAGGTCGTGATCGCCTTCGCCCTCACCTACACGTTCGGCCTGATGGTCGGCTCGCGCCGGCAGGGGTGGGCGATCCTCGCCGCGATGATGGCGATCCTCGTCGTCGCGATCGCCGTGGCCGCGCCGGCGGAGCAACGCGGGTCGGAGGTGCTGCAGGCGAGCGGGGTGCAACTCGACGCCGGCGGCGGGCAGTCCGGCGGCAACCTCAGCGACAAGGAGGTGCGCTTCGGGGCGGTGAGCACCGCCACCTTCGCCGCCGTCACGACCGGCACGTCGACCGGCGCCGTCAACGGCGGGCACGACGCCCTCACCGGCGCCTCCGGCACCGTCACCCTCGCGCTCATGTCGATCGGCGAGGTCGCCCCCGGCGGCGTCGGCTCCGGCCTCTACGGGATGCTGCTGTTCGTCGTCGTCGCGGTGTTCATCGCCGGGCTGATGGTGGGGCGGACGCCGGAGTACCTCGGCAAGAAGATCGGCGCCCGCGAGATCAAGCTCACGATGATCGGCGTGCTCGTCATGCCGATCGGGCTGCTCGTGTGCCTGGCGGCGGCCGTCGCGACGAGCGCGGGCACCGCCTCCATGTTCAACGCCGGCCCGCAGGGCTTCGCGGAGGCCTTCTACGCCTATGCGTCCCAGTGGAACAACAACGGCAGCGCCTTCGCGGGCTACGGCGTCACGGACCTCGCGGCGACCCTCGGGGGCGTCGCGATGCTGCTCGGGCGGTTCATCCCGATGTTCGCCGTGCTCGCCCTCGCGGGGGCCCTGTCCCGGCGCCCGCCGTCGCCCCCGGGCGCCGGCACCCTGCGCACCACGACGCCGACGTTCGTGGTGACGCTGGTCGTCGTGATCCTGCTGGTCGCCGCCCTCAACGTCATCCCGGCGCTCGCCCTCGGGCCGATCGCCACCGAGCTCGCCGGGAACCCCTTCTGATGGCACCCGTCCTGCGCCCCCTCGGCGTCGCGCTCGGCATGGTCCTCGTGCTGACCGCCCTCGTCGGCGTCGCCTATCCGCTCGCCATGACCGGCGCCGCCCGCGCCCTGTTCCCGGACGCGTCCCGGGGGAGCCTCGTCGAGCTCGACGGGGAGGTCGTCGGGTCCGCGCTCGCGGGCCAGGAGTTCACCTCGCCGGCGTACTTCCACTCCCGCCCGTCCGCGACGACGCCGGCGTACGACCCGTCGGCGACGACCTTCGCCAACCTCGGCCCCAACACGCTCGCGCTGCAGGAGGCCGTGCGGGACCGCGTCGCCGCGGCCCTCGCCCTCGAGGGGCCGTACACGCCCGGGCTGACGGCCTCCGACCTGCCGGTCGACATGGTCACGACCTCGGGATCGGGCATCGACCCGCACATCTCCCCGGCGAACGCGCGCCTGCAGGCGGCGCGGATCGCGGCGGTGCGCGACCTGCCGCGCGACCGCGTGCTGCGGCTCATCGACGGGGCGACCGAGGGACGGTCCCTCGGGTTCCTCGGCCAGGAGGGCGTCAACGTCCTGCTGCTCAACCTCGACCTGGACCGCCTCGCCGGCCCGCCCCCGCGCCCATGACCACGTCCCGCACCGCCCTGCTCGCCCCCGCCGTGATCGTCCCCGCCCTCGGGGCCTCCCTCCGCAAGCTCGACCCGCGGGTCCAGGTCCGGAACCCCGTGATGTTCGTCGTGGAGGTCGGCAGCGTCGTCACCACAGGCGTCCTCGTCGCCGACCTGCTGTGCGGACGCACCGGCGACCTCTGGTTCACCGCCGTCGTCGCCGCGTGGCTGTGGCTGACGGTGGTGTTCGCCAACCTGGCGGAGGCCGTCGCCGAGGGTCGCGGCCGCGCGCAGGCCACGGCGTTGCGCGCCGCCCGCACCGAGCTGACCGCCCGCCGCCTGACCGTCGGCGGCACGGAGGAGGTGGTCCCCGCCACGGACCTCGCGCCGGGGGACCTCGTGGTCTGCGAGGCCGGCGACGCGATCCCCGGCGACGGCGAGGTCGTCGAGGGCGTCGCGTCGGTCGACGAGTCGGCGATCACCGGCGAGTCGGCGCCGGTGATCCGCGAGTCCGGCGGCGACCGCAGCGCCGTCACCGGCGGCACCCGGGTGCTGTCGGACCGCATCGTCGTGCGCATCACCCAGGAGCCCGGCGGCAGCTTCCTCGACCGCATGATCGCGCTCGTCGAGGGCACCGCGCGACGCAAGACCCCGAACGAGATCGCGCTGAACATCCTCATCTCGGGGCTGACGATCGTGTTCCTGGTCGTCACCGCCACCCTCCGCCCGATGGCGCAGTACGCCGGCACCGACGTGTCCCTCACCGTCCTCATCGCGCTGCTCGTCGCGCTGATCCCCACCACCATCGGCGCCCTGCTGTCGGCGATCGGCATCGCCGGCATGGACCGCCTCGTGCAGCGCAACGTCCTCGCGATGAGCGGGCGCGCGGTCGAGGCGGCCGGCGACGTCGACACGCTGCTGCTCGACAAGACCGGCACGATCACCCTCGGCAACCGCCAGGCGACGGACTTCATCCCCGCGCGGGGCGTCGACGAGCGCGCGCTCGCGGAGGCGGCCCAGCTCTCCTCCCTGGCCGACGAGACGCCCGAGGGACGGTCCATCGTCGTGCTCGCCAAGGAGCGGTTCGGGCTGCGGGAGCGCGCCGAGGTGGCGCGGGGCCTGGAGTTCACGCCGTTCAGCGCGGAGACCCGGATGAGCGGCGTCGAGGCCGACGGGGTCGCGATCCGCAAGGGCGCCGCCGACGCCGTCGCCGCCTGGGTCGCCGCGCGCGGCGGGTCCGTCCCCGACTCCCTCACCGCCGACGTCGAGCGGGTGGCCCGCGCGGGCGGCACCCCCCTCGTCGTGGCCCGCGACGGGGTCGCGCTCGGCGTCGTCCACCTGAAGGACGTCGTGAAGGAGGGCATGACCCGGCGCTTCGCGGAGCTGCGGCGCATGGGGATCCGCACCGTGATGATCACGGGCGACAACCGACTGACGGCCGCCGCCATCGCCGCCGAGGCCGGCGTCGACGACTTCCTCGCGCAGGCGACGCCCGAGGACAAGATGCGCCTCATCCACGACGAGCAGGCGAAGGGCCACCTCGTCGCGATGACCGGCGACGGCACCAACGACGCCCCGGCGCTCGCGCAGGCCGACGTCGGCGTCGCGATGAACACCGGCACCTCCGCCGCGAAGGAGGCCGGGAACATGATCGACCTCGACTCCGACCCGACGAAGCTGATCGAGATCGTCGAGGTCGGCAAGCAGCTGCTCATCACCCGCGGGGCGCTGACGACGTTCTCCATCGCGAACGACATCGCCAAGTACTTCGCGATCCTCCCCGCCGTGTTCGCGACCGCCTACGCCACCACTCCCGGGGGCACCGGCCCCCTGGACGCCCTGGACGTGATGGACCTCGGCACGCCCCGGAGCGCGATCATCTCGGCGATCGTGTTCAACGCCCTCGTCATCCCGGCGCTGGTGCCCCTCGCGTTGCGCGGCGTCCGGTACCGCGCGATCGGGGCGACGCGGCTGCTGCGCCGCAACCTGCTCGTCTTCGGGCTCGGCGGGGTGGTCACGCCGTTCATCGGGATCAAGCTCATCGACCTCGTCGTCCACGGCCTGCTCGGGGCGTGAGCGCCGGCCCCGGACGCCTGAAGGTGTACGTCGGGATGGCGGCCGGCGTGGGGAAGACCTACGCCATGCTCGAGGAGGGCCAGGAGCTCCTGCGCGGGGGACGCGACGTGGTGATCGGCTGGCTGGAGCCCCACGGCCGCGCCGAGACGGCCGCGATGGCCGAGGGGATCGAGGTCGTCCCGGCCCGCGCCGTGGAGCACCGCGGCGTCCCCCTGCGCGACATGGACGTCGCCGCGGTGCTCGCCCGCGACCCGGAGGTGGCCCTCGTCGACGAGCTCGCCCACACCAACGCCCCCGGCATGGCGTCCCCGAAGCGGTACGACGACGTCGCGGCGCTGCGCGACGCCGGCATCGACGTCATCTCGACCGTCAACGTCCAGCACCTCGAGAGCCTCAACGACCGCGTCCACGAGCTCACCGGCGTGCGGGTACGGGAGACGATCCCCGACCGCGTGCTGCTGGAGGCCGACGACGTGGTGATCGTCGACCTGACCCCCGAGGAGCTGCAGGCGCGCCTGCGGGCGGGGAAGGTGTACCCCGCCGAGCGGGTCGACGCCGCGCTCCTCAACTTCTTCACCACCGCGAACCTCCGCACCCTGCGGGAGGTGGCGCTCCGCGAGGTGGCGGGCGCCGTCGACGAGCGGATCCAGCGCGACGCGCCGCGGACCGCCGGTGACGACCCCGCGCCCAACGGGGCGCCGCACCTCACCGAGCGGGTCATGGTGGTGGCGCGACCCGAGGTGGGCGCGCAGCGGCTGGTGCGCGCCGCGTGGCGCGCCGCCCGCCGCCTCGGCGCCGAGCTCGACGTCGTCTGCCCGGAGCCCGCCGCGCGCGACGCCGAGGGCGTCCGACAGCGGGCGTTGCTGCGCGACCTCGCGGTGACGCTCGGCGCCCACTTCCACCCGGTGCCCGGGGAGGAGCTCGCCGCCACCGTCGTCCAACAGGTCGCCGAGCGGGGGATCACCCGCCTCGCGATGGCGGCGCCCCGCCGCCGCGGCCTCGTGGCGCGGGCGCGCGGCGACCTGCTCAGCCACGTGCTGGAGCACACGGCGGGCGTCGACGTGCTCCTCATCGCGGAGCGCCCCGCCCCGCCCGCGGGGAGGGAGCGGTGACCCGCGTGCTCGTCGCCACCGACGGCCCCTGCCCGTCGGTCGCGCTGCGCCACGCCGCGGCGCGCGCCGGCGCCGACGGTCAGGTGGTGCTGGCCGCCGTCGTCGTCGTGCCCCACGCCCTGCCCCTGGAGGCCGCCCCCGAGGGGGCCGTCGCGGCGGCGTGCGCGATGCTCGACCGCGGGGAGCGCCTCGTCCCGGCCGCGGCGCTCGACACGCGCCTGCTGCGGGCCCGCTCGTTCTCGGAGGGCGTCCTCGGGCTCCTCGCCGACGAGCCGTTCGACGCCCTCGTCGTCGAGGTCGCCGGCCCGGCGCGCAACGGCGCCCGCGCCCAGCTCGAGGTGCTGATGGAGCGGGCCGGGCCGGAGTGCGTGGTAGTGAGTCCCGACCGGGAGGGCGGGGGGAGGCTCAGCCCTTGAGGCAGGCCGCCTGCGTGTACGTCACGTTGGCGTCCCACATGATCCACTCCTCGACGCCCTCGGCGGCCGCGCCGTCGACCTGGGCGCAGACCTCCTTCGGGCCGTAGGGGACGCGCAGCGAGAAGTCCTGCAGCCACGGGAGGAGGCGGGCGCCGGTCCCCTTCAGCTGCTCGTTGAAGGTCCTGACCGACTGCGCGATCACCGCCCGCGGCTCGGTCTCGGGGTCGGCGAT
>VFQU01002123.1_pt1 | contig 9991 bp, 20 predicted proteins | sample 3512311 | NCBI WGS metagenome assembly VFQU01 (sample SAMN10412377, study PRJNA504923) | tailings metagenome | isolation source: Relicate 3 Philex TSF3 active mining site | place: Philippines: Tuba, Benguet | collected 2017-08-29 | reverse complement strand
GATCCGGAGCGGAACCTGCTCCTGGTGCGCGGCGCCGTCCCCGGGGGCGTCAACGGCATCGTGATCGTGAGGCCCGAGTAGTGACCCCGGTCCCCGTACTGGACGCCGCCGGCCTCGCGGCCGGCGTCGCCGCGCTCGCGCCCTCCGTGGCCGAGACGCCCATCAAGCAGCACCTCATCCACGAGACGGTCATCGCCGAGCTCGCGGCCCGCCGCGCCGGCACGCACTCGACGCTGACGCGCGGCAAGGTCCGCGGCGGTGGCGCGAAGCCGTGGCGCCAGAAGGGCACCGGCCGCGCCCGTCAGGGCTCGAGCCGCGCGCCGCACTGGACCGGCGGTGGCATCGTCTTCGGCCCGTCGCCGCGCTCGTACGGCGGCAAGGTGAACCGCAAGGTCCGCCAGCAGGCGTTCCGCGCGGCGATCCGCGCCCAGGTCGACCGCGGCTCCGCGGCCGTCATGGACGCGACCGGCTGGGAGACCCCCTCCACCCGCGCCGCGGTCGAGTACCTGCGCCAGGCCCCCGACGGCCTGCAGGTGCGCCCGCTGCTCGTGGTCGTGCAGGACCTCGACTCGGTCGAGGCCCGCGCGTTCCGCAACATCCAGGGCGTCTACGTCCTCGCCGGGATCGAGCTCGAGACGGTCGACATCGTCGCCGCCCGGGGCATCCTGGTCGAGCGCGCCGCCTGGGAGCGCCTGGTCGGCGAGCCCGTCGAGGTCGAGGCCGTCTCGCCCGCCCCGACGGCGAAGCCCGCCGCGAAGAAGACGGCGCCGGTCGCGCCGGCCAACACCGTCGCCCCCGCCGAGGCCCCGAAGCCGAAGCGCTCGCGGTCGAAGAAGGCCGCCGCCGCCGACGAGGCGCCGGCCGCCGAGGCCGAGGTCGAGGAGACCACCGCGGAGGCGCCGGAGGCCGAGGCCCCCGAGACCGTCGAGGCCGACGTCGCGGAGGCCCCCGAGGCCACCGCCGACGAGGCACCCGCCGAGGACGCGCCCGCCGAGGACGCCGACGCGACCGACGAGGAGAAGAGCTCGTGAGCTCCCTGCGTCAGGACATCCGCAAGGTCATCGTGCGGCCCGTCATCTCGGAGAAGAGCTTCCAGCTCGTGCAGGCCCACAACCAGTACACGTTCCGCGTGCTGGACGGGGCGCACAAGACCGAGATCCGGCAGGCGATCGAGGACCTCTTCGACGTCACCGTGACCGACGTCCGCACGTCGGCCGTCAAGAGCAAGCCCAAGCGGCGCGGCGCCACGCGCGGCCGCCGCCCGGGCTGGAAGAAGGCCATCGTCGAGCTCCGGCCCGGCGACACCATCGAGCTGTTCGAGGGGGCATAAGCCGTGGGCATCCGCAAGTACAAGCCCACCTCGCCGAGCCGCCGGTTCATGACCGGGTCGGACTTCGAGGAGGTCACATCGACCACACCCGAGAAGTCGCTGCTCGACAAGATCAGCAAGACGGGTGGTCGCAACAACAACGGCCGGGTCACCAGCCGGCACATCGGCGGCGGGCACAAGCGCCGGTACCGCATCATCGACTTCAAGCGACGCAAGGACGAGGTCCCCGCCCGCGTGGCGACGATCGAGTACGACCCCAACCGGTCGGCCCGCATCGCGCTGCTCCACTACGCCGACGGCGAGAAGCGCTACATCCTGGCGCCGCTCCGCCTGCGCGTGGGCGACACCGTCATGAGCGGCCCGAAGGCCGACATCAAGCCGGGCAACTCGCTCGCGCTGCGTGACATCCCGACGGGTACCACCGTCCACAACATCGAGCTCCAGATCGGTCGCGGCGGGCAGCTCTGCCGCTCGGCCGGCACCGGGGCACAGCTCATGGCGAAGGACGGCGACTACGCCACCCTCCGCCTGCCGTCGAGCGAGATGCGCCTCGTGCACCTGGACTGCCGCGCCACGGTCGGCCAGATCGGCAACGTGTCGCACGAGAACGTCACCATCGGCAAGGCCGGCCGCAGTCGCTGGAAGGGCAAGCGCCCCAAGGTGCGTGGCTCCGCCATGAACCCGGTGGACCACCCGCACGGCGGTGGTGAGGGCAAGAGCAACTCCGGTCGCCACCCGGTGACCCCGTGGGGCAAGCCGACCAACGGCTACCGCACGCGCAAGAAGGGCAAGCCGAGCAGCAAGTACATCGTCCGCGGCCGCAAGCGCGGCAAGCACACCGAGGGGCGCTAGAGCACATGGGTCGAAGCGCGAAGAAGGGACCGTTCGTCGACGAGCGCCTCATGAAGAGGATCGAGGAGATGAACACGGCCAACGAGAAGCGGATCGTCCGCACCTGGTCGCGTTCGTCCACGGTCTTCCCGGAGATGGTCGGTCACACGATCGCCATCCACGACGGGCGCAAGCACGTGCCCGTGTTCGTGAGTGAGAGCATGGTCGGCCACAAGCTGGGCGAGTTCGCCCCGACCCGGACCTATCGGGGCCACGCCGGCTCCGACCGGACCTCGACGATGCGCCGATGAGCACCGACGCCGCCGCCCCCGCCGTGGTCCAGGCCACGGCCCGCTACGTGCGGACCTCCGCCCGCAAGGGCCGCCTCGTGGCGGACCTCGTGCGCGGCAAGTCCGTCGCGGACGCGCAGGCGATCCTCGCCTACAGCACCCGTGCCGCGGCCGTGCCGCTGCGCAAGGTGCTGCAGTCGGCCGTCGCCAACGCGGACCACAACCACGGCCTCGACGTCCGCGAGCTGCGCCTCGTGAAGGTGACCGTCGACGAGGGCCCGACGATCAAGCGCTTCCGTCCGCGCGCCCAGGGGCGTGCGACGCCGATCATGAAGCGCACGTGCCACATCACCATCGGCCTCGCCGAGACGGGACGCTAGACAATGGGTCAGAAGATCAACCCCACCGGGTTCCGCCTGGGCGTCCTGAACGGGTGGCGCTCCAACTGGTTCTCCGAGCGCGACTTCGCGAAGTACCTGGACGAGGACCGGGTGGTGCGCAACCACATCACCCGCAAGCTCAGCCACGCCGGGCTGTCCTCGATCCACCTCAAGAAGGACCAGACGAAGCTCACCGTCGACATCTTCACGGCCCGCCCGGGCATCGTGATCGGCAAGAGCGGGTCCGAGGTGGACGCCCTGCGCCGCGAGCTGAACCGGCTCACCGGCAAGCAGATCCAGGTGAACATCAACGAGATCAAGCGCCCCGAGCTCGACGCGAAGCTGGTCGCCCAGTCGATCGCCGAGCAGCTCGAGAACCGGGTGAGCTTCCGCCGCGCCATGAAGCGCGCGCTGACCTCCGCCATGCGCTCCGGCGCACAGGGCGTGAAGGTGCAGTGCGGCGGGCGCCTGGGCGGCACCGAGATGTCCCGGTCCGAGCACTACTCGGACGGGCGCGTCCCCCTGCACACGCTGCGCGCGGACATCGACTACGGCTTCCACGAGGCCAAGACGACGTTCGGCCGCATCGGCGTGAAGGTGTGGATCAACAAGGGCGAGGTCCTGCCCGAGGGCGTCACCGACAGCCGCGGCCGCACGGACATGGAGGCGGCTCCGCCTCCGCGCCGTCCGCGTCGCGACCGTCGCCCCGGTGGCGGCGGTGGCGGTGGCGGCGGGGATCGTCGTGGCGGCGGCGGCGACCGCTCGTCGCAGGGCTCGGGCTCCGGGGAGGGCAGCTGACGTGTTGATGCCGAAGCGCACCAAGCACCGCAAGGAGCACCGCGGCCGCCGCCGCGGGCTCTCGAAGGGCAACCACGTCATCCACTTCGGCGAGTACGGCCTCAAGGCCCTCGAGCCGGCCGCGATCACGAACCGCCAGATCGAGGCGGCCCGTATCGCCATGACCCGCCGCATCAAGCGTGGCGGCAAGGTCTGGATCAACATCTTCCCCCAGAAGCCCTTCACCAAGAAGCCCGCCGAGACCCGCATGGGTTCCGGCAAGGGCTCCCCGGAGGGCTGGGTCGCCGTCGTCAAGCCGGGCCGCATCATGTTCGAGCTCGCCGGCGTCCCGGAGCCGCTCGCGCGTGAGGCCATGCAGCTCGCCGCGACCAAGCTCCCGATCCGTTGCAAGTTCGTCACCCGTGAGGACGGCTAGACCATGAAGGCCAAGGAGATCAGGGACCTGTCGGACGCGGAGCTCGCCCGCACCCTCGGCGAGGCTCGCGAGGCGCACTTCAACCTGCGCTTCCAGCACGCGTCCGGGGCGCTCGAGCGGACGTCCGAGCTGTCGTCCCGCCGGCGGGAGATCGCCCGCATCCTCACCATCGCGCACGAGAGGGAGCAGCAGTCATGAGCCCGGCGACGAAGACGCCGCAGGAGTCGGTCGCCGCACGCAAGACGCGTACGGGCTACGTCGTCTCCTCCGCGCGCGACAAGACCATCACCGTCCGGCTCGAGACCTCGCGCGCCCACCCGGTCTACGGCAAGACCGTGCGCCGGTAGACGAAGCTGCACGCCCACGACGAGCGCAACGAGGCGAACACCGGGGACCTGGTCCGCGTGATCGAGTGCCGCCCGCTGTCCCGCCAGAAGCGCTGGCGCCTGGTCGAGATCATCGAGAAGGCCCGCTAGTGGTCCAGGTCGAGACACGACTCCGCGTCGCCGACAACACCGGCGCCCGCGAGATCCTCTGCATCCGCATCATGGGCGGCTCCCGCCGGCGCTCGGCGTCGGTGGGCGACATCATCGTCGGGACGGTCAAGCAGGCCGTCCCGAACGGCGCGATCAAGAAGGGCGACGTCGTGCGCGCGGTCATCGTGCGCACCAAGAAGGAGCACGGCCGCAACGACGGCACCTTCATCGCCTTCGACGAGAACGCCGCCGTCATCATCGACAACGCCCAGAACCCCCGTGGCACCCGCATCTTCGGCCCGGTGGCGCGCGAGCTGCGCGAGAAGAACTTCATGAAGATCATCAGTCTCGCCCCGGAGGTCCTGTAGGCATGCCGGCCCGTATCCGCAAGGGCGACCGCGTCGTGCTGCTCTCCGGCAAGGACAAGGGCAAGTCGGGGATCGTGCTCGAGGTCCGTCCCAAGGAGGAGCGCGTCCTCATCGAGGGCGTCAACATCATGAAGCGGCACACCAAGCCGCGTCCGCCGAACGAGGCGGGCGGCGTCATCGAGCGGCCCGCACCCGTGCACCTCTCGAACGTCGCGCTGATCGACCCGAAGGACAACCGCCCCACCCGGGTGCGGATCCAGGAGATCGACGGCGCGCGCGTCCGCGTGTCCGCGCGTTCCGGGGAGAAGCTCGACTGATGGCCGACGAGACGCAGACCGAGGAGGCCACCGTGGCCACCGACTCCGCCCTCAGCCGGGCGCGCCTGAAGTCCACGTACGAGGACGAGATCCGACCGAAGCTCCAGGAGGAGTTCGGGTACCGCTCCTCCATGCAGCACCCGCGCCTCGAGAAGATCACGCTCAGCATGGGCGTGGGCGAGGCGAAGACCAACAGCAAGGCGCTCGACGAGGCCCTGGAGCAGATGGCGATCATCGCCGGCCAGCGCCCCTCCGTCACCCGCGCCCGCAAGTCCATCGCCCAGTTCAAGCTGCGCGAGGGCATGGCGATCGGCTGCAAGGTCACCCTCCGCGGCAACCGCATGTGGGAGTTCCTCGACCGGCTCACGTCGGTCGCCCTCCCGCGGATCCGCGACTTCCGCGGCATCAACCCGGACGGGTTCGACGGCCGCGGCAACTACAACCTGGGCCTGCGCGAGCAGACGATCTTCCCGGAGATCGACTACGACAACGTCGACGCCGTCCGCGGCCTCAACGTGACGATCACGACCACGGCGGTCACCGACGAGGAGGGGCGGGCACTCCTGCGCCACCTCGGGATGCCGTTCCGCGCCGAGGGTTACTCTGCCGAGGAGCGGGCCGCCCGCCGCCGGCGCAAGCAGAAGAAGTTCGGCCGCGGCCGGCGTTAGAGGAGACACGTGGCAAAGACCAGTCTGCGGGTGAAGGCCTCCCGCCCCACGAAGTACCCGACCCAGCAGTACACGCGCTGCCACAGCTGCGGCCGCCCGCGCGCGGTCTTCCGCAAGTTCGGGCTGTGCCGCATCTGCCTGCGCGAGTCGGCCCACGCCGGCGTGATCCCCGGCATGACCAAGAGCAGTTGGTGACCCGCCGATGATGACCGACCCGATCGCGGACATGCTCACGCGCATCCGCAACGCGAACACCGCCCTCCACGACGCCGTGGAGATGCCCGGCAGCACCCTCAAGGCCGAGGTGGCCAAGGTGCTGAAGGAGCAGGGCTACATCACCGACTACGAGCTGCGCGAGGCCCGCGTCGGCACCGAGCTCGTGGTCAAGCTCAAGTACAGCCGCGACCGCCGCCGCGTCATCAGCGGCATCACGCGGGTGTCCAAGCCCGGACGGCGTGTCTACGTCGACCGCACCTCCATCCCCCGCATCCTGGGCGGCATGGGCGTCGCGGTCCTGTCGACCTCGCAGGGCGTCATCACCGGGCACGAGGCCCGTCGCCGAGGCATCGGCGGCGAGGTCATCTGCTCGGTCTGGTGAGGGAGGAGGGACCATGAGCCGAATCGGACGCGCTCCGATCCCGATCCCCGACGGGGTATCGGTCGACATCACCGGTCAGAAGGTCGTCGTGACCGGCCCCAAGGGCGAGCTGCGCCACACCGTGGTGGAGCCGATCCGCATCGCGCAGGAGGACGGCCAGCTGGTCGTCACCCGGCCGACCGACCGTGGCCCGCACCGGGCGCTGCACGGCCTGTCCCGGAGCCTCGTCGCCAACATGGTCGAGGGCGTGAGCGCGGGTTTCGCGCGCAACCTCGAGATCGTCGGCGTCGGCTACCGCGCGCAGCTCAAGGGCCAGTCCCTGGAGATGGCGGTCGGCTACTCGCACCCTGTTACCATCGAGCCCCCCGAGGGCATCGCCTTCGAGGTCCCGGCGCCCACCCAGGTGGTCGTCCGCGGGATCGACAAGCAGGCGGTCGGCGAGATCGCCGCCCAGATCCGCGAGCTGCGTCCCCCCGAGCCCTACAAGGGCAAGGGGATCCGCTACGCGGGCGAAGCCGTTCGGCGCAAGGTCGGTAAGCGAGCATGAGCCTCTCCACACTCGAAGCGCGCCGTCGGCGCCAGCGCAGGATCCGCGGCGCCGTCACCGGCTCGGCCGAGAGGCCGCGCCTCGCGGTGGCGCGCTCCAACAAGCGCATCTACGCCCAGATCATCGACGACGACCGGGGCCACACGCTGGCCGCGGCCGGTTCGCACGAGGCCGCCCTCCGCGGCCTCTCCAAGGGCGACGCCGCGGCCGAGGTGGGCAAGCTGCTCGCCGAGCGTGCGAAGGAGGCGGGCGTCGAGCGCGTCGTCTTCGACCGCGGCGGCTACAAGTACCACGGGCGCGTCAAGTCGCTCGCCGACGGGGCCCGCGAGGGCGGGCTCGAGTTCTAGTTCTCCTCGAGAGGGTGACGGTTCGTGGCTGAGGTACGCAGAGGGGCCAAGATCAATCCGGACGGGCTCGAGCTGAACGAGCGCGTCGTCCAGGTGAACCGCGTCGCGAAGGTCGTCAAGGGCGGCCGGCGCTTCTCGTTCTCCGCCCTGGTCGTCGTGGGCAACGAGGTCGACACCGTCGGCGTCGGCCACGGCAAGGCCAAGGAGGTCCCCGTGGCCATCCAGAAGGCGGTCGAGGACGCGAAGAAGAACCTGTTCCGCGTGCCCAAGTACCGGACGACGATCACCCACCAGGTGCTCGGCCGCTCCGGCGCCGGCAAGGTCTTCATGAAGCCCGCCTCCGAGGGTACCGGCGTGATCGCCGGCGGCGGCGTGCGCGCCGTGCTCGAGCTGGCCGGCATCCGCGACATCCTCACGAAGTCGCTCGGCACCTCGAACCCGGTGAACCTCGTGGCGGCCACCGTGGCCGGCCTCAAGGACCTGCGCCGGCCCGAGGAGGTCGCGGCCCTGCGCGACAAGACCGTCGCCCAGGTGCTCGGCATCTCGTCCGGCTCCGGCGCCCCGGCCACCGAGGCCGTCGGCGCGACCGCGGCGGTCTCGGAGTGAGCCGCCTCGCGATCACCCAGATCAAGTCCGAGATCGGCACGCAGCAGCGCCACCGCGGCACGCTGCGGGCGCTCGGGCTGCGCCGCATCGGCCACACCGTCCAGCACGACGACTCCCCGGTGATCCAGGGGATGTTGCGGATGGTCGCCTGGCTCGTCCGAGTGGAGAAGATCGATGGCTGAGAACGAGATCCCCGAGACGCCCGCCGAGGACGTCCGGCTCGACCGCCTCGCCCCGCGCCCGGGCGCCAAGCGCCCCCGCAAGCGCGTCGGCCGCGGCATCGGCTCCGGCACCGGCAAGACGTCCGGCCGTGGCCAGAAGGGCCTCGGCTCGCGTGCCGGCGGCGGCGTCCGCCCCGGTTACCAGGGCGGCCAGATGCCGATCTACATGCAGCAGGGCAAGCTCCGCGGCTCGAACCGCAAGATGTCGATGCCGATGGGGCCGTTCCGCACCCACTCGGTGCCGGTCAACGTCGGCCGCCTCTCCGTGTTCGACGCCGGCTCGGTCGTCGACCCCGACGCGCTCGCCGCGAAGGGGCTCGTGAAGAACAACGCGAACCGCGACTGGCCGGTCAAGATCCTCGCCGAGGGCGAGATCGACCGCGCGCTCACGGTGCGGGCGCACGCCGTCTCGGCGGCCGCCCGGGCGAAGATCGAAGCGGCGGGCGGGACCGTCGAGCTCATCGGCGAGGCCGGCACGACCACCGAGTAGCGGGGCGATGCTCAAGACCATCCTGACGTCGCTCCGGTCCGCGGACCTCCGCAAGAAGCTCGCCTTCACGGCGTTCATCCTGCTGGTCTACCGCTTCGGCTCGTTCGTGCCCACGCCGGGCATCGACCTCGAGACCCTGCAGCAGGCGATCGACGAGCGCGGCAGCCGCCTGCTCGACTTCCTCAACCTGTTCGCCGGCGGCGCGCTGACCCGGTTCGCGGTCTTCGCGCTCGGGATCATGCCGTACATCACCGCGAGCATCATCCTGCAGCTCATGACGGTCGTGATCCCACGGCTCGAGGCGCTGCAGAAGGAGGGCGAGAGCGGCCAGCAGAAGATCACCCAGTACACGCGGTACTTCACCGTGGTGCTGGCCCTGCTGCAGTCGATGGCCTACGTCCTGTACTTCCGCTCGCAGGACGCGCTGCCCGACTTCACGATCGGCAAGTTCTACCTGATCGTCATCTCGGTGACGGCGGGCACCGTGCTGCTGATGTGGCTCGGCGAGCTGATCACCCAGCGCGGCGTCGGCAACGGCATCTCGCTGCTGATCTTCGCGAGCATCGTCGCCTCCGTGCCGGACGCGATCGACGGGTGGCTGACGCTCGGGCCGGTCTCCCAGGTGCTCATCGCGGCGATCGCCCTCGCGGTCGTCGTCGGCGTGGTCTTCATCAACGAGGGCCAGCGCCGCATCCCGATCCAGTACGCCAAGCGCGTCGTCGGGCGCCGCATGACCTCGGGCGGCACGACCTACATGCCGCTGCGCGTGAACATGGCCGGCGTGATCCCCGTGATCTTCGCCTCGTCGGTGGTCATCCTGCCGCCGACCCTGGCGGAGCTCGGTGGGCGCGGGTCGTTCTTCCAGTCCATCTCGGACTTCCTCGCGCCGGGCTCGTGGTACTACATCATCTTCGAGGCGCTGCTCATCGTCCTGTTCACGTACTTCTACACCGCGGTGCAGTTCAACCCGGTGGAGCAGGCGGACAACCTCAAGAAGTACGGCGGCTTCATCCCGGGCGTCCGCCCGGGCCGGCCGACGGCGGTGTACCTCGACCGCGTGCTCACCCGGCTCACCCTGCCCGGTGCGATCTACCTCGCGATCATCGCGGAGCTGCCGAACATCGTCTTCCGCTACCTGCCGGACTCGAACGTGTTCTTCGGCGTCCTCGGGGGCACATCGATCCTGATCGTCGTGGGCGTCGCCCTCGACACCATGCGCCAGATGGAGGCACAGCTGATGATGCGCTCGTACGAAGGGTTCCTGAAATAGCGCGCCTGATCCTCCTCGGCCCCCCGGGGGCCGGGAAGG
>VFQU01002121.1_pt1 | contig 10000 bp, 9 predicted proteins | sample 3512311 | NCBI WGS metagenome assembly VFQU01 (sample SAMN10412377, study PRJNA504923) | tailings metagenome | isolation source: Relicate 3 Philex TSF3 active mining site | place: Philippines: Tuba, Benguet | collected 2017-08-29 | reverse complement strand
CCTCGTCGGTGACGGCGAAGATCGCGGGGATCGAGTCGATCGCGAAGACGACGTCGGTGCTCGCCACCACCAGCAGCACCGCGAAGACGGGGGTCGCGAGCTTGCGGCCGCCCTCCCGCACCCACACGCTGTTGCCGTGGTACCGGCTGGTGCTCGGCACGAAGCGGTTGACGAGCAGCAGCAGCTTGTTGCGGCTCGGGTCGACGTGCTCCCCGGTGCTCCGCGCGAGCCGGTAGGCGGTGAACACGAGGAACGCCCCGAAGATGTAGATCACCCAGTGGGCGGCCCCGAGGGCGACGGCCCCGATCGCGATGAAGATGCCGCGGAAGACGAGGGCGCCGAGCACGCCGAACAGGAGCACCCGGGGCTGGACCTCCACCGGGACCGCGAAGTACGTGAAGATCACGGCGAAGACGAACAGGTTGTCGATCGAGAGGCTCCACTCGATCAGGTAACCCGAGAGGTACTCGCCGGCGGCGGTGCCGCCCTGGGTGGCGCCCATGATCGCCGCGAACGACAGGCCGAGCGCGATCCAGCACGCGCTCCAGAGGGCCGCCGTCCGCACGCTGACCGCCTTGCCGCCGCGACCGAAGACGAGCAGGTCGATGGACGCGAGGACGGGCACGGCCAGGATGAGGGCGATCCATGCCCAGATGGGCGGTTCCATGGGACTCCTCCGACGCGGTCGGGTGGGCCGAGCGCCGAAAGGTCTCCCCCAACCCCGCCGCGGTGGGCGGGGCCGGCGTCACCGGGCCGTGGGCCGTATTGACGATGACGCCGTGTCGGGGTACTCCCCTCGCGGACCCGGGGATCCTAGCGCGCCGGGTCGCCGACGCCGGGTCGCGCCAACCTTCGGCGGCGGGCGGTGTCGGTGAGGTCATGAGGATCGCCGAGATCTCGATGCTGCCGTCCGGCCCGACGGCGCCCGCCGCCATCCGCGCGACGATCGACGCACTGTCGGTCCTGTCCGCGGACGTGCGCGCCGACATCCGCCTGCTGGCGTCCCAGCTCGCGACGTCGCCGGAGGTGATCGGGCGGGCCCGCGACGGGGCCGTCCTCGGTCTGCGCATCGACCGGCGACCCGGGATCGTGCACGTCGAGCTCGAGGCCCACCGGACGGCGTCGCCCCGCGACCAGACGATCGCCGTCGCCGCCGGCCCGTGCCTGCTCGCGCGTGTCTGCGCCCGGTGGGGCATGGTCCACGACGGCGCCACCACCGTCGCGTGGTTCGAGATCGACGACCCCCCGGTGACCGCGCCCTCGTTGTGCGCGGTCCCCCAGGTGCCCGCCGCCGCGGTGACCGGCTAGCCGCGGCCTCCGCGGCCGGCCGGGGGACCGGACCCGGCCGCGGCGGTGGGCGCACCCGACCCCGAGGGTGGCCCGGCCTGGGCCGGGGATGCGGGCGCCCGCGCCGTCGAGGGCGGTGAGGACGAGGAGCCGCCACCGCCGGAGGGGGCGGAGGCGGAGCCGGACGATGAGCCGGTGGTCGCGGGCGGACCGGTGCCGGCGGGCTGAGCCGCGTTCGCCGGCGGACCGGCGTCGGCGGGACGACCGGCGTCGGCGGGACGACCGGCGTCCGCGGGCGGACCGGCATCGGCGGGCGGACCGGCGTTCGCGGGCCGGCCGGCGCCGGCGGGCGGACCGGCGTTCGCGGGCCGGCCGGCGCCAGCGGGCGGACCGGCGTCCGCGGGGGGACCCGCACCATCGGGACGACCGGCGTGCGCGGGCGGTCCCGCTCCGGCGGGCGCTCCGGCGTGGTCGGGCGGTCCCGCGCCCGTCCGGGCGGGGCGGCCCTCGCCGCCGACGGTGGCGGGACGCGGACGCACCACGCGGGGCGCGACGGCGACGGCGGCCGGCGTGGGGTCCTCGGCGGTCGCGGTCACGGCGGGGGTGGTGGCGGCGGCCGGGACCGCGACGGGTGCCGCCGCCGCGTCCGGCCCGGGGGTGGGATGCGGCGTGGCGGCCGCCACGACGGGGACGGCCGGTGTGCCGGCGACCCCGGAGGGCGGTGCCGCCGGCCTGGCGGGCGTCGTCACCGGGGCGGCGGGTCGCGGCGCCGCGATCGTGGCGGCGGACGTGCCGGGGACGGTCGTGGCGTGCGTGTGCGCCACGGGCGCCGCCGGGGCGGACGGGCCGCCGGAGGAGATCGCGGGCAGGGTGACCGCGCCCCCACCGATCACGGCGACGCTCACGAGGGCGGCCACCTTCGCGCCGACGCCGCCGGCCCCGGCGAGGACCGACAGGCCCGTGACCGAGGAGCCGCCCGCGCCCGTCGCGGCGCCCGAGGCCGTCACCGCCGCGCCCGACGACGTCGCCGAGCCGATGATGTGGGCGGCCGTCAGGGCGGGGACGCCCGCCATCGCGGCGAGGTCGGTCTGGCGGCGGCCGATCGCCCCCTGGAAGCCGGCGCACGCGGCGCAGGTGCTGAGGTGGCTGCGGAGGCGGCGGGAGCGGATCACGCGGCCGTCGCCGTCGGAGACGGTCCGCCGCACGTCGGCGCAGGGGAGGTCGCGGCCGAGGTCCATGTCGTGGAGGGCCTCGCGGGCCTCGCGGATGAGGTGCTTCGCCGTGCCGGTGGTGGCCCCCTCGCCGAGCTGGTCGGCGATCTCGCGGTGCGACATCCCCCCGAGCTCCCGGAGCAGCAGCGCGGTGCGGGGTCGCTCGCCGAGGCTGCCGAGGTCCTCGCGCAGACGCCGCATGCGGTCGCGCGACTCGCTCATCGCCTCCGGCTCGGAGCCGGGGTCCGGGGTGTCGGCCTCGAGCGACGTCCACGGGGGACGGTCACGGACGAGGTTGAGGCAGGTGTTGCGGGCGATCCGGTAGAGCCACGGCCGCAGGGCGATCGGGGTCGTCCCGCGGGAGAGGGCCCGGTGCGCCTTCAGCATCGTCGTCTGCAGCGCCTCCTCGGCGTCCTCCGCGGAGCCCGTGATGCTCCAGCAGTACCGCTGCAGCGGGTCGCGGTAACGGGAGAACAGGTCCTCGAAGGCCCGTTCGTCGCCGGCGCCGACCCGGACGGCGAGCGCCCGGTCGCGGGCGTCCGGAGCGGTACCGGCCAGGAGGGGCTGCGCGGGGCGCGGGGCGGGGTTCACACGTGTCTCGCCGGTCCGGATCGGGCACGCGCCGCGGCTGCGGCGGGGGGGTGGAATCGCCAATGTATGCCAGCGGCGCGCTCGGTCCCACTACACGAACGGATAGGCGGACGTGTCGTTCCGGTCGCCACGTGCCGATCGAAGCGGGGCGACGCGACCCCGCGGGGTCGTGTCGCCTCATCCACGGAAGGAGAACGCATGAGACGGACCCTCAGCGCGATCGGGGCGCTCGCCGTGATCGGGACGATCGCGGTGCCCGCCCTCGCCGGCAACGGCGGAGGCGTGGCGCAGATCGAGATCTGCCACGCCACCTCGTCGGCGACGAACCCCTACGTGCTCATCCACCCCGCCTCGCCGGCGGTGGCCCACGCGCACGTGAAGCACCACGACGGCGGCGACGTCGTCCCGCCCTTCGAGTACAAGGGCAAGACGTACTCGTCGAACTGGGACGCCGACGGGCAGGCGCTGCTCGCCCGCGGCTGCGTCGGCCCGCCCCCCGGTGGGGGCGGAGGCGGCGGGGAGTTCTGATCCCGGTGCCGGGGTGGCCGCAGGCACGCGGTCACCCCGGCCCCCGGGCCCCCGGCGTTGTGAGGTTTCCGTGATGCCCGTCACGTCCCGGCGCGCCGACGCCGATGGGGACATCGCCTCCGCACCGCGAGATCGAGGAACCGGACCCATGACGAAGACACCACTCCTGCTGGCGTTGTCGCTCGCGCTCGTCGCCGCGCCCGCCGCCGTCGCCCACCCGGACGCACCCGGTCACCACGGCGGGGACCGGGCCGGGACGCCGCCGCCCGCGAAGGACGGCGCCACCAAGTCGAAGGACCGGTCGAAGGGACCGAAGGGGACGCTGCACCTGACCCAGGCCTGCGTCGTATCCGCCGCCACCGCGACCGGGGTCGAGGTCGGACCGCTCAGCGTCAACCGCCACATGCGCGACGCCCTCGCGGGCGCGAGGACGCTCACCGCGGCGATCGACGACGCCACCGTCGTCCGCCTGGTCGGCCGCGCCCGGCACCTGCCCGAGGGGAGCACCCCGACGCGGGCGCCGAAGGTCGGCTCGTTCGCCGACCTCGCCGTGGGCGACCGGGTGACCGTCCGCATCCGCGCGCCCCGGGGCACCGCCGCGGCGGACCTGCCCGCGGCGTTCCGCATCGTCGACCACGGCCCGTCGAAGCGCTGCGCGGTCCCGGTGACGCCGCCCGTCGAGGAACCGGGCGACCCCGTGGACCCCGGTCCCGCCCTCTGAATCCCGCGCTCCCGGCGCCCCTCCGGGCGCCGGGAGCGGTCCGTGCTACTCGGCGTACCTCAGGGCGATCGCGGCCTCGGGGCCGGCGGCGCGGAAGGTGAGGGACTCCTCGAGGTAGAGGTTCACCGACGTGGCGTCGTGGTCGCGGTAGCCGATGGCGAGATCCTGGCCGACGACGAGCTCGAAGTCGCCGCCGCGCTGGGAGAGGAGGATCGCCCCCTCCACCGCGGGGGCCCACAGCACCGGGCCCTCCGTGATCAGCCGGAGGTGCTGGAGGATCGGGTAGCCGCCGTGCTGGGTCGTCTCGATCACCCCGGTGTAGCAGCGGGGGCCGAGGGCGAGGGCGTAGGGGCCGACGACACCGGCGCGCTTCAGGGTCTCGACGGCCTTCGCGACGTGGTTCGGGTAGTGGTTGTAGTCCTCGGTGATCGTGATCGGCTCGTGCGTCGACGTCTCGACCAGGCCGCGGACGCCGGCGGGGGCGTAGCCGTTGAACACCAGGCGGTCCTCCGCCAGGGCGGCGCGGCGGGCGGCGTCGACGACGGGGTCCCAGTCGGCGTCGGGGGCGCCGCGCGACACGGAGTCGATCTCGTCGCGGTCGAGCGTGAACGGCGTGCGGAACTCGACGAGCGGCTGCACGAGGCGCAGGCGGCCCTCGACGTCCTCCGCGGGGGGCGGGTCCTCGATCCGCGCGACGCGGCCGAGGCCGAGGGCGGAGCGCTCCCAGCCGTGGGGGCCGTCGAAGTCGACGAGCTTCCGCGCGGTGAGGAAGTGGGTGAGGGCGCGGCGCGCCTCGTCCTCGATCTCCCCCCACGCCCGGTCGTCGATCGGTGCGAGCTCGCGGTGGAGGTGGTTCATCACGACACCATCCCGCGGAGGTCGCCGATGCCGAGGCCGCCGTCGCCGGGGGCCGCCGCGGGGGCTCCCCCACCGCCGCCACCGCCGCCGCCCTCGATCTCGTCCTCGAGCGCGGTGATGCTGCCGGTCGTGAACAGGTACTCCCGCAGGTGGGTGTCGAGCGCGGGGTCGTTGCGGCGGAGCCACTCCAGGCTCATCGCGGCGTGCTCGGTCTCCTCGTCGCGGTTGTGCGCGAGGACCTCCTTCAGCTGCGGGTCCTTCGTCGCGTCGACGCGCTGGTCGTACCAGTCCATCGCCTCCAGCTCCTCCATGAGCGAGACGATCCCGCGGTGGCGCTCCATCGTCGCCGGACTGATGTCCTCGCGCGCCTCATGGAGTCCCATGCTCGAATCCGCCACCGTGGCCCCCTAGTCGTCGTCGGCGGGTGCCTCGCCGATGCCTCCGGCGAGCGGCACCCGGTCGCCGTCGACGACGAGCGTCGCCGACAGCACCTCCCAGTCGCGTCCGAGACGCGCCATCACCAGGTCCACGTGCCCCTCGTCGGCGGGGCCCGAAACCGGCACGACCAGGTTCATCTGCGCGGGGCCGACCCCGCCGGGCACCTCGCCCTCCGGCGCGCCGACCTCCAGGGGGCGTCCCACGGCGCGCAGGACGGACGGGTGGGCCTGCACGTACCGGGTCGCGGCGCCCACGGCGTCGGTTCCCCGGTTGCGCCAGCCGCGGAAGAGGATCACGGCGGCGGCCACGAGGAACACCCAGGCCGTCACGCCCGCGATCACCGACAGCGTCTCCTGCGACGCGTCGACCCGCCGGAACACGAACGCCACGACCAGGAAGATCCCGAACAGCCACGCCGCCGTGATCATCAGCGCGCGGTACGTGCCGGGGGCGAGGTTCACGCCGCGGCCCACTGCTCGGCGAGGCGCCCGAGGGTCGACCGGTACCGCGCGAACGACTCCTCGCGGCCGAGCAGCGCCAGGCTCTCGTAGGTGCCGGTCGAGACGGTGCGGCCCGTGACGGCGATGCGCTGCGGCTCCAGGAAGTCGCGGGCCGCCTCACCCATCACGTGGAGCTGGTCCTGCAGGGCGTCCTTCACGGCCTCCGGCGTCCACTCCGGCAGGCTCTCGAGGCGCCCGAGGCCGCCGCCGATCACCTGGATCGAGTGCTTCACGTCGCGCACCAGGACGTCCCACGCCTCCGGCTCGATCTCGAGCGGGCGGAACAGCCAGCCGGCGAGGTCGTCGTACTCGGCGAACGTGCTGATCTTGCGCTTCACGAGCGGCGCGCTGGCGCGCACCAGCGCCTCGTCCTTGCCCTCCAGGTAGCCGGTCTGGCGCAGCCAGCCGACGAGGGCCTCCTCGAACTCCGGCGCGCTCATGAGGCGCAGGTGGCGCCCGTTGATGACCTTCAGCTTGGTCATGTCGAAGATCGCGGGGCTCTTCGAGACGCGGGTGATCGAGAACCCGTCGACCAGCTCCGGGACCGTGAACATCGTGGTCTTGTCGTCGAAGCTCCAGCCGAGCAGCGCCAGGGCGTTGACGGCGGCGCGCGGCAGGAAGCCGGCGGCCTCGAGGTCCTCCACCGACGCGGCGCCGTGGCGCTTGCTGAGGCGCTTCTTGTCGGGCCCGAGGATCAGCGGGATGTGGGCGTAGGCGGGGGTCTCGCCGCCGAGCGCCCGGATCACCATCATCTGCTTCGGCGTGTTCGAGATGTGGTCCTCGCCGCGCACGACGTGGGTGATCCCCATCTCCAGGTCGTCGACCGCGGCGGCCAGGTTGTAGGTCGGGGACCCGTCGGACCGCACGACCACGAAGTCCTCGATCGCCCCGTGCGAGAACGTGACCGGCCCGCGCACGTAGTCGTCGATGACCGTCTCGCCGGCGACGTCGACCGCGAAGCGCCACGCGGGGCGGCGTCCCTCGGCCTCGAACGCGGCGATCTCCTCGGGGGTCCGGTCGCGCTGCCCGCGCACGACCGGGGCCTTCTTGTCGGCGCGCGCCGCGACCCGCTGGGCCTCGAGCTCCTCGTCGGTCTCGTACGCCGGGTAGATCGCCCGCGTCTCGCGGAGGCGGTCGACCGCGGCCGCGTAGACGGCGCCGCGCTCGCTCTGGCGGAACGGGCCCTCGTCCCAGTCGAGGCCGAGCCACGTGAGGCAGCGGAGGATCTCGGCCTCGCTCTCCCCCGTCGAGCGCTCGGCATCGGTGTCCTCGAGCCGCAGCACGAAGGTGCCGCCCGTGTTGCGGGCGATCAGCCAGTTGAAGAGCGCGGTGCGCGCACCTCCCACGTGCAGGCTGCCGGTCGGGCTGGGCGCGAAGCGCACACGAGCCGGTCCGGTGATGTCAGGGCGAGGGGTCCGGGCCACGCCCCGTAGGATAGCGACGTGCGATTCGGCGCCCACGTCTCCTCCTCCGGTGGCATCAGCAAGGCCATCGGCCGCGGGGCCGAGCTCGGCTGCGAATCGCTGCAGGTCTTCACGCACAACCCCCGCACGTGGCGGCCGATCAACCACAGCGACGACGAGATCGCCGCCTTCCGCGCCGGCGCCGCCGCGCACGGCATGGAGCCGCTCGTCAGCCACGGCCTCTACCTCATCAACCTCGGCGCCCCCGACCGGGAGGTCCCGAGCGGGCCCCCCGGCAAGCCGGCGACGACGACGCGCAACATCTACCGGGCGTCGGTCGAGAGCCTCGTGCAGCACCTGACCATCGGCGAGCGGCTCGGCCTGCAGGGCGTGGTGCTGCACGTCGGGTCGTCGAAGGGGTCGAACGAGGCGGAGGCGATCGGCCGCATCGGCGAGGGCATCGCCGAGGCCCTCGCGACCGCCCCCGGCGACTGCGCCGTCCTCCTGGAGAACACCGCCGGCGCGGGCGACACGATCGGCCGCAGCTTCGCCCAGCTCCGCGCGGTGGCCGACGCCGCCGGCGGGGGCGCGCGGCTCGGGTTCTGCCTCGACTCGCAGCACCTCTTCGCCTCGGGGTACCCCGTGCACGAACCGGGCGGCATCGACCGCGTGCTGGAGGAGTTCGACGAGGTCGTCGGCCTGTCGCGGCTGCGGTGCCTGCACCTCAACGACTCGATGACGGCCTTCGGGTCGAACCGCGACCGCCACGAGAACATCGGCGACGGCGGGATCGGCGAGGACGGCATGCGCAGCATCCTGGGATGCCCCGAGCTGCAGGGACTCCCGGTGATCCTGGAGGTCCCGGGGCTGGAGGGCACGGGACCCGATGCCGAGAACATGGCACGCGTCCGCCGGCTGCACGCCGAGGGCCTCGCCGCGCGGTGAATTACTGACCGGCGTGGTTATAAGCCCGTAAGTTCATTCGGGCCCGGTACGGCCGATGCACATGGTCATGAGGGCGTGGCGCATCCTGTTGGCCGTCTCCGTCGCGGCCGTCGGCGCGGTGATCGTCCTGAGCCTCCTCACCCCCGGGCTGGCCGCCCGGATCGCGCTCGCCGAGTGGGGGCAGGCGCTGGCCGAGGCCGCGGGCGCCGCCGCCTGCGCCGTCGCCGCGTCGCACACCCGTGGACGCGCCCGCCTTGTCTGGGTGCTGTTCGCGACCGGCCAGGCGATGTGGGCCGCGACCGACGCCCTCGCGGGCGCGACGGTGCTGCTCGACATCGAGGTGGCCGAGGTCAGCGCGCTCGACGCCGGATGGCTCGTCTTCTACGTGCCGATGCTGAGCGCGGTCTGCATCCTCTACCGCCACCTGCGCCCCGAGCGGGGATGGCAGGGCCTGCTCGACGGGTTGATCGTCACCGTCGCCACCGCGGCGGTCGCGTGGACGGCGCTGCTCAGCCCCTTGGCGCGCGACGCCACCGGCGGCCTCGTCGGGACGCTCGTCGCGCTGCTGTACCCGGCGCTCGACATGACCTGCCTCGCCGCCCTCGGCTGGATCATCCTGCGCCACGGGTCCCGCAGCCCCGTCTGGCTGCGCTGGGTGGTGGCGGCGTTCGCGCTGCAGAGCGCGGCGGGCCTCGCCTACGTCTCGGCGACCCTCCTCGGCCACGACATCGCGATCGCCGCCGCGGGCATCTACATGGCCGCCGGGTTCACGTGGGTCGCGGCCGGGCTGGCGCGGCGCCGGGCGGCGGAGCGGACGTGGGCGGCGGGGTTGCACGACGCGCCGCCGACCTGGAGCCAGACGCTCCCCTTCGTGCTCGGCATGGCCGTCGTGCTGCTGGGCGTCGTGCGGCCCGAGATGGAGCTGCGCATCGCCGCGGGGGTCGCCGCGGTCCTGATGGGCGTCCGCTCGATCGAGGCGCTGCGCGTGGCGCGCGGCCTGCTCGCCGAACGCGACCGCCTGCTCGTCACGGACCCCCTCACCGGCGCATTCAACCGGCGCTTCCTCGCCCACGAGAGCGACCGGGCGTTCGCGGCGGCGGAGCGCAACGACGATCACCTCGCGGCGATCGCCCTCGACCTCGACCACTTCAAGTCGGTGAACGACCGGCTCGGCCACGGCGTCGGCGACCAGCTGCTGCAGACCGTCGCCCGGGCGATCCGCAGCCAGCTCCGCGCGAGCGACCTGCTCTGCCGCCTCGGCGGCGACGAGTTCCTGATCCTCTGCCCCGCCACCGACGGCGACGGCGCGCTCGCGGTCGCCGAGCGGATCCGCGTCCAGGTGCGCGACTGCGCGCAGCGCCTCGTCCCGGAGATCCCGGTGACCACGTCGCTCGGCATCGCGACGTTCCCCGCCGACGCCGCCGACCCGGCCGACCTGATGCGCGCCGCCGACGACGCGCTCTACGCCGCGAAGGCCCTCGGCCGCGACGTCGCGGCCCGCTACGTGGGCCCGCCCCC
>VFQU01002120.1_pt1 | contig 10005 bp, 10 predicted proteins | sample 3512311 | NCBI WGS metagenome assembly VFQU01 (sample SAMN10412377, study PRJNA504923) | tailings metagenome | isolation source: Relicate 3 Philex TSF3 active mining site | place: Philippines: Tuba, Benguet | collected 2017-08-29 | reverse complement strand
CGGCCTCGGCGGCCATCATGCCGGTCTTCATGGCGTTGTGGCTGCCCTTGATGCGGGGCACGTTGACGAAGCCGGCCGAGCAGCCGACCAGCACCCCGCCCGGGAAGGTCAGCTTGGGCACCGACTGCAGGCCGCCCTCGGTGATGGCGCGGGCGCCGTAGGCGATCCGCTTGCCGCCCTCGAGGTAGGGCTTGACCGAGGGGTGGTGCTTGAACCGCTGGAACTCGTCGAAGGGCGAGAGGAAGGGGTTCTTGTAGGACAGGTGCACCACGTAGCCGATGGCCACGTAGTTGTCCCCGAAGTGGTACATGAAGCTGCCGCCGCCGGTGTTGTTGTCCAGCGGCCAGCCCGTCGTGTGCTGGGCCAGGCCCGGGCGGTGGTTTTCGGCCGGAACCTGCCACAGCTCCTTCAGGCCGATGCCGTACTTCTGCGGCTCCTTGCCCTTGGACAGGTCGAAGCGGGCGATCAGCTGCTTGGCCAGCGAGCCGCGCACGCCCTCGGCGATGAACACATACTTGCCGTGCAGCTCCATGCCGGGCTGGTAGTCGGGCTTCTTCTCGCCGTCCTTGCCGATGCCGACCACGCCGACGATGACGCCCTTCACCGAGCCGTCCTCGCGGTAGACGAGGTCAGAGGCGGCGAAACCCGGATAGATCTCGACGCCCAGCTCCTCGGCCTTGCCGGCCAGCCAGCGGCACAGGTTGCCCAGAGAGGCGATGTAGCAGCCGTCGTTGTGCATGAACGGCGGCATGGCGAACATCGGCAGGTCCAGTTCGCCCTGCGGACCGAGCAGCAGGAAGCGGTCCTTGGTGACCGGGGTCTCGAGCGGCGCGCCCTGTTCCTTCCAGTCGGGGATCAGCTCGTTCAGCGCCTTGGGGTCGATGACCGCGCCGGACAGGATATGCGCCCCGACCTCGGAGCCCTTTTCCAGCAGGGCGACAGAAACCTCGGTCCCGGCTTCGGCGGCAAGCTGTTTCAGACGGATGGCCGCGGCCAGACCGGCGGGGCCCCCGCCGACGATGACCACGTCATACTCCATGAACTCGCGTTCTTCGCCAGCGGCCGTTTCGTCGCTCATGGTCCGTCCTCGTTCGATCCTCAGGGGTGCTTATCGTTAGCGGACGCGACGGCGGTCAAGCGCCAAAGGGCTCAAGAACCCCGCAAAAGCGCCGCCAGTTCGGGCGCAAGGGTTTCGGCGAACGGATTGGCGACCGTTGTCCCCCGCCAGCGGAACCCGGGATGCATGTCTTCCGACAGCAGAAGCTCGCAACCGGCCCGGGCGGCGGACGCCAGGATCAGCCCGTCCCAGACCTGCAGATGATGACCGGCGGCCAGGTCGAGAGCGTCCTCGAAGATGTCCCGATCCGGAAACACGACCTCGACGAAGGCGCTCCAGTCCTCGATGGCGCTGCGCGCGGCCTGGCGCGTCCGGCCGCCCTTGCGGGTCAGCACCGCATATAGTTCACCAAGAGCCTGGGATGGCGCGACGACACTGCCCGGCTCCAGGGCGGCCAGGATCGCCCTGGTCCTGGCGAACATCCCGTCGCCGTTCAGTCCCTCGGCATAGGCCAGCACGTTGGTGTCGAGGGCCACCCTCACGAGTCAGTCCTCGTAGAGCTCGGCCCGGGTCCAGGTTCCGGCGTCCGTCCGGGGCTGCCTGTCTAGCCGCTCCAGCAGGGCGTCGCGGGCGGCTCGCCGCTCGCGATCATCCTCGGCGGCGGGCGCGAGCCGCGCGATCGGGCGACCGTGGGAGGTGACGATGAAGCTCTCGCCGGCGCCGACCTGTCTCAGCAGTTCGGAGAACCGCCGGTTCGCTTCAGTGGCTGTAATCGTCTGGGCCATTCGTGAAATATAGTGACTTTCACTACATCTGTCCATTTCCACAGTCGGATGACGACGGCGTGTCGGCGCCCTATCGTCGACAGCGATGACCGCCGCCCTCGACTCGCGCGCCGCCGAGAGCCTGCTCGCCTTCTGGGCCGACGCGGGAGTCGATGCGCTGTATGGCGATGCGCCCTTCGACCGGCTGGCCGAGGGGCAGCTTCGCCTTCAGGCCAAGGCGCGGCCCGCACCGCCGCCCACGCCCATCCGGCCGGCGCGCCCCGGCGCCCCCGCCGCGCCAGATATCGGCCAGGCCCTGGACCAGGCCCGCGCCCTGGCCGCCGGCGCAGAGACGCTGGAGGCCCTGGCCGAGGCCATCGCCGGGTTCGAGGGCTGTCCGCTGCGCCACCAGGGCGCCCGTCAGTCGGTCTTCGCCCGCGGCAATCCGCAGGGGCCGGTGCTGGCCATCGGCGAGGGACCCGGCGCGGAAGAGGACGCCCAGGGCCAGCCCTTCGTCGGCCGCGCCGGCAAGCTGCTGGACCGGATGTTCGCCGCCGCCGGGCTGACCGACCGCGTCTTCATCACCAACACCGTCTTCTGGCGCCCGCCCGGCAACCGGGCGCCGACGCCGGCCGAGCAGGCGGTCTGCGCGCCCTTTCTCGAACGCGCCATCCATCTGGTCAGGCCAAGGCTGCTGCTGCTGATCGGCGGACCGTCCGCCAAGTCGATGCTGAACCGCGAGGAAGGCATCCTGACCCTTCGCGGCCGCTGGATGGAGTGGAAGTCCTCCGACGGCGCGCTGGAGATCCCGGCCATGCCGACGCTGCATCCGGCCTTCCTGCTGCGCCAGCCGGCGGCCAAGAAGAAGGCCTGGCAGGATCTGCTGACCTTCACCGAGCGCCTCGACCGCCAGACCCGACCCGACGCCTGAAACGGGTTTTCCCCGGCGCCGGGTCGGCCTATTCCTGCCCGCTTCTTGCAGTAGGTCGCGTTGTAGCGGGCTGATGGCTCGTGGCGGGACCGACGGGCGAAGCCTGGGGCGGCCGATCCGGCGGGATCGGCGCCGGCTCCGGCCGAAGACGACACCGGAAGGGGGGCCGATGGCGGCGGGCTGGGACAGGGCAAAGGCATGGGGCGTTCTCGTCGCCCTTCTGGCGGCGATCTGGGTCTTCGCCGCGCCGGCCCAGGCGCGCGAGCTGCCGCTCAGCCCCGCCGACGAAGCCCGCTACCGCACCGCCTTCGACGCCGCCGAGCGCGGGGACTTCAAGGCAGCCGAGGCGGCCCTGGCCGGGGTCAAGGACCGCTCGCTCGTCGGCCATGTGCGCTTCATCAAGCTGATGCATCCGACCGCCTACACCGCCAGCTACGACGATCTGGCGGCCTGGCTGGAGGAGTACGCCGAGCTGGGCGGCGCCGAGCGGATCCACGCCCTGGCCCTAAAGCGCCGCCCCGCCAGCGCCCGTCTGCCGAAATCCCCGCCCTTCCTCGCCGCCTCGCGACAGTGGACCCAGGGCGAACAGGCGGCCAGCGGCGACGCCGGATTCCGCGCCCGCGACGCCTACTACTCGGGCGAGGTCGAGAAGGCCTACATCCTCGCCCCCGCCGCCGGAGAGCCCTGGGTAGCCGGGCTGGCGGCCTGGCGGCTGGGCAAGCTGGTCGAGGCGCGGCGCTTCTTCCTGATGGTCGCCGAGGACGACACCAACGACGACTGGGTCCGCACGGGCGGCTGGTTCTGGGCTGGGCGCACCGCCGAGCGTCTGGGCGAATACGACGAGGCTCGCCGCTATTTCCTCAACGCCGCCGCCGTGCCCCACACCTTTTATGGCCTGCTCGCGACGCGAAAGCTGGAGCTGGATGCGGCCAAGCCGCGCGTCATCCAGGCTGGCGCGCCCGTCCGGCCCGCCCCTCCCCCGCCCGAGCCCGAGCGTCTGGTCAGGACCTCTAGCGGCCCCGAGGCGCGGCGCGCCGACAACCTGATCGAACGGGACCCGAGAGCCCGCCGCGCCGCAGCCCTGGTGCAGGTCGGCCGCCAGGCCGAAGCGGCCGCCGAGCTGCGCGTCGGCCTCGCCCTGGCCACCAGCGCCACCGCCGAGCGCGAGTGGCAGGGGCTGATCGAGACCCTGCGCACTCCGCTCCAGCTGGCCTCGGCCCCGATGACGGCGGGAAAGCCGCGCACGAAGGCCCGCCCCTCGCGGCCGGAGGTGTACGAGGCGCCGGAACTCTATCCCGAGGGCGGCTTCACCCTGAACCGGGCGCTGGTCTATGCGGTGGTGCGCCAGGAGAGCCGCTTCAATCCCTATGCCTACAGCTCGGCCGGCGCGGTCGGCCTGATGCAGGTGCTGCCCGAATCGGCGGCGCGGGCGGCGGGCGACGACCACCTGACCATCAACATCATGCCGCTGTTCGACCCACCGGTGAACCTGCGCATCGGCCAGGACTACATCACCTGGCTGATCGAGCGGGGCCTTGGCGGGGGCGAGGAGTCCTGGGACCTGTTCCAGATCATCGGCGCCTACAACGCCGGCCCCGGCGCGGTGCTCAAGACCCGCCGCCGCATGGAGCCGGGCGCGGACGCCCTGCTGATCATGGAGAGCCTGCCGGCCGGCCAGACGCGGGTCTATGTCGAGCGGGTCTCGTTCGGCTACTGGACCTATCTGCGCATGTTCGGCCAGCCGACGCCGACGCTGGACGCCGCCGTACGATACGAGCGCATCATCGACATCCGCCTGGATCGCTAGAGCATGCGGGCGTCCAGCCGCCTGAGGCTGCGCCGGCCCAGCGCCCGCACCAGCGAGCCATGGTCGCCGCCGATGTTCCGCAGGCTCAGCCGGTCCAGCCGCCGGGTAGAGACCAGCAGTCCCGCCCGCGCCGAGGGCGTTCCGCCCATGGCCATCCCGACCGAACGCAGCGGCCCCTCGCCTGCCCGGAAGTAGCCGACGGCCTCGATGCCGGTCGCCATGTGCGCCGCCGCCGCCGTCATCCAGTCGGCCTCCAGCCGGGCGCCGGGCTCCAGCAGCAGCATCCAGTCGCCGCGCATCGCCGACCGCACCCGCGCCCACAGGCCGGCCGCCTCGCCCCGCTCCAGGATGGTCGCGCCGGCGTCGGCGGCGATCTCGACCGTCGGGTCGGTCGAGCCGTCGTCCAGCACGATCAGTTCCTTGACCAGCCCCTCCACCGCCGCCGGCACCAGCGGCGGCAGGGTCTGGGCCAGGGCGGCGGCGTCGTTGCGGGTCAGGATGACGACCGAGATCATGCCGCCGTTTGACAGGCGACCGGCCCTCCCCGTCAATCGCCGCCGCGCGCGACCGTCGCGATTGCCGACGAACGACGTGGCGAAAGCCGATTTGTTCTTGTTTTGTTTCGAGCCGGTCCTATCCTCGCGCCATGTCGCCCATCCCTCCGAACACCAAGGGCCGCGGCGCGCGGACCAACGACACCAGCCGCTTCCTGGAGCTCAAGCGCGAGGCGTTCGACGACGGCTGGACGCCCGAGGACGCCCAGCCGCGGCCGCTGCGCACGGTCATCGAGACCGACAGCGCCCGCACCATCATCTGCAGCAACGACAGCCCCGACATCGGCTTCAACAAGTCGATCAATCCCTATCGCGGCTGCGAGCACGGCTGCATCTACTGCTACGCCCGCCCCGCCCACGCCTATCTCGGCCTCTCGCCCGGCCTCGACTTCGAGAGCCGGCTGTTCTTCAAGCCGCACGCGCATGAACTGCTGGCCCGCGAGCTGTCGCGCAAGCGCTACCGGCCTGAGGTGATCCACATCGGGGGCGATACCGACCCGTATCAGCCGATCGAGCGGCGCCTGCGCGTGACCCGGCGGGTGCTGGAGACGCTGGTCCGGTTCCGCCACCCCTTCACCCTGATCACCAAGTCGTCGCTGATCGTCCAGGACCTCGACATCCTGGGCCCGGCGGCGCGGGACGGGCTGGCGCGGGTGGCGGTGTCGATCACCACCCTGGACCGCCGGCTGGCGCGCAGCATGGAGCCCCGCGCCGCCACGCCCGAGAAGCGGATCGAGGCCGTGCGCGCCCTGTCCGCCGCCGGCGTGCCGACGGCGGTGATGTTCGCCCCGGTGATTCCCGGCCTCAACGACCATGAGCTGGAAGCTGTGCTGGAGCGGTCGGCCGAGGCCGGGGCCATGACGGCGGGCTATGTCGTCCTGCGCCTGCCGCGCGAGATCGCCGCCCTGTTCCAGGAGTGGCTGGCCAGCGACCATCCCGACCGGGCCTCGCGGGTCATGTCGCTGGTGCGCCAGATGCGCGGCGGCGCCGACTATGTCGCCGCCTTCGGCGAGCGCCAGAAGGGCCAGGGCCCGATCGCCGAACTGATCGCCAGCCGCTTCGCCGCCGCCCGCCGCCGCTACGGCCTGGACGGCGAGATGCCGCCGCTGGACCTCGGCGCCTTCCGCGTGCCGGCCAAGGCCGGCGACCAGCTCGACCTGTTCGGCCAGCCGGCGGCGAGCGTTGCCGACCTGCCGGACGTGAGCGCCCTGCGCGGCGCCACGGCCAATCCCGCTCACGGGCCTTCGGACACGGCGGGCCAGACCGGGACGGAGCCCTGCCTGCATCGCGGCCATGCCCTGTGGCGGACGGGCGAGCCGGCCGCCGAACCGGTCAGCGGGAAAACACCGCCGCCAGCTCCACATGGGGCGACCAGAGGAACTGGTCGACGGGCAGGACGCGCTCGAGCCTGAATCCGGCATCGCACAGCACCCGTGCATCCCGCGCGAAGCTGGTCGGGTTGCAGCTTACGCCCACCACGCGCGGCGCGGCCGAAAGGGCGATCTCGCGCGCCTGCTCCAGCGCCCCGGCGCGCGGCGGGTCGAACACCACCACATCCACCCTGGCCAGCTCCCGCGCCAGCACCGGCCGGCGGACCAGGTCCCGCGCCTCGGCGGTGACGCCCTTGAGCCCGCTCGCCGCGCCGGCGGCGGCCTTCAGCGCGGCGATGGCCGGGGCCGCGAAGTCGGCGGCATGCACCGCGCCCACCTGCGCCAGCCGGAAGGTGAAGGTGCCGACGCCGCAGAACAGGTCGGCGATGCGGCTCGCGCCCTGGGCCGCCTCCACCGCGAAGTCGGCCATCACCGCCTCGGCGGCCGGAACCGCCTGCAGGAAGCTGCCCGGCGGCAGGGCGACATGGGCCGGGCCCAGCGTCACCACCGGCTGTCGGGCGAGGTAGACCATCTCCCCGGCCAGGGTCACCCGGGCGAAGTCGGCCGCCTGCGCCGCTTCGGCCGCGCACAGCCGGGCATCGGCCGACAGCCCGCCCGAGCGCCGCTCCACCCCGGTCACGTCGATGTCCAGCCCCGTCCGCGTCAGCGTCACATGCAGCGTCGGGGCCGACTTGGGATGTTCCAGGAACGGCGCCGCCAGCGCCCGCAGGCCCGGCAGGGCCGCCACCAGCCGGGGGTCGGCCACGACGCAGGTCTCGATGGGAACCAGCCGCCAGCTGCGCCTGGCCTTGAAGCCCAGGATCGCCCCGCCCTTGCCGGGCCGCGCGTGCAGCGCCACGCGCCGCCGCGTGCCGGGCGCCGCCGCCCAGGTCGCCGCCACCTCGGTCTCCAGCCCCTCGCGCGACAGGGCCTCGATGATCCGCTGCCGCTTCCAGTCGAGATAGGGCTCGGCCCGCCAGTGCTGCAGCGCGCAGCCGCCGCAGTCGCCGAAGTGCGGACAGGGCGGCGCCACCCGGTCCTCGCTCGCCGACAGCAGCTCGACGATCTCCCCTCGCCCGCCCTCGACCCTGACGCTGGCCCGCTCGCCGGGCAGCGACAGGGGCACGAACAGGCCCTCGCCCGACACGCCGTCGCCTTGGGCGCCCATGCGATCGAGGACAACGGTGCGTGGCGCGGTCAATCGCCCCTCCCTGGAACCTGCCGGAACATCCGGCGGTTAATGGCGCAGCGGAGCGGACAAGTCGCCCCGTGAATGCACAGGCCCATCAACGAAGATGAACGGATCGATCAAGTTGCGTTCAGGAAAAGCCCGCCATCTTCACCAACCCTGAGGCGGCCTGCGCCCCGTCGGGCGAGCCGCCAAAGCCGAAAGAGGACAAGCAGATGCGCACCCTCCTGACCATGGCCGTGGCCGCAACCATCGCCGCTCCGGTCTTTATCGCTCCTACCTACGCCTCCGCCCAGATGTACAGCCGCTATGGCAATGGCGACGTCTGCAACTGGGAGCGCGATCGCCAGAAGAAGAAGGGCACCGTCGCCGGCGCCGTGATCGGCGGCGTGCTCGGCGCGGCTGTCGCGGGCGACGGCAACAAGGCCGAAGGCGCGCTGCTGGGCGGCACCGTCGGCGCCTTCGCCGGCCGCCAGGCGGCCGAAGGCTCGTTCCGCTGCTCCAACTACCCCCGGCGCTATCGCGCGGCGAACCGCCAGAACTGCCGCTGGGTCCAGGAGTACCGCGGCGGCCGCTGGCAGGGCTTCGAGGTCTGCCGCTACCGTGACGGCGTCTGGCGCCCGAGCGGTCGCTACTGATCGGTTTCATCAGGGGCCCGGCATCGCCGGGTCCTTCCCTTCCCGACTCGGGTCCGGCGCTGCCGGGCCCTTCCCTTCAAGGAGAGCAAGGCATGAAGACCCCCACCCGCATTGTCGCCGGCGCCGCGATCGCCGCTCTCCTGGCCGGCGCTCTGGCCGTCGCGCCCGCCTCGGCCCAGTCCTATGGCGAGCGCCGCTACGAGCGCTATGACGACGGCTATCGCTATGATCCCTGCCGCCGCGAGCGGACCCAGCGGGGAACCGGCGGCGCCCTGGTCGGCGCCGGCCTCGGGGCCCTGGCCGGCGGCAACATCGCCGGCAGCGGCGCCCGCACCGAAGGCGCGGTGATCGGCGGCCTGCTGGGCGCCCTGGTGGGAGGCAATGTCGGCGCCTCCTCGGCGGCCTGCGTCGAGGGCGAATACCGCGAGGCGGCGCCCCCGCCCCGCGTCAATTATTACTACGATCGCGAGGGCTACGCGGCCTATGAGGACGACTACGGCTACGACGACGAGGAGCCGGTCTATGTCGCTCCGGTCCGTTCAGCCGGTCCCGACGAATGCACCCTCGCCGAAAGCCCGATCTATCTGCCGGACGGCACGGTCCAGAAGCGGTTCGTCCGCGTCTGCCGCGACGCTTCGGGCCGCTATCAGGTCGTCGACTGACGAGGCTCGGTCCCGGTCTCCCGGACCGCCCACAGCAGGTACTCGTGATTGCCGTCGCCGCCCGTGATTGGGCTGTCGGCGGTGTCGCGGACGCTCCAGCCTGACGCCTCCAACCAGGCCGAGACGGCGGCGAGCGCGTCCGCCCGCGCCTGCGGATCGGTGACCAGCCCCCCCTTGCCGACCGCCTCGCGCCCGGCCTCGAACTGCGGCTTGACCAGCAGGATCAGGTCCGCCCCCGGCCGCGCCAGCGCCAGCGCCGCCGGCAGGGCCTTGGTGGCCGAGATGAAGCTGACGTCGCAGACCACCAGGTCCGGCGCGGCGTCCAGGTCCTCTATGGTCAGCCCGCGCGCGTCCCGCCCCGACAGCTCGACCAGCCGGTCGTCCTGCGCCACCCGCGGATGAAGCTGCCCCCGGCCGACATCGACCGCATGGACCCGCGCCGCGCCCCTGTGCAGGCAGACTTCCGAAAACCCGCCGGTCGAGGCGCCGATGTCGAGCACCCGCCGCCCCTCGACCACCACCGGCCAGCGCTCCAGCGCCGCCACCAGCTTCAGCGCCGCCCGGCCCACCCAGGGATGCGCCGCCTCCGCCAGGATCTCGGCCTCCGCCTCGACCATCTCCGAAGGCCGCCCCACCGGCCTTCCTCCGACACGAACCTTCCCCGCCTCGATCGCCGCACGCGCCCGGGCGCGGCTGTCGAACAGTCCGCGCTCGACCAGCAGAATGTCGATCCGCTTGCGCACCCGCGAGCCATACCACCGACCGGGGGGAGCACCAGCCATGACGTAGTGGTCGGGGATGGCCAACACCGCGCTCATCACCCCTCTACGTCATGCTGAGCAGCGGCCGGCAGCCGCGTGTCGAAGCACCCACCACCCTTCCCCCTCAATGGGGGAAGGGTCGGGGATGGGGGTGTATCCCCGGTGTAGCCGAAGGAGTGAAACAGGCCGCCGTCGCCCCTTCATGATCCACCCGAAGCTCCTCCGCGCACACCCCCACCCAACCCTCCCCCATCGAGGGGGAGGGCTTTTCA
>VFQU01002119.1_pt1 | contig 10009 bp, 14 predicted proteins | sample 3512311 | NCBI WGS metagenome assembly VFQU01 (sample SAMN10412377, study PRJNA504923) | tailings metagenome | isolation source: Relicate 3 Philex TSF3 active mining site | place: Philippines: Tuba, Benguet | collected 2017-08-29 | reverse complement strand
CTGCCATCCTTTCTTGCCAATCCTCTTGGGCTTAATCTAATTTTTCGAGATGCCCTAAAGAATGATTGAGGAAGCCATCGGGCAACCTCTGAGATTTGTATTGGGATTGTTCAAGGGAGACCAACGTTGCCGCGTTAGTCTCCCTTTTTTCTTTATATGGAACTGAAATATGGATACTGCAACTACAACAAAAAAACAAGGAGAAACCTTTGATATTTATCAGGAGGTAACAAACGCGATTGTTGAAGCGATCGAAGCTGGGGTAGGGCGGTGGAGGATGCCGTGGTACTCCATTACGGAACTCCCTCGCAACATTGATAGTAAAAAAGACTATCGTGGCATCAACACGCTTATGCTCTGGTGTCAGTCTATTCGACGAGGGTATTTATCACCCGAATGGGGGACATACAAACAGTGGGCTGAACAGAAGACACAGGTTCGCAAGGGTGAAAAATCCACATTGGTAGTCTTTTGGAAGGTAATTGATCGAGATGACAAGCCGGATGCGGATGAAGCAGCGGATGTTGAAAGCAAAACTGTGGTCGGTAAGCAAGTTCTCTTCGCTCGTGGATACAGGGTTTTCAATGCAGAACAAGTGGATGGCTATGACCTTGGATCAGCGCTGAAGAGATCGAGACCAGAGCGGATTGCGATCGCGGATCAGTTCTTTGATTCGCTGGGTGGAACAGTGCGTCAGAGTAATCATGCCGCTTATCAACCAAGAACCGATGAGTTATTGATGCCCCCGATTGAGGCATTCATCGCAGCTGAACCCTACTATAGTTGTCTAGCGCATGAATACACCCATTGGACAGGTGCGGCACATCGGCTCAACCGATCGCTCAGTACTCGTTTTGGATCGGAAGCGTATGCAGCTGAAGAATTGATTGCGGAACTTGGAGCGGCGTTTCTCTGCGCGACTTTGGGATTTAGCACAACTCATCGCTCAGACCATGCAGCTTACATTCAAAGTTGGTTGACCCTGCTCAAAACCGACAAAAAAGCAATCTTTAACGCTGCCTCGCACGCGCAGAAAGCAGCGGATTATTTGCGCTCAATCGCAGCACGCAATCAAGTGCAAGCCGCGTAACCCTAGAAGAAAAATCACGAGCGATCGAAGTAGAAACAAACTTCGATCGCTCACTGAAGAAAACAACTTTGGCGAGACCTTTCTACACTCCTGTAGGAAGGCTCGCCTTTTTTATTGGAACTACTCATGAAAACAAACCGAGCCATGAATCAACTTCCTCTCTTTGCTGCCGAAAATGCAGCGTATGCAGAGCGAGAAACCTGTCAATCTTCACCCCCTTTCACTGCAAGAGAAAAGCTGGAGCGGTATGGAGTCGAAGGGCTATCCGACACTGAATTGCTAACATTGATGCTCCCAAGCGATCGACCGTCGGTTGCTGCGGAAATTCTGGCCGTAATAGATACGATCGCCCCAGAAGCTCTCTACGATTCGCTGCGATCACTTAGAAAGATTGGCAGCACTCGAGCTGCGTCGTTGAGTGCCGCATTTGAATTAGTTCGCCGTCGCTTACAGGCACACTCATCCAAGGTGAGGGGATCAGAAGATGTGGTGCAACTGCTGTCTTACTTAAATCACAAGGAGCAGGAGCATTTCATCTCGATCTCGCTCAATGGCGCTCATGAAGTCAAGCAAGTTCGAGTGCTGACCGTTGGGCTTGTCAATGTCTGTCAGATTCATCCCCGCGAAGTTTTCAGCCATGCCATTAGCGATCGAGCGGTCTCTCTGATTGTGGCTCACAACCATCCATCGGGGGATACCACGCCTAGCAAAGAAGACATGCGGCTGACCGAAAGACTCGGTGATGCGGCTGACCTCATCGGCATTCCGCTGCTAGATCACATTATTTTTGGACATCGAGGGTTTCTCAGCTTCAAAAGTCAGGGTTTAGCACTTCGCAGTAGTTGATAAGGTCGATGAAATCAGTAGAGATTGCGGTCGGTAATGAATGCGATCGTATGAAACTGTCTACGGCGAAGCGCTTTACCAACGGGGAGGAGTTTCACCCTTTTTATTGGAATATTCTATGAAAACCAAAGAACAGAAACAGCAAAAACTCCAACACTTAGCTGAATTCATTGGCAGTGAAAACTACTATCGCTACAATCCACACCTCTTTCCGAATGTGGTATTGACCGATGGAGTTCGGTTTCTTGCAGAAACAGCCCAATGTTTTTGGCTGCTAGATACGATCGCATTGCTTCAGAAGCATCCAGCAATCTGCAACCATCCCCAGGTACAGCAGATACAGTTCTGGACTCTGCAAGTTGATGAGAATGAATCTGCAACGTTGCTATGCGAGCAGAATACAGATGAAGTAGTCTACCAAGAAAAGTTAGAGTGGACGGATTTTCCACTTCGCATACAACGGCTCTGGGTTTGTCTGGAGAAGAAACTTGTTGTGATCATGCTTCCAACCGAGTACTAGAAGAAGGGTTAGTGTTGATTATGACTTGGCGCTATCAACACCAACCCCCATCATTGTGAGGGTTGGGTTAGTCCTCTACGATTCATTCACAGCATTTGGTTCTGGAGCAGCTTGCTTGCACAATTGCTGTGAATGAAAATCAGCGATCGCGAAAAGAAAGAGACTGGAATGGCAAATACAGTAGATCAAACTTATGTCTGGAGGGGGTGCGGCGATCGCTTTGGCGAATGGGAGTTTTGCTGCCGCTTACGCATTTTCGATGTTCATCCAGAACTCTTGATCGTGATTGTCTCGAACCTTAGATGCGATAACGGCACAACCATCACGAATTGTGCAGAGCAGCTTGCGACCAACGTCGTGAAAGATTTCAATCTCGACCCACGATCGCTCACGTGGATAGAGCATCTTCCAGACTCAGAAACCGAAGTATAGCCAAGTTGAGTTTGATTGGGATCGCTTACAGGCAAGTTATCCCTGATGGACGTTTCTGCGTCCAGAGCAGGTTGAGTCAATGATTGGAGAGCGTCTCTAGCTTGAAATCAGAGAGGTTCATCGGGATGAGAAAGAAATTTCAGTTTTCTTGTGTAATAAATCCGAAATAGCTCCCTTATTACACAAGAAAAGCGATCGTCGGCTCCATCAAGGCGACAGGGAGTTGCAATTCTCAAGAGAATCGTGCGCCTCGGCTTGATTAGAGATTTCTAAAGAGTTTGCACCAATTAGTTCGCGTAGGGTAGCTTTTGCATCTTTGCCGCAGTTCCAGACCCGCTTGTTAAATCAGAAAATCTGTTGCTGCTCTGGGGCATCCACGCCTTTAAGACAATTCTTTGTTTTTTCAGTTTGAGCGTATCTCCATCGACCACACTCATTGTGCTAGTGACTTGACTAGTCACGATCGCAGGGCAGGGGAGGAGGACACTGAGGAGAAGAATGGGAAGAAAATATCATATTTTCCCAGTATGCCCACTTTGATGTGTGAAACGGGCGAGATTCTAGCTCAAATACTCGCACTAATGGTGCGAGAAATAACTGGAGAAATATCGGGCTTGAGAAGTGATCACATCTGGAATGAAGGCTCCGTTCTATGGCACGATCCAAAGGCTTGTTCGCCATAATTCAAGGAAGCTTCCTTTGCCCCGACAACTTTCCTTTCTCCCTGACGATTATGATAAGTTTCTTCGCCTACTGAAGGAACGCATTCGCACAGCGCAACTGCGAGCCGTCCTCTCGGTAAACCGTGAGTTAATACTTCTCTATTGGCATATCGGACGAGAAATTCTCCATCGACAGAGGCAAGAGGGTTGGGGGGCAAAGGTCATTGAACGGTTGGCAAAAGACCTGAAGCGAGATTTTCCTCAGATGAAGGGGTTCTCACGCTCAAATCTCACGTACATGCGGGCTTTTGCTGAAGCATATCCTGATGAGCAATTTGTCCAACAGGTTGTTGGACAAATTCCGTGGGGTCACAACGTGCGGCTTCTAGATATGGTCAAAGACCCAGAGGCGCGGCTTTGGTACGCTTGTAAAGCAATTGAATACGGCTGGAGTCGGAATGTCTTAATCCACCAGATTGAGAGCAATCTTCATCAGCGCCAGGGCAGTGCCATCACCAATTTTGCTCAAACCCTACCGCCATCTCAGTCCGATCTCGCGCAGTCCTTAATTAAAGACCCTTACACGATGGACTTTATCACGCTGCGCGAAGGGGCTTTGGAGCGCGAGTTAGAGCAGGCACTTGTCTCTCACATGCGCGAATTTCTCTTAGAGTTAGGGGTTGGCTTCTCTTTCATGGGCAACCAATTCCCGATCGTGGTTGATGGAAAGGAGTACAAAATCGATCTGCTTTTCTACCATGTCAAGCTTCGCTGTTACATTGTGATCGAGTTGAAGATGGGCGATTTTGAGCCTGCGTATTCAGGGCAGATGAATTTTTATGTGTCCGCAGTAGATGATTTGCTGCGACATCCTGACGACCAACCAACGATCGGGCTGATTCTTTGCCGCTCAAAATCTAAGACGACTGTGGAGTATGCACTGCGTAATGTCAGCACTCCGATCGGAGTTTCGACTCATCGAGTAGCAGATCAGTTCAAATCAACTTTGCCTTCGATCGAAGAATTGGAACAGGAATTGGAGTCTGCTGCAACCGCCCTAGAAGCAGAGATTGACGTAGATCCAAGCTGAGCAATTGATCCCATTAACTGCTAATACATGGAACGAACCGCGATGAACTGCGATCGCATCTTGAAATTGAATGTATCTATCAATAAACGCTCGTCTTCTGAGCAGACATAGAAATGACTGCTGCTAATTGTTCCAACTGCATTTTCACCTTTTTATGAAGAAAGAATGAGTTCAGGAAGCCAACTTCGCTGAGTGAGATAATACGAGACATGACTCAGAATAAATTGGCGCAACAGCCAAATGAGTATCATGATCTAATGATTTAAAGAAATAATTGCTTCTGGAGAGATTATGCTGATTCTTGACTGAAACAGCAGATTGAATCAGAAATGATACAAAATCTGTCCATATAATCAATTCAGGGAAACCTCGGTAGAAAATAGTATGACGTTCAAAACGCGTTAAATAGAGTTAGATGGCTAAGCTTTTGACTGCCAAAAATTCTACAGTGATGATTCTGGGTGCAATTGGTTTTTTGATAGGTTACGAACTAATTCGTTTCGGTGCTATCTCTGAGGAATGTAGTAAGCATTTTATTCAAACCAACCCATTATCCAGTGTATAGCACTGCTTGATTGGTATGCAGACTGCACTTTGGTTTATTTTAAGTAAGCCATTATGGAGTGCGTTGGTTGCTCTTAAGCCAAACTTTAAGGGTAATTGCAAAGAAATTTTTCTATCTCTTTTTATACTAGCGTTATTGTTTTTCGGATTACTCTATGCAGTTCCTTTTCGTACTGGCTCCCCACTTCAGAGCCATATCTACAAAATCAGCATCCTGACGTTAATAGCATTTTGCCTCATAATGGCTCTAGCGTGTGTCGGGATTTAGCTTGTTCAAGCTGCTCTGGGAAAAATTAGTTATATTGGACAGCCTACTACAAGCACAATCTTGCATTTTCTTGACCTTCGAGACCGCCTACAGTTCTTTCTTGTGATTGCTGGAACAGGCATCAGTGCTGCAACATTAGGTTCAGGTGCATTGCGTAATACTCTTATTGCTTGGGCAAAATCAGATACACTTTCTTTGGCTTGTATTAAAGTAGCCAAGTCAGTAAATTTTCCAGCCGAGATGGTGTTACTTTATGGGCTATATACGACAGCGCTCCTGACACTTGTTTATATCCCAACCTTTATCGCTTTCCAGTCCAAAGGGCGCGAAATTTGCGGCTCCACCTATCCAAAGCCATCATTCAATTCAGACGCTTCAGATTCGTGGGTGAATTGGTATTCAAATCAGAAAAAGGTAGAAGAACTTCTCAAACTTCAATTAGGTGCAACAGATAGTTTAAAGACAGGCATCTCAATCCTAGCTCCACTTGCTGGCAGTGCTATTTCCTTATTGCTAGGTAGTAAATAGTTGGCTCAGTTATCTCTAAGGTGTACCGTATTGCCATATTTTGAAAACTATCCACTCTGTCTCCCAATTTTGTCAAAAAGCAACCTATTTTAATAGGAGCGAAATTACGAGATCCTGGTTGTGTCCCAAAAATGGTAGGGTGTGGAAGCTCAATTTTCTCTGGCCTTACTCCAAATGACGACTGTCTTCTTGTTCAAATGGCGGCACTTCTTGCCAGAAATCATCTTGCTGAATGTAGGCTGGTACTGTCGTTACTCTTGTGCGATTCGTGTTTGTCTTCAAAGATTGCCTGTTTTGCCTCGGCTAATTTAATTCCCAATCGATCAATTCTCATTCAGCGCCTTACCTGTGGAGCGCAAGAAACCACAATTAGCGATCGCCTCCCGGATCACCTTCATATCGCCCTGGATGTATTTCAGCCAGAATGCTCTAATTTTTTCTTGTAAGCTTTCTAAATCCCCATCTTCATAGTCTGAAATGTCGAGAATTGGCACAATACCAATATGGTTCCATTTTGATTCATCAATTTTACATTTGCTTTTCAATCCGCTAATGTTGAGCGTGTTTAGTTCTTGATAAATCGCTTGCTTGATTTCCATCCTTCCAGGACCAATTACTAGATGAACACAGAGATTTTGAGGCTCGTTCCAAAACTCAAAGAGGAAGATTCGATCGCTCCCTGTCCAGCCAGAGCAAGTCTTTTGAAATGCCATGCCATCCCACTCCTTTGGAGCGACTCGAATGTATCGTTTGTCAATGGAGTCTAAATCAATATTTTCTGCTTGAGAAAACTCCTGGATAAGTTGTTTTATGTAGTCTTCGACATCTGATCGCATATCAGGGCGATGCTCGTAGATCAGATCGATCGCTTGACGGTGCTGTTTGTATATTTTGCGGCACAGTTCAGCAATGTCGGACTCGCGCATAATATGTCTCCTGACTAAATCAACGTAATGGCGTATTGCGATGTAAATATCATCTGTAAGGCTTGATCTTCGCTCGTTACATACGGTTTCGATGATCTCTGCGATCGCTCCATAAGCGAAGGAGATCCATCGAGGGCGAGAGGCTGCTGAACCTTCTCTAGTGAGAAAAACAAACATTTTTTTGCAGTTTCGAAACTCTTTGGCAACCACATCCTCGTAGGTGCGGAGTTGATTGGGACTTTCTACGGCATCTACTTTGTTTTCGATGACGCAAACGAAGGAGTTGATGGGCGAATAAATCAAGAGATCGATGTTCTTCCATTCGCGCCGAATCTCGGCATCGGAGAAATCGGAGCGAGCGATATCAAGGCTATCTATAGGGGCTTTTTCGGCATCGGCGAGGATGGCGATCAGGAGTTTTTTCAGGAAGAGATCACCGAGTCGATGTTTCTCGGAGGGGTTGAGGAGAAATTGAATGAAGTTGGAATGCTTGATTTCCTGGCGAACCATGCCAACGGCTTCAAAAATATTGAACTGAGATATTTTTGCTTCTAGGGCTTCCAGGTCGGGATTGTGGATAATAAATTTCTCAAGGATTGCTCTCTGTTCTTCAAGCGTCATGTGAATTGGCTCTGTTTCTGGAATTGCTGGTGTTTTTTGGGAGTCGCTTTGTGAATCACGGGTTAGTTCAGTCATACGCATTCACTCTGTTACAACAGCTTGAGTTGTTGCTCGTCTGGTTCAACATCCGGCCATTGCTTTTTACTAGTCTTCCCTTTTGCCTTCTGCCCCTTGCCTTTTGCCTTCTTTTTATCGTGCAAGCTCTGGGCAACTTCTTCGGCGTAGCGTTGATGGTTCAACTCCAACAGTCGATGCTTCAACGCACTTCATGTTCGAGCACTTCCCACCGCGCAGTCTCGCTGATGGTAAAGCGGATGCCTTGCTTGGTTGGGTGAAAGTCGTGCTCTAAGTCGAGATCTTGCTAACCATAAGCGATCTCAACCGCTTGATCCATTTCGATCTTGAGTCCAAACTGTTTGTCCTACCATTCTTCAGATGTCGATCGCAGCAGCTTCAAATGCTCCGGATCATGAGCATCTAAGCCTGTGGGGAATACCTTGAGCAGCACAGGCAGGCTCAGAAATGAACCCGATGCTTCAACCAGCGACAACCATTCAGCGTGATGACGTGCAGTAGACATAGACAGTTAAGACGGCAGGGTAGAAGGGAGAGTTATATCAGATGGGGAAGCATCAGCAGACGGGTTCGATTCTTCGGAAAAAGTTGCAATGACCGGATTATGGTCACTCAGTTCCTCCCATATTGGAGATGTCAGTACCTCACATTTATCTAAATAGCGATACCAGGCAGCCGGAACGAAGATGCCATCACAGTGATAGGGAGTCACTTTATCTCGGCTCCAACGTAAAGTTTGAGCAAGATTACGGTTCGGGTTCGCTGCCTGCCAACAACTCATCAAGCCAAACTCTTTCCGCAATCGCTTCAGCAACCATAAATCCTGATCCTGCTGCTGTTCACCCGGATGACGCACCCCAACCGTCAAGTTAAAGTCACCCCCAATGATCAGATCTGCATCATCAGGGAGCGTGGCAAGCCAATCGAGAATTTGATTCACTGAGGGTTTATATGGGGCGGGTGCATGAATGCTGATCACCCGTAGTTTCTGTGCTCGAACAGCTGACCTCGCAAAGCCGTTCACCTCTACCCCGACCACATTCCCCTCAAACTGGGGAACCTCAATCTTTTTGACCGAGCCAGATCGGACAAAGACTGCGCTCCCCCAAGTATTGTTTCCAACCTTTGCCCACTGCACCTGATGCGAGTGACTCTCCCAAAATCGGCTGGTCACGTACTGTTGGGGATGACAGGTCTCCTGAACCAGGAAGATATCGGGATTCGCAACCTCAAAAATTTGACTCCAGTGGACGCGCTGACCCGCCTTTCCACCATATCGAAGATTGTAGGTTGCGATTTTCATGGCTGGTTCTTCTACTTTACGAATTCCATCAGAGTCGGACTGCCGGGTGTTCAATCAAAACGGGACCTTCTGGAATGAATCGTGCTCCATAGTTTGCTTTCTTATTCTTCCCACGCAAGTTACCAATCGGAATGGATTTCTGAAGCAGTTCCAACTCCTGTACCTCCCAAAACACAGCCCAGGTTGGCGTATCCGTCGCTGTGGATTGAGGGCGGTAGATGGATTTACCTGGATAACGACCTCGACGAGAAGCGACATAGCCCACATACAGCCCTCGCCAAGTGACTTCTGGGTTCAAGGGTTGCTCACCCTTGGCATGAGACGCATAAATGAAAACTTCGATCGCCTTTCCGCCTCGGAGCTTTTCGACCTCGCTAAAGACCTCAAAGTCCATACTGCCGAATGCCACTTTGGGCACGTGGTCAGACGGCAAATCGTCTGAGTCCAGTTGAGCAGCAATGGCTTCTAATCCAGAGATCAGGTGCATCTCTGGAACCGGGGCAAGAATGGCGAAGGTATGAGTTTTTTGCATGAATCAAACGCTTTGAATCAGAGATCAGCTTTTCTAGCCTACTAGGGATGGATCAGCTTGTGGGGAATTAGGAATGTGACCGCTAGAGGGAATAATCAAGCCGTCGGGTGTTCAAACCGATTGCGAATCAGGCTCGTCTCCTGTTCAATCTCTCGGGGAATTTGTTCTGCCCTGGCTTTGAGACTGTTCATATTGCGCTCAAACTGCTCCCGTTCTAGCGTGCTAAATAAGGTCAATTGTTCGACCTGCGGTTCCTCCAACTCCTTCAGGATGATCTTCTGTAATTCCGTCAGAATGGCAGTGATATCGGTAATTTCCTTTTCTGCCCGGTTCTGCAATCCCGTTGCAGACTCGTGCTACGTTCCCCTTTCCGCACTTCCAACGCCTGCATCAAGGGGTCGGCATACTTGTCCCACATCTGGGCTAACTTTTGCAACACAACCCGAGATCCCAGGGCGATGAATCAAGTTTGCATTAATTCACAGCAACCAACGGCTCGATCGCATCTTCATCCACAAGAGATCGCTGTGACGGTTTCCGATAGGTAAATCT
>VFQU01002118.1_pt1 | contig 10011 bp, 8 predicted proteins | sample 3512311 | NCBI WGS metagenome assembly VFQU01 (sample SAMN10412377, study PRJNA504923) | tailings metagenome | isolation source: Relicate 3 Philex TSF3 active mining site | place: Philippines: Tuba, Benguet | collected 2017-08-29 | reverse complement strand
TCGGCGGCGCGCGCGGCCGCACCGACGTGCCGAAGATCGTCGACTGGTACATGGAGGGCAAGATCGACATCGACTCGCTGATCACCCACACGATGCCGCTCGAGAAGATCAACGACGCCTTCGACCTGATGCACCGCGGCGAGTCGATCCGCTCCGTGGTGGTCTACTGATGAGCCTCGAAACGCTGTCGGCCCAGCTCTGCTTCGGCGGCGTGCAGGGCTTCTACCGGCATGAATCGAAGGCCTGCGGCGGGCCGATGCAGTTCGCCGTCTACACGCCGCCGCATCCGGGCCCGCGGCCGGTGCTGTTCTATCTCGCCGGGCTCACGTGTTCGCCCGAGACCTTCGCGATCAAGGCCGGCGCCCAGCGCGTCGCCGCCGAGCTGGGCCTGGTCCTGGTGATGCCCGACACCAGCCCGCGCGACACCGGCATCGAGGGCGCCACCGGCGACTGGGAGTTCGGCGAGGCCGCCGGTTTCTACCTTGATGCCACGCAGGCGCCGTGGAGTGCGCGCTTCAACATGCAGCGCTACCTGCTCGACGAACTGCTGCCGACGGTGGCCGCGAACTTCCCGGTCGACCTGCAGCGCTGCGGCGTGTTCGGCCACTCGATGGGCGGCCATGGCGCGCTGACGCTGGCGCTCAAGAACCCGTCCGTGTTTCGCAGCTGTTCGGCCTTCGCGCCGATCGTCGCGCCCAGCCAGGTGCCCTGGGGGCAGAAGGCCCTCCCGCGCTACCTGGGCGAGGACCGCGCTGCCTGGCGTGCCTATGACGCCACCGCCCTGGTCGAGGACGGCTATCGTTTCGACGGTGAACTGCTGATCGATCAGGGCCTCGACGACAAATTCCTCGATGCTCAGCTCAAGCCTGAGCTGTTCGAGGCCGCCTGCGCGCAGGCCGGACAGGCGCTGCGGGTGCGCAGGCATCCCGGCTACGACCACAGCTACTGGTTCATCCAGAGCTTTGTCGAGGAGCACCTGCGGCACCATGCGGCGGCTTTGCACGCGGATGTTTGATCCTGCTGTTGCGGGGTCGTTTCCTCGGTTGTGCAGGCGGGCTTCTTGATGAATTCCGCGCATGCGGCGCTTGCGGCATGTGCGAGTAGCGGTAGGGCTGTCGGCGCATATGCCTGATGGCGTGCGTACCTAAAGGGGTGGAGCACGAGTCCAGCCCATGGTGGGCCAGGGCCCGCCCTATGAGAGATCGCGTGACGCAGTGCAGCTGGCCTCGACGCGATGTGCCCGATCTCGCCAGCCAGAGCCGGCGAAGTTGGGAAGGACCGACAGAGCGCGAGGTCACAGGCCCTCATGCCGCATAGGGTGGGCCCTGGCCCACCATGGCCCTGAGGCTCGCCTCGCGCCGGTTTGCGACGCAAAGCTGCGACCCGCGCGAAATGGCGATGCGCCGCTTTCCCGACTGACTCGCGAGGTGCGCGCCGTCACAGGCTGGGCCCCGGCCCACCATGACCTTGAAGCTTGCCCCACCCTCGTACGCATTGCGTGGACAAGGCCCGGGTGAGACCGTCGGAAACCTCGGTCGAGCGTCGAGCCCAAAGCCCGCTGCGGATTATTCCGACCGCGCCGACTCCCCACGCGCTTCGCGCACCCGCATCGGCATCGAGTCCACCGCCTCGATCAAGTCCTGCAGCTCGTCGGCGCGACTTCGGCTGGCCTTCAGGCCGCCATCGAGCCCGAACAAGTGCAGGCCCGGACGCATCGGGGCGCGCTCAAGGGCTTGCCGCAGGCTCGCCAGCTGCGCTTCGCCAACTTCGGCTGAAGCGCTCGGCGCACTGCCGCCGATCCAGCGCAGGCCGCCGTCGTCGAGTACCCACACCGCCATCCGGCGTTCGCGCAGCGCAGCTTCGGAGGCGGCCGTCGCGGGCGTCAGCGCGGCTTCCAGCGGCGCGTCAGCGATCACCAAGCGCTGTGCCCAGCGCTGCGCCTGCAGCCAGTCCTGTGCCTGCGACGGCACCCCCAGCAGGAGCAGGCTGCAAGCGACCAGGCCCATCACTCGTCCGTTCATGAGCCAAAGCCTGCGTCGCTGCGCGTGCAGGGGCAGTCGAAAACGCCGACTGGCGGGTCGGCTCCGCGGCTCGACCGAGCTGGCTGCGCGGGACGACCCTGCGGGCGTCCAACGTGACCACCGCCCTTTGGCGCGCCTCTCGCTCGCGTTCATCCAGTGAAGGGGCAGCTCGATGAATCGCCGAACGATCGACCTTGGAGCCGGCTTCAGTCCGCGCGCTCCATCGCCGCCGCCACGCTGCGTACAAACGGATGCTGATCGCCGTACAGCGCGCGCAGCACAGCGTGACGCTGGCGGCGCAGCGCCGCGGCTTCCTCGCCGCGTCCGCTGCCCTCGAGTGCGATCGCACGGCCCAGCAGGGCCTGCGCGTATTCGTCGGTATGGTCGCCCAGCTCTTCGGCGATCAGCGCCAGCGCGCGCTCGGAGTGGCCCAGGGCCAGCGCACTGTCGCCATTGCTGCCCGCGACTTCGGCGAGCGTTGCCAGCGTCGCGAGGCAGGTGGGGTTGCGCTCGCGCTGGGTCGCGCGGCAGCGCTCCAGCGCATCTTCGAGCTCGGCCTGCGCTTCGCGCAGTCGACCCTGCAGCTTGTACGACTGCGCCCGCCGCAGCAGGGCCTCGACCACCATCGGACTGGACAGGCGATCGAAGATGCCCTGCGCTTCGTCGAGCGCGGCATAGCCCGCGGCGTACTCGCCCTCGCGGTTCAGCACCCAGCCCTGCGAGGTCAGCGAGTGGGCAGTCCACCAGTGGTCGTTGGGCAGGTGGCGCTTGCTGAGGCTGACTGCCAGCGCCACGGTCTCGCGCTGTGCGGCAAGTTCGCCGCGGTGGTACTGGATCTCGTCCTGCAGCCACAGCAGCGGCACCATCGCGGCGGAGTCCTTGCCGTGCAGCTCTTCGAGGATGGCCCGCGCCTCGGACGCGCGGGTGGCGGCCTCGTCGATGAGGCCGCGGCTGATCAGCGCGGTCGCGAGGTTCTGCAGGTCGATCGCCAGCATTCGGCGGTCGTCCGGCGCACGCGTGCGGCGCAGCTCGACGATCTCACGGAGCAGGGGCAGAGCCTCATCACCGCGCCCGGTGGAATGCAGCACACCCGCCAGTCCGCTGAGTGCCGCCGCCAGCATCGACACCGGTGGATCGGGCATGCCGTGCAGGATGTCCAGCGCGCGCCGCAGCGGCACTTCGCCGTCGGCGAAGCGTCCCTCATACGTCGACAGCACGCCAAGATTGAGCGAGGACTCGGCCACGCTGGGATGGTTCGGGCCATGCGTGGCTTCGGCCAGCGCCAGCGCACGCTCGATCAGGGCCCGCGCGCCCTCAAGGTCGCCCTGGCCGGCGCGGATTTCGCCGAAGTCGTCGAGCAGGTCGATGCGGATGTCGGGGTCGGCCTCGAATTCGCGGTCGATGCGCTGCACGGCGTCGTCGAAGGCCTGCGACAGCGTCAGCTCGCCGCGCGGGTCGCGGCGCAGCGGGTCGGCCTGGGTGAAGATCGAACTCAGGAACTGCTTGATGCGGTCCGCCTTGCGCGCGGCCTCGATCGCACGCTCGGCCTCGCTGTCGGCACGGGCAGCCGCCGCCAGCGCGCGTTCGGCTTCGGCGTCGGCGCGAGCGGCCTGCTCACGGGCGACTTCGGCCTGCCACAGCGCGACGCTCAGGCCGACCAGTAGGGCCAGCAGGGCGACGCTGGCGCCGCCGACGGCGAAGCGATGGCGGCGCACGAACTTGCCCATGCGGTAGCGCGCGGTATCCGCGCGTGCAGCGATCGGGCGAGCGCCCAGCCAGGCGCGCAGGTCGTCGCCCAGTCGCGCCGCGCTCGGATAGCGCCGCTGCGGGTCGGCGTGCAGGGCGGTGAGGGTGATGGTGTCGAGGTCGGCGTCGATGGCGCGCGCGCCGCCGCTGCCGATGGTCTCGCGCTGGCGTCGGCTGGGCTTGACCAGGGTCTCGGCCTCCAGCGTCGCCAGCAGGCGATCGCTGGCGATGCGGCGCTCGGGATGCGGCAGCGAGTCGGTCAGCAGCTCGTACAGCACCGCGCCCATCGCGTACACGTCGGTGCTGGTGGCCACCTCCTCGCCGCGGATCTGTTCGGGCGCGGCATAGGCCGGCGAGAAGGCGCGCACGCCGGTGCGGGTGATCCGCACGTCGCTGTCGTCCAGCAGCTTGGCGATGCCGAAGTCGAGCACGCGCACGCGGCCCTCACCGTCGACCAGGATGTTCGCGGGCTTGATGTCGCGATGGACGACCAGACGGGTGTGCGCATAGGCCACGGCATCGCAGACCTGCAGCAGCAGCTCGACGCGGGCGCGCGTCGACAGTCCGCGGCGCGCGGCGTAGGCGGTGAGGCTCTCGCCCTCGACCAGTTCCATCGCGTAGTAGGGCGTGCCTTCAGCGAGGCCGCCGTCGAGCAGTCGCGCGATGTTCGGATGCTCCAGCCGCGCCAGGATCCGGCGCTCGCGGGCGAAGCGCTGTTCGGCCGAATCGCCGAGCAGGCCGGGTGCGATCAGCTTGACCGCAACCTGCTGCTGGAAGTCGCCGTCGGCGCGCTCGGCGCGCCAGACCTCGCCCATGCCGCCGCGACCGATGCGCTCCAGCAGCCGGTAGTGGCCGAGCTGCCGGCCCTGCAGGCTGCGGTCCTCGTGCTCGGACTGGGCCAGCTGCGAGACCAGGGTCGGTGCTGCGGCAGCGATGCCGTGATCGAGCAGGCCGGAGGCGCCGGCATCCGCCGCCAGCAGGCGCCGCAGCTCGGCGCCCAGCGCGGGGTTCTCGGCCTCGATGGCCTGCAGCCGGGCAGCACGCGCGGCTTCTTCCAGCTCGAACAGCTCGTCGAGCAGGGGAGACAGCCGGGCCCAGGGCAGTGCCGGTTCAGTCATGCGGCATCTCGCGTTCGGCCAGCGCCGCATGCAGGACTGCGCGCGCCTTGCGCCAGTCGCGCTTGAGCGAGCGTTCGGAGCGTCCGGTCAGCTGGCTGATCTCCTCCAGCTCCAGCCCGCCGAAGAAGCGCAGTTCGACCAGCGAGGCCAGCTCGCGGTCCAGCGCCGCCAGCCGGTCGAGCGCCTGGTCGAGCACCAGCAGCTCGTCGAGGCGGGCGTCCAGCGGCAGGTCGTGCAGTTCCTCGTCGAGCGTGAGTGCGCGCTGGCCGCCGCCGCGCTTGCCGGCCGCGCGCTCGCGGGCGTCGTCGACCACCAGCTGGCGCATGGCGCGCGCGGCGATCGCGAAGAAATGCTGGCGGTCATTCGCCTGCATTCCCGGCCGGGCCATCTTCATGTAGACCTCGTGCACCAGCGAGGTCGCGCCCAATCCGTGCTCCTGTCCGGAAAGCTGGCGCTGGGCGAGCCGCCGCAGGTCGGCATAGATCGCCGCGAAGGCCGCATCACCCGCAACACGGTCGCCCCCTCGCGCTGCGACCAGCCAGTCGTCCACTGTTTCCACGCGTGCCTCCGGCCCCCGCTGGCGGTGGCCCGAGTCTAGCGCGCCCCTGCGTGCACAGCCCGGAGTGCCGGCGCGGCGCGGTGCGAACGCTGCAGCGGAGCGGGGTGGTCGCGTTGGCGAATGGCGAGCGGATGGGCACGGTCGAGACTCCATGCCCCTACAACGCGGAACGCCGCGGTCGGGGGCCAGCGGGCCCACCGTGGGCAAGGCGCCCGGTTCGCTCCTCGAGGCAGGGGGCGGGTCCTCGGGGAGGGCGCTGCCGCGTCCGCGGCTCCGCTCCGCCGACGCGGTCAGGGGCGGCGACGTCAGCGCCGACCGGCCTTGCCTCAGCCCATCGGCCTCAACTTGCCGCGATCGTCGCAGCGGTCGCCGCTGCGCACCGATGCGATGGCGGCTTCGTAGGCCGGCTGCAGATCCTCGGGGCCGTCCACGCCGAAGCCGAGTTCGCGGATGCGGCCGTCCAGCAGCCCGTAGATCCAGGCGTGCACGCTCAGCGCCTGACCGCGGGCCCAGGCGTCGCGGACGATCGTGGTCTGGCAGATGTTCACCACCTGTTCGATGGCATTGAGCTCGCACAGGCGCGCGTGGCGGAGGCTTTCCAGTTCCGCCGCGGCCAGCAGGTCCGCGTGCCGGTGGGCGACATCGCCGACATGGCGCAGCCAGTAGTCCGCGAGCCCCACGCGCGTCCTTGCCATCGCCGCATGGACACCGGAACAGCCGTAGTGACCGCAGACGATGATGTGCTCGACGCGCAGCACGTCGACCGCGAACTGGATGGTCGACAGGCAGTTGAGGTCGGTGTGCACCACCACGTTGGCGATGTTGCGGTGGACGAATACCTCGCCCGGCGCCAGACCCGTGACCTGGTTGGCCGGCACGCGGGAATCCGAACAGCCGATCCACAGGTACTTGGGCGCCTGCTGCGCGGAAAGCCGCTTGAAGAAGCCGGGATCCTCGGCGCGCACCGCTGCGGCCCATTGCCGGTTCTTCTCAAGCAGTTCGCTCAGCTGGGTCATGCGCGGCAGGGCTCGCGTCGAGGACGGCCGCGCATTGTAGGCGCAGCGGTGCTGCCCTTAGGACGCAGGCGTACGGAGTGGGGGGCGGAGCATGCGCCGCCTGGAGTCGGGCAGGGACGGGGTGCGGCTCGCGCCCACGCGACAGCGCGCGGCCGGGGCGCGCCCGCTGTCGCACGCCGGCGATCAGTCTTCGGACTGCGCGTCGCGTGCACGGTTGCCCAGTGGACTGCTCCCCATCGAGATCACATGGGCCGGCCGCGACGGGCTCGGCGCCGCGGGCGGTGCTGCGCTGGCCTGGAGAGGTGCGGGCGGCGGCTCGCGGCCGGGCAGGTGGCTGGTCATGCGGTCCAGCGTGCGGTCCAGCATCTGGATGCGATAGTGGGTCCGCATCGCTTCGAGATCGCTCACGAAGCTGCGGGCGTCGTGGCGCTCGGCGAACTTCACCCGCAGCTTGACCCGGCCTTCCTCAGACTCCGGGAGGCCCTCCAGCACCTTGAGATCGCGCACGCGCAGCTCGATGCTCGGCATCAGCCACAGGAAACCCGCCGAGAAACGCACGCTGAGCAGGCTGTCCAGCGGAATGCGCAGGCTGCGCATGTCGCTCTTGATCACCCCGAACACCGCGTCGCGCGTACTGAACTGCAGCTCCAGCCCGAACTCGTCCAGCCGCGCCAGGCCCTTGACCTCGCCAAAGCCGCCGTGGGAATCGAATCGGAAAGGGATGGTGTCCATGGGCTGGCCCGCTGCGTAGGAGTGTGGCGCGGGGAGACTGCGCCGTCCCCCGCGTTGTGACAAGACCGGCTGTCACCGCTGTAGCGTGGGGCTCGCAGCGTGGCGCTGCGGCCGGTAGCGTCGAATGCGCCTTCATTCCGCCTCGGGCGGCGTTGTTTTCCTTCTGACCGCAGGTCTGACCGTATGAAATGTGTTGCGCAGCTTGAGTGTCCCCTCCTGATGCTGTACCCCGCGACGCGTGGCTGCGCGCAGCGCGGACACGCCTTGCCGCGACACCAGGGGTCGGAGGGGGGCAAAGCATGAACTCCAGAGTCGAAGGGCGTCCCGCCATGCCCAAGGCGCGAGGCATGGCGCGCCGCCTACTGCTCGGCGCAGGAGCCCTGCTCTTGATCTGCATCGTGCTGCTGGTCGCCGCCTGGCGGGTGCGCCGCGCGCCGCCCGATCCCGCGGTCGCGGCCTTGACGGCACGCTGGGAGGCCCCGCCTGAGGCTGCGGGCGCCAATGCCTTCGAACACCTGTGGCTGATCGAGTGGGATATTCCCGAATCCGAGCGCGCGGCTGTTCTGGCTGAGGACCGGCGTCGCGCGCTCGCGCACGCGCAGGCCCTGTTGCATGCCGCTGCCGAGTCGGCACCGGCTCCCGTCCTGAGTCGCAGTGCGGATGGCCGCTTCCCGCGGTGGCCGCTGGGCGGGCTCCCGCAGTTGGACTGTGGCGAAAGTCGTGATGAGTGCCTTGAGGGGCTTGCAGCGATCGACGCCGAAGCCTGGCATAGATTGGACGGTGCACCCGGGCTGAGCGCGCGCCTGGCGGCACTGCATGAGTTCGGGCATCTGCGCGTGGATGACGCGCTGCATTTCGCAACCTACGTTGCCGGCATGCCGGAGCGAACCGGCGCCTCGCGCGTCTGGCTGGCGATGGCGGCGCGCGCTTTCCGCGCGGGCTCGACGGAACAGGGCCTGGGCATGGCCTGTCGCGAACTCGCCACCGCGCGACGCTTCGCCGAAGGCAGCACCCATCTGATCAGCCGCCTGATCGAGTCGAGCCGGATACTCGAGGCCGCGCACCTCACGGCGGATCTGCTGGCCGAGTACCCCGCCGAGGCGCCGCTGCCCGCCGAGTGCGAGGTGCTGAGTGCGCCAGTTCACACCCCGGCGGTGTCCCTCTGCGCGGCGGTCGGGGGTGAGTATCGCTGGCTGCGACATTCGCTGGAGTCCGCGTTGAGCGGGGGTGCCTCGGACCTGTGGCCCGCGGAATCCGGCGAGCCTTCGCGCCTGTTGTTCGATGTCGATCTGAGCCTGCAGTGGCGCGCGCGCGCGCTGTCCTGGGCCTGCGACGAGGAGGTGGTGGCGCAGATGCAGAGCGGCAACCCGGCTGTCGTCCGACGCGTGCGCGAATGGCACGCGGAACCGCCCAGGCTGCAATGCCTGGCGAACCCGGCGGGTTGCACCCTGGATCGCGTCTCGAGGCCAGACTTGAGCCCCTACGTCGAGCGGGTGATGGAGGAAGCCGCGGCCCTGCGGATGCTGGGGGTGCTGGTCGAGCTGCGGCCCAGACTGGCGGAGGGGCTCTCCATAGAAGAGGTGCTGGCCCGGCGCACGCCTCCGGAGACGGTCATCGAGCCCCGTCTGGGCCTGCAGGATCAGGCCTTGATCTGGCAGGGGCCGCCGCCCAAGCGCGCTCTCGGACGCTGGCCGGTGCCGGCAAGTCGACTGCTGCGTCAACCTGCAGCCAGCACGTCGATGCCGTGAAACGGTCAGGCCTCAGCGTTGCGGGCGGGGTGCGGTCGCGAGGGGCGGCATGGAACGCTTTCCCCGCCTGCGCGTGGCCGCTGCGCGGCGCGGCCCGAGCCTGCTAAGGTGCGCGGCCCTGATGCCGCCGGACCCCGGATGAAAGCCCCCGCTGCCCTGCTGGAACTGATCGAGGACGGCATCCTCGATGCCGTGATCCGGCCGCTCAAGAGCGGTAAGGAGGCGGCGGTCTACGTGGTGAGGCGTGGCGATGAGATCTGCTGCGCCAAGGTCTACAAGGACATGGCGCAGCGCAGTTTCCAGAACCGCGTGCAGTACCAGGAAGGGCGCAAGGCCCGAGGCAGTCGCGAGGCCCGCGCCATGGGCAAGGCGACGAAGTTCGGCAAGCGCGAGGCCGAAGCCGCCTGGAAAACCGCCGAGGTCGACGCGCTGTACCGCTTTTTCGATGCCGGCGTGCGCGTGCCCCGGCCCTATGGCTTCTACAGCGGCGTGCTGGTGATGGAGCTGGTGTCCGATGCCGACGGCCACAACGCGCCGCGTCTGGGCGAAGTGCAGCTTGCGCCCGAAGTTGCCCGCGAGTACCACGCGCGGCTGATCCGCGAGGTGGTGCGCATGCTCTGCTGCGGTCTGATCCACGGCGACCTGTCGGAATACAACGTGCTGGTCGACGCGGACGGTCCGGTGGTGATTGATTTCCCGCAGGTGGTGGATGCGGCGGGCAACAACGCCGCCCGCGACCTGCTGCGTCGCGATGTGAACAATCTCAGCATCAGCCTCGGTCGCTTCGCACCCGAGCTGATGCAAACCCGCTATGCCGAAGAGATGTGGGCGTTGTTCGAGGCCGGCGAGCTCACGCCGGACACGCCGCTGACCGGCGTGTTCGAGGAGCAGCTGGCCGAGGTCGATCTCGATGCCATCGAGTGGGCCATCCGCGATGCCCGCGAGGAGGCGCTGATCCGCGAGCAGGGTCGACTGGCGGCCGAGCAGGACGACTGAATCGCACGTCGAGCATCGTTTGCCGCGAGCCAGACGGCCTGCGCGGGACCCTGGCAGCATGGCGCGATCCCCGCT
>VFQU01002117.1_pt1 | contig 10017 bp, 9 predicted proteins | sample 3512311 | NCBI WGS metagenome assembly VFQU01 (sample SAMN10412377, study PRJNA504923) | tailings metagenome | isolation source: Relicate 3 Philex TSF3 active mining site | place: Philippines: Tuba, Benguet | collected 2017-08-29 | reverse complement strand
GTGAATCCGACGGAGCCTGAAAAATTATCTCCTACGGATGTTCAAAACAGAGTGGAATTCATCAGAGTTCCTTTGTCGAACGACTGACCCTGTCCATAATATAATTCGTATAATCGTTGTAACAAGAAGGGGACATGTGCCCCGCATCGCTGAACTCATCACAATGATAGTCCGCATCGTCGTTCATGTTCCATAAAGGAACAGACTTACTCTTATTATATTCCGAAATTTTAGGCAGCCATTCCGCATAAACGGTATTCATCCTTCCTTCTTCCACACTTACCTGTTTGTTTCGGATATGATCCATATACGGCAGAGAAAGTCTCACCCAAATCACTGCGGAAGGAACACCCAAACGTTTCGAAAGATCAATCGACTGATCTAAAAAACTAAGTGCATTTTCTGAAAATCGAAAAGGAACAAGATAAGAATGAAAATCACCTAACGCGGATTTTTTGAGAAGTTCCAAAGGCAAAACCGCCTGATGAGTACCTGGAGTGATCGCAGAACCCTTCCCCTTGTCCAAACGTTCCATTAAATTATTTCTCAGCTCTCGATAGGGATATAGAAAACTTTCTTTCTTTTTGGAACGGGCAAGAATCGTCTCCAACTTAGGGCGGTATTGATATGTGCGGAACATTCTTTTCGCAATCAAAGTGGAGATTTCGTCCGTGGAAAAAAGGTTGAAGTGCTTCAGTACGAACAATACATCCAGACCGTTGGTCAATGTTTCATCCACCTTCAAAGTGGCAGAGGAATTATAAAGTTCCACGGAATGATCGAATAGGATAAAATCGGGCTTCACTCCGTCTTTTGCGAATTTTTCCATCCACTGCAGAGTGTAGTCCGACTTTCCTCCTGGAACGGAAAAATTAAACATCACCCAACCAGGATATTTTTTTTGGATATATTCATTATCAAAAAGCAAGGCCCTGGAGTTTCCGAAATAAACAAGCACCTTATCTCGATTAGGTTGAGACAGATATTCTTTCAAATCGGAGAAAAGTTTGTTCTTTTGAATATAATTGATATCGGAAAGGGATTTGGAAAAATAGGTGTGGACATTCTCCAATAAAATCAATTTGTCCAAACAGAAACTGATCAAAATCACAAAAAGAGGAAGAAGCAAAAACTTATGTTTGATTAAATCCATATTCGATCGTCCTTCAAAAACGGTAGTAAATGAAATCGCCGCCGTCTTGCGACAATGTAGCCAAAAGAAAGATCGTAAGCATTCCGCAAATAGGTGCTAAATACGGATCGTATTTTCTGAATTTCATCCAATACTCGGGAAAGTATTGAAAATGATGGAAGAGAAAAAGAACTACCGCCATATAAGAAACTCTTTCCAAGTTTTCTATATGAGCGAAAGAGAAGGACGAACCTGATCCGAAAAGTGAAGTCGCCCCGATCAGCCAGGAATTGGAATCTCCGGAAAGAAAAGATTCCAAACGAGAAGGAAAATGAGTGAAAATTCCGTGAAAAAGATCGACCATTAAACTTGCGTTATTGGAACGAAACATAAGTCCTGAAACGGAAAATAAAAAGAAAACGATAAAGGCTTTGATTACGATCAAAAACTTATTTTTTGTGGGAGTGAGTTTCCATCCCAAACCGTCCTCCAAATACCTTTCCGCAGCCAAAATCACTCCCCAATAGAAACCCCAACAGATGAAGGTATAATCAGCTCCGTGCCAAAAGCCTCCTAGAGTCATGATGATGATTAAATTGAGATAGGTGCGTATTTCTCCCAAACGAGAACCGCCTAACGGAAAGTAAATATAATCTCTCAGCCAAAGAGATAGAGTGATGTGCCAGCGTTTCCATAGTTCTCTTCCCGAAGTAGAGAAAAACGGACCTGTAAAGTTTTCGGGAATTTCAAACCCCAAATACAAGGCGACGGATCTTGCCATGTCGGTCAGACCAGAAAAATCGCAATACACTTGAATGGAATAACAGATACCTGCCATCACCAAAGAAAAAGAATCGTAAGAAGAGGGATTGGAAAAGATAGGAGAGATGGTAGTCGACATAGGATCGGCAACTAACACCTTTTTTACAAGACCGGACATCAATAGATAGGATGCTCGGTACATCTTTTCCTTATCCGGATTTAACTTGTCCAAATTGGGAAGAAAATCTCCCAAACGCATGATCGGTCCCGCAATCAAAACCGGAAAAAAGGCAACGAATAGAAAATAATCGAAAACGCTCACCAAAGGTTTGGAATTATCTCTGTAGGTGTCAATCGCAGCGGCAATCACTTGAAAGGAATAAAAACTGATCGCAAGAGGGAGTACAATGTGTACTAAACCGGGAACCTTTTCGAAAAAAGGGTAATGAGTCAAGTCGGCAAGTACCTTATTGAAAAAATAGAAATATTTAAAAAACCCTAGATTGATTAAATTAAAACTTACCGTAAAACGAATCCAGAATTTACCCTTTGTTTCGTGTAACTTACGATAAAGTAAGTAGTTGATTGCGATGATTGCCAAAAAATGAAAGGTGAAGGCTAAGGAAAAATAGGCGTAAAAAGAAAGCCCGGAAAACAGAAGGAACGGCTTTCTATACGATCGGGGTAGCCCCCAGTAAAAGAGATAAACGACGGAAAAGAAAATGAGGAAAGGAATGGAGTTAAACAACATATAATTTTATGTTAGAAATTGTTTCTCCCAGTAATCTTGTTCATTTACGTCTGTCAACCCTTCTTTCATTTCGTCGAACTCGGACTCTTCTTTCTTCTCCGTAAAACTCAGCCAATCCTTATAAAATTCTTCGGAGGTCTTTCGTTTGGCACGGATCCTTCTTGCAAAATTTACGATTTCTTTATCGGATGTGATCACCAAACAATGAGAAGGTATGGGAGTTTGTTTCAGATAACCGATGATTAAATCGTCCGCCTTTTGCTCATGGCTGTAATGAACGGACATTCCCTCGTAATCTTCCGAATAACAATCGGAAAGCGGGTCTTTTTTTCCGTCGAAAAAAACAAGTACCTCTGCCTTTTTCCAGCCTTGAAAAAACTGCCAAAGGTAGGCTAAAAGCCCTTCTCTTGCGTCTTTTAAGCGGTAATCGACCAGATAAAAGGCCAAATCGGGAAATTTATAGATTAAATTCATCCCGTCGACCAAGATTCGCTGCACCGAGGACACTTCCCCTATTGAATCGACTTGCCATATTCCATTAAACCAAAAAATGGGAAGCATGGGGAAAAAAATAATCGTCGTCGGAGCCTCTAGCGGGATCGGAAAAGCCATCGCAGAGTTGGAATTGAAAAACGGATCGGAAGTGGTTCTGATCGCAAGAAGGGAAAAAGAACTGAAAGCCATCGTTTCGCAATGGAACGCAAAAGGAAAATCGAAACCGGCAGTTGCCGTTCCGTTCGATGTGACCAATTTTTCTCAAGCGGAGAAAACCTTTGAAAAAGCCGTGAAAGAATTGGGCGGATTGGATGAAATTTATTTCGCATCCGGACTCATGCCGGAAGTTTCACCAAACGAGTACAATACGGCTAAAGATATTTCCATGCTGAACGTCAATACTTTGGGCGCAGTCGCTATTTTGAATCCTGCCGCGACATTCTTCACCAAACAAAAATCGGGAAAAATCATCGGAATCTCTTCCATCGCGGGAGAAAGAGGCAGAAAAGGAAACCCTGTCTACAACACTTCGAAAGCAGCATTGAACACATACTTGGAAGCTTTGAGAAATAGGCTTTCGGAAAGCAACATCCAAGTAACAACAATTAAACCTGGTTTCGTAAAAACGGAAATGACGAAAGGACTTTCTCTTCCGGAAAAAGGTCTTTTGAAAGCGATCTCTGCGGAAGAAGCCGCGGAAAAAATCGTAAAAGCGGTGGCGCAAGGAAAACAGGAAACCTTCGTTCCCGGAATTTGGGCTCTTGTAGGACTGATCATCAGAAACATTCCTAGTTTTATATTTAAGAAATTGAGCATCTAACAATGGTTTCTAAAAAAGCAAAAAATACTCCATCCATCAAATTGGGAAAACCGGAAAAAGTAGAAGCATGGGGAATGAATACTTTCTCCCTAAGCCCGGTATTAAGACCTGAATCGGAAGAAGAGATCAAAGAGATCTTCGAATGGGCCAACGCAACAGGAACCAAGATCGCCTTACGCGGTGGAGGTTGCAGTTACGGAGACGCAGCCACAAACAAGGAAGGAATCGTTTTAGATCTGACCGAGTTCAATCAAATTCTCGACTTCAATGAAAAAACGGGAGTTATGACGGTGCAGTCGGGCGCCAGAATCAAAGACCTCTGGGAATTGGGAATTGAAAACGGTTTTTGGCCGCCTGTAGTTTCCGGGACCATGATGCCTACATTAGGCGGTGCTCTTTCCATGAACATCCACGGGAAAAATAATTTCCAAGTGGGAACGATCGGAGAGCACATCAAAGAATTCACATTCCTAACCGCTGCGGGAAAAATCCTTACATGTTCTCCGAAAACGAATTCGGATCTTTTTTATTCCGCTATTTCCGGCTTTGGAATGTTAGGTTGCTTTCTAACGGTTCAAATCAAAATGAAAAAGATTTATTCCGGAAAAATGAAAGTGGATCCGGTCTACGTCCGTAACTTCGACGAGTTATTCGACTACTTCGAAGCGAATTACAAAACCTCAGACTATCTGGTAGGATGGATCGATGCATTCGCTTCCGGTAAATCCTTAGGACGAGGACAAATCCACAAAGCGACCAACCTAAAAGAAGGGGAAGATCCTGAATTTCCTGGCAACTGCCTTTTGGAAAGACAACATCTTCCTTCCCATCTGTTCTGGGTGATTCCCAAAAAATGGATGTGGATTTTGATGAGACCTTTCAGTTTTTCTTTGGGAATGAGACTTGTCAATTTTGCCAAATGCATCGCCAGCATCTTGATCAATCATAAATCGTATTACCAAGGTCATGCGGAGTATGCGTTTCTTTTGGACTATGTTCCGAACTGGAAATACATTTACAAACCAGGCTCTATGATTCAATATCAGGTTTTTATTCCGAAAGAAACCGCGAAAGAGGCGATGAAGGAATTGTTCACGATCTGCCAAGAGAAAGGAATCGTAAATTATCTTTCCGTTTTCAAAAAGCACAAACCGGATCCTTTTTTACTCACACATGCTGTGGACGGTTTTTCTATGGCGATGGACTTTCCCGTAACGAAATCGAACAAAGAAAAACTTTGGGAGCTATGTTATGCGATGGATGAAATCGTTCTGAAAGCAAAAGGAAGATTCTACTTCGCAAAAGATTCCACTCTTCGCAAAAGAGTGATGGAATCTTATTTTCCTAAGGCGAATTTGAAAAAATTCCTCAGCTTAAAAAAGAAATACGATCCGAAAGGAATTTTGCAAACAGACCTTTACAATCGAGTGTTTTTGCAAGACTGATCACAAGCCCGGATGTATCTGCCTTTATCTAGGGCAGATACTTTCCTTCTTCCCAAGTCCTAAGAAAGGCAACCATATATTCCCTGAGTTCCACTTTCAATTGAAATGTTTCCGAAGGGGTTTTTCCCGATGCTGTGATTTGTACTGTGATATGATCGGGGCTTGTCTCGGTTACCTGAACACCGAAACTTGTTTTACTGAATAACGGATGTTTGAGCACGAAACCGGACGCTTCCTCTTTCAGTCGTTCCAAGGGAGTTTGATAACTTACGTAGAGAAGAACAACTCCTATGGTTTCAGGATCGATTTTAGACCAGTTCTCGAAAGGTTTTTCCAAAAAATAAGAGATAGGAATGATCAAACGGCGAAGATCCCAAGTGCGGATCACTATATAAGTAAAACGGATCTCTTCGACTAACCCGTATTCTTTTTCGATCACAACACTGTCTCCGATACGGACTGGCTGGGTGAGAATGAGTTGGATTCCCGCAAAGATAGTCCCCAAGGTTTTCTGTGCTGCAAGTCCCAAGGCAAGTCCCGCCAAACCGGCAGAGGCGAGAAGAGACATTCCTATTTTTTTGGCAGCATCGAATTGCATAAACAAAACGGACATTCCGATCAAGATAAGAATGATCTTTAACGTTCTTCTTAAAACGATGGAACTGGTTTTGAATTCCTGACTGAAGATAATATCTCCATCTTCCGAATGTCCTCCGCTTAACTTTCTTTCGATGAAAGAAGAGAACAAATCCAAGGATTTGTAAAAAAACCAAAGAAAACTGAAGATCAAAACTCCATTGAGCAGGGATTGCAAAAATTGACCGGGAGAATACGCAAGATCCAATCCTTGTTTGAGAACCATAGCAATGACGGCGAACCAGAACAATCTTGCAGGCTTTCGAATCAAAAGAAGGAATTCCTTTCCTCCGAAAGAACTTCTCATCAATAAATTCTTTCCGAAAAAATAAAACACCGCTTCGAAGACTAAAGAGAATAAGGAAGCGATCAAAAACACCGCCGCTAACCCGATCCACTGCCAGGACTGTAATCCCAAAAACCCTAACTCGGAAATGGATTCGGGAATCCATCGTTTCCAAGTAGGAGGATGGTATTCCTGGTATAAAATCTCAATCGCATTGACGCTTGCTTTGGAGATCTTCCAAACTCTTTCCTCACCTTTTACTTGCGAATGTAAGGTGATCGGAACGGATCTTTCTCCCAAAGGAATGGCACCCAATCGAACGGGGACATTCGTCCCTTCCGTTGATTTGGGCAAGGAATCCCAATCGATCCAAAGGAAACGATCCAAAAGATATTTTAATTTTTCCGCATCGGACTCTTGTTCTTCCTCGGATACGGAAGAGGGAAATTCCATCGCTTCTTTAGCTTTGGAATAATTTCTAAGTTTTGTTTGCTGATAGAAAAAATCGAGAGAATGATAAGGGGAACGAAGAGGCCCTTCCGTCTCGAGAGCCTCCGAAAAAAGAAAGGAGTGCGAAAGAAAAAGCAGAACCCAAAAGGAAAAAAATTTCACAAGTCATCTACTCCGTTATATATTCATTTTTTTATATAAAACGTAAGCTGCGGTGATAAAAAGAAAAGGAGTGATCCAAATTCCCAGCCAAATAGGAAGCCCTCCGTTTTCCGCCAAAGTTTTCGCAGTCGAATAAAGAATATAATAAAGAAGAACCACGGCGATAGTCAGACCCAAAGAGGCAACACCGGCGGATCGTTTGGTGATCGCTCCTGCAAGTGCTCCTAACGCCACAACGATAAAAGACATGAGTGGCATGGCAAACGTCACATGTCTCTGCACAAGCACATCTCTATAAGGAATTCCTTTTCCGATTCTGGACTCTATCTCTTCAGCTAACTCGAAGAAGTTCATCTGCTCCGGGTTTCTGGTGGGTCTGGAAAAATACTTTATGTCCTCAGGAAAAGGATAGTTTTTTTCTGGAATTTTTTCCCTGGAAACCACTTCCAGATCGGAATTGAAACGAATCTCTTCCACATCATACAGAATCCAATGATGAGGATTTTCTACGAACTTAGCTTTTTGAGAAGAAACCGTATAATTCGGCAGACCGTCCTCTCCGATATCGACGTAATTGAATCCCCCTTTGACGGTGTTTTCTTTTTCATCGATCCAATATACGTAATAAAAACCGTTTTTACCTTTTACGTGGAATTGATAGACAAAGTCGATGAGTCGGTTGGCACCTTTGGCCATGTAACTGTATTCGATTTGCGCCTGTTTGTTGGCAGGAATCACAACAAATTGACTGAAAAAAGTCATAAACATCCAAACGAAAAAACCGAAAAACAAAATAGGAGTGATGATGCGAAGGAAGGAAACTCCCGCCACCATAATGGCAACCAATTCCTTGTTCACACTGTACTGCCCTACCACGAAACAAACGGAAAACATCAGCGCGGGAGAAGCCACTTGTACGATCATTCCCGGAACGGAGTAGAGAATATAAAAATAAACATGAGATTGCTGAACTTTGGAAGAGACAAGATACTTCATATTATTCGTAAATTCGTAAATTACGATCATGGAAGTAAGAAGGATCAAGGTTCCTGCAAAGTTCTTCAAAAAGTCAAAGAACAAATAACGATCCAGAATGCGGAAAGGGATAAATTCTCTTTTGAACCAGCGAAAGGGTGTTAATAAAATACTAAGTGTCATTCAAACTCGATTAAAAGCATACTCATATCATCGGAAAATTTCTGATCGGAAAAACGAATCACATCTTCGAAGAGGGAATTCAAAAAATCAATTCCCGTTCGGGAACGGTATTTGGTGACCGTATCGATTAGATTTTCATCTCCGAACAATTCCCCTTCCGCATCATTCACTTCCACAATCCCATCGGAATAAAACAATAGTTTATCGCCTGACTCCAATACTTTGGAATTATTTTTCAATCGGGGTTCCAGCATGGAAACGATCAAAGTCCCGCTTCCTTCTAAAAACTGATTGGTCTGGTTCGACTTCATCAAAAGCAAAAGAGGATGTCCCGCATAAGAATAAGCGATGGTTTTTGTCGTAGGAGAATAATAAACGATTACCGCGCTGATATGATTGTTGGGGACTAAATTTTTTAAATCCTCGTGCATCGCAAGAAGACAAGAAGCAGGTTCATTCTCCGCCACCGCATGGATATTGAAAGCTAACACAGCCATTGCGGAAACCATTGCGGACGCAATCCCATGACCGGAAACATCCGCAAAAAAAATGGCAACCGTCCCGTCCGGTCTGATCTTATAACTGATCGCATCTCCTCCTACTTGATCGAAGGAACGAAAGAAACTAGTGAATTTGCAACCTTCGATTTTAGGCCAATCCGTTGTGACTAAATTGTTCTGAGTGTCCCTCGCCATGTCCAAGTCGCTGGAGATGCGGTCATGAAAATGTTTCAGCTGCGATTCGGACTCTCTGAGTTTTTCGACAGAACCCAAACGAACATTCAACGTAAGATAAGAAATAATAGCAGGCGTTAGTATGGCAGATAAATACAAGGAAAGATCCATCATAGGTTCTTTCGTATAGATCCCGATCAGAATTCCTACGGAAGTGACGGAACCTAAATAATGCACGAGCCATTTTCTTTCCACAAAACTGACTCCGATACAAGAAAGAACCAAAATCATACCGATCAGATAACCGACATAAAGTGAATTCCAATAGAGAAGAATTAGAGAATGGGCGCTCATCGTATAAAAAAAGACAAGCATGATCGGCTGGATGCGATGGCGAACCCAGGAAGAAAAAAAGGTAAGCAGGAAAAATAGAAAGGTGATCCCTGAATGAACGGCTCTCATCCATTTGGGATCATACATCCCCAGTTCGTTCACCGGTGCGAAGATTCCGAAGCCGATGAACGTCGTGAATACCGCCAGGCAGATACGAGAAATTTTGAGGACTTCTTCGTCTAGTTTGAACTGATCCGATTTTCTGCGGTTGAAATCCATAAACTATTCCAATTTCTACCGGTTAATTTGTTTTTGAACCAAATTTTTCCCTGAAAACATCGGGAATTTGAGACGGTTTTTGCAATTCGAAATCGAACCAAATGAAGCTGGCATGTCCCGTAAGAACACATTCCTCGTCTTGGTTCCACATGGAGCAGACGACAGTAAACGCCCTGGAAGAAATGGAATCGACTTCCAAAGAAACTTCCAAGGTGGCAGGAAACACCACTTGTTTTCTATAGTCCATATCCAAATGAGTGAGCACAGGGCCGAACCTAACCGGCTTTAAAGGGGAATCCCAAAGACCTTCCACGGTGAAATAGTCGGCTCTTGCCGTCTCAAAATACCTAACATAGGTTACGTTGTTTACGTGCCCGAAAGCATCCATTTCTCCCCAGGCGACTTTTTGGAAGTAACTATGTTTGTATTTTACCGGTTTTCCCATAAACGCTCCCTAACGAACTTCGAACGATACTTCATCGAATACCTTTCCCGTTTGATCCGCAATCTGCAATTGAAAAATGCCTTTCTGCAGATCCCAGAAAAAGGGAGAATTTGCTTCCGAAATTTTTTTTCCGTTCAAATACCAGAAATACCCCGGCTGATAACGATTCAATAAGAAGAAGACTTTCTG
>VFQU01002116.1_pt1 | contig 10038 bp, 7 predicted proteins | sample 3512311 | NCBI WGS metagenome assembly VFQU01 (sample SAMN10412377, study PRJNA504923) | tailings metagenome | isolation source: Relicate 3 Philex TSF3 active mining site | place: Philippines: Tuba, Benguet | collected 2017-08-29 | reverse complement strand
TCTGAAGCTCCAAAACACATTGAAGGCTGTAGTCGTCTTCGGTAGAACCTAGACCTCCCGTCATAATCACCAAAACGGGAGTATGTGGATCTTTCGCCACGGAATCTTTCAGATGTTTCAGTTCTTCCAAAATGATTTTAGGATCGTCAGGAAGCGCGATGAAATTTCTTACCTTCCATCCTTCTTCGAACAACTGTTGTGCGATCCATCCCGAATTGGTATCGATGCTTCTACCCGCTGTGATTTCGGAACCTGTGGCGATGATTGTGATTCTGGGAGACTTCATTTATTTTACGCTTACACCGGTTTCTTCGTTCTGAGCAGCATCTTTGGACATTTTGTCCGGTGCCGAGATTCCCAACAGACTCAATCCCGATTTCAAAACGAAACGAGTTTGAGTGGAAAGAAGAAGAAGAATTTCCTTTTCCCTTCCCGATTTTTCTTTGATTCGATTGTCCTTCCCCGAATAAAACTTGGTAAAGGATTTACTGAGGGATTGCAGATAATTAGTGATTCGATGCGGTTCGAAAGAAACGGCAGAATCGAACACTTCCTCGGGAAAACGTGCCACCCAAAAAAGAAGTCTGATTCTTTCTTCCGAAGAGAAAAAGGAAGAATCGTCCTCTTTCAGATCGAGCGCCAGAGAAACATCACCTAACTCTCTAAATATGGAAGAGATACGGGCATGGGCATATTGAATATAGAATACAGGATTTTTTTCCGATTCGTCCTTAGCCAAATCCAGATCAAAGTCCAAAGGTGCATCGGAAGATCTCATTAGGAAAAAATATCTTCCTACATCCTTCGCACTTTTTCCCAAATAAGAAAGAAGATCCGTCATCGTCTGGAACACTCCCAGACGTTTGCTCATTTTCACCTTTTCTTTGTTTTCGATCAAGTTTACCTGTTGAGCGATCAAAACGCGAAATGCATCGGCAGGTTTTCCCAATGAAACCACGGCTCCTTTCAATCGAGCAATGTATCCGTAATGATCCGGTCCCCAGATATCGATGTTCTCTTCGAACCCTCGATCGAACTTATCCTTATGATAGGCGATGTCCGCCATAAGATAAGTGGGACGTCCGTCTTCTCTTCGGATCACTCTGTCTTTATCGTCTCCGTAGTTTGTGGAAAGAAAAAAGAGTTTTCCCTCTTCTTCCTTCAAATCTGCGGCTTTCAGAAACGAAGGAACCGCATCCACCTTCCCTGCTTCATGTAAGGTTCGTTCGCTGTAGAAACGATCGAAGTTGACACCGAATAAAGCCAGATCCTTTTTTTGACCTGCCAAATTATAATTTACAGCGAATAAGGAAAGTTCTGCGATCAGAGGCTCCCAATCTTTTTTAGAGACCCTCTCCTCGAAAGATTTTTTTCTGGAGGAATCGGAAGCATATTCTTTGGCGATATCCTTGATATATTCCCCTCTGTAACTTTCCTTAGGAATGGTATTGGATTCGATCAAGTCGTAGAGAGATGTATCATTCTCTTCCTCTTGAAATTGGATCACAGCACCGTCCAGTTCTTTCAATCGAAGAAGTACAGCCACTCCCAGAAGATGTACCTGATTTCCGTAATCGTTCACATAAAATTCTCTGTCTACGGAATGACCTAAAGTGGAGATTAAATTTCCCAATGCATCCCCGTAAGCTGCGGATCTCGCAGAAACGATGTTCATCGGCCCTGTAGGATTTGCGGATACGAACTCCAATAATATCTTTTTCGTTTGATCAAGCTTCGCAAAACAATCATTCGAACGAGTGAACTCGGAAACATACTCCAATAAGGAAGCGGGAGAAATGCGAAAATTGATGAAACCTGGAGGTGAAAAACTAACTTCACTCAAAAGCTCACTCGGTTCGATGAGAGAAATGATTTTTTCTGCGATCTCTTTCGGGTTTTTTCCGAATATGTTTTTATTCTCCAATGCAAAAGGAGAAGAATAGTCTCCGAATTTTTCATCTCTGGAATATTCGATTCTGATCTTTAAGTCGTTCAAAGAAAGTTCGGGTTTCTCTTCCTTAATGTATTTTTCGCAAGCAAGAGTGATGAGAGAAAGAACTCTGTTTTTCAAAAGTTGTTTATGATTCATTTTGTTTTGGTATGGTCCGGTTTATTTTTACTAGAATAAGAATTTTCCCAAACGGCAAAAGAGTGGGTTCTATATCGTTTTACGAAATCGGGGATGGATTCATGATCTTCCCTGAGAATGGGTGAGAATGTTTCTGAAACAGCAGGGTTCGTTTTCGATTTTTTCTCAGCCTTTAGATACACCTGCAACAGTGCAAAAAAGATGGAGAAAGTCATTAGAAACAACAGCGTTTTCGGAAACTGGTTCACATTTACGAATATCCAATTGTTTTATAGAATTCAAAGTAAGATTTCATTTCTTTGCCGGTGATCGAGCGAAGATATTGGTTCAAAACGTAATCCGCTTCCCGAATCGCATCCGAGCCAGGTCTGGCTGCTAAAAATAAGGAGAATCGAGTCTTTAAAATCTGATGAAACAGACGCAACATGGAGGATTGGTCCTTAGGCAGAGTGTGACAGTCTCCGCAAAGAAACTCCCTGTTTTCCCAGGAGAAAAAGGATCTCGACTTAGCCAAAACCTCCTCCCCGCAGGACACGCAGTAAAACTCCGTAGGAAAATGACCTAAATTCGCAAGGGCCCTCAATTTGAAAAAAGGAAGTATCTCTGCACGAAATCCGTGCTCAGAACAATGATCGAAAGAGCCAGATAAAAGCTGATGCAGAAAAGGATGAAGTTCTCCTTCCGGATATAAATGGGAAGTGAGTTCCGTAAGATACATTAGAAACAAAGTGCCTGTATAATTCGATTTCAAATGATCGTAACGATTCACCAAAACGATCTCTTTGATGGACTTCCAATCCTTCTCCGCCTGATCATAAAAATCGATCTCCACAAGAGAACCAAGTTCGGTGGAAGCGATGGGCCTTCTTTTCGATTTGCGGATCCCTTTGGAAATAAATTTCATACGAATATGGTTTTCTCCGGCAAGGCTGATCAGTCTGTCGCTGTCGCCGAAATCCATACTGTGAATGACGATCCCTCTTTCTTTTTTAAGAGCCATATCCTTCTTGAAATACGTAGGCAAGACATTCGTCTTCTTTTTTTCTCATCAAGACCGCATCTTCTTCGGAAGTTTCATGATCATAACCGAACAAATGTAATACTCCGTGAACCAGAAGTCTATAAAATTCGTCTATGTTCGAGTGACCGATTTCTTTCGCCTGACGAATGCAAGTATCAATTGAGATGACAACTTCTCCTATCATCTGATGAGGCAGAGGGGGGAATTCCGTAAAAAGAGGAAAAGAAAGAACATCGGTGGTTTTGTCGAAGTTTCTTCTTTCTAAATTGATGGAACGCATCTCGGAGTCTTCCACGATCAAAACGTCCATCTCCAAACTCTTCAGAAAGGAAGGAGAAACGAATTTAAGGATCTTTTCCAAATTCAAGATGACTTTCGTTTCTTCCAGAAAAGAATTTTTTACATTTTCGTTCCAATGAATAGAAACGGAAAAGTGATCTTTCATTTGTTTTGTTTTTTCTGGCCTGCGGCTTCCAAAGCCTTGGTTTCTTCCGGTTTAGGATACTTAGGTCTTTGGTGCAGACTGGAAAGAAGCACTTCTTTAAAACTGGATTTAATGATTTCCAAATCCCCGATAGTGAGCCCGCTTTCATCCAGCTGATTTTCAGCTAACTTAGAGTTGATGATTTTTCGAATCAAATCGTCCAGGCTTTCGTTGGACACTTCGTCCAAAGAACGAGAAGCAGCTTCCAAAGAATCGGCGATCATCACGATTCCGGTTTCCTTCGATTGAGGTTTAGGGCCGGGGTACTGAAAGTCGGTCTTCTTTATTTTTTTGCGTGCGGAGACAGACAAAGTTTGCAATGCCTTATGATAGAAAAAAGCCATTGTGGATGTTCCGTGGTGTTCAGGAATGAAATTGATGATCTCTCTAGGCAGTCTGGCCTTTTTGGCCATCTCGATTCCGTCTAATACGTGATCGATGACGGTCTTTGCCGCTAAAGCAGGATTATTTTTATCGATATGTTCCGGTTTAGGAATCAAATGTTGGTTTTCGATGAAAAAGCCTGCATTTGGAATTTTACCTATATCATGAAAATAAACCCCTACACGAACAAGAAGCCAGTCCAAATTCAAATTTTGAGCCGCTCTTTCCGACATTGCCGCCACCATAAATGTATGCGTATAAGTGGAAGGAGCTTTGGTCAAAAGTTCCTGAAGAAGGGGATGTCCCGTATCTGCAAGTTCGATGAGTTTAAACCTTGTGGGGATATTGAAGACATATTCGTAAATAGGAAGTAAAAACTGTACCGCTGTGGCGCTTGCGAACCCGTTGATCAAACAAACCACAGTTAAACGAAAGATATTGGAATGAGTTAAATCCGAATAAAAACTTCCGCTCGGACTGCTGACCCAGAAGTCCCTTCCGTCAAACAAATATCCTGCTGTGGAAATCAATATTTGAACGAAACTCAGGATGAATCCCGCTTTTAGGAAATCGATTCTTTTCTTCAGCCTTCTTCCGTAAACTGCGCTCACAACAGCGACAGTAAAGGCTAACATAAACGAGGTGGGATTGTATCTCGATGCAAAAAATACCGCAAACGACAGGAAAAAACCTATGGCGATGGAAAGTTGTTCGTCATAAACAAAACCCAAAAGAAGACAGATCATCCCGATAGGAATAAACAGACCGAAATAATAAAGACCTGCCCACTCCACATCATTGATATAGAAAATTTTGGATATTAAATAGATCGAAAATACGACGATCCAAAGAGTGATAAATATGATTAGATTGCTGGAAAGATCGTTCAAACGGTTCGGTCTGTAACGAATGAGATAAAAACCGATGATTGCAATCAATACGCATTGGGTGATGAATATGGAAGTGATGGAAGCAAGATTGGCTCTGGTCGCATAACGATTCATCATGTCCAATTTCAGTTTTACGGAAGGAGTGATGACTTCTCCTGCCCTAACGACCACTTCGTTCGCCTGAATTCTGCTTCTTTGCATAGGCACGGAATCTGCGGCCTTTTTTCTTGCGTTTTCCGTTTCTTCCGCATTATAAGCGCAAGCAGGATAAGAATAAATATAATACAAACCGATTCGGGAGACTGCCTTGAGAAGAATGTCTGAAACGTTATTCAGCTTCTCTTCGGCTAATCTTTGCAAAGTGGTAAGGACCGGACCCTCTTTGTAGATTTGGGAACGAGGAATCACCAAACTTCCATCCACAACGGAAGAAGCTTCTTGGGTTCCCAGATTGCGAATCTTCGCTCCCGATTTGCCCAGTTCTTTATGAAAGTCGAGATCTTCCTTTACGATGCAGTATCTGGAAAAAATTAAATTCGTATATTGTTGGATGAAAGATCTCAATTTATCTTTACGGGGATAATCCAAAATCGCCTGAATTTCTTCGTTGGTTCGATTTCTCCAACGAGGGATTTTTTCTTTCACATGAGATGGATTCACCCTGGAACCGTCAGCGACGATCTGCTTTAAGGTTTCGATATCTTCCGAAAGATTCACATCGATCCCAGCGATCAGTACATTGAAATCTTTATCGAAAGAATAAGGAATGTTACCGGACGCCTTCGCTTTTTCTTGGGCGGTTTTATCTAAGTCTTCATAGAAAAATTCTTTTACGGACTGGATGGTTTCAGGGGCGAGTTTCCCTTCTGAAAAAGCACCGTCTTCTTCCGTGTCTATTTTGGTTTGTCCGAAAAAAGGGAACGCCAGATTGTATGTTACAAAAATCAAAGTGAGGAAAACCAAAACGATTTGGATGTTTCTCACTACAGAAACAGGTCTAACTTTCGTTAAAAAGTCAGTCAATGCGGCCATGGATTTTTCAAAAATCTGTTTCATGTTTTTTTAGTAAAAAGACCCTCGTTTTCCTCGAACCTTCTTACGATTGCTTCCACTATATGATGCCTTGTGATGTCTTCGCGACCAAAAAATATAGTTTCTACTCCGTTTAATCCTTTCAGAGTATGGACGGTTTTCTCTAATCCGGATCTTCCGTGCGCCAAATCGATCTGAGTGGCGTCTCCGGAAATGGCCATTTTGGAGTTTTTTCCGAATCGGGTGAGAAACATCTTCAACTGAGGCAAAGTACAGTTTTGCGCTTCATCCAAAATGATAAAGGAATGGGAAAGAGTACGTCCTCTCATAAATGCGATAGGAGCGATTTCGATTTTACCGACTTGTAAATATTCGGTCGTTTTTTCAAAGCCGATGCATTCGTGAAGGGCATCATAAATAGGACGAAGATAAGGGTTCACTTTTTGAGTCAGATCCCCCGGCAAAAACCCCAGGTTCTCTCCCGCTTCCACTGCAGGACGAGTCAACACCAAACGATCTACCTCTCCTGTCTGCATCATTCTGCAGGCTGTTGCGATGGATAAAAAAGTTTTTCCAGTTCCCGCAGGTCCCATAGCAATTGTTATATAATTTTTCTTTAAACTTTCTACGAACGTTTCCTGATTTTTGGTTCTAGGGAAAATGGGTTTCCCTTTGAAAGTGACTACTACTTTGTCCTTGGGAGTCCAATCCCCTTTTTCGTCGGATTCGAATTCGCTGGAACCGGGAGTCGGCCATCCTTTGCTCGCATCCTTTGCTTGATTCATCATATAATCGATGTCAAACAAGGAGAAGTCGGATTTGTCGGGACGTTTTTTGAAGTTTTCTTCCAATCTCTGAAAGGTCTCTACGGCTAACCGAGTATAGTCGGGTTCTCCCTGAATGATGAGAGATTTTCCCCTAGGGATAAGTTTTACTTTCAACCTGGATTCCCACAAACCTAACTGGGAATCGCCGATTCCGCAGATGGTTTGATACAAAGACTCTTCCGAGAAAGTAAAACTTGTATCCATGTTAGATGTTGATGACTCTCAGTTTTAGTTCTTCCAATTGTTTTCCTTCCACAACTCCGGGTGCTTCACTCATCAAACAAAGACCCTTTTGCGTTTTCGGGAAAGCGATCACGTCTCGGATGGACTGACCTCCGGTAAGAAGCATCATGATACGGTCGATACCGAATGCGATTCCTCCGTGAGGAGGCGCACCGAAAGAAAGTGCATCCAATAAAAATCCGAATTTGCTTTTTGCAGATTCAGGATCGATTCCTATGGCTTCCAAAACCAAAGATTGGATTTCTACGTCGTGAATACGAATGCTTCCCCCTCCGATTTCCGTTCCGTTTAAAACTAAGTCATAAGCTTTAGCACCTATGGAAGATAGGTCAACGTTTTTACCTGCTTTCCAATCTCTTAATTTATCCCAATCCGCTTCACTAGGAGAAGTGAAAGGATGGTGCAAGAAAGTCCAGGATTTGTTTGCATCGTCGTATTCGAACATAGGAAAGTCGACCACCCAATGAAAGCTGTAACTTGCCTTAGGTGGATCGTATTTCTCGGATAATTTCAAACGAAGGGCGCCCAAAGATGCGTTCACAATTTTTAAGGAATCCGCACCGAAGAAAACCATATCCCCTTCTTTGGAACCTACGGCTTTAGCAATCGCATCCAGGCTTTCCGGAGTGAATCTTTTTGTAATGGTGGATTCAAGACCGTTCGCGCCGTGCTTCATATAGGCAAGTCCCTTGGCACGATAGTCTCTGTTCAGCCAGGAAGTGAAGTCTTCGATCTCTTTACGGGAAATGTTCGCTCCTCCAGGAACGCAAATCGCTTTTACGACTCCTCCCGCAGCAACGGCACCGCTAAACACCTGAAAGTCGGAATTTTTTACGATTTCGGAAACGTTCACCAATTTCATTCCGAAACGAATGTCCGGTTTGTCGCTCCCGTATTCTTCCATCGCCACATGATAAGGCATTGTAAGGAAAGGAGTTTGGATTTCCAAACCGAACACTTTTTTCAAAGCGAAAGACCACATAGCTTCGATTTCACGACGAATGTCTTCTTCCGAAACAAATGCGAACTCCATATCCAACTGTGTAAATTCAGGTTGTCTGTCCGCGCGAAGATCCTCGTCACGGAAACATTTTACGATTTGGAAATATCTTTCCATTCCTCCGATCATTAGGATCTGTTTGAACAACTGCGGGGACTGAGGAAGAGCGTAAAACTCTCCTTGATTCAAACGGGAAGGAACCAAAAAGTCTCTTGCTCCTTCCGGGGTGGATTTATTCAAGATGGGAGTTTCGATTTCCAAAAAGGATTTGGAATCCAAATATTCCCGCAAAGCAAAAGTTAATTTATGACGCAGAATGAGTCTGTTTTTCAGCTCTTCTCTTCTCATATCCAAATAACGATATTTAAGTCGAACTTCCTCTCCGGACGGATCGAATTCATCCAATGCGAAAGGAGGAGTTTTGGAAGAGTTCAAGATTTCCATTTTTTCGACGATAACTTCGAACTTCCCTGTAGCCATTCTAGGGTTTACGGAATCCGCATCTCTCAAGGAAAGTTTGCCATACACTCCGATCACATATTCGGAACGGACTTTTTCGGCTTTAGAAAACTCTTCCCCCAAAAGTTCCTTTCTGGCAACCACCTGGATCACCCCGGATCTATCTCTCAAATCGATAAAAATAACACCGCCTTGGTCGCGGAAACGAAACGCCCACCCGGCAAAAAACAATTGTTTGCCGATATCCGCATCCGTTACGGACTCTGCTTGTATTCTATTTTTATATTCTTCTTGGATCCAGTTTTTCAAAGTATTTTCCTTTAGATCGGCACATTGTCGAAACGGGAGATTTTCGGATTGAACATCAAAGGAAAATCTCCTGTAGCACCTGCCCTGTTTTTTGCGATGATGATTTCTGCCATACCCTTTTTGTTCGGGTCCAGCTCTTCGGGAGGTTTCACCATTTCCTCCCTATAAATAAAACAAACAATATCGGCATCCTGCTCAATAGCACCTGATTCCCGTAAGTCGGAAAGTTGAGGTCTTTGATCTTTGGATCTGTTTTCAATGGAACGGTTCATCTGAGAAAGAGCGATGACAGGACAGCCGACTTCCCTTGCCATCTGCTTGAGGCCTCTGGAGATATTGGATACCTCTTGCTGTCTTCCTCCCATTGCCGCCTTTGGATCACTCATGAGCTGAAGGTAATCCACTATGACAAGACCCACATCTTCCGTAGTACGAAGCTGTCTAAGTCTGGCGGAAAATTCCTGAATGGTCAAATAACCGGAATCGTCGATAAACAAACTAGCGGATGTTACGTTTCCGATGGAATCTTTCAATTGAATCATCTGAGTGGGAGTCAAAGTTCCCGCCTTCAAGGCATAGGAATCGATACGAGCATCCGCACTGATGAGCTTCAATAGAAGTTCCAAACGGCTCATCTCCAAGGAAAAGATAGCAACCGTTTTGCGCTCCTTCAATGCAGCATTCGCTGCGATATTCAAAGCGAAAGTGGTTTTACCGTTTCCTGGTCTGGCGGCTAGAATCATAAGTTCGTGTGATTTCAAACCTGTAGTCGCCAAATCCAAACCGTGGAAATGGGTTTTGAGACCGCTGAGTCCCCCTCCTCCGTTTTGACTGTTCGCCACGACCGTTTTGATGTAATCGATCAGAACATTCGCATCTTCTTTCACTCTGCGAAGACCTTTGGACCTTTCCTGTTTGGAAATATCCATCAGAGATTGTTCGATCAAACTGAAAACTGTGTCGTTTTCTCCCGGTTCGCCTTTGACTTTATCTATAGCGGAAGTTAAAGCTTCTACGTATTTACGTCTGTCGGAGACTCTTTTGACTCTTCTGATATAATAATCGAGTGTTTGAAAAGGAACGGTATCTTTATAAAGAGAGGAAAGATATTCCAGGTCTCGCATCTCGTCTTTGAAGAGATGCTTTTCCCGCATATGGTTTGTGACTGTGACTAAGTCGAGGGAGGTTCCCTCTTGGATGAGATCCACCATGGCACCGAAGATACGGCGGTGAGTCTCCATATAAAAGTCTTCGGGGGCAAGCCCCATGTCTTCCTGCCCAGCGACACCTCGCATGAGCA
>VFQU01002114.1_pt1 | contig 10042 bp, 18 predicted proteins | sample 3512311 | NCBI WGS metagenome assembly VFQU01 (sample SAMN10412377, study PRJNA504923) | tailings metagenome | isolation source: Relicate 3 Philex TSF3 active mining site | place: Philippines: Tuba, Benguet | collected 2017-08-29 | reverse complement strand
GCGATGGCCTCGGCCGCCCGTCCGGAGGCAGGCCTCGCGCTCAGCGTCCGCCGCCGCTGGGCCACCATCGACGCCTGCGAGACCACGACCCTGGGCCGCGTCCGGGCCGTCGGCGCCGCCGCCTCGGCCATGCTCTCGCGTTCCCGTCCCCCTTCCGCCGCCGGAGCCGTGATGCTCGCGGCCCTCTGTCTATAAAGAGAAGACCCATGAGCTGGATCAGCGCCCCGCGCACCTATGATCACCAGATCCACCAGTCCGGCCTGGCCGATGACGACGCCCTGGCGGCGCTGCTGGACGCCTATCCGGCCGAGCTGCTGGACATCAACGCCTACAGCTACGACGCCGAGGGCCAGGTCAGCCTGGAGACCGGCGAGCGCGGCCGCGCCTCGGGCGCCGACCTGCTGGGGGCCATCAAGGCCGGCCGCGTCTGGGTCAACCTGCGCGACGCGCACGAGGCCCATCCGGCCCTCTGGAAGCACATCAAGCCGGCCTTCGAGGCCATGGCCCGCGACATGGGCGTCCGCCCCATCAAGGTCACCGGCCAGCTGATCCTCTCCTCGCCCCAGACCAAGGTGCCGTACCATTTCGACGCCGCCGGCGTGGTCCTGTTCCACCTGCGCGGGGTCAAGAAGCTCTGGGTCTACCCGGTGGACGAGGCGCACATTCCGCAGGAGTCCGCCGAGAAGGTCATCATGCGCGTCCAGGCCGAGGAGCTGCCCTACCGCATGGCCTTCGACCAGGACGCCCAGGTCGTCGAACTGCAGCCCGGACAGGCCCTGACCTGGCCGCTCTACGCGCCGCACCGGGTCGAGAACCAGGGGGTGTTCAACGTCTCCCTGTCGCTGGACTTCCAGACCTGGGAGACCCGCCTGCTTCGCGGGGCCCACTACACCGCCGGCGCGATGCGTCGCTGGGGCCTGACGCCGCCGGACTTGGAGAAGACGCCTGTGCCGGTGCGCGCCGCAATGTGGCTGGCCTCGCTGGTCATCAAGAAGGCCAACCTGGTCCCCAACCTGATCAAGGACTACCAGCGCTCGTTCGACCTGTCCGACAACCGCGCCGGCAAGGCCGCCTGATCGCGCGGCCGGTCAGGGCAGGGGGCCCCGCCCGGCACATGAACAACGCGTCATGACCTCGAATTAAAGTGTCTTGGCCGCCAGCCGCGCCTAGCGTCCCTCTACCGAACAGGAGGGACACCCCATGCGCGCCATCGCCGCCGGAACCATCGCCGCCGCCGCCCTGCTGGGCCTCGCCGGCGCCGCCCAGGCCAAGGAGCCGTCCGTGGACATCAAGGACGCGGTCGCCCGCGTGACCGTGGTGCCCTCGGACCGCGCCGACGTCGAGGTGGTCATCAAGAACGCCAATCCCAAGCTGCCCCTCAAGGTCACCCGCCGCGGCGACCGCATCGTCGTCGACGGCGACCTGCGCTGGAACAAGATCCGCAACTGCCGCGGCTCCTTCGAGCGCGCCGAGGTCGAGGTCCGCGACGTGGGCAAGGTGACCTGGGCCGACATGCCGGAAGTCATCATCTACACCCCGCGCAATGTCGACATCGGCGCGGGCGGCGCCGTGTGGGGCTATATCGGCCGGGCCGAAAGCGTCGATCTCGCGGCCGCCGGCTGCGGCGACTGGCAGGTCGGCAACGTGACCGGCAAGCTGGACATCAGCCAGGCCGGCTCGGGCGATGTCTACGCCGGCTCCGCCGGCATGGTCGACATCAGCGTCGCCGGTTCGGGCGACACCCGCATCAAGGCGATCGCCGGCGGCGCCGACATCTCGATCGCCGGTTCGGGCGATGTCGAGCTGGCCTCGATCTCCGGTCCCATGGACGTCTCGATCGCCGGCAGCGGCGACGTGCGCGTCCTCGCCGGCTCCACGCCCAGCCTCGACGTCTCCATCGCCGGCAGCGGCAACATCCGCTTCGCCGGAGAGGCGGGCAATGTCGACGCGACCATCATGGGCTCCGGCGACATCCAGGTGTTCAAGGTTTCGGGCTCCGTGGACAAGACCGTGATGGGCTCCGGCTCGGTCACCGTCGGCCCGTTCGACGCCCGCCGGAACTAGTTGCTGAGCCTCTCGACCGGCCGCGTCGCTAAGCCTTGACGCGGCCGGAATCGAAGGGTAGACACCGCGCCTCTGTTGGACTGGCTGTGCCCCTCGGGGCAGACGCAGGACGCGGAACGACCACGGGCGCCGATGGCGCCTTCGTCTGAAAGGCCCTCGCGGGGCGACCTGCGCGGGCCTGTCGTTTTTTGCGGACGTATGCGTATCCGGGGCCCCCGTGAGGGGCGACTGGGCTGGTCTTTGAAATGGTTCGAGATCACGCGGACGGCCGCCGTCTGTTGGGGAATGAAAGAGCGATATGGATCGTCAGAACATCCGCATCCGGCTCAAGGCCTTTGACCACCGCGTGTTGGACCATTCCACCCGCGAAATCGTCAACACGGCCAAGCGGACCGGCGCGACCGTGCGGGGGCCTATCCCCCTGCCGACGCTGATTGAAAAATTCACCGTCAACCGTTCGCCGCACGTCGACAAGAAGTCGCGCGAGCAGTTCGAAATCCGCACGCACAAGCGCGTGCTCGATATCGTCGATCCCACCCCGCAGACCGTGGACGCGCTGATGAAGCTCGACCTGTCCGCCGGCGTGGACGTCGAGATCAAGCTGTAAGGGGATCGGACCGATGCGTACCGGATTGATCGCCAAGAAACTGGGCATGACGCGCTTCTTCGATGAAGCCGGCCAGCATGTGCCCGTGACCGTGCTGTCGCTCGACGGCTGCCAGGTCACCGGCCAGCGGACCCAGGACAAGGACGGCTACGTCGCTCTCCAGCTCGGCGCTGGCGCGAAGAAGCCCAAGAACACCTCCAACGCCATGCGTGGCCACTTCGCCAAGGCTCAGGTCGAGCCGAAGCGGATCGTCGCCGAATTCCGCGTTGATGCTGACAACCTGATCGACGTGGGCGCGGAGTTCACCGCCGACCACTTCGTCGCCGGCCAGAAGGTCGACATCCAGGGCGTCACCGTCGGCAAGGGCTTCGCCGGCGCCATGAAGCGCTGGAACTTCGGCGGCATGCGCGCCACCCACGGTGTCTCGGTCTCGCACCGGGCCCACGGTTCGACGGGTAACCGTCAGGATCCGGGCCGCACCTTCCCGGGCAAGAAGATGGCTGGTCACCTCGGCCAGGAAACCGTCACCACCCAGAACCTGACGATCTGGAAGATCGACGCCGACCGGGGCCTTATCCTGGTCAAGGGCGCCGTCCCCGGTTCGGAAGGCTCCTACGTGAAGATCCGCGACGCGGTTAAGGCCGCCCTGCCGGCCGACGCCCCCAAGCCGGGCGCCTTCCGCAAGGCTGGCGAACAACCCGCGGCCGCTCCCGCTGAAACCCCCGCTGAGGAGGCCGCGGCCCCCGAAGCTTCGGCCGAGGGCGCTGAATAATGAAACTCGACGTCATCAAGCTTGACGGCGGCAAGGCCGGTTCGGTCGATCTCGACGACGCCATCTTCGGCATCGACGAAATCCGCGGCGACCTCCTGCAGCGCGTCGTGACCTGGCAGCTGGCCAAGCGCCGCGCCGGCACCCACAAGATCCAGGTGCGGAACGAAGTCTCCCGCACCTCCAAGAAGATGTACAAGCAGAAGGGCACCGGCGGCGCCCGTCACGGCTCGCGCCGTGCGGCCCAGTTCGTCGGCGGCGCCAAGGCCCACGGTCCCGTGGTCCGCAGCCATGCCTTCGACCTGCCCAAGAAGGTCCGCGCCCTGGCCCTGCGCCATGCGCTGTCCTCCAAGGCCAAGGCCGGCACGCTGGTCATCGTCGACGACGTGACGCTGGCCGAAGCCAAGACCGCCGCCCTGCGCGACACCCTTGGCAAGATCGGCCTGAAGAACGCGCTGGTCATCGCCGGTCCGGAAGTGGACGCCAACTTCAAGCTGGCCGCCCGCAACATTCCGAACCTGGACGTGCTGCCGAACGCCGGCCTGAACGTCTATGACGTTCTGCGTCGCGAGACCCTGGTCCTGACCAAGGCCGCGATCGAGGGCATCTCGGCTCGCTTCTCCGACAAGAAGGAAGCCGCGTAATGGCCGCCACCGCCCGTCACTACGACACCATCCTGGCGCCGGTGATCACCGAGAAGGCCACCGTTCTGTCCGAACAGAACAAGGTCGTCTTCCGGGTCTCGCAGGACGCCACGAAGGACGAGATCGCAGCCGCGGTCGAAGCGCTGTTCAAGGTCACCGTGACCAAGGTCAACACCCTGAACGTCAAGGGCAAGACCAAGCGCTTCCGTGGCCGTCCGGGCCGTCGCTCGGACGTCAAGAAAGCCATCGTGACGCTGGCCGACGGCCAGTCGATCGACATCACCACGGGGCTCTGAGACCATGGCTCTGAAGCAATTCAATCCGACTTCGCCCGGCCGTCGCGGCCTGGTGCTGGTCGACCGCTCCGAGCTCCACAAGGGCCGCCCGGAAAAGAGCCTCGTCCAGGGGCTGACCAAGAAGGGCGGTCGTGGCGGCGGTGGTCGCGTGGCCGTCCGCTTCCGTGGCGGCGGCGCCAAGCGCCTGTATCGTCTGGTCGACTTCAAGCGTCGCAAGTTCGACGTTCCGGCGACCGTCGAGCGCCTCGAGTACGACCCGAACCGTTCGGCCTTCATCGCTCTGGTGAAGTACGCCGACGGCGAGCTGTCGTACATCCTGGCGCCGCAGCGCCTGAAGGTCGGCGACGAGATCATCGCCTCGGCCAAGGTCGACGTGAAGCCCGGCAACGCCGCTCCGCTGAGCGGTCTGCCGATCGGCACGATCATCCACAACGTCGAGCTGAAGCCCCTCAAGGGCGGTCAGATCGCCCGCTCGGCTGGCGCCTACGCCCAGCTGGTCGGTCGTGACGCCGGCTACGCCCAGATCCGCCTGAACTCGGGCGAGCTGCGGATGGTCCAGGACAGCTGCATGGCCACGGTGGGCGCGGTGTCGAACCCCGACCACATGAACCAGAACCTGGGCAAGGCCGGTCGCGTTCGCCACATGGGCTTCCGCCCGCACGTTCGCGGCGTCGCCATGAACCCGATCGACCACCCGCACGGTGGTGGTGAAGGTCGCACCAGCGGCGGCCGCCATCCGGTGACCCCGGCCGGCAAGCCGACCAAGGGCGCCAAGACCCGTACGAACAAGGCCACGGACAAGTTCATCATCCGTAGCCGTCACAAAGCCAAGAAGGCCCGCTAGAGATGACCCGTTCCGTCTGGAAAGGCCCGTTCGTCGACGGCTACCTGCTGAAGAAGGCCGAAGCGACGCTCGCGGGCGGCCGCAAGGACGTGATCAAGACCTGGTCGCGTCGCTCCACCATCATGCCGCAGTTCGTCGGTCTGACGTTCGGCGTGCACAACGGCCAGAAGCACGTTCCCGTGCTCGTGTCGGAAGACATGGTCGGCATGAAGTTCGGCGAGTTCGCGCCCACGCGCAACTTCCCGGGCCACGCGGCCGACAAGAAGGCCAAGAGGAAGTAAGGCGATGAGCAAGTCCAAGACCGAGCGTCGCCTGCCGGCCTCCGAAGCGATGGCCAAGGTCCGCACCCTGCGCACCTCGGCGCGCAAGCTGAACCTGGTCGCCCAGTCGATCCGCGGCCTGAAGGTCCAGCGGGCGCTGAACGAGCTGGAATTCAGCCACAAGCGTATCGCCCAGGACGTCCGCAAGGCCCTCTATTCGGCGATCTCGAACGCCGAGAACAACCACAGCCTCGACATCGACAGCCTGGTCGTCGCCGAAGCTTTTGTGGGCAAGAACCTGATCATGAAGCGTTTCTCGCCGCGGGCTCGCGGTCGTGCGGCGCGGATCGAGAAGCCCTTCTCCGAGATCACCATCGTGGTCCGCGAAATTGGTGAGGCCGCCTGATGGGTCAGAAAGTCAATCCGGTCGGGCTGCGGCTCGGCGTCAACCGCACCTGGGACAGCCGCTGGTTCGCCGACGGCGCCGAGTACGGCCGCCTGCTGCACGAAGACATCAAGATCCGTCGTGAGCTGAAGAAGCGTCTCGGCCAGGCCGGCATCTCGCGCATCCTGATCGAACGCCCGCACAAGAAGTGCCGGCTGACCATCTACGCCGCCCGTCCGGGCGTCATCATCGGCAAGAAGGGCGCCGACATCGACAAGCTCCGCAAGGATCTTGCCGTGCTGACGAACGCCGAGGTGCACCTGAACATCGTCGAGGTCCGCAAGCCGGAGACCGACGCCCAGCTGGTGGCCGAGAACATCGCCCAGCAGCTCGAGCGCCGCGTCGCCTTCCGCCGGGCCATGAAGCGCACGATCCAGTCGACCATGCGTCTGGGCGCCAAGGGCATCCGGGTGAACGTTTCGGGTCGCCTGGGCGGCGCCGAAATCGCGCGGATGGAGTGGTACCGCGAAGGTCGCGTGCCGCTGCACACCCTGCGCGCCGACATCGACTACGGCTTCGCGGAAGCCAAGACCACCTACGGCATCATCGGCGTGAAGACATGGATCTTCAAAGGCGAGGTGCTGGATCACGACCCGATGGCCCTGGACAAGCGTCTGGCCAGCGAGTCCGGCCCGGCCGGCGAAGGCGGCGGTCGCGATCGTGACGATCGCGGTCCGCGTGGCCCGCGCCGCGACCGCGGTCGTGGAGCTGAGGCGTAAGAGACATGCTTTCTCCGAAGAAGACCAAGTACCGCAAGGCCTTCAAGGGCCGCATCCATGGTACGGCCAAAGGCGGCACCCTGCTGAACTTCGGCTCGTACGGCCTCAAGGCCGTCGAGCCGGAGCGCATCACGGCCCGTCAGATCGAAGCGGCCCGCCGCGCGATCACCCGTCACATGAAGCGTCAGGGCCGGGTGTGGATCCGCATCTTCCCCGACCTGCCGGTGACCGACAAGCCGGCCGAAGTCCGGATGGGTAAGGGCAAGGGCGCCGTCGATTACTGGGCCGCCCGGGTTCACCCCGGCCGGATCATGTTCGAGATCGACGGCGTCGCGGACGACATCGCCCGCACCGCTCTGCAGCTGGGCGCCGCCAAGCTGCCGATCAAGACCCGCATCGTCACCCGGATCGACGCCGGCGTTGGCGCGGAGCACTAGGCCATGAAGATCGATCAAGTCCGGGCGATGACCCCCGACCAGCTGGCCGAGACCCTGCTGAACCTGAAGAAGGAGCAGTTCAACCTGCGCTTCCAGGCGGCGACCGGTCAGCTCGAAAAGACCCACCGTGCGAACGAGATCCGCAAGGACATCGCCCGCATCAAGACCGTCCTGCGGTCCAAGCAGGCGGCCTGAGGAGACACAAGCCATGCCGAAGCGAATTCTCGAAGGCGTCGTCGTCTCCGACAAGGGCGACAAGACCGTGGTGGTGAAGGTCGAGCGGACCTTCCTGCACCCGGTGATGAAGAAGACCGTTCGTCGGTCGAAGAAGTATCACGCGCACGATGAGGCCAACACCTACAAGACCGGTGACGTGGCCCGCATCATCGAGTGCGCCCCGAAGTCCAAGCTGAAGACCTGGGAAGTCCTTCCCAAGGCTTCCGCTTAAGTCTGGAAGGTCTGAACCATGATCCAGATGCAGACTAACCTGGACGTCGCCGATAACTCGGGCGCCCGCCGGGTCATGTGCATCAAGGTGCTTGGCGGCGCCAAGCGCCGCTATGCCCACGTCGGTGACCGCATCGTGGTCTCCGTGAAGGAAGCCATTCCGCGCGGCCGCGTGAAGAAGGGCGATGTGCTGCAGGCCATCGTCGTTCGCACGTCCTCGGCCATCAAGCGCAAGGACGGCTCGGTGATCCGCTTCGACAAGAACGCCGCCGTGATCGTCAACAAGGCCGCCGAGCCGATCGGCACCCGGATCTTCGGACCGGTTCCGCGCGAACTTCGCGCCAAGAACCACATGAAGATCATCAGCCTGGCGCCGGAGGTGCTGTAATGGCCGCGAAGATCAAGAAGGGCGACCGCGTTGTCGTCCTGTCCGGCAAGGACAAGGGCAAGACCGGCGCCGTGACGCGGGTCATCCCCAAGGAAGACCGCGTGGTGGTTGGCGGGCTGAACATCGTCCAGCGCCACACCAAGCCGACCCAGGGCGATCCCCAGGGCGGCATCAAGAACAAGGAAGCGCCGATCCACGTGTCGAACGTGGCCATCGTCGACTCCAACGGCAAAGCGACCCGCGTCGGCTTCCGCATGGAAGGCGACAAGAAGGTCCGTTTCGCCAAGACGACCGGCGAGGTGATCAATGGCTGATCAGGCTTACACGCCCAAGCTGAAGTCCGAGTATCGCGAGCGCATCCGCTCGGCGATGAAGGAGCAGTTCGGCTACACCAACGAGATGCAGGTTCCCAAGCTCGACAAGATCGTCGTGAACATGGGGATCGGCGAGGCCGTGGCCGACTCCAAGAAGGTCAACGCCGCGATGAAGGACCTGGCCGCCATCACCGGCCAGAAGCCGATGCCGACCAAGGCCCGCAAGTCCGTCGCCCAGTTCAAGCTGCGCGAAGGCATGACGATCGGCGCCAAGGTCACCCTGCGCTCTGACCGCATGTACGAGTTCCTGGACCGTCTGATCACCATCGCTCTGCCGCGGGTGAAGGACTTCCGGGGCCTGAACGGCAACAGCTTCGATGGTCGCGGCAACTACGCCATGGGTCTGAAGGAACACATCGTGTTCCCGGAGATCAACTACGACGAAATCGATCAGATGTGGGGCATGGACATCGTCGTCTGCACCACGGCCCGGACCGATCAGGAGGCCAAGGCTCTCCTGAAAGAGTTCAAGTTCCCGTTCACCTCGTAAGCGGGAAGGAAAGAACACCATGGCTAAGAAAAGCGCCGTCAACCGCAACGAGAAGGTCAAGGCCCTCGTCAAGCAACTCGCCGCCAGGCGCGCCGAGCTGAAGAAGCTGGCCAACGACGAAAGCCTGCCGCTGGAAGAGCGCTTCGAGGCTCGCCTCAAGCTCGCTTCGCTGCCGCGCAACTCGTCGGCGACCCGCATTCGCAACCGTTGCGAAGTCACCGGGCGTCCGCGCGCCTACTACCGCAAGCTCAAGATGAGCCGGATCGCGCTACGGGAGCTCGGCTCCCAGGGCCAGATTCCGGGCCTCGTCAAGTCGAGCTGGTGAGGACAGTCAGATGTCGATGAACGACCCCCTGAGCGATCTGATCGCCCGCATCAAGAACGCCGCCCAGCGCAAGCGCTCCAAGGTCTCGACCCCCGCGTCGAAGCTGCGCGCCCGCGTCCTGGATGTCCTGGCCGATGAAGGCTACATCCGCGGCTATTCCCTGGTCGAGAAGCCCGGCGCGTTTCCGGAATTCGAGATCGAGCTGAAGTACTTCGACGGCCAGCCGGTCATCGTGGACATCGCGCGCGTCTCCAAGCCGGGCCGCCGCGTCTACAGCTCGATCAAGGACCTGAAGCCGATCAAGAACGGCCTCGGGATCTCGATCCTGTCGACGCCCAAGGGCGTCATGTCCGACAACGCCGCGCGCGACGCCAACGTCGGCGGCGAAGTGCTCTGCAGGGTCTACTAAGATGTCCCGGATCGGTAAGAAAACCATCGCGGTTCCCGCCGGCGTCACCGTCACCATCGACGGCCAGGTCGTCTCGGTGAAGGGGCCCAAAGGCCAGTCCTCCTGGACCGTGATCGACGATGTCGTCGTCACCCAGGAGAACGGCGAGCTGACTGTCGCCCCGCGCGACGAGTCGACCCGCGCCCGCGCCATGTGGGGCCTGACCCGCACGCTGGTGGCCAATATGGTCCACGGTGTGACCGAAGGCTTCGAGCAGACCCTCGAACTGGTCGGCGTCGGTTACCGCGCCGCCATGAAGGGCGACGCGCTCTCGCTGCAGCTTGGTTTCAGCCACGAAGTCGACGTCGCGCCGCCGGCCGGCGTCTCCTTCGCCGTGCCGAAGCAGACCGAAATCAAGATCAGCGGCATCGACAAGCAGGCCGTGGGCGAAATCGCCGCCAAGATCCGCCGCATCCGTCCGCCGGAGCCCTACAAGGGCAAGGGCGTGCGCTACGCCGGCGAGAAGGTGCGCCGCAAGGAAGGCA
>VFQU01002112.1_pt1 | contig 10051 bp, 9 predicted proteins | sample 3512311 | NCBI WGS metagenome assembly VFQU01 (sample SAMN10412377, study PRJNA504923) | tailings metagenome | isolation source: Relicate 3 Philex TSF3 active mining site | place: Philippines: Tuba, Benguet | collected 2017-08-29 | reverse complement strand
GTTGGCGGAAAGCGGTGCACCTTCGAGCTTGGAGAGCAGGCGCATCTCCGCGGGATGGTCGAGGCCGTAACGAAGAACGGCCAGCGCGCCACGCTGGAGTTTTTCCGCTGGAGTGTAGCCCTTGAGGGAGTGATAGCGAATGCGGTCAGTGATTCGCTTGAGGGTGGCCCCGGCGAGGGCGGCGAGGAGTTGATCTTTTCCCCGGAAGTGGCGGTAAGCGGCGGTGTGGGACACACCGGTCTTGCCGGCCAGTTGCCGGAAACTGAGTTGTTCAATGCCTTGTTCCTCGATCAGGACAAAGCTGGCGTCGAGCAGCGCCGACTTGAGGTTGCCATGGTGGTAGGACTTCGCGGCTGGCATGGTTCGCTACTACCTGAAGGATATCCCCTAAACTGTAGGGTATGTCGAACGAAGCTCCCATCCAGGGAATTGATTTGCGCGGCCGGACGGCCGTAGTGATTGGCGGCACCTCAGGTATTGGCAAGACGCTGGCGCTGGGCATGGCGCGGGCCGGTGCCAATGTGGTGCCGACAGGCCGTCGGGAAGCCAACATTGACGAGGTGTGCAAGGAAATCGAAGCCATGGGGCGAAAGACCCTGCGGCAGACCTGTGATGCGGGTTCGCGGGAGAGCCTGGATGCATTGCGCGACCGGGTGGTGGCGGAGTTCGGTGGTGTGGATGTACTGCTGAACGCGGCGGGTCAGACATTTCGCAAACCGACACTGGACGTGCAGGAAGAAGAATGGAACCGCATCATGGACGTCAATGTGACGGGCATCCTGAGGGCCTGCCAGAGCTTCTATGCCCCGCTGAAGGCAAGCGGCAAGGGGCGCATTATCAATATCGCGAGCCTGAGTTCGTTTGTGGGGCTGGTGCAGGTGACGGCCTACTGCGCCTCGAAGGCGGCGGTGCTGAGCCTGACGCGGTCGTTGGCCATTGAGTGGGCGCCGGATGACATCAACGTGAACTGCATTGCGCCGGGCGTGTTTCCCACCGAACTGAACGCGGCATTGTTGAACGGCACCGAGCGCGGGCGCGAGTTTTTACTGCGTACGCCGATGAAGCGGTTTGGCAAAACGGAAGAGCTGGTAGGAGCCTGTGTACTGCTGGCCAGTGACGCGGCCAGCTTCATTACCGGCGAGAGCATTGCGGTGGATGGCGGCTTCTTGGCTTCGGGAGTGAACTCAATTTAGGATGCGAGGCAGCGCGTGAGACTGGGCATCGACTTCGGCACCACCCGGATCGTCGTATCGTGGGTGGACCGTGGCAATTATCCGCTGGTCGCGTTTGATTGCCCGGATGGAGCGAGCCGGGACTGGTTTCCCGCGCTGGCGGCATTCTCCGTGGAGTCCCCGGTTGAGCGCGCCTATGGCTGGGAAGCCTGGCAGCGGCAGACAGAGCCGGGCTGGGCGGCCGTGCGAAGTCTCAAGCGGCTGCTGAGTGAAGTGGGCCCGGAGACGCCGGTGCGCGTGGGGCCACACCGCTTCCCTGCCCTGGAACTCTATGGCGAACTCGCCAGCGCTCTCTACCGCGCGATGCGGGAGACTTCGAATCTGACGCTGGCGGCCGATGAGCCGCTGGAGGTGATTCTCGGTGTCCCTGCGCACGCCAATTCCAACCAGCGCTTTCTGACGGCCGAGGCATTTCGCCAGGCTGGCTTTCAGGTGCTGGCCATGTTGAATGAGCCTTCAGCGGCGGCGATTGAGTTTGGCCACCGCAACAAGCTGACCAAGGACAAGATACTGGTTTACGACCTGGGAGGCGGCACCTTTGACGCCTCGCTGGTGGCGCTGACCGAGAGCGAGCGCAGCGTGCTGGTGAGCGAAGGTATTGCCACGCTGGGCGGTGATGAGTTTGACCTGGTGCTGGCGGAGATGGTGTTGGAGGAGCTTTCGCTCGATGCCAGCGAGATGAGTCAGCAGCAGTGGTTTCTGCTGGTGGAGGCTTGCCGGGAAAAGAAAGAGGCGTTGCATCCGAACACGCGCCGGATGGAAATAGACCTTGATGGGATCTCGGCGGAAGGCGGGCGAGTGACTATTGCGGTGGCCGACTTTTACGAGCGGGCCTGGCCGCTGGTGGCCGAGACGCTGCACGCCACCAACGACCTGTTGTCGCAATGGGGCGGGGTGGAATCCGTCGAGGCAGTTTATGTAACTGGTGGGGGCAGCGAATTGCCCCTGGTATCGCGGCAGTTGCGCGAGCAGTTCGGGCGGAAGGTGAAGCGCAGTGCCTATATGCGGGCGGCGACGGCGATTGGCCTGGCGATCCATGCTGACCAGCAGTCCGGCTATACGCTGCGCGAGCGCTTTCACCAGTATTTCGGCGTGTGGCGGGAAGCCGATGAGGGGCGGCGGATTGTGTTTGACCCCATCTTTGCCAAGGGCGCAGAATTGCCGGCAGCCAGGCAACCGGCATTGCAAGTGGAGCGCCATTACCGGCCGGTGCACAACATCGGACACTTCCGTTTTCTCGAAGCAACGCGCATTGGCGAAGATCAGCAACCCGCCGGCGAGTTGACCTACTGGGACGACATACTCTTTCCGTTTGACCCGGCACTCGAAGGCAGCGCACACCTGGTGCAGATTCCGGTGGGACACAACGAGCGGGCGCACCATTGCGAAATTGTGGAGCGCTACCGGTGTGATGCCAACGGGCGGGTGAGCGTGGAGATTGAAAACCGGGCTACGGGTTACCGTCGGCTGTACCCGCTGGCGCGGTGGGGGCACAAGGCCGAAGATGTGGCGGCGGATGCGGCGCCGCGGAAGCGCAAGGCGCGCAAGGCCGCCAAAGGAAAGACGGCCTAAGGGCGCAGTTGCTCGAGAAGACGGCGGGCCTGCGGCTGATCGGGGTCAAAGCGCAGCGCCTGCTCAATTTCCGCGGCAGCCTCGGCACGCCTGCCGGTGCGGAATAGCGCTTGGGCGAGATTCATACGGATGCCGGTCTGAGCGGGGTTGGCAGCGAGAGATTTGCGCCATAGGGTGACGGCTTCCTGAACGCGGCCAGCCTTGATGCGGATGACACCGAGGTTGGCATTGGCGACGGCGTGTTGGGGGTCAGCTGCGAGTATGGCCTCGTATTGGGGGGCGGCCTTGGCCTCTGCGCCATTGCGTTCATAGGCCTGGGCCAGTTGCGAGCGGGCGGTGAGGTCCTTGGGGTTGGCGGCGACAGCGGCCTCGAGACGAGGCAGTGCCGCTTCCCAACGGCCGAGGACGGCTTCGGCGAGAGCCAGGTCGCGATCATTGTAGGCGTTGGGCCAGAAGCTGCGCAGTGCAGCGGATGGCGCGAGGGACTTGCCCGGGATGCGAATGGAGTGATCGGTGTAAGAGGAATGGTCTACGCCACGGCCAGCACCTTTGGGCATGTGGCATCCAGTACAATCCCCCTGGGGAGACTTGGGACAGGTGCGTTCGGTGGTGTGGCATTGCTGGCATTTGCCGTTGAATAAGGCTACCGGAGCGGCAGGCTCGGAGTGCGGATCGTGACAGGTCGTACAGCGGAGAGGCTCTTGCGCGGCATTGCGGCAGAGGGCGGTGGCAAGCTTCTCAAAGTGGCTGGTGACGCCCACCATGTTTCCAGTGTTCACATCTGCCGTGGTAAAAATAGCGGAGTAGTCAGATAGCTTGCGGCCAGGCTGCCAGGTTTCGCCATCGGCGCGCCAGCGTGCCACACGGGCGGCGCCGGTGAGATGGCAGACGGCGCAGACGCTGTCGCTTTCCTCACGCGGTAGCTTCGCGGGGTTGAGCGCGGCAACGCGGTTGGGGTTACGGGCGTGGGCCGTGGCATCGCCGTGGCATTTGGCGCAGGAGATGCCGGGTTCGATGGCGAGGGTGGCGGGGTTGTAACTGGAGGTGTGGCAGTTCAGGCAACCGGGCTCGATGGCGCGCGTGAGGTCGAGGCGGGGTGTGCGCTGGAAGCCAGGAGAGACCTGCCACTGGCCAGCCTGGGTGTAGAAGGAAACAGGGGCCTGAAAGAGGCGGCCGCCCTCGGCGAAGAGGTAGCTGTGGCCGACACGGCCCGAGCCAAGAAACCAGTCGAGCTGACGGGTGAGTTGCCAGGTATCCTTCTGGACGGTCATGGCGCCGCCGGACTGGAGTCGGACGGTGGCGCCAGCGATATTGGCCTCGCCCAAGGGTCCGTGCTGCGCAGTGACGCGGCCGCTGGTGCGCGCCATGGCCGTCTTCGCGTAAGTTTCGACAATGCCGTTGTGGCAGGGCTGGCAGGGGTGGGCCAGAGCGACAACGAAAAGGAGCGAGAGCACTACATTGCGAGAATAGTACAAGGCGGAGCGCGAATACGATGGCGGCGAAGACGAATGCGATGCGGTTGCTGGACCAGTTGGGAATTGCCTATGAGGTGCGCGAGTATGAGGTGGACGAGAACGATCTGAGCGCCGGGACTGTGGCGCGCAAGATCGGGCTGCCCGAAGAGCAGGTGTTCAAGACGCTGCTGGCGCGAGGGGACAGCGAAGGGCTGTGCTTTGCAGTGATTCCCGCCAATACGGAACTGGACCTGAAGGCGCTGGCGCGGGCGCGGGGCGACCGCAAGATTGACACCGTGCCACTGAAGGAATTGCAACCGCTCACGGGCTACATCCGGGGAGGCGTGACGGCGCTGGCCGCGCGGAAGGATTATCCGGTGGTGCTCGATGAGCTGGCGCAGCTGTTTGAGGTGATCTCGGTGTCACCGGGCCAGCGGGGCATGCAGGTGCTGCTCCATCCCGAGGATTACGCAAGGGCCGCCCAGGCCGTGTATGCACCCATCTCGCGCTTCAAATAGAATGACTGCATGATCGGGACATTGTTACTGCTGCTGGCCTGGCAAGGCATACCAAGCGGCTTCACGCCGCTGTTTGATGGCAAGACGCTGACAGGCTGGCACATCAGTGAGACCAACCACCATGGCAATACCAAGGCGTGGAAGATAGAAAACGGGGTCATTACGGTCACGCAGGACAAACCCGGCAACGGCGGCATTCTACTGACCGACAAGCAGTACGGGAACTTCGAGCTGTCGCTCGAGATCAACCCGGATTTTGGTTGCGACGGCGGCGTATTTCTCCGGGCTACAGAAAAGGGCGAGGCCTACCAAGTGATGCTGGACTTTCTTGAAGGCGGCAACATGGGGGGCATCTATGGGGAAAGGATTCCGGAGATACAGGCTGAAGGCAATGGCAAGGGCCAGCGCATGGACCGTGAGTGGCGCAAACACTGGAAAGAGGGGCAGTGGAATCATTTGCGGATCCGGATTGAAGGGGAAGTGCCGCACATCCAGGTGTGGCTGAACGGCACGCAGACAGCGGACTGGACCGACTCCGCCAACCATGCCAAAACGGGTACGGCGCGCGGGCACATCGCATTACAGTCGCATCGAAGCAACCCGGGCGCCAAGGGTGCGCGGTGGCGCGAAGGTGGTTTTCATCGCTTCCGGAACGTGGCCATCCGGGAGTTGCCGTAACCAAATTGGGGCAACCCCGTCTGATACCATAAGCTTGCGGAGCAACCCACGCCCATGAATCGCCGTTTTCAATATCTCTTTGTTTCCACCTCGCTAGCCGCGGTACTGATGCTGCTGGTGGGCGTAAAACTGGGCCGCAGCGCCAATAGCGGGGATGAGCCCTACAAGCATTTCGGCGTCTTCAGCGAAGTCATCACGCGCATCAAAAGTGACTACGTGGAAGAGCCCAACATGAAGAACGTCACGTTGGGGGCTCTGAACGGGCTGCTCGAATCGATTGACCCATTTGCCAGCTATCTGAACGCGGATCAGTACAAGCAGTATCAGGCCACCAAAGGCGCCGCGAAGGCGGGCGTGGGATTGGTGCTGAGCCGGCGTTTTGGCTACGTCGGTGTAGTGGAAAGCGTACCGGGTTCGCCAGCGGACAAGGCGGGGCTGCGCTCGGGCGATATGTTTGAGACGATTAAGGGCATCTCCACGCGCGACATGCCGCTGGCCTTCGCCGAAATGTTGCTGATGGGCGATGCGAACACCACGGTGGACGTGCAAGTGCTGCGGGCGCGCAAGCCCGAGCCGGACAAGTTGACATTGACGCGGGAAGTGATCAATTACCCCCAACCCGTGCTGACGATCAATGCCGACGGCACGGCGGATTTCGTGGTGAGCTCACTTGAAGGCGACCTGAAGACGGCGGTGCGCAAGGGCCTCGAAAGTGCGAATGCCAAGGGTGTGAAGAAACTGTTGATCGACTTGCGTCGCTGCGCGACCGGCAAGCCGGCCGATGGTGTAGAGATGGCGCAGTGGTTCCTGGAAAAGGGCGACATCGGTTCCTCGAAGGGACAACGCATCGAGGAACAGCGCTATGTCGCGGACGCGACGAAGCAGATCTGGAAGAAGCCGGTGGTGCTGCTGGTGAACCGTGGAACGGCCGGCGCGGCGGAGGTGTTTGCCGCGGCGCTGCTTGAGAACAAGCGGGCTCAGGTGGTGGGTGAGCGTACCTATGGCAATGCCGCCATGCAGCGGGCGCTTTCGCTCGATGATGGCAGCGCGGTGATTCTCAGCGTGGCCAAGTTCTATGCACCGAATGGCAAGGCCATACAGGACACGGGCGTGACGCCGAACCATCCGTTGAATGATACGCTGGCGGGTCCAGCGACGGAAGACCCGGAAGAGGAAGAGCGCGACGCCACGTTGAAGTCCCTTGAGGACGTCATCCGGAAAAAGGGCATCGAGCTACTGCTTCTTCAGCAATAGCCAAAGCAGGGCGAAGCCTGCGAAAATAAAGGATATGCCGATCTACGAGTACCGCTGTCTGGAATGCGGTAAAACCTTTGAGTCTATCCAAAAATTCAGCGATGAAGCCTACACGGAATGTGGGCAGTCGCGTGTGGAGTGCCCCGGGTCCGGGCACGGCAAAGTGGAGCGTCTGCTGGGGTCGCCGGCGCTGCAGTTCAAGGGCAGCGGCTTCTATATCACCGACTACACCAAGAGCGGTGGCAGCGGTGGAGGCAAGAAGGAATCCTCATCCTCCAGCACGAAGTCGGAGACGAAATCCGATTCCAGTTCGTCCACGAAGAAGGACAGCTAAAAACCTTCATTGCCGGCCCGGCACTGTTCGAAGCGGTAAAGTCAATTCGCCGTTGTCCCCTACCTGTAGATTCACCCAAGTTGTGTGGGGTTCCACCCCGGGCCAGTTGGCAGCGTTGAACCAGGTATGGTCGGGGTCAAACTGGTAGGCAAAAAGTCGATACTCACCCGGCTCCAGCCCTTCCACGGAAAAGCGGCCGTGCTGGTCGGTGATCACGTCCCGGTTCCTGCCCGCTGGATGCTCAGCAAAAGGAAGCTTTACCACGCGGACATTCACACCGGCAACTGGCGCTGCTGCTGCATCGACAACCCTGCCGCGGAGCGAAGCAACCGCAGTGGACAGCACAAGCTGCATTTCCCCGGTGACGCCTGATTGTAGATCCAGCTTCCCATCCAGAACGGTGTTATCGCCCAGGGACATGGATTTCAGATAGGTGCCCGGCGGCAAGGGATAAGCAAGGGTTCGATAAGGTTCGGCGCCGAGATTGGAGACCTCGAAACTTCCCTGTCGAGTCACCGTCGCGTGGTGCACATTCAGGGTGAATCCATCCGCAGCTTGTAGTTGCAGACGAAGCTTGGTGAGGTCCACCGGCACACCAAATCTCCTTTCATAATCAGCCAGATCACCTTCAACGCTCACCCTGCCTTTGAGAACCAACGGCGGGGAGTAGGAAATTTTCAGATCTTCGATGTTACTTTCGATGAGCTTTACCTTGGTGCGGCGAACGGATCGACGAGGCGGCATGCCCTCCATCAGAACGACTGAATACTCGCCCGGGAGGTGTACCCGAACGGCAAACGATCCATCCGTGTAAACTGGCACGGGCTTACTGATGCTGAGCGGAACCGGTGCCCCGGCAACAGGAAAGACGAAAACGCTGAGGTCGCGCGCTGGTGGTGTAACTTTGCCGCTGATGAGCAACGGAACTTGCCGTTGCATGACAAAGTCGAGCTTGTCGATAGTCTGCCCGGCGGAAATGGAAATCGGTTGCGCCGCTTCGGGAAACTTCACGCCGGGATAGAAGGTCAGGGAAAGTTGCCGGTCGCTCTGTGGCCTTTGTGGCGGGGTGAGCACAGCAATGGGTTCCGGCTGCACGTGCAGTAGATACTCGCCCGGAGAGACATTGTTCATGGCGAACCGCCCCTCGCTATCCGTTGAAGAAAAGGCCTTACTCGTCAACCATTTTCCAGAAGCAGTTGTGGTGTACTGCACCAGACTGACAAATACGTCCGCGAGCGCCTGGCCTTCGGGAGACCGAATTCGCCCCGACACACTCGCGTTCGGGTTCATCCGCAGTGTGAGCGAGTCCAGGCGCTGTCCCGCTTCGAGGCCGAACGGGATACCGCGAGCCCGCGGACCATCCGGATGATAAGGACTTCGCGCATAGCCAGGGCAATCGGCGCTCAGGAGGTAAGTGCCCGGAGGAACACGCTCGAACAGGAACTTGCCCTCCGCGTCAGCTGCCACGCTGGCTAATGGCGGTGGCAAGGGCGCATTGCTGATCATGGGCCACATATCGATCAAGGTGAGCTTTGCCCCGCGCAAAGGCTTGCCTGTGAGGGCGTCCACTACCTTGCCGCTGACAAGTGCATTTGCTGCATCGGACTGGGCAGAAAGCAGCAGAGGCAGGAAGAGGCTCCACAAGCAAACCATGGCTTCTTTGACGTCAGCTAAGTGCTGCCAAGTTCCGCCCTGCCCGCAATGATTTTGACCAAAGCGTCACCAGTGCCACAGGGTGCCGTCGTGCTGCAGGCGATTGACGGGCAAGTAGGCGCGCCGGTACGGGTAGCGGGCAGCGAGCGCTTCATCGATTTCCACGCCGTGGCCGGGGGTCTCGCCCGGGTGCATGTAGCCGTCCTCGAAGCGGTAGGCATGGGGGAAGACTGCATCGGTCTCCTCCGTATGGCGCATGTGTTCCTGTATGCCGCAGTTGGGCACCCAAAGGTCGAAATGCAGCGAAGTGCCAAGCGTGATGGGGCTCATGTCGGTGGCGCCATGGCAACCGGTGCGCACTTGATACAAGGCAGCCAGGTCCGCTATACGGCGTAGGTGCGTGATGCCGCCCGCGTGAACAATTGCGGTGCGGATGTAGTCGATCCACTGGTTTTCAATGAGGGTCTTGCAATCCCAGACGGTGTTGAAGACTTCGCCCACGGCCAGCGGCGTGGTGCTGTGCTGGCGGATGAGACGGAAGCCTTCCTGGTTTTCAGCCGGAGTTGGATCTTCGAGCCAGAAGAGGCGGAAGGGTTCGAGGTCCTTGGCGAGCTGAGCCGCTTCGATGGGAGTCAGCAGGTGGTGGACGTCGTGCAGGAGATGAACGTCTGGCCCCACCGCACTACGCACTGCGTCGAAGAGTTGGGGGACGTGGCGCAGATACTTTTCAGTGGACCAGCTGTGTTCGCTGGGCAGGTCGGCATCAGCCGGTTCATAGGGCTGAGGGCCGGTAGCGACACCGTAAACTTTGTCGAGCCCGGGGACACCACTTTGCGCCCGGATGGCGACATAGCCAAGTTCACGCTGGCGGTGAACCTCTTCGACGGTATGCGTGATGTCGCGGCCATTGGCGTGCGTATAGGCGAGGACACGGTCACGGCTGGCGCCGCCCAGCAACTGATAAAGGGGCAGGCCAGCGGCTTTGGCCTTGAGGTCCCAGAGCGCGGTATCCACAGCGGCAATGGCGCACATGGTGACAGGGCCGCGCCGCCAGTAGGCGCCACGGTAGAGGTACTGCCAGGTGTCTTCAATGCGGTGGGCATCGCGGCCAATCAGGCAGGGGATGACGTGGTCGTTCAGATAGCTGACGACGGCGAGTTCGCGGCCGTTGAGAGTAGCGTCACCGAGGCCGGTGAGGCCCTGGTCGGTCTCAATCTTGAGCGTGACGAAGTTGCGGCCGGGGCAGCAGACGATGACGCGAGCGGAGGTGATTTTCATTGGGTTTGTGGGGAGTGTGAATCGAGAAAGCGTCGCAGTTCCTGTACGCTCGGATGCTGGGCGGGGAGCACAGCCGCC
>VFQU01002111.1_pt1 | contig 10053 bp, 10 predicted proteins | sample 3512311 | NCBI WGS metagenome assembly VFQU01 (sample SAMN10412377, study PRJNA504923) | tailings metagenome | isolation source: Relicate 3 Philex TSF3 active mining site | place: Philippines: Tuba, Benguet | collected 2017-08-29 | reverse complement strand
GCGGTGCCGGTCACCCGCAGCCACACCCGGTCGGCGCGGCGCTGCCAGCCCCACCCGATCCGCAGCGCCACCGGGCGCCGGAGCGACGTCGCGGCCCGCGGCGGCGTCCCGGCGGGCGCGCGCAGCGCCGAGACCGGGGCGGGCGGGGTGACGTCGATCGTCCGCTCCGCCACGGCGACCCGCCCGATCGCGTCGGCCTGGGCGATCCGCACGAGGTAGGTGCCGCGGACGGGGAAGGTGTGCTCGATCGACGCGCCGAGGGCGCCCGCCCCGGGGCCGAAGCTCCACGTGGGTCCGGGGGCGAGCGGCGACCAGACGTCGCGTGCCCGCACGCCGAGCCGCACCGGGTCGCCCGCCACCGCCGACGCCGGGACCTCCACGTCGAGCAGCACCGGCGGTGCGTCGTCGAGGCCCGCGATCTGGACGATGTCGTCGTCGCCGGTCGCCCGCCGCCAGGTGACGACGCCGTTGCCGCCGCCGTCGAGGGCGACGCGCGGGTCGGCGACGACGGCGCCCCGGGCGGACACGCTGACGGGCTCGGCGAACGCGCCGCCGGGGTCGCGGGTCGCGATCTGGACCCGCGGGTCGCTGCCGTCGGTGCGGCGCCACGCGATCACGGCCCGCCCGGCGGCGTCGAGGGCCAGGCGCGGGTCGGCGGCGCCGGCGCCCGCCGGCGACACGTCGACGGGGGCGGAGAGCACCCCGGCGGGGCTCCGCGTCAGCGCCTGGACGCGCTCGGCGCCGCCCGCGCCGCGCCGCCAGGTCAGCACGGCCGCGCCGGCGGCGTCGACCGCGACCTGGGGCTGGGTGGCGTCGGCGCCCGGCGCGGAGACCGAGACCGGTGCGCCCGGGGCGGCGCCGGGATCGGCGGGGAGCACGGCGAGCTGGGTGCGGGCGCTCGCCCCGTCGGAGCGCGTCCAGGCGACGAGCGCGCCGCCCCCGGGCGTCAGGGCGATCTGGGGGTCGTAGGCGTCCTCGCCGGCCTCCGAGAGCGGCCGGGCCGCGGCGAACCCGTCGGTCAGGGTGCCGAGCGCCGCCTCGACGACGGGTGGGCGCCCGCGGTTCCACGCCACGGCGACGCGGCCGCCCGGTGCGACCGCGACCTGCGGGGCGAACGCGTCGCGACCGGGGGACGAGAGGGGGATCGGCGGGCCGAAGGCGCCGCCCGGGGGACGCACCGCGGCCTCCACCACCGTGCCGGCGCCGTCGAACCGCAGCCACGCGACGACCGCCCCGCCGTCCGCGGCGAGCGCCACCTGGGGGGCGAAGGCGCCGGGGGCCGAGAGGTCCACGGGCGCGCCGAACGCGCCGCCGGGCGCACGGCGGGCGGCCTGCACCACCGTGCCCGCGTCACCCGCCCGCCACCACGCCGCGACCGCCTCGCCGGAGGGGGCGACGGCGAGCGTCGGGGCCGACCCGCCACCCGCCGCCGAGATCGCGACGGGCGCGCCGGGCGCGCCCGCGGGCGGCCGGGTCGACGCCCACACGGCGGGGCCGCCGGCGCGGGGCGCCTGCCACACCACGACGAGGGCGCCGGAGGCGTCCATGCCCGCGCGCGGGGCCGTCGCGGACGACCCCGCGGGGGAGACGTCCACGGGCGGGAGGGCGACGGGCGCCGCGCCCGCGCCGGCGGGCGCCGCGGCCAGCGCCGCCGCGATCGCGACCCCCGTGACGCGCCGTCGCCGGACGCGCTAGAGCATGTGTCCCATCGGCTCCTCGGCGTTCTCGGGAACGGGCCGCCGGCAGTGCCCGGGAACCTACGGAACGCGCGGGGCGGCGTCGAATCGGGGCGGTGCGGATCCCCCACCCGGGGGGCCCGCCGCGGGGCTCAGACCCCGTACGCCCATGCGTAGCCGCCGGGGGCGAACCCCGGCTCGGCCCCGGCGAGGGCGATCTCCATCTCCTGGTGGGTCGTGCCGCGGAAGTCCGACTCGGCGCCGATGGCGCTCCAGCCGAGGCTGCCGAAGAACGGCACGTTGCGGCGCTGGATGAGCGCGATCATGCGGGTGCCGCCGTGGCCCCCCGCCGTGGCGACCGCGAAGCGCACGAGCGGCGCGCCGACGCGCAGGCGGCGGGCGTCGCGCAGCACCGCCAGGCGGTCGCCCTTCCAGAGGCCCGCCTCGTCGAGGGGGTAGAGGCGCACCGCCCCCACGATCCGCCCGTCGACCTCGGCGACGACCTTCAGGGCGTGGTCGTCCCAGGGGTCGCGGTCGTCGTGCTCGAAGATCCCCTGCTCCGCGACGAAGACCTCCCGCCGCACGCGGTGGTGCGCGGCGACGTCCTCCGGGGAGCGGGCGACGCGGACGTCCACGCCCGCCCCCGCCCCCCGGTCGCCCATCAGGCGGCCTCCTCGGCCGGCTGCCCGTCGCGTCCGCCGCCGAACGCCCGCTCGAACGTGCTGAGCGCCGAGCACGCCTGGCAGCGCACGCAGCCCGCGCGGGCGCCCTGGCTGAGCATCTCGGCGTCGGCCAGCAGCGGCGCCACCATCTCGTAGACCTCGCGCATGTAGTCCACCGACGGCGGGGTCTCGTGCGCCACGATGCTCCCCGGCGCCGGCCGAAGCGGCACGACGAACGGGTAGACGCCCCGGTCGATCGCGGCCCGGCAGCCCTCCATCACCGACTGCGCCGACTCGCCGAGGCCGAGGATGAAGTACGTCGAGACCTGGCCGCGGCCGAAGACCTCGACCGCCGCCTCCCAGGCCGACAGGTAGAGCTCGCGTCCCTGGGCGTGCTTGCCGGGGGCGACGCGCCGCAGGACGTCCTCGTCCCAGACCTCGAGGTGCAGGCCGAGGGCCTCGACCCCGCTGTCCTTCAGCCGCGCGAACCAGCCGAAGTCGTGCGGCGGCTCGAGCTGCACCTGCACCGGCAGGCCGCTCGACTCGCGGATCGCCTCGGCGCACCGCGCCATGTAGGCCGCGCCCCGGTCGTCGCGGTTCGGCGTCCCCGTGGTGAGGGTCACGTCCTTCGCGCCGTCGAGCCGCGCGGCGGCCTCCGCCACCTCCGCGAGCAGCGCCGGCGTCTTCACCGGCACCGTCCGGCCGTTCGCGAGGCTCGTGCCGATGGCGCAGAAGTGGCACTGCTCGTCGGTGCCCCAGTAGACGCACCGCTGGAACACCGTCGACGCGAGGCTGTCGAGGTGCATCAGGGCGATCTTCCAGTACGGCACCCCGTCGGCCGTCTCCAGGTCGTAGATCCGGGGGCGCGGGTGCAGGTGCACCGGGCCGATCTCGACGCCGTCGCGCAGCAGCCGCCCCGCCTTGCCCGAGCTGTGCATGACCAGCTCGTAGGGGGACCGCGACACGTAGTCGCCGTGCACGGGGACGGTCAGCGGGGCGCCGTCGATCCAGACGAAGCCGGCGTCCGACGGGCCGGCGCCGCCCGCCCGGGTCGCGCCGGGCCCCGTGGGGGTCCCGCCGCGGGTCCGGACGCCGAGCGACTGCAGCTCGACGGCGAGCGTCTTGATGTCGAACCCGGTGTCCGACGGCGGGATCCGGGTCGTGCTCACCAGTGCTTCTCGTGGAGCTTCGTGAAGTTGTCCACCAGGACCATCCTCTTCAGCTCCTCGGAGACGGGGGCGCCCTCGATCTTCCAGTACTCGCTCATGAAGTCGGACCACGGCTCGTCGGACCCGAAGAGGACGCGGTCGCCGCCGATCCCCTGCTTCTCGATCTCGACGAGCAGCCAGCGGGCCCCGAACCCGATCGCCCACGAGGTGTCGGTGTAGACCTTGTAGCCGTCCTTCACCCACTGCAGGAACTTCGGCACCAGCTTGATGTGGCCGCTGACGCCGCCGCCGAAGTGGACGAGGTGGATCTTGCAGCGCTTCCCGTAGGCCTCGACCATCGGGATGAAGTTGTTGATGTCGCTGTTGCCGCCGGCCGACGTGTGGAAGTGGAAGACGTAGTCGTGCTTCTCGCAGGCGTCGAAGCACATGTCGGCGATCGCCTTGGTCTCCTCGTCCCACTCCTCGGGGTTGGGGTTGCCCCCCAGCAGGAACGTCGTCTTCAAGCCGATGATCCCGGCCTCGCCGCAGTGCTTCAGGGCCTCGAGGGTGTGCTCCTTGTCCCGCGGCAGGAACGACACCCACAGCAGTCCGCGGATGCGGTCGCTGCTCGTCGCGGCCTCCATCACCACGGGGTTCAGGGAGAAGGGCTGCTCGGGCTTCGGGATCCCGTAGTTCGACATGCAGAGGCTGCGCTCGATGCCGTACCGGTCCATGTACTTGAGGTAGTCCTTCGCCCGCGGGAAGTCGTAAACGATCGGCTTCACGGGATGGTCGATGCCGTAGAACGGCCAGGCCTCGATCTCGCCGATGTGGGCGTGGCCGTCGACCACGTTGCGCTTCATTCCTTCGGGCAGGGACACGTCGGGTCTCCCGTCGTCAGCTGGTCAGGAGGGATTCGCGGAGCGCCGCCGCCGCCGCGCGCCACTCGTCGGGGTCGGAGAACTCGCGCCGGGGCGCGATCGGCTCGGCGTCGAGCGCCTCGCCGGTGCCGGGGTCGAGCGCGATCCCCTCCAGGGCGTAGCGCGGCGTCATGGTGTCGGGGTCCATCGCGGTCGAGACCGCGACGGCCCGCCCCGTGGACACCGACATCTCGACGCGCCGGTAGGGCGGCCAGAGCTCGCGCTCCCCCTCCGCCCAGATCACGGCGGTGGTCTCCCCGGCCGCGCGGGCCCGCCGTATCGCGGCCCCCGTCCTCTCGGAGGAGGCGCGCATCGACAGCTCGCGCGCCCGCACCTGGTACGCGGCGTCGCGCACCAGGTCGAGGTCGATCTCGGGCGACAGCTCCACGGTCCGCACCCCCGCCGCCCGCAGCTCGTCGTCACGCCCCGCGGTGCGGAACGTGATGACGAGGGCGTCGAGGTCGGGGACCGTGGAGAGATGGTCCGCGAGGGCGCGCACGACGCCGACCACGGCCTCGTAGAGGTCGGGACGGACGGTGGCGACGGGGTAGAGGCGCTCCTCTCCCTGCCGCCACCGCCTGAGGATGTCGTCGCGATCGCTCACGGGAGCGGCATCGCCCGCCGTGGACCGGCTAGACCGTCCAGGTGTTCAGCTGGAAGGCCTTGTTCCGCCACGCGGTGAGCGCGGAGTCGAGCACGTCCAGCGGGTTGAAGGCCTTGACCCCGGGGATCAGGTCGTCCTCGCGGAAGCCGTAGAGGGCGCCCATGGCGAAGCGACACGCGTAGATCGTCGCCCCCTCGGACATGAGGGTCTTCAGCTGGTTGTTGATCGCCATGTGACCCGGGAAGGCCTCCTGGCCGACGGCCGGATACCCGCGGGTGCCCGACGCCATCAGCACGCCCGGCCCGTAGAGCACCAGGCTGACCTTGAAACCCTTGCGGCCCAGGCGCGTCGCCGTGAGCAGGTTGACGAGCCCCACCGAACCCTCGTACGGCACGGTGTGCATGAAGATCCATGCCTCCTCGCCAGGCTCGGCCTTGATGTCGGGGAAGACCTTCTCCGCGACGTCGTAGAGCTCCTGGCCGGCCTCGGGCTTCATTCCCTCGATCTTCGCCACGTTCGCTCCTCCCGGAGAAATGGCACTGCCGGCGACGTCCGCGCGATCCGACTGGACGACACCGCCGATTCGGAAGGTAGGATCCTCTCCCGCGGGCCCTCTTGGCGCAACCTCCCGAACGCCGAACCGGTCTGGTGGTTCCATGTACACGAGGAGGTAGAGGCGATGGCGACGGTCGTGCTGGCCATCGGCGGCAACGCTCTCGCACCCGCGGGCCTCGGTGCCTTCCGGGACCAGGAGGAGCGGGCCCGCGAGGTCGCGCGCACCGCGGTGGCGATCCTCGCGAACGGCGACCGCCTGCTGATCGTCCACGGCAACGGCCCCCAGGTCGGGGCGCTCGCGATGGCCCAGGAGGCCGTCGCGCGTGAGGTCCCCCCGCAGCCGCTCTTCGCGCTCGGCGCGATGACCCAGGGCCAGCTCGGCTACCTCCTCTCCCAGGCCGTCGGCGACGCGATGGTCGCCGCGGGACGGGAGCGCACGGTCGCGGCGGTGATGACCCAGGTGGTCGTGAACCGCGACGACCCCGCCTTCGAGAACCCGACGAAGCCGATCGGCCCGTTCTTCTCGGAGGGCCGGGCGCGGCGGCTCGCCGAGTCGCGCGGGTGGACGGTGGCCGAGGACTCGGGGCGCGGCTGGCGGCGGGTCGTCGCGTCGCCGACGCCGGTCGAGGTGGTCGAGGCCGGGGAGATCCGGAGCCTGCTCGACGCGGGGGAGGTCGTCGTCGCGTGCGGGGGCGGCGGGGTCCCCGTCGCCCGCGACGGGGAGGACCTCGTCGGCGTCGACGCGGTCATCGACAAGGACTTCGCCGCGGCGCTGATCGGCGCGCTCGTCGGCGCCGACGCCCTGCTGCTGGTGACGGGCGTGGACCAGGTCCTCCTCGACTTCGGCACGCCGCAGGAGCGTCCCGTCGCGACGATGACCGTCGCCGAGGCGCGGGCCCACATGGCCGACGGCCAGTTCCCCCCGGGCAGCATGGGGCCGAAGATCGAGGCGGCCGCCCAGTTCATCGCGGGGGGCGGGTCGAGCGCCATCGTCACGTCGCTCGAGCGCGTCGCCGAGGCCCTCGCCGGCCGCGGCGGCACCCGGATCACGCCCTGATGGCGCGCGCCCGGTCGGTGCTGACGTGGCGCCCCCCGGCCCCCGCCGACGTGCCGCTCGCATCGGAGCGCGCCCGCGCGGTGCTCGCCGACCCCCAGGGGTTCGGCAACTACATGACCTACCGCGACGCCTACCGGATCCTCGGGTGGGACCCCGCCGACGTGTACCGGGACGGGGCGATCGCCCTCGACCGGGCCGAGTGGGCCGACCTCGGCTGGATGGCGAACCACATCGGCCCGTCACCGCGCGCCCTCGACGCGATGCGCGGGGCGGTCGACGCGGAGCACGTCGGCCCGTACTCGCCCGACCTCGACGAGCCGCTGCGCGACCTCATGGCCACCCGGCTGCTCGGCCGCGCCCGCGACGACGGGTTCGACGTCATCGGCACCGAGGGCGCGCAGGCGGGGGTCGGCTACGCGGCGCTCGCCTGCATCGACCCCGGTGACGAGGTGATCGTCACCGACCCCGGCTACTTCCACTTCGTCCCGGCGCTGCGCCTCGCGGGGGGCGTGCCGGTGTGGGTCGACCTCGCGGCCTCGTCGGGGTGGCGGCTCGACCCGGACGCCGTCGCGGCCGCCCTCACGCCGCGGACGAAGATGATCGTCGTCTGCGACCCGGTGAACCCGTTCGGGACGGTGCAGCGCCGCGACGAGCTCGACGCCCTGCTCGCCCTGTCGGAGGAGCACGGCATCGTGATCCTCGCCGACACCACCCACTCGTCGCACCGCGTCGACCCCGCCGCCCGCCACCACCCCGTCGCCGACGTGCAGCGCGGCCGGCCCGGCGCCACGCTCCTCGTGTCGAGCGGCCTCGCCCACGGGCACGGCATGGCCGGCGCGCGCATCGGCGCCCTCGGCGGCGACCCGGCCCTCGTCCGCGCGTGCCTGCAGGTCAAGATCGCCGCCGTCCGCCTCAACACGAACCGCGTCGCGCAGGTCGGCGCGGCCGCGGCCCTCGTCGACGACGCGTGGCTGCGGGACGGCGAGGAGGTCATCCGGGGCAACCTCGCCCGGCTGCGGGCCATCGCCACCCCGGTCATCGATCCGTCCTACGGGTTCTCGTGCGTCGTCGACGTCTCCGGCACCGGGGCGAGCGCCCAGGAGCTGACCGTCGCGCTCTGCGCGCGCCACATCGCGGTCTACCCCGGCGACGGCCTCGGCGACGTCGGTGCGACCACCACCATCCGCGTGAACCTGAGCGACCCCGACCCGTCCGCCCTCGAGCGCCTGGCGGGCGCGTGGGACGACGCGTGCGCCGAGGCCGCGAGCGGCGTGTACCGGGAGGCGGTCCGGGACCTGTTCCTCTCGTACGGCACCGCCCGCGGCCGGCGCATCGCCGACGTGGTCGCCGCGGGGACCGGGCGCTAGTGCGCGGTCCGGGTCGCCACGACCTCGAGGTACTCCGCCGGGATGGCGACGGGCCCGTCGCCGCCGAGGCGGTCGAAGCGGCGCACCAGGTCGCCGATCTCGCCGGCGAGCGCCCGTCCGCCCTCGTCGGTCAGCGTCCCGAAGACGGTGCGCGTCGGGCCGTACATCTCGCGGAAGAACCCCGTGAAGGCCTCCGGCGAGTCGAAGCGGAACACCTGGTGGCGCCGGCGCGCCCGCACGTCCTCGACGCCCGCCCCGAACAGCGTGCGCACGTGGTCCTCGGTGCCCCAGAGCAGCGGCGACGCCACCCCGGCGGGCGGCGGCACGTGCGCGCCGACGGTCCGCAGGAGGCCGCCGATGAAGCCGTCCGGCGTCCAGTTGGCGATCGCGATCGTGCCGCCCGGCCGGCAGACGCGCAGCATCTCGGCGGCGACGGTGGCCTGGTCGGGGGCGAACATCACGCCGACGGCGGAGATCACGGCGTCGAACGACGCGTCGGTGAACGGCAGCGCCTGAGCGTCGCCCTCCACGTACTCGACCTCCAGGCCCTCCGCCCGGGCACGCTCCCGACCGCGCTCCAGCAGCGACGGCACGTAGTCGAGGGAGACGACCTCGGCGCCGCAGCGCGCCGCGGCGAGGGCGGTGTTGCCGCTGCCGCCGGCGACGTCGAGCACGCGGCTGCCGGAGCGCAGGTCGGCGGAGTCGGCGAGGCGCTCGGAGATCAGGGTGATCCGCGCCGCGACGGCGGAGTAGTCGCCGCCCGACCAGACGGTCTGCTGGCGCCGCGTGATCGCGGCGTAGTCCGGCGCGGACGGTGCGGTGGTTCCCATCACGATCCTCCTCGTAGATGGCACGATCGTTCGTGCACGGCCGCTACAGTACGAACGGTCGTGCTAAGTTGTCAATAGTGGAACCGGAGACGACCCCCGGGCGCCGCCGCCGCTCCGACGGCGAGCGCAGCCGGCGCGCCATCCTGATGACGGCGGCGCGCCTCGCCACGGTCGAGGGCCTCGACGGGTTGACCATCGGCCGCCTCGCCACCGCCACCGGCATGAGCAAGAGCGGCCTGTTCGCCCACTTCGGGTCGAAGGAGGAGCTGCAGCTCGCCACGATCGCGACGGCCGAGGAGATCTTCCAGGAGGACGTCCTCGCGCCGTCCCTCGAGGTCGAGGGCGTCGCCCGCGTCGAGCGCCTCTGCGAGAGCTTCCTCTCCCACGTCGGGCGCGACGTCTTCCCCGGCGGCTGCTTCTTCGCGTCGGCGCTCGCCGAGCTCGACACCCGCCCGGGGCGCGTCCGCGAGCGCGTGGTCGCCGTCCAGCGGGCGTGGACGGCGCTCATCGAGGACGCCCTCGCGACCGCCCGCGAGCGGGGGGAGATCGACGCCGACGCCGACCCCGCCCAGCTCACGTTCGAGATCAACGCGATGCTGGCGGAGGCGAACGGCCTGCACCTCGTCGAGCGCGACCCCCGCTGGTTCGACATGGCACGCCGCGCGATCGCCGACCGGCTGGACCGCGTGGCGGTCGCCGCGCCGTGACCGCTCACGTGTCGAAGAGCGTCTCCTGTGCCGGTCCCGGCGTGTCGCCCCCGCCGTCGCCCGGCTCGAACCGGGCCGAGATCTCGCGGGCGCCGTCGTCGAACACGGACCGGCCGTCCACGTGGGAGCGCTCCACGGCGCCGGGGTGGATGCCCGTCACGAGCTGCGCGAGCACCGCCCGCTCGGTGCCCGGCGCCGGCGCGGGCGTGACCTCGAACGCGTCGCGGCTGGTGGCCGCGGGCGATCGCGTCTCGATGACCACCCTCCAGTGCCCCATCTGGCCCCCCCGGCCGCCCTCCTCGACGGTGAGCCTAGCGCCGCACCCCCGTCTAGGATCCCCCGGGTGATGGAGCTCGGCTGGTACTGCCCCTCGGAGGGTGACGGGCGACGGCTCGGCACCCGCGCGCCCGAGCTGGCGCCCACCATCGACCACCTCGCCTCCGTGGCCCTCGCCGCCGAGCGCGCCGGGGCCGCCGAGATCCTGATCCCGACCGGGACGGTGAACGACTCGTTCGCCCCGGACGCCC
>VFQU01002110.1_pt1 | contig 10056 bp, 4 predicted proteins | sample 3512311 | NCBI WGS metagenome assembly VFQU01 (sample SAMN10412377, study PRJNA504923) | tailings metagenome | isolation source: Relicate 3 Philex TSF3 active mining site | place: Philippines: Tuba, Benguet | collected 2017-08-29 | reverse complement strand
CGCTGGTCGCGGTCGGCACGCTCGACGGCTGGAGCACCGTCGCGCCGTGGACCTTCCAGTTCCAGGGCGGGGCCACGCCGGATGCGTCGTCGGTGATCGCCGGCACCTCGGTGCGCCTGTTCGAGGTCGCGCTGACCGGCCCGGGCGGCGGCGTCGTCCGCATCGTCCGCGAGCTGCAGCCCACCGCCGAGTTCGTCACCGCGGTGACCACGGTCGACGCGGCCGACACCAACGGCGTCGCCTCGCAGGGCGTGGCGATCCTGCCGACCCAGCCGCTCAAGCAGCTCACCTCGTACATGGCGATCGTCACCGATCGCATCCGCGACACCCGCGGCAACGACGCGACGCCGGACCAGACCTACTTCCTGAGCAAGCGCACCGCGCCGCTGTGCGTCAACGGTCAGACCACCGATCCGCTGATCCCCACCGCCAACGCCTGCGCGCTCGAGCCGGTGCGCCAGCTCACCAACTCGCATCTGGCCGCCGCCGCCACCGCCGGCATCAATCGCGATCGCGTGGTCGCGTCGTGGGTGGCCACCACCCAGGGTATCACCCCCGTGCTGCAGGCCGTCCGTTCGGTGACCCAGCCGGGCGCCGCGCTGCTGGCCCCGACCGGCCGCACCATCGCCGACGCCGGCCTGCCGCCGGTGGCCGACATCTTCATCGGCTTCCTGCAGCTCCCGTACTACCTGGTGCCGCCCAGCGCCAGCGCGCCGACCGGCCCGCTGACCGGCTTCTGGCGTGCCGCCCCCGGCGCGTACGTGCCGCCGTTCAACACCGTCGGCCTCAGCCCGGCCTCGACCAACATCACCTTCGCCAACCCGTTCCCGGTGAAGAACGCCGACGTCCGCGTGCCGGTGCTGATGACCGTGCCCAACGCCAACTCGGGCCGCACCCGCCCGGCTTCGGGCTGGCCGCTGGTGATCTTCCAGCACGGCATCACCCGCAACCGCACCGACATGCTGGCGATCTCCGCCACCATGGCCGCGCAGGGCTTCGCGGTGGTCGCCATCGACCAGCCGCTGCACGGCGTGTCGCCGGGCAACTCCGACTTCGCCACGACCGCGCCCTTCTACGTCGCCGCCAGCAACCCGCTGACCGGTCCGCTGGTCGCCGCCGGCGTGCGCGAGCGCACCTTCGACGTCGACTACGTCAACAACGGCACCGGCGCTGCGGGACCGGACGGCACCCCTGACGCTTCGGGCACGCACAGCATCAACCTGAGCTCGCTGCTGACCTCGCGCGACAACCTGCGCCAGGCCATCGCCGACCTGTTCGTGCTCACCGCCACCGTGCCGCGCTTCGACCTCGACGGCAACGGTACCGGCGACTTCGACACCTCGCGCGTCATGTTCGTGGGCCAGTCGCTGGGCGCCATCGTCGGGACCGGCTTCCTCGCGCTCGAGCCGAACGTCAACGTCGGCCTGCTGTCGGTGCCGGGCGGCGGCATCGCCCAACTGCTCAACGGTTCGCCCTCGTTCGGTCCGCGCATCCGCGCCGGCCTCGCCGCGGCCGGCCTGCAGGCCGGCACGCCGGACTTCAACCGCTTCCTCGGCGCCGCCCAGCAGGTGATCGACGCGGCCGACCCGATCAACTACGGCTTCGCTTCGGCGACCGACGCCATCGTCCTGCACGAGGTCGTCGGCGGCGGCACCGTGCTGCCCGACCAGGTCGTTCCGAACAGCGTCCAGGGCGCACCGCTCTCCGGCACCGAGCCGCTGATCCGCGCGCTCGGCCTGCCCAGCATCTTCGCCACCACCCAGGCCGCCAACGGCGTGCGCGGTGCCGTCCGCTTCACCCGCGGCGACCACGGCTCGCTGCTGAGCCCGGCCGCCTCGCTGCCGGCGACGCTCGAAATGCAGGGCCAGATGGCGTCCTTCCTCGCATCCGGCGGCGCCGCCGTGCTGGTGCAGGACACGTCGGTCATCCGCACGCAATAAGCATCCGAATTCGAGGACACGATCATGAACCCCAAGATTCAGGCGTCCCGCACGGCTTCGGCTTCGGGTGCATTCCGGCGTCGCCACCCGCTGGCGCTCGCCGTTGCCGCACTCCTGCTCGCCCCGGCGGCGCAGGCCGTCGAATTCAGCAGCGGTGACCTGACCGGCACGCTCGACACCACGGTGTCGTTCGGCCACTCGATCCGCATGCAGGACCAGGACGACAACCTGATCGGCAAGGCGCAGTTCAACCCGCTGCTCGCCGCCCAGATCGCCGCCCTGCAGAGCCAGGGCCGCTACCTCGAGGCGCAGGCCCTGCAGATCGCCGCCCGCGGCCGCTTCTCGGTCAACCGCGACGACGGCAACCTCAAGTACGACAAGCACGACGCGATCTCCAGCGCCTTCAAGATCACCTCCGAGCTGTCGCTGAACTACCTCGACTCCGGCGCCTTCGCCCGCGCGACCTACTTCTACGATTTCGAGAACAACGACCGCGACGACCTCACCGAGGAAGCCAAGGATCTGATCGGCAGCCGCTTCCGCCTGCTCGACGCCTTCGTCTTCCACAACTTCACCATCGGCGAAAGCGTCGCCGCCAACGTCCGCGTCGGCCGCCAGGTGATCAGCTGGGGCGAGAGCACCTTCATCCAGAACGGCATCAACGTGATCAACGCGGTCGACCTGTCGGCGCTGCGCGTCGCCGGTGCCGAGCTGAAGGAGGCCTTCCTGCCGCTCGACTCGGTCTACGCCTCGTTCGCGCTGACCGAGAACCTCTCGCTGGAGATGGCCTACCTGCTCGAGTTCGAGGAAATCGAGATCGACGCGTCGGGCACCTACTTCAGCGCCAACGACTTCGCCTCGCCGGGCGGCACCTACGTGATGCTCGGCTTCGGAACGGCGCCGCAACCGGTCAACAACCCGGAGCTGTACAACGCCGTGTGCTTCGGCGGCGCCGCCGGGCTGGGCCTCAGCGACACCGGGCTGCCGCCGGCGCTGGTCGGTGCCGGCTGCGGCGCTTCGTTCCCGCGCGCGCCGACCCGCTACGCCCGCGACAGCGGCCAGTGGGGCATGGCGATGCGCTACTTCGCCTCCGAGCTCAACGACACCGAGTTCGGCTTCTACTACCTGCGCTACCACAGCCGCGTGCCGGTGATCTCGGGCATCTCGATCACCAGCACCAACCTCAGCTCGGGCCGCTACCTGCTCGAGTACCCGGAGGACATCGACCTGTGGGGCCTGAGCTGGAACACCTCGCTGCCGTTCGGCGTGGCCTGGCAGGGCGAGATGAGCTACCGCGACAACATGCCGCTGCAGATCGACGACATCGAGCTCCTGTTCGCCGGCCTGACCCCGCTCAACGGCCTCATCCCGCAGCCCGGCCTGCGCTTCTCCAGCCAGCTCGGCAGCTTCGGTCCGGGCCAGTTCATCCAGGGCTGGGATCGCCACGAGGTCAGCCAGCTGCAGTCGACCTTCACCAAGGTGTTCGGGCCGGACAATCCGCTCGGCGCCGACGCCATCGCCGCGGTGATGGAAGTCGGCATGACCAAGGTCTGGGACCTGCCGTCCCAGGACGTGCTGCGCTACGAAGGCGAGGGCACCGACACCGGCGGCGGCTTCGACATCTCCACCGGCGCCCTGCGCAATCCGGTCACGCTGGACTCCGACGCCTTCCCGACCCAGTTCAGCTGGGGCTACCGCATGGCCCTGCGCGCCGACTACAACAACGTGTTCGGTTCGCCGGTGAACCTGTCCCCGCGCATCGCCTTCAACCACGACGTCAACGGCATCACCCCGGGACCGGGCGGCAACTTCCTGGAGGGTCGCAAGTCGTTCACCGTGGGCGCCGAGGCGCTCTACCTCAACCAGTGGGCGTTCGACCTCAGCTGGACCATCTTCACCGGCGGCAAGCCGTACAACCAGATCTACGATCGCGACTTCGCGTCGTTCTCCATCAAGTACTCATTCTGATCAGCAGGCAGGGAGGAAACTGCAATGCGCACCCACAAGCAAGGCGCCATCGTCGCCGCCGTCGCGTTCGCGCTGGCTGCGGCCGCGGCCCACGCGGCCCCGCCCGCCGATCAGATCGCCCGACTCGGCAAGGATCTGACGGCGGTCGGTGCCGAGAAGGCCGGCAACGCCGACGGCACCATCCCGGCGTACACCGGCGGCATCACCTCGCCGCCGTCCGGCTACAAGGTGGGTGACCACCACCCCGACCCGTTCGCGGCCGACAAGATCGCCTTGACGATCACCCCTCAGAACTACAAGCAGTACGACGACAAGCTGACCGTCGGCCAGAAGGCGATGTTCGAGAAGTACCCGACGTTCAAGATGAACGTCTACCCGACGCGCCGCTCCGCCTCGTTCCCGACCCGCATCAACGAGTTCACCGTCAAGAACGCGCGCACCGCCAAGCTGGTGCCGGGCGGCGACGGCGTGACCGACGCCGCCGAGGGCATTCCGTTCCCGATCCCCTCGAACGGTTACGAGGCGATCTGGAACCACAAGCTCAAGTTCAAGGGCGTGTCCGTCGCCCGCTGGGCCAACCAGGCGGCGCCCACCGCGAGCGGCCAGTACAGCATGGTGCGCATCCGCGAGGAGCTGCTCGGCCTGTACTACAAGCCCGGCAACACCATCGCCGACATCAACAACATCCTGGTCTACTTCTACCAGGTGGTGGAGAGCCCGGCGCGCCTCGCCGGCCAGGTGCTGCTGGTCCACGAGACCCTGAACCAGACCACCCAGCCGCGCCAGGCGTGGATCTACAACCCCGGACAGCGCCGCGTGCGGCGCGCGCCCAACGTCGCCTACGACAACCCCGGCACCGCGTCGGACGGCCTGCGCACCAACGACATGACCGACATGTTCAACGGCGCCATGGACCGCTTCGACTGGAAGCTGGTCGGCAAGAAGGAGATGTACGTCCCGTACAACTCCTACAAGGTGCACAGCGACAAGGTGAAGTACGCCGACGTCCTCAAGCCTGGCCACGTCAATCCCGACCTGCTGCGCTACGAGCTGCACCGCGTGTGGGTGGTCGAGGCGACGCTCAAGCAGGGCAAGCGCCACATCAACTCCAAGCGTACCTTCTACCTCGACGAGGACAGCTGGCAGATCCTGGTGATCGACCACTACGACGGCCAGGGCCGCATGTGGCGTTACTCCGAGGCGCCGTCGATCAACTACTACGACGTCCCGGTGTTCTGGAGCACCATGGAGAACCACCACGACCTGCAGTCGGGCCGCTACATTGCCACCGGCCTCGACAACCAGGAAGCCATGTACGACTTCTCCTTCCAGACCACGCCGGATGCCTTCTCGCCGCAGGCGCTGCGTACGCGCGGCGTGCGCTGAGTCCGGTGACGGCTTGAACCCACGGCCAGCCGCGCCCGCAGCGCGCGGCTGGCCGTTTCTTTTTCGGGCTGCGGCCGCGTCGGCGCGGTCGGGCCCGTCGGACCTTCCAGGGGACGCCAGATGACAGGCCACGCCAAGGGACCGCTCCGGCTCATCGCCGCGAGCCTTGCCGCCATGCTTCCGCTTTCCGCCGCTCTGGCCCAGAGCACCGAGCTGATGCCGCTGGCCACCACGCGTTCGCTGATGCTCGACATCGCGGACGGCGACCAGCGCGCGATCATGGTCGGCGAGCGCGGCCACGTGCTGGTCTCGGAGTCGCGCAGCGATTGGCGGCAGATCGCCAACGTGCCCACCCGCCTGACGCTCACGGCCGTCGCCACCGCCGGCGAGCACGCCTGGGCGGTCGGCCACGACGGGGTGATCCTGCACAGCGCGGACGGCGGCCTGAACTGGGAGCAGCAGCGCATCGACCCGTGGGCGCCGCCTTCCGACGATGCCGAGTTCGATCCGCAGGCCGGTGCGCCGCTGCTCGACGTGCTGTTCGTCGACAGCCAGAACGGTTTCGCCGTGGGTGCCTACAGTCTCCTGCTGCGCACCCGCGACGGCGGAGCGACCTGGGATCGCGTCGCGCTCTCCGCTGCGGCGGACGACGCGCCCCCCGCGGGGGCCGGCGACGAGGCGGCCGAGGCCGACGACAGTTGGACCTTCGATCAGGACGAGCTGATGCTCGACGAGGAGGACGATCCCCATCTCAACGGAATCGTCCGCACCGAGTCCGGGTTGCTGTTCATCGTCGCCGAGCGCGGCGCAGCGTTCCGCTCGCGCGACGGCGGCGAGACATGGGAGCGGTTGAGCCTGCCGTACGAAGGCTCGATGTTCGGCGTGATCGCCTTCGGACCCGAGCACCTGCTCGCGTTCGGGCTGCGCGGCAACATGCTGGAGACCCGCGACGGCGGCGACAACTGGACCGAGATCGACACCGGCACCACGCTGAGCCTGCTCGGCGGCGCGGCGCTGCCCGACGGCGGAGCGGTGGTTGTCGGCGCGAACGGCGTGGTGCTGCATCGCCCCGACGGCGCATCGGCGTTCAGCCTGGGCACCTACGAGAACGCCGAACAGGAGACCCCGGTGCTGTCCAGCGTCCGACCGCAGGGCAGCCGCACCTTTCTCGTCGCCGGCGAGAAGGGCTTCGGGCGCTATCAGGCCGACTGATCCGTCCCGCCCGCCGCGACCAAACTGAGCACACGCCCGGAGTCCTTCCATGAGCGTCAAGCAGACCGCCTTCCACCGCATCGCCGAGGCGCTGGTATTCGGCCGCCGCAGCCTGGTACTGATGTTCTTCGTCATCGGCACCGTGGTCATGGCCTTCTTCGCCAGCCAGTTGCGCGTCGAGGCCGGCTTCAAGAAGCAGATACCGCTCGGCCACGAGTACATGCAGACCTTCGTCGACTACGAGAAGGACTTCGGAGGCGCCAACCGCGTCCTGATCGCCGTGATGGCCAAGGACGGCGACATGTTCGACCTCGGCTTCATGTCGACCATGGAGAACATCACCAAGGACGTCATCGCGCTCGACGCGACCGACGACGCCCGGGTGTCGTCGATCTTCACGCCCAACGTGCGTTTCGTCGAGGTGGTCGAGGACGGCTTCGCCGGCGGCAACGTGATCCCGTCGACGTTCATCCCCAGCGATCCGGCCTTCCAGCCGACCGCCGAGGACTTCGCCACCATCCGCAGCAACATCGTCAAGGCGAACATCGTCGGCCGGCTGGTCGCCAAGGACTTCTCCGGCGCCATGGTCTGGGCCGAGCTGATCCCGGAGGACGCCGGGACCAAGATGGACTACCAGGACGTCGCCCGCCAGCTTGAGGCGCTGCGCGGCAAGTACGAGGGCGAGGACTACACCATCCACATCATCGGCTTCGCCAAGGTCGTCGGCGACATCGCCGACGGTGCGAAGTCGGTGGTGACGTTCTTCGGCGTCGCCATCGTCCTGACCTTCGTCCTGCTCGTGCTCTACTCCGGCTCGTTCCGCCTGGCCAGCTGGACCGTGCTGGCCGCGATCGTGGCGGTGATCTGGATGCTGGGCATCCTGCGCCTGCTCGGATTCGGCATCGATCCGATGAACATCCTGACGCCGTTCCTGGTGTTCGCGATCGGCGTCAGTCACGGCGTGCAGATGATCAACTCGTGGCTCAGCGAGCGCCTGTTCGGCGGCGTCGAGGGCGACGCCGCGACGCTGGAGAAGGCCGAGGGCGTGCTCAGCCTGGAGGCCGCCAAGCGTTCGTTCCGCCGCCTGCTCGTGCCGGGCACGATCGCCCTGCTGTCGGACTGCATCGGCTTCGTCACCATCCTGTTCATCGACATCCGGATCATCCAGGAGCTCGCCATCACCGCCTCGCTGGGCGTGGCGGTGATCATCCTCACCAACCTGATCCTGCTGCCGGTGCTGCTGTCGATCACCGGCTTCGGCAAGCGCTACAAGAGCTTCCGCGCCAAGCGCATCGCCCGCGAGGGCAAGCCCAACCCGCTGTGGGGCGCGCTGGCGGCGTTCTCGTATCGCGGACCGGCGGCGGCGGCGATCCTGGTCGGCATCGGCCTTGCGGTGTTCGGCTACTTCAAGTCCCAGGAGATGAAGATCGGCGACTCCGAGGCCGGCGTGCCCGAGCTGCGGCCGGAGGCGCGCTTCAACCAGGACGCCATCGCCATCAGCTCCAGCTTCGCGCTGGGCATCGACGCCATCAACGTCATCGTCGAGGCCCGTCCGGACGCCTGCACGCTGAGCTACCCGGTGATGGAGATGGTCGACCGCTTCAGCTGGCACATGGCCAACATCGAAGGCGTGCAGCAGGTGATCTCGCTGCCGATGGCGGCGAAGATCGTCAACGCCGGCTGGAACGAGGGCAACATCCGCTGGCGCGTCCTGCCGCGCAGCAACGACGCGCTGCGCGTCGCCACGCAGGGCTTCGAGACCGACTCCGGCCTGCTCAACAGCGACTGCAGCGGCATGCCGGTGATGATCTTCCTGGCCGACCACAAGGCCGAGACCATCACCCGCGTGATCGACGCGGTGAAGGCTTTCCGCGCCGAGAACCAGGCCTGGCATCCCGGCGTGAACCTGCGCATCAAGCTCGCCGAGCAGGCGCAGAAGGCGGCCGAGGCCGGCGAGGACTGGAGCAGCGACGAGCTCAACCTGCGCCTGGCCACCGGCAACGCCGGCGTGATGGCCGCGACCAACGAGGTCGTCAAGGCCAACCAGGCGCCGATGATGTTCTGGGTCTACGCGGCGGTGATCCTGCTCTGCGTGCTCACCTACCGCTCGGTGATGGCGACGCTGTGCATCGTCCTGCCGCTGGCGCTGGTCTCGCTGCTGGCCAACGCACTGATGGCCTACATGAACATCGGCCTGAAGGTGAATACCCTGCCGGTCGCCGCGCTGGGCGTGGGTATCGGCGTCGACTACGCGATCTACATCTACAGCCGCATGCGCGAGTTCCTCGACGACGGCGAGTCGCTGCAGGTCGCCTACTACAAGGCGCTCAAGCTGACCGGCACGGCGGTGCTGTTCACCGCGGTGACGCTGGCCGTGGGCGTCGGCACCTGGATCTTCTCGGCACTGAAGTTCCAGGCCGACATGGGCATCCTGCTCAGCTTCATGTTCATCATGAACATGGTCGGCGCGATCATCCTGCTGCCGGCGCTGCTGTGCTGGCTGACCCGGCACAAGGCCGCGAGGACGGCCTGATCCCGCGCGCGCCGACCGCACCCGACGGGTGCGGTCGGCGCGGCGCTGCACGATGCCCATGACCGCTCCGTCGGCACTCCGCGGCGAGGCCGGGCTGCGCCGGGAGGCCTCATCCCGGCGCTCGGCGCGCGGCGCCTGAACGGCGACCGCGGGCCCGCCGTCGCAGGCCGGCCCGATACGCCATCATGTCCACCCGCGGCCCGGCCCCAATCAATGAGTCCCGCTCCCGATCCGCGCCTGTCCGCCGAGCCGACCGAACCGCCCCGAACGGGCCGCGTCGAAGCCGGCGTCCAGCCGCTGATCGCGGCGCACTCGCTCGCCCGGCTGCTCCTGCTGCTGGTGCTGCTGGCCGGCATCTATTTCTTCAAGGGATTCGTCGTCCCCGTGCTCGCGGCGCTGATCATCGGCTTCGCCACGTGGCGGCCCTACCAGCGCTGGTTCGCGCTGTGCGGTGGGCGCAGGACGCTGGCGGCGAGCGGCGCGCTGCTGCTGGTGATCGCGCTGCTGGTGGTGCCCCTGGGCATGGCGTTCTGGTTCTCGCTGCAGGAAGCCGGCGAATTCATCGCCTGGGCCGTCGCGGCGAACGAGAAGGGCGCGCCGGCGCCGGGCTGGATCGCCTCGCTGCCGATGGTCGGCCCGGTGCTGGTCGGCTACTGGGACCAGCACCTCGCCGCGCCGGAGGCGATCGGCAACTGGGTGCGCCTGCTCAGCGGCGAGCACCTGGCCGACCTGTATCGCCTCGCCGTGTCGACCACCGGCGTGGTGCTGCAGCTCGCCTTGACCGTCGTCTTCCTGCTGATGACGCTGTTCTTCGTCTATCGCGACGGCGATCGCATCGTCGCGCAGCTCGACGTGGTCGGTGAACGCGCCCTGCCGGCCCGCTGGCATCGCTACTCGCGGGTGGTGCCCAACACGATCAGCGCCACCGTCATCGGCATGGGCCTGATCGCCATCGGCGAGGGCGTGGTGCTGGGCGTGGCCTACTGGATCGCCGGCGTGCCCTCGCCGGCGCTGCTC
>VFQU01002109.1_pt1 | contig 10058 bp, 6 predicted proteins | sample 3512311 | NCBI WGS metagenome assembly VFQU01 (sample SAMN10412377, study PRJNA504923) | tailings metagenome | isolation source: Relicate 3 Philex TSF3 active mining site | place: Philippines: Tuba, Benguet | collected 2017-08-29 | reverse complement strand
ACATGACGGTGGCGCTCGGCGTCTCGGCCTACTCGGCCGCGGTGTTCCATCTGATGACGCACGCGTTCTTCAAGGCGCTGCTGTTCCTCGGCGCTGGCTCGGTGATCATCGCGATGCACCACGAGCAGGACATGCGCCACATGGGCGGCCTGCGCAAATACATGCCGGTGACCTGGATCACCATGTGGATCGGCTCGCTGGCGCTGGCCGGTGCCCCGTTCTTCTCGGGCTTCTTCTCGAAGGACGCGATCATCGAGGCCGTCCACGAGTCGCACCGCTTCGGCTCGGGCTATGCGTACTTCTGCGTGATGGCCGGCGTGTTCGTGACCGCGCTGTACAGCTTCCGCCTGCTGTACCTGACGTTCCACGGCAAGGAGCGCTTCGTGGTCGATCACGGCCACGGCCATGAGCACGATGCGCACGACGAGCATGGCCATCATGCGCCCGGCCATCTGGCGCATGCGCCGCACGAGTCGCCATGGGTCGTCACGCTGCCGCTGATCCTGCTGGCGATTCCGTCGATCGTGATCGGCGGCCTGACGATCGGCTCGATGCTGTTCGGCGACTTCTTCGGCCGCGCGATCCATGTCAACCCCGCCAACGACGTGATCGGCGAGCTCAAGCACGGCTATCACGGCGCGCTCGGTTTCGTCCTCCACGGCATCATGATGCCGCCGTTCTGGCTCGCGCTGGCCGGCTTCGCGGTGGCCACCTGGATCTGGCTGTTCAATCCGCGCATCGCCGATCGCGCCGCCTCGGCGTTGCGCCCGGTCTACAACCTGCTCTCGAACAAGTACTGGATCGACGAGCTCTACCAGGCGGTCTTCGCGCGCGGCGGTCTGGCGCTCGGACGCGGCCTGTGGAAGGTCGGTGACGCCGCGGTGATCGACGGCGCGGTCGTCAACGGCTCGGCCGGACTGATCGCGCGCGTCGCGGCCACCGTGCGCTGGCTGCAATCGGGCTATCTCTACCACTACGCGTTCGCGATGATCCTCGGCCTGGTCCTGCTGCTCGGCTGGCTGGGATGGTTCCTCGCGCGGACGAACGGATGAAGGACGGACGACGATCATCATGGCTCATCACTGGCCCCTGCTCAGTCTCCTGATCTGGCTGCCGATCGCCGGCGCGGTCGCCGTGCTCGCACTCGGTCGCCGCGCCGATGCCGCGCGCTGGCTGACCCTGCTCGTCGCGCTGGCGACCTTCGCGCTCAGCATTCCGCTCTATACCGGCTACGATGCCGGCGCGGTCGGGCCGGCGACGATGCAGTTCGTCGAGTCGCATCTGTGGATCGAGGCGTTGAAGGTGCACTACGCGCTCGGCGCGGACGGCATCGCGGTCGCGCTGATCGTGCTGACCACGTTCACGTCGGTGCTGGTCGTGATCGGCTCGTGGGGCTCGATCGATCAGCGCGTCTCGCAGTACATGGCCGCGATGCTGGCGTTGGAAGGCCTGCTGATCGGCGTGTTCGCGGCGACCGACGCGCTCCTGTTCTACGTGTTCTTCGAAGGCATGCTGATTCCGATGTTCATCATCATCGGCATGTGGGGCGGCCCGCGACGCGTGTACGCGACGCTGAAGTTCTTCATCTACACGTTCCTCGGCTCGATCTTCATGTTGGTCGCGCTGATCTACCTGCACATGAAGACCGGCGAGTTCTCGATGGCCGCGTTCGCGAACGCGGGGCTCGGCGCGCGCGAGCAGTTCTGGATATTCTTCGCGTTCCTGATCGCGTTCGCGATCAAGGTGCCGATGTGGCCGGTCCACACCTGGTTGCCGGACGCGCACGTCGAGGCGCCGACCGGCGGTTCGGTCGTGCTGGCCGCGATCATGCTGAAGGTCGGCGGCTACGGCTTCATCCGCTTCTCGCTGCCGATCGTGCCCGACGCCTCGCAGGACTACGCCTGGGTCGTCATCGCGATGAGCCTGATCGCGGTCGTCTACATCGGCTACGTCGCCCTGGTCCAGGACGATATGAAGAAGCTGATCGCGTACTCGTCGATCGCCCACATGGCGTTCGTGACGCTCGGCATCTTCATCGCGATGGCGCTGGTCCGTGTGCACGGCAATCCGGACGCGGCGCGCCTCGGCATGCAGGGCGCGATGGTGCAGATTATCTCGCACGGCTTCGTGTCCGGCGCGATGTTCTCGTGCATCGGCGTGCTCTACGACCGCCTGCATTCGCGCATGATCCGCGACTACGGCGGCGTCGCCAACGTCATGCCGTGGTACGCGACGTTCTTCGTGCTGTTCGCGATGGCCAACTGTGGCCTGCCCGGCACCAGCGGCTTCGTCGGCGAGTTCATGGTGATCCTGGCCGCGTTCCAGGACAACGTCTGGATCGCCCTGGTCGCGGCGTTCACGCTGATCGTCGGCGCGGCGTACACGCTGTGGCTGGTCAAGCGCGTGATCTTCGGCGAGATCGGCAACGACAAGGTCGCCAAGCTCAAGGATCTGAACGGTCGTGAGTGGATCGTGCTCGGCTCGTTCGCCGTGGCGGTGCTGCTGATCGGTCTGTGGCCCAAGCCGCTGACCGACCTCATGGAGACTTCGGTGCAACAGCTCGTCAGCACGCTGATGATGTCCAAGGCATGAACATGAACGCGTTCGACCCCAACGATCTGCTGGTGATCCTGCCGGAGCTGTTCCTGCTGGCGGCGACCTTCGGCCTGCTGCTGATCGATCTGTTTTTGAAGCCGGGCCAGCGCGCGATCACGCACTGGCTGGCGCTGCTGATCCTCGCGGTGACGGCCGCCCTGGTCTGGCGCGATGCGCCGGTGGCCGGGCAGGGCTGGTCGGCATTCGGCGGCATGTTCCAGCGCGACGCCGTCGCGACCGTGCTGAAGCTGTTCGTACTGCTGCTGAGCGGCCTGACCTTCATCTACGGTCGCGAGTACCTGCGCGAACGCAATCTGCTGGTCGGCGAGTTCTACCTGCTGATCCTGTTCGCCTCGCTCGGCATGCTGCTGCTGGTGTCGGCCGGCAGCTTGATCATGGTCTACCTCGGCCTGGAGCTGCTGACACTGTCCTCGTACGCGTTGGTCGCGCTCAACCGCGACTCGCGGGATTCGTCCGAAGCCGCGATCAAGTACTTCGTACTCGGTGCGCTGGCCTCGGGCCTGCTGCTGTACGGCATGTCGATGATCTACGGCGCGACCGGCACGCTCGACCTCTCGCGTATCCACGCCTCGATCGGCAACGTGCCGCATCCGAATCTGCTCGCGGTCGGCCTGGTCTTCCTGGTCGTCGGCATCGCGTTCAAGTTCGGCGCCGCGCCGTTCCATATGTGGCTGCCCGATGTCTACCAGGGCGCGCCGACCGCGGTCACGCTGTTCATCGGTTCGGCCCCGAAGCTCGCGGCGTTCGGCATGGCCTGGCGCCTGCTCGAGGGCGGGCTCGGCGGTCTTTCGCCGCACTGGACGCAGATGCTGGCGTTCCTGATCGTGCTCTCGCTCGCGGTCGGCAACGTCTTCGCGATCGCGCAGACCAATCTGAAGCGCCTGCTCGCCTATTCGACGATCTCCCACGTCGGCTTCCTGCTGCTCGGCTTCATCGGTGCGACGCCGCAAGGCTACGCCGCCGCGCTGTTCTACGCGGTCAGCTACGCGATCACGGCCGCGGTGGCGTTCGGCATGATCCTGCTGCTCGCCCGCGCCGGTTTCGAGGCCGGCGACATCGACGATTTCAAGGGCCTCAACCGGCGCAACCCGTGGTACGCCGGCATCATGGCGATCGTGATGTTCTCGCTGGCCGGCGTGCCGCCGCTGTTCGGCTTCTTCGCCAAGCTGATGGTGCTCAAGGCCGCCGTCGATGCCGGACAGATCTGGCTGGTCATCGTCGCGATCGCGTTCGCGATCATCGGCCTCTACTACTACCTGCGCGTCGTCAAGGTCATGTATTTCGACGAGCCAGCCGACACGGTGCCGCTGCTGCTGCCGCGCGACCGGCCGATGCGCTGGGCGCTGTCGGTCAACGGCCTCGCGCTGCTCGCGCTCGGCATCGCCTGGGCCCCGCTGTTCGACTGGTGCCGCCGCTCGTTCGGCATCTGACGGCGACGCTTACGCACCATGCTGCGGGCCCGTCGCCGTTCTACGGCGTCGGGCAGCTCGTCGGCCGATCGCTCGGATCCTGCCCCTCGGCGAACAGGCGGTCGCCGATCAGGCGCAGCACGAAATGGCAGTCGCCGTGCGGGCCATGGGTCTCTCCAGCCACGATCAATCTTCCGTATCGATCCTGTTCAGCGCCGATGACGCCGTCTTCGTTGCCGTTCTGGCCCAGAATCGTCATCACGTGAACGGGGCCTTGCGGATTCGAGGCCGAGGTCGAGTCGTAAGAAGCATCCTCGCGCAGACGCACGAACGCCAGGCCTGCTGCCCCGGAGGTTCGATACGACGATCCGAACACGACGATTCTGCGATCGGGCGTCGGATAAGCGACCGTGTTCGCCATCCAGATTGCGTCGTTCGAAATCCGGGCCAATCCTGGATGACCGGGTTGCTGTTGCTGTCCGTTGAAGCGGCGATCGATCTGTCCGGACCACGTGAGGCGGGCGACATCCAGAGAAAATGCGATGCTCGTAAACGAAACAATGCTGTGGCCGACCAGGATACGGCTTGCGGAGTCACGCATGAGTGACCCGATTTCGAGGTAGTCGGACGTGTTCGAATCGGCCTCGACCGAGGTCACTCCACCGTTGAAGCTCCCATCGAGACCGCCGTCGGCCAATAGGCGCGCCACGGCGAGGCGGGGCGGTGTAACGGAAGTCTTCTGGATGCCGGCCAGCAGCAAGCGATCCGTGTCGTCGAGCAGTATGCGTCCCAGGCCGATGTCGGCGGGCATCCAGGTAACGCCCGCCGATCCGTAGGTGGAATCGATGACACCATCCGGACGAATGCGTCCAACGGCCACTCCGGGCGTCCCGGTATGGGCGCCGAGCAAGAGCCGGTCGTTGCGATCGACGGCAAGCCGGCCGCCATAGGTGAATGAAACGGGCTGAGATGAAGGCGGAACGTAGTCGACCAAGCGGTAACCGGAGCCGGCGAAAGCCGGATCCAAACGTCCGTCGGGCGTGAGAATACCCAGTAGCGAGGTACTGGAGACCGTCGATTCATCCAAATTCACTCCTCCGGCGAACGCAATGCGCCCGTCGCCGAGTAGTGCGATGTCGCCGAGTATCACGCCGTATGGGAAGGCATCCGGATCGAGCTCGAGGATAAAACGTCCGTTCGTTCCGAAACCCGGATCGGCTGCTCCGCTGGGAAGCAGCTTGGTTACGTAGGGAACATCGCGACCTTCGATGCCCCGTTGCGTTCCACCGAGAAACATCGCGCCATCGCTTGCGACGCGAATGGCGCGCAAGCCCGCCGCGGCTTCTTGCGGTCGCGGTGGCGGCGACAGCAGCAGTACGCCATCCTGGCCGAAATCGCGGTCGAGCAGGGCAACGGGTGATGCGGCTACCGTCCCGGCGGTCAGCAGCAAGGCTAGAGGTAGACGTTTCATAGCAGCGACTCCATCGCCAGTGACACGATCGTAAGTGTAAGTCAGATTTGGATAATCTGGGGTTCCGAAGTGGATTTTTCGACCCCGCCAGAAGAACTGCATTGCATCTCGTAGCCGGCGGGCTTGTATCGGCCGGACACTGTGCCTACAATAGCGGGCTCTGATGCGGGGTGGAGCAGTCTGGCAGCTCGTCGGGCTCATAACCCGAAGGTCGCAGGTTCAAATCCTGCCCCCGCTACCAGGTATAGACGATACGGCGACCCCGGCAACGAGGTCGCCGTTTTCGTTTCCGGCGCTCGCCGTTTCGATGCCGAGCCTGCCCGCGCGTCGCATACATCTTCATGCCGAGCGGCGCTCCGCGTTCTTCGCGACGAGCCCGGCGCTGCCGCGAAGGCCGCGTGTCTACCCGCGGGATTCCTCTGGTCGACGCCTCTGATCGCCCCGCGTCACGGATCGGACCATCGACGCTGCAGATCGGCGTGTACGCGCGTGCTGGAGCGTCGGCTTTGGACCGCGCATCCGGCGCAGAGGGCGGCGCCCTGCTGCATCGCCGGCGGACGCGGGCTGCGGCGCGGAAGCGTGCCTCGCGATGACGTCCTGTCCACCCCGTGTTCGCGGGATTCACGGCGCCGGCGGGCCCGTCGATGCTGCCCGCGTGGGCACGCAGCCTTCGCGAGGAGAATCGACATGTACAAGGCAGCGGTGATCGCCGCGCTGTGGCTGGCCTTCGGAGGCTCGCCGGCAGCGACCGCACAGGAGGCGGTCTTTAGCCAGCCGGACAAGCAGTTGCAGGTCAGCGGCCGGCTCAAGATTCCGCAGAAGACCCTGTACCTGCCGGTGACGCAGGTGAAATGGATGATCCACGGCAAGTTCACCGCGCGCGGCGGCGCGTTCCGGTCCGCCAGCTCATCCAAGGAAGTCAGCAGCGACGTGGACGAGGCGCGCGTGCGCAGGATCGCGCAGATTCTGCACGACGATCTGGTCGCGCAGTGCGCGGCCGCCGGCTGGACGGTGCGGACTCGCCAGGACATGGGCGCCGACCTGCCCGCCTACAAGTCGGCTGCCCCCAACCGCGAGGCCGGGTATCCGATCGACCAGGTCACCAGCGGCAAGCTGAAGATCAGCTATGGCGTGTTCGCGCCCGACGGCATGCCGACGCTGATGGTCTCGAGCATGACCAGCCCCGCCGGCATGGCCGGCCCGCAGGGATTGGGCGCGATGGCCGGCGCGGTCGCGATGACCGGCATCACGCAGGAATCCTATCGCTTCGCGCGCGACAACCCGGGCGTCACGATGATCGTCGACTATGGTTTCGCGACGGCGGCACTCGGCGAGACCGACAGCCGCATGCTCGGTACCGAGGCGTCGGCGACTCTGATCATGACCGGCGGCTTCATGGCCTACACCGCCAACTCGCAGACGGTCGTCAAGATCGGGGACGGAATCGTCCTCGCCCAGGACGTCGGCACGCTGCAGCAGATTTCGCGCACCGGCACCGGTACCAACGTCATGCGCTATCTGGCCGGCATGTCCACCGTCGACAAGACCGGCTATGTCCTCGCGCCGGACTGGGACAGAGTCGAAGCCGAGGCGATCCGCGGCGGCAAGGCGCTCAATACCCAGCTCGTCGCCAAGCTGGATCGCTGAGGGAGCGACGCGGCGGTGGCAGCCGAGGCGCATGGAAAGCACCATCGGCTCACGAAACGTCTGAAAAATACTGAAATTCAATCATTTGAGTGGGCTGCGTCGAGCGGATGCGTGGGCGGGCGGCTCGCAGGCCTGCGATCGCCCGGGCGGCGTTATTGGCCCGAGCCGGCGCACGAGGAACGGGCGCGAGCGCCTCGCCGCGCCCGGCGATCGAAAGGGTTGGACGATGCGCGCCGATGCCGCTATGATGCGCGGCCTGCCATATGGCGATTCGACGGGTTCCGTCAGCGGTCGGACGGAGCAGCCCCCGCCATCAGGTCTTCAGCGAAGGGCCACCACGGTGGCCTTTTTGCTGAGCGCAGGATGCGCACGTTGCCGATGTAGCGGATGCAAGACAACGGCGGACTTGTGGAACGGGGCCTCGGCCCCGTTTTTGTTTCCGACTTTGCGGGTTGCCGGCCCGCGCCGCCTCGGCAGACTCTCCTGAAGTACGCCCAGGGCGATGCGACGACGTGAAAGAAGAGGAACTGACCCAATTACTGACGCCGATCGTGGCCGATCTCGGTCTGGAATGCTGGGGCGTGGAATATCGCCCGAGCGCCGGCAGCAGCCTGCTGCGCGTCTACATCGACGTCGCCGACCGGCCGGTCACCGTGGACGACTGCGAAGCGGCCAGCCGCGAGATCTCCGCGGCGCTGGACGTGGACGATCCGATCAGCGGCCGGTACACGCTGGAGGTCTCCTCGCCGGGCATCGATCGCCCGCTGTTCACGCCGGAGCAGTTCGCGCGCTTCGTCGGCGAGCAGGTCAAGCTGACGGTGGATCTGCCGGTCAACGGACGCAAGCGTTTCCAGGGCCGTCTGGCCGCGGTGGAAGGCGCCGCATTGACGCTGGCGCTCGAGGACGGCAAGTCGATCGAGCTGGATCATGCCAACGTCCAGGCGGCGCGATTGGTACCCGACTATGTCGCGCTCGGTCTGGCGCCGGCGAAGAAGCCGAGCGGCGGCGCGGCGGGCAAGGCGAAGAAGAAAGCGTGATGTTTATTTCCGGTCCGGCGTCCCTCCGGCGCCCGGTGGAGTAGGAAGCGATGAGCAAAGAACTGTTGCTGGTGGTGGATGCGGTCGCCAACGAGAAGGGCGTACCGATGGATGTCATTTTCGAGGCGATGGAAGCCGCGCTGGCCTCCGCCGCCAAGAAGCGCTATCCCGATCAGGACGTCACGGTCCGTGTCGCGATCGACAAGGAGACCGGTGACTACGAGACCTTCCGTCGCTGGGAGGTGGTCGCCGACGACGTCGTCATGGAATCGCCGGATCGGCAGATTCGCTTGATGGACGCCGAGGACGAGCGTCCCGGTTCCGAGGTCGGCGACTTCGTCGAGGAGCAGATCGAGAACCCGGACTTCGGTCGCATCGCCGCGCAGGCGGCCAAGCAGGTGATCGTGCAGCGCGTCCGCGAGGCCGAGCGCGCGCAGATCGTCGACGCCTATCGCGACCGCATCGGCGAGCTGATCACCGGTGTCGTCAAGCGCGTCGAGCGCGGCAGCATCTATCTGGATCTGGGCGGCAATACCGAGGCCTACATCCCGCGCGACAAGTCGATCCCGCGCGAAGCGGTGCGCGCCGGCGACCGCGTGCGCGGCTATCTGTTCGACGTGCGTTCCGAGGTCCGCGGTCCGCAGCTGTTCGTCTCGCGCACCGCGCCGGAGTTCATGATCGAGCTGTTCAAGCTCGAAGTGCCCGAGGTCGGCCAGGGTCTGGTCGAGATCAAGGCCTGTGCGCGCGACGCCGGCGACCGCGCCAAGATCGCCGTGCTCGCGCACGACAGCCGCACCGATCCGATCGGCGCGTGCATCGGCATGCGCGGCTCGCGCGTGCAGGCGGTGTCGAACGAGCTCAACGGCGAGCGCATCGACATCGTGCTGTGGAACGACAACCCGGCGCAGTTCGTCATCAACGCGATGGCGCCGGCCGAGGTGCAGTCGATCATCGTCGACGAGGAGCGTCACTCGATGGACATCGCGGTCGCCGAGGACAAGCTGTCCCAGGCGATCGGCCGCGGCGGCCAGAACGTGCGCCTGGCCAGCAAGCTGTCGGGCTGGCAGCTCAACGTGATGACCGCCGACCAGGTGCGCGCCAAGTCCGAGTCGGAGCAGGAAGCCGCCCTGCAGCTGTTCATGAGCAAGCTCGAGGTCGACAACGAGATCGCGCAGATCCTCGTGCAGGAAGGCTTCTCGACGGTCGAGGAGATCGCCTACGTGCCGACCGCCGAGCTGCTGGCGATCGAGGGTTTCGACGAGGACATCGTCGAGGAGCTGCGCGCGCGTGCCCGTGACGCCCTGCTCACCGACGCTCTGTCGGCCGAGGAGGAGATCGAGGAACACAAGCCGGCCGACGAGCTGATCGCCGTGCACGGCGTCGGCGACGATCTGGGCTACGAGCTGGCCCGCAACGGCATCGTCACGCGCGAGAATCTCGCGGATCTGGCGACCGACGAGCTGATGGAGCTCGGCATCGAGGGACTCGACGAGGCGCGTGCCTCGGCGATCATCATGGCGGCGCGCGAGCTGGAGATTTCATAGTCGGCTGGTCGGCGCGAAACGCCGGCGCAGGAAGCGCCGGCGGGCAACGAATGGTTCGTTGCCGCATTGACGGGACGCGTCCGCTGCGCATCGAGCGCCGGACGCCGCGTCGGAATCGTGCGACGGGCCGCGAACGGTCCGGCGCATCGCAGGGCAAGTGCAGGCAGGTTCGGGAGTAAGCGCAATCATGTCGGACGTCACGATCAAACAGCTGGCCAAAGTGGTGGGTACGCCGGTCGACAAGCTGCTGGCCCAGCTCGCCGAGGCCGGCATGCCGTTCACCGATGCCGACCAGGTCATCAGCAGCACCGAGAAGGTCAAGCTGCTCGGCTTC
>VFQU01002107.1_pt1 | contig 10061 bp, 9 predicted proteins | sample 3512311 | NCBI WGS metagenome assembly VFQU01 (sample SAMN10412377, study PRJNA504923) | tailings metagenome | isolation source: Relicate 3 Philex TSF3 active mining site | place: Philippines: Tuba, Benguet | collected 2017-08-29 | reverse complement strand
GGGCGAGGGGGCGGCGGGGGCTCTTCCGTCGGGGCGGCGGCCTCCGGCTGAGGGGCGGGCTCGGGCGCCGCCTGGGGCGCGCCGGGCGGCGGGTCGGGCAGGCGGGTGGTCACCGGGCCATCATCGTCGGCGAAGGCCAGGGCGGGCGAGGCCAGCAGAACGGCCAGGGCGGCGGCGGCGAGGCGGGGGTGGCGCATGTCTGGGAATCTCCGGTCCGGACGCTGAACTGGCCGGGGATGGTGTCGACCTTGGGGCGAGGTGATTTCGGTTCTGTAGCAGAGCCCGGGCTGTTGCAGGTCTGTCAAAATGTGACAGGCGGCTGTGTTCGCTTGAGCCCGGGCGCGGCATGAGACGCAGGCTGACTGTCGATTATCGACAACCGGTTCAGAGAGGGAGTCGGACGCGGGCGGTGAGACCCCCTTCGGGACGGTTGACGAGCTCGGCGTCGCCGCCGTGGGCGCGGGCGACCGATCGCACCACGGCGAGGCCAAGACCGATGCCGCCGGTCTCGCGATTTCGCGAGGGCTCGCCCCGGAAGAAGGGCTCGAAGACGCGGTCAGCCTCCTGGGGCGGAATGCCGGGACCCTCGTCGTCGATCTCGATGACGGCATGGTCATCCTCGCGGAAGACGCGGCCCCGGGCCTTGCCGCCGTACTTCAGGGCATTGTCGACCAGATTGGCGGCCAGACGGCGCAGGGCGACAGGGTCCCCCTCGATGACGAGCTTCTCGGTGCGGTCGACGGCGGCGTCGGCGCCGGTCTCGGCGGCTTCGTCCAGGACGCTCTCGATCAGGGAGGCCAGCTCGAGCGGCGTGCGCTCGCGCGGGCGAGTGGCGTCGGTGACGAAGCTGAGGGTGGCGGCGATCATCGCCTCCATCTGGTCGATGTCGGCGGCCAGCTTGGGGCGCAGGGCGTCGGGGGCGGCCTCGATGCGGAACTTCAGCCGGGTCAGCGGGGTGCGCAGGTCGTGGGCGATGGCGGCGACCATGGCGGTGCGGTCATCGACATAGCGGCGCAGGCGCTCCTGCATGCGGTTGAAGGCGGCAGAGGCGGCGGTGACCTCGGCCGAGCCGCGCATGTGCAGCGGCGGGGCGCGGGGGTCACGGCCGAGCCGGTCGGCGGCCTCGGCGAAGGCGGACATCGGCGCGGCCAGCCGGCGGGCCAACAGCCAGGCGAGCGGGGCGATCGTCAGGATCGAGAGCAGGAAGGTCAGGCCGATGCGCGCCTGCCAGCTGTCGAAGCGCAGGACCGGCTGGGGCTTGGCCACGAGCCAGCGGCCGTCGGCCTGCTTCACCCCGACCTTGAAGGGGGCGAAGATCACCTGCTCGTTGGGAACGCGGCGCGTCCAGTCGGCGCCGGGCAGTATGGCGATGGCGGCGCCTTCGCCGGGCGGCGGTCCCGGCGGCGGGGCGCGTTCGCCCGGACCCGCCGGCGGGCCGCCCCGGAAGAGACGGGTCTCCGGCCGGCGCTCGGCGCGATAGAGGATGCGGGCGGGCCCGTCGGTCGAGATGCGGATGCGGTCGGGCGTGACGCCCAGGCTGGTCGCCAGCTCGCGCCGGAAGGTCTCGCGCCAGCGACTGCGGCGCGGGGCCTCGTCCGGCGGCTCGGCCTTCAGCTTGACGACCAGCGGCCGGCTCTCGGCGACCTCGTAGGTGCCGACCGAGCGCAGGGCGGTGGAGATCTCGCCGAGGCGATAGATTTCGGGCGGCGGCGGCGGGAGGCTGAAGATCAGCACCCCGCTGATCACCGGCACGGCCAGGAGGCTGAGGATCACCAGCCCCATGACCTGGGCGAACAGGGGCGCGCCTCGGAAGGGCGTCTTCATGCCGAGCGGGTGACCTTGGGCGTGAACATGTAGCCCTCGGAGCGGATGGTGCGGATCAGTTCGCCGCCGCCGGCGCCGTCGTCCAGCTTCTTGCGAAGGCGGCTGATCTGCACGTCGATGGCCCGGTCGTAGGCGTCGCTGTCGCGGCCGCGCGCCATGTCGAGGAGCTGGTCGCGGGTGAGGATGCGCTGGGGCCGCTCGACGAAGGCCTTGAGCAGGGAGAACTCGCCGCTCGACAGGTTGACCACCACGCCCTCGGGCGAACGCAGCTCGCGCCGGACCAGGTCGAGGCGCCAGCCGGCGAAGTGGCAGGCGGCCGCGATCTGCTCCTCGGCGGGGCCGGGCGCCTCGCTGCGCCGGCGCAGGACGGCGCGGACGCGGGCCAGCAGCTCACGCGGATTGCAGGGCTTGGGCAGATAGTCGTCGGCGCCGAGCTCGAGCCCGACGATGCGGTCGGTGTCCTCGCCCATGGCCGAGAGCATGATGATGCCGGGACCGCCCGGCTGGGCGCTCATCCGGCGCAGCACCGACAGTCCGTCCTCGCCGGGCATCATGACGTCGAGCACGATCAGGTCGACGGGCGCGCGCGCCAGCGCCTGCTCCATCGCCCTGGCGTCGGCGGCGGTCTCGACCTCGAAGCCGTGCTGGCCGAGGAACTCGGAGACGACGTCGCGGATGCCCGGGTCGTCGTCCACCATAAGGATGCGGGCCGGGGCGTCGGTCGCCGGGCTTTCGCGGGTCATGGTCTGCTCCATGGGGCCACTCTGGCGCCGCTGCGTCTCCCCCAGATTGCAGGCCAGACATACGGGCGCAACCCGCACAGGCCAATTGTGGCGGGTTTCCTCATCCGGAGAAGTCCATGTACCGCGCCGCCTCCCTCGCCCTGATCGCCGCGATCGCCGCCGGCTCCGCCGCCTCGGCCCAGATGCGCCCGCCGTCGGCCGACGCCAACAAGGACGGCGTGGTGACCACCGCCGAACACCTGAAAGCCACCGAGGCGCGGTTCGCCCGCGTCGACGCCAACAAGGACGGCGTCATCGACAAGGCCGAGCAGGACCGGGTGGCGGCGATGATGGGCGGCCGCAACCCCTTCGCGATGGCCGACGCCAACAAGGACGGCAAGGTCACCAAGGCGGAGTTCGTCGCCGCGGCGAAGACGCGGTTCGCGGCGGCCGACAAGAACAAGGACGGCAAGCTGGACAAGGCCGAGCAGGAAGCCCTGCGGCCGCCGCGCCGGTAGGGGGTGCGTCCGCGTTCCCGGCGGGGGGTGTGGTTTGGTGCGTCCTTCGACACGCGCTTCGCGCTGCTCAGGATGACGACGAGGGGTGGGCGCTCACCAAGCTCGTCATGCTGAGTAGCGGCCACCGGCCGCGTGTCGAAGCACGCACGTCCCTTCCCCCTCAATGGGGGAAGGGCAGGGTTGGGGGTGTATCTTCGGTCTGGCAGAAGAGTTGAAAGAGGGCGCCGTCGCCCCTTCATGATCCACCCGAACCTCCTCCGCGCACACCCCCACCCAACCCTCCCCCATCGAGGGGGAGGGCTTTGCAGGGGCGGACTTCGATACCTGCCGGGCGTTCAGGGATCGGCGGGCGCCAGGGCGGTGGCGGCTCGTTCGCCTTCGCCCAGCAGCGCGCCGAACGCCTCGATGGCCGGGACGCCGTCTTCCGGCAGGTCCTGGGTCCCGTCCAGGATGGCGGCGAGGGCGGCGCGCGCGCGGCTGAGGCGGCTCTTCAGCGTGCCCACCGCGCAACCCGCGACTTCGGAAGCCTGCTCGTAGGGCAGGCCGGCGAGGCAGACGAGCGCGATGGCCTCGCGGTGTTCGGGCGACAGCAGGCCGAGGGCGCGCCGCAGGTCGTCGAGGTCGAGGATGTCCTCGGTGGCGCCGGCGGAGGTGAGCCGGTCGAGGTCTGCGTCATCGAGGGGCTGCTGGCGGCGGGCGCGGACGCGATCCTGATAGAACTGGTTGCGAAGGATGGTGAAGACCCACGCCTTCAGATTGGTGCCGAGGGTGAAGCTGTCGCGGGCGCGCCAGGCCTTGAGGAGCGCCTGCTGGGCGAGGTCGTCGGCCTCGTCGCGATCCAGGGCGAGGGATCTGGCGAAACCGCGCAGTTGTGGGATCAGGGCGACGAGCGCGCCCTCGAAGGCGGCGTCGGCTTGGCGGTCGGTCATGGTCCCTCGCGACCCCCCGACCTGACTTGGGAAAGCCCCGGAATGGGCTTTGTTCCGCCCGTTCCGCGTTTATTCCTGAACGACTCTCGACAATGAGCGCGAGGCTTGTCGGCTGGCCGACAGATACCGGTGCGTCACAACGGTTCCATCGCCTCGGGATGGAACTCGCGGGCGGCTGCCGACTTGTTTGGCCACCACAAACAAGCGGAGGAAGTCATGCCCCGACTGCCCAAATCCATCCTCGTCGCCGCCGCCTCGGCCGGAGCCCTGGTCCTCGCGGCCTGCGGCCAGCCGGCCAATGAGCAGCGTGCGGAAGGCCAGCAGAACGAACCGGTGAACACCGCCCAGGACATGGCCGGCGCGGCCACGGGCCTGGCCACAGGCGCGGTCGGCGCGGTCAGCAGCGAAGCGTTCGTGCGGGACGCCGCGATCGGCGACATGTACGAAGTCGCCGCCGCCGAACTGGCCCTGGAGCGGTCGAAGGACGCGCGTGTGAGGGCCGCGGCCGAGAAGATTCTCGCCGATCACAAGGCCTCGTCGGCCAAGCTGAAGACGCTGGTGGACGGCGGCAAGGCGCCCGGCCCGCTGCCGACCGAGATGGACGAGCGGCGCAAGGGGATGATGGACAACCTGCGCGGCGCCTCGGACGCCGACTTCGACGACCGCTACCTGGACCAGCAGACCATGGCCCACCATGAGGCCCTGACCCTGTTCCGCGGCTATGCCGAGCTGGGCGACAACCCGGATCTCAAGGCGTTCGCCGGCGAGGTGGCGCCCAAGCTGGAAACCCACGCCGAATTGGTGACGACCGCCGACCGGGAGACGGGGGCCGACGACGGCCGCTAGCGAGGAGCCGGATCAGCCATCCTTCCTGAAGGTGTCGCCGACCGCCGCCGCGTCCGGACCGTCCGGGCCGGCGGCGTGACGCGAGCGCTCGGCCGTACGGGCCTGGTCCTTGCCGGACTTGAGACCGGGAAGGCGGCCCGGCGGCTGGGCGTCGTTGGCCTTGCGGCCGCTGGTGTTCAGGGACGGGCTGTCGGGTCGGGACCGGGTCATGCGGGGCTCCTGAGGGCTGCGCGGAAGATGGACCGCAGGAGCCTAATCGCGGCCGCGCCCGGCTGTTCCGACGGGCGGCCGGAATCCCGCTTCAGCGCGCCTTGCGGAGCGAAGGCCCGATCCTATCTGGGAGCCGTCATTCGTGGAGGGAGACGGAGAATGAAGACCGTTGTCATCACCCCCACCGATGGTGGGTGGAGCGTGCAGGCCGAGGGCATGCAGTCGCTGGTGTTCCGCAGCGGGGCCGCGGCCGAGCGGGCCGGACGGCGGATGGCCGAGGCCATCGCGGCGACCGGCGAGCCGGCCGAACTGACCATCGTGCTGCGGGACGGATCCATCGCGGGCCGGTTCGCCTGTCCGCCGCCGGCCGAGGTGATCGCCCTGGCCCCGATGCGCGAGCGCGCACGGCTGGCCGAGACGGCCTGATGGTTCAGCTTGGCCGGGGCGCGAGGTTCTCGGCCGGTTCGATGCGCGAGGATTCCAGGGCCAGGTCCGAGACGTAGGGGTTGACCTTGCGCTCGAAGCCGAAGGTGCTCATCGGGCCGTGGCCGGGCACGAAGGCGACGTCCTCGCCAAGCGGCCAGAGCTTGCCGGTGATGGCTTCGATGAGGTCGTTGTAGTTGCCGAGCGGGAAGTCGGTGCGGCCGATCGAGCCCTTGAACAGGACGTCGCCCACCTGGGCGAAGCGGGCCTCGCGGTGGAAGAAGACGACATGGCCGGGCGTGTGGCCGGGGCAGTGGATGACCTCGAACTCGGTCTCGCCGAGGGTCACGCGGTCGCCGTCGTGCAGCCAGCGGTCGGGGGTGAAGCCCTTGGCGTCGGGGATGCCGTAGCGGGCGCCGCTGTCCTCGATGCGGTCGATCCAGAACTGGTCGTCCGGATGCGGGCCCTCGATGGGAACTCCGGTGGCGTCCTTGACCGCCTGGGCCGCGCCGGCGTGGTCCATGTGCGCGTGGGTGATCCAGATCTTTTCCAGCGTCAGGCCGTGGTCCTCCAGCGCCTTGAGCAGGCGCGGCGCCTCGCCGCCCGGATCGATGATGGCGGCCTTCTTCGTCTTCGAGCACCAGACGATGGTGCAGTTCTGCTGCAGGGGCGTGACCGGGGCGATGACGGCGCGGATGGGGGGCTCGCTCACGCGGGACTCCTGATGGGACGGTTGGACCATATGATCGGTGTTCAGGCGGGGGAATGGAAGGGGTGGGGTGGGTGATGCGGGGTGCGTGCTTCGACACGCGATCCTTGGCCGCTGCTCAGCATGACGTGGAGGGGTTGGTTCGCGCCAAGGTTCGTCATCCTGAGCAGCGCGGAGCGCGTGTCGAAGGACGCACCCTGCAAAGCCCTCCCCCTCGATGGGGGAGGGTTGGGTGGGGGTGTGCGTGGAGGAGGTTCGGGTGGGCCATGATTGGGCGACGGCGCCCTTTTCGGTCTTTCCGGTCCCACCGGGGATACACCCCCAACCCTGCGATGGCCCCCCATTGAGGGGGAAGGGTGGTGCGTGGAACGAAAAAGGCCCGGGATTGCTCCCGGGCCTCGTTCAGGGCTGTGGTGAGGATCAGCACTTCACGTCGTCGACGCCGTGGGCGAAGGCTTCGGCCGGCGAGGGCAGGCCTTCGTCCTCGTCGATCTGGATGCCCTTGGCCAGCTTGGAGTGCCAGAAGCCGTAGGCGGCGTAGAGGATGGCGCCGATGGCGGCATAGCCGCCCAGCAGCATCAGCGGCAGCGGGTTGTCGTCCATGGCGTGCTGGATCATCGGCAGGAAGTTCTGGAAGGCCAGGAACAGGCAGGCCAGGATGCCGAGCGCGGCGGTGACGATGCCGCCGGGCACGCGGAACGGCCGGGGCAGTTCCGGATGCTTGATCCGCAGGTAGATCACCGACAGGCAGACGATCGAGAAGGCCAGGGCCGTGCCAAGGGAGACGAGGTCGCCCAGGATGCTGATCGGCAGGAAGGCCGCGGCGATCGCGATGGCGATGCCCAGGATGATGGTGCCGGTCCAGGGGGTGCGGAACTTGGGGTGGATGTTGGCGAAGGTCTTCGGCAGCAGGCCGTCGCGGGCCATGGTGTAGAAGACCCGCGTCTGGCCGTAGCAGAGCACCAGCATGACCGAGGACAGGCCGGTGATGGCGCCGATCTTGATCAGGAAGCTGATCAGGTTCAGCTGGCCGCCTTCGGCCGCGGCGAGCGGCACATTGGCCCATTCCAGACCCATGCGGTCGATGGCCACCGCGATCGGCGCCGGGCTGGCCAGCTCCAGATAGGGGACCACGCCAGTCATCACGGCGGCAACCGCCATGTAGATGAGGGTGCAGAAGAACAGGGCGCCGAGGATGCCGATGGGCACGTCGCGCGAAGGGTTCTTGGCCTCGGCGGCGGCGGTCGAGACGGCCTCGAAGCCGACGTAGGCGAAGAAGATGATGGCCGCGCCCCGGAAGATGCCGCCGACGCCGAACTCGCCCGGCTGGCCGGTGGGTTCGGGGATGAAGGGCGTCCAGTTGGCCGGGTTCACGTAGGAGATGCCGACGGCGATGAAGGTCAGCAGGACGATGACCTTGATGACGACGATGGCGTTGTTGACGTTGGCGCTCTCGCTGACGCCCATGATCAGCAGGCCGCAGACGGCGGCGATGCCGAGGGCGGCGACCAGGTTGAAGGTGCCGGTGAAGGGGAAGCTGGCCCCGCCCTCGCCGGTGACCGCCTGGATCAGCGGGGTGGCCCAGGCCTGGCCCTCGCCGCCGGCGAACTGGATGGCCGGGAACAGGGTGTCGGAGAGGCCGAAGTCCTTGAGGATGGAGACGACATAGCCCGACCAGCCGACGGCGACGGTCGAGGCGGCGACGCCGTATTCAAGCACCAGCAGCCAGCCCATGATCCAGGCGAACACCTCGCCCAGCGTGCCGTAGGCGTAGGTGTAGGCCGAGCCGGACACCGGCATGGTCGAGGCCAGCTCGGCGTAGCAGAGGCCCGCCAGGGCGCAGGCGATGCCGGCGACGACGAAGCTGAGCATGATGGCCGGGCCGGCGTTGGCCGAGGCGACCTGGCCGGTGAGCACGAAGATGCCGGCGCCGATGATGGCGCCGATGCCCAGGCTCATGAGGTTGATGGGGCCCAGCGAGCGCTTGAGTTCGCTCCGCGCCGCTTCGCGCTGGATCTGGGCGATGGACTTCTTCAGGAAGAGGCGATTGCCCTTGGGCGCGCCGTCGACGGACATGTGAAACTCCCCCGTGGACCGGCGCGGCGCCGGTGTACGAAGCGGGGACGTTAGCAGCAAAGATTCCGCGCGCAACGGTTCGCGGTGACGCGGGGCAAGTCTGGCACTAAACGGGCCGGTGATGCTGCCGATCGAGGAAATTCTGCCCCGGCTGAAAGGGGTGCTTGAGGCCGGGCCGAACGCCGTGCTGGTCGCGCCGCCGGGGGCCGGCAAGACGACGCGCGCGCCGCTGGCGTTGCTGGACCAGGGCTGGGCGGCCGGCGGCAAGCTGATCCTGCTGGAGCCGCGGCGGCTGGCGGCGCGGGCGGCGGCGGCGCGGATGGCCGAGAGCCTGGGCGAGCGGGTCGGGGAGACGGTCGGCTTCCGTGTGCGGATGGAATCACGGGTGTCGGCGCGGACGCGCATCGAGGTGGTCACCGAGGGGGTTTTCACCCGCATGATCCAGGACGACCCCGGGCTGGACGGGGTGGCCGGGGTGCTGTTCGACGAGTTCCACGAGCGCAGCCTGGATGCGGACCTGGGCCTGGCGCTGGCGCGGGACAGCCAGAAGCTGCTGCGGGAGGACCTGCGGCTGCTGGTCATGTCGGCGACGCTGGACGGGGCGGCGGTGGCGCGGCTGCTGGACGATGCGCCGGTGGTCGAGAGCGAGGGGCGGGCCTGGCCGGTGGAGACCCGCTATCTGGGCCGCGATCCGGCCCAGCGGCTGGAGGACCAGGTCGTGCGGGCGGTGCGCCGGGCGCTGGCGGAGGAGGGCGGCAGCCTGCTGGTCTTCCTGCCCGGGCAGGGCGAGATCCTGCGCACGCGCGACCGGCTGCTGGAGGCCGGGCTGCCGGCCAATGTGGATGTGGCCCCGCTGTACGGGGCGCTGGAGCCTCGGGCGCAGGATGCGGCGATCGCCCCCGCGCCGGCGGGGCGGCGCAAGGTGGTGCTGGCGACCAGCATCGCCGAGACCAGCCTGACCATCGAGGGGGTGCGGGTGGTCGTGGACTGTGGGCTGTCGCGGGTTCCGAGGTTCGACCCGGCAGCGGGGCTGACGCGGCTGGAGACGGTGCGCGTCTCGCGGGCGGCGGCCGACCAGCGGCGCGGGCGGGCGGGACGGACCGAGCCCGGGGTCTGCTACCGGCTGTGGGAGGAGGCGGAGACGCGGGCGCTGACGCCGTTCTCGCGGCCGGAAATCCTAGAAGCGGACCTGTCGGGGTTCGCGCTGGACCTGGCCCGCTGGGGCGCGCGGTCGCCGGCGGACCTGGACCTGCTGGACCCGCCGCCGACGGGGGCGTTCAGCGAGGCGCGGGCCCTGCTGGAGCGGCTGGAGGCGCTGGATGGCGAGGGGGCGCTGACGCCGCATGGCCGGGCGCTGGCCGAACTGCCGCTGGCGCCCCGGCTGGCGCACATGGTGGTGCGGGGCGCGGCCGGCGGGCAGGGCCTGCTGGCGGCGAAGATCGCGGCCCTGGTCGGCGAGCGGGGGCTGGGCGGCCGGGATGCCGACCTGCGCCATCGGCTTGAGATGCTGGAACGGGATCGCTCGCCCCGGGCGAGGGATGCGCGGACGCTGGCCGAGCGCTGGGCGAAGGCGGCGGGCAGGCCGGACGGGTCGGCGCCGCTCGATGTCGGGCTGCTGCTGGCGCAGGCCTATCCCGAGCGGATCGCGCGGGCGCGCGGCAAGCCGGGGGAGTTCCAGCTGGCCAGCGGGCGCGGGGCGCATCTGGACCCGGTGGACGGGCTGGCGCGGGAGAGCTGGCTGGCGGTGGGCGAGCTGGGCGGCGGGGAGGCGCGCGACCGCATCCTGCTGGCCGCGCCGGTCGAT
>VFQU01002106.1_pt1 | contig 10074 bp, 7 predicted proteins | sample 3512311 | NCBI WGS metagenome assembly VFQU01 (sample SAMN10412377, study PRJNA504923) | tailings metagenome | isolation source: Relicate 3 Philex TSF3 active mining site | place: Philippines: Tuba, Benguet | collected 2017-08-29 | reverse complement strand
TCGGCAAGAAGCTGGTGCGCGGCGGCATCGACGCGCTGGTGATCGAAGGCATGGAGGCGGGCGGGCATACCGGTGCCGTCACCACCGCCGTGCTGGCGCAGGAAATCCTGCCCGTCATCCGCGAAGTGCCCGTGTTCGTCGCGGGCGGCATCGGGCGCGGCGAAGCGATCCTGTCGTTCCTGGAAATGGGGGCGGCGGGCGCGCAGCTGGGCACACGCTTCGTGTGCGCGACCGAATGCGTGGCGCATCCCGCGTTCAAGCAAGCCTTCATCCGGGCGGCGGCGCGCGACGCCGTGCTGTCGGTTCAGCTCGATCCGCGCTTCCCGGTCATTCCGGTGCGCGCGTTGGCGAACAAGGGCACGGCCGAATTCATGGAATGCCAGCGCCGCGTGATCGCCAAGGTCGATTCGGGCGAACTCGACGCCAAGGCCGCGCAGCTGGAGATCGAGCATTTCTGGGCGGGCGCGTTGCGCCGCGCGGTGGTCGACGGCGACGTCGAAACCGGCTCGGTCATGGCCGGCCAATCGGTCGGCATGGTGACGCGCGAGCAAAGCGTCAAAGACATTCTCGACGAACTCGTCGCGCAGGCGGTGGACGCAATCGCCGCGCGCGAGGCTGCGGGAGCCGCGTAATGGCCGCGACGCTGGGGCCCGGGGCGACGCGCCGGCTGCTCAAGCGTCTGCGCGACACGATGGCGGCGGGCGGTACGGCTCAGCAGCGCCTCGACAAGATCGTCAAAATCATCGCGGGCGAGCTGATCGCCGAAGTCTGCTCGGTCTACATCACGCGCGCGGGCCAAGTGCTCGAGCTGTTCGCGACCGAAGGCTTGAAGCCCGAAGCCGTCCATAAAACTCGCCTGCGCGTGGGCGAGGGCATCGTCGGCGAGATCGCGGAGAACGCCCGCCCCTTGGCGCTGGCCGACGCGCAATCGCATCCCAACTTCGCCTTCCGCCCGGAAACGGGCGAAGAAATTTTCCACTCGATGCTCGGCGTGCCGATTCTGCGCAACGGGCGCGCGATCGGCGTGGTGGCGATTCAAAACCGCACCTTCCGCGAATACGCGGACGAGGAAGTCGAGGCGCTGCAAACCGTCGCGATGGTGCTGGCCGAGCTGGTCGCGTCGGGCGAATTGGTGTCGCCCGACGAAATGCTGCGCACGGAGGATGCGGGCCTCGTCGCGTCGGAGCGCATCGAAGGCCAGAAGCTCAACGAAGGCATCGCCATCGGCATCGTCGTGCTGCACCAGCCGCGCGTGTCGGTGCGCCAGATGGTGGCCGACGATCCGGCCGCCGAAAAGAAGCGCCTGCGCGAAGCTGCGGCCGGCATGCGCACCGATATCGACCGTATCTTCGCCGATGCGGGGCTGGAGGAAGGCGACGAGCGCTGGGAAATCCTCGAGACCTATCGGATGTTCGCCGAGGATCGCGGCTGGTTCAGCCGCATCGCCGACGCGATCGATACGGGCCTGACCGCCGAAGCCGCCGTGCAGCGCGTGCAGGAGGACAACCGCGCGCGTCTGGCGCTGGTGTCGGACCCTTATATCCGCGAGCGCATTACCGATTTCGACGATCTCGCCAACCGCCTCGTCCGGCATTTGACCGGCGATCGCACGGCGGCGGCGGATACCGATCTGCCCGACGATATCGTGCTGGTCGCGCGCAATCTCGGCCCCGCCGAGTTGCTCGAATACGACCGGCGCAAATTGAAGGGTGTCGCGCTGGAGGAAGGCTCCAGCACCTCGCATGTGGCGATCATCGCGCATGCGCTCGACCTGCCGATGGTCGGGCACGCCGCCGGTTTGTTGTCGCGCGCCGAGCCGGGCGATCCCGTCGTCGTCGATGCGATGGGCGGTCAGATCATCTTGCGCCCGCGCGAGGACGTGCGCGAAACCTATGCCGCCGCGTTGCGCGCGCGCCAGGAACGGCGCGCGGGCTATGCGGCGTTGAAGGATTTGCCCGCCGTCACGCGCGACGGCACGCCGATCTCGCTCAACATGAACGCCGGGCTTGTGCTCGATCTCGAGCATCTGGCCGACAGCGGCGCCGACGGGATCGGCCTCTACCGCACCGAAATTCCGTTCATGATCCGCTCGACGATGCCCGACGTCGTCGAGCAGACGGACCTCTATCGCCGCATTCTCGACCGCGCCGACAACCGGCCCGTCGTGTTCCGCACGCTCGATATCGGCGGCGACAAAGTGCTGCCCTATCTCGACGCGAACCCGCAGGAAAATCCGGCGATGGGCGTGCGCGCGATCCGCTTGACGCTCGACCGGCCGGCGATTTTGCGCGAGCAGGTGCGCGGGCTGCTGCGCGCGGCGGGCGGAAGGCGCCTCGACATCATGTTCCCGATGGTGGCGGAGGTCGCCGAGTTCGACGCCGCCAAGGAATTGCTGGAGATCGAAATCGCGCGCGAAGCCAAGCGCGGGCGCGCGCTGCCCGATCCGATCCGGATCGGCGTGATGTTGGAAGTGCCGTCGCTCTATTGGCAGCTGCCGCAACTTTTAAAACGCGTCGATTTTATTTCGGTCGGTTCCAACGACCTGATGCAGTTCTTCTACGCCTCCGATCGCGGCAATCCCGACATGGCCGACCGTTACGATCCGCTGTCGCCGGGCATGCTGAGCTTCCTGCGCGCCATCGCGCGCGATTGCGAAGCCACGCACACGCAGCTCACCTTGTGCGGCGACATGGCCTCGCGGCCTTTGGAAGCGATGGCGCTGCTCGGGATCGGCTATCGCCGCTTGTCGATGCCGTTCCCCGCGATCGGCCCGGTGAAGGCGATGGTGCGCGCGCTCGACCTGCCGCCGCTCGCCAAGTATCTCGACGAGATATGCCGGCTCGCCGATCACTCGGTGCGCAAGAAGCTCGGCGACTTCGCGCGGGATCACAACATACCGGTGTAGTTTTTATTACTCGACCGGAAAATTTAGGGCCCGCTTGCTGTTGGCGGTCTTTGTCGAAGGTGATAAGACTCGCTCCGGGATAACCCGCAGAGCCGAACGTGAAATCTCCGGATCGCCCATTCCGGTATATATTTCATAGGCTTAACGGAGGCTTCGGTGGCCAAAAGCCAACGTGACGAAGCACGGACGAAGGAGACGACGGCGTTCGAAACGCCGTTGCGCGCGCGCGTGGGCGAAACGTTGCGCGCGGAACGCGAACGGCGCGGCTGGTCGGTTGCCGACGTCGCCAAGCATCTCAAGATCCGCCGCGTCCAGCTCGAAGCGATCGAAAAAAGCAACTACGACGAGCTTCCGCGCGGCGCCTATGCCGCCGGTTTCGTGCGTTCCTACGCCGAACTGCTCGATCTTGACGCCGCCGATCTCAGCCGCCGCTTCAAGGAAGAAGCGACCGGCATCGACGTGCCCGCCGAACTGTCCTTCCCCACGCCGATCAACGAGAGCCGCCTGCCGGGCCGCGTATTGGTCGCGCTGTCGCTGCTGCTCGCCGTCGGCGCTTACGGCACTTGGTACTATGTGACGGCCGCCGATCGCGCGCCCGTCCCGCGCGTCACGGCCGTACCCGAAACCCTGGCCGCGCGCGTACCGGCCCCCACGCCATCGCCGTCGGCGGCGGAAGCCCAAGCGCGCGCGTTGCCGCCCGCACCGGCACCGCAGCAAGTCGAACAGGTCCCGGCGGCCCCGCCGCCGGTCGCCGCAACGCCCGCCACGCCGGTCCCGGCACCCGCCGCCGTCCCGGCGGCGCCGGCCCCGCAAATCGCTGCCGTGCCGCCCGCCGCCGCACCGGTTGCCCCGGCGCCCGTGCAGGCCGCCCCGGTCACCGGCTCGGCACCCGTGTCGGAACCGGGAAGTCCGCGCGTTTTCGGCGAGGCGAGCGAAGGCCGCATCGTGATCCGCGCCACCGGCGACAGCTGGACGCAAGTGCGCGATGCCAACGGCAATATCGTGTTTTCGCGCATTCTGCGCGCGGGCGAGACCTATAACGTGCCCGATCGTCCGGGGCTGACGATGTCGACCGGCAATGCCGGCGCGTTGGATGTGCGGGTCGATGGGCAGGCCGCGCCGTCGCTCGGCCGTCCCGGCATGGTCGAACGCGGTATCGTGCTCGATCCCGAAAAACTCGCGTCCGGTACGGCCAAGAGCGAGACGCCCGTTCCGCCGGCGCGCCCCGCGTCCCCGAATACGCAGGGCCCCGGCTCGCAGGGCTGACCCGATTACGCTATATAAGGGTCCGTCCGGGCGGTTCGGCCGCCCGGGCGTGTTCCTCCCCCTTCGGGTTCGCCGATGACCGTTCGCGCCTATCGCCAAATCCTGCGCCGCAAAAGCCGTCAGATCATGGTCGGCAACGTGCCCGTCGGCGGCGATTCGCCGATCACCGTGCAGACGATGACCAACACGCCCACGCCCGACGTGGCCGCGACGGTCGAACAGATCCGCCGCGCCGAAGAAGCGGGCGTGGATATCGTGCGCGTTTCGTGCCCCGACGAGGAATCGACCGCGGCGTTGGGCGCCATCGTGAAGGCGGCGAAAGTGCCGGTCGTCGCCGACATCCATTTCCATTACCGCCGCGCGATCGAAGCGGCGAAGGCCGGGGCGGCGTGCTTGCGCATCAACCCCGGCAATATCGGCTCGAAGGAACGCGTGCGCGAGGTCGTGAAGGCCGCCAAGGATTACGGCTGCTCGATGCGCATCGGCGTCAACGCGGGCTCGCTCGAGAAGGAATTGCTCGACAAATACGGCGAGCCTTGCCCTGAAGCGATGGTCGAAAGCGCGTTGAACCACGCGAAATATCTCGAGGACGAGGATTTCCGCGAGTTCAAGATCTCGTGCAAGGCGTCGGACGTGTTCCTCGCGGTCGCGGCCTATCAGCAGCTCGCGGAAGTCTGCGACTATCCTTTGCATCTGGGCATCACCGAAGCCGGTGCGACGCGCATGGGCACGGTCAAATCGTCGATCGGCATGGGCTCGCTGCTGTGGGCCGGTATCGGCGACACGATCCGCGTTTCGCTCTCGGCCCATCCGGTCGAGGAAGTGAAAGTCGGCTACGACATATTGAAGTCGCTCGGCCTGCGCCGGCGCGGCGTGACCGTCGTGTCGTGCCCGTCCTGCTCGCGCCAGCAATACGACGTGATCAAGACCGTCGAGCGTTTGGAAGAACGCCTTTCGCACATCACCGTGCCGATGACCGTGTCGGTGATCGGCTGCGTGGTGAACGGCCCCGGCGAAGCGCGCGAAACCGATATCGGTTTCACCGGCGGGGGCAACGGCACGCATATGGTCTATGTCGGCGGCGTGCCCGACCATAAGGTCAAGGACGTCGATATCGTCGAGTATCTCGCCGAGATGGTCGAGAAAAAGGCGGCGGAAATCCTGGCGCGCGAAGCGCCCAAGGCCGCGGAATGAACCGGGGCCGTCGCAGCGCTTCGCTTTAGCGACGCAAAATGTCGGCGCCATCCACGCGTCCCCGCCTATGCGTGGTGGGGGCCAATCACAAAACCGCATCTTCTTCTCTCCGGGACGCGCTGTTCGTGCCGGAAGCGGAAATGCGCGGGCTGTTGGAGACGCTGAAGCGCGCGGGCTTGCGCCAAGCGGTGGCGATGTCGACCTGCGACCGCACCGAACTGCAGATCGCCGCCGACGATCCCGATGCGGCGCGCGACGCGGTTCTCGCGGCCTTGGCGCCGCGCAGCGGCCTGTCGGCCGACGAACTTCGCGAATCCTTCTACGTCGCCTCGGGCGACGACGCGTTGCGCCATGTCTTCGCGGTGGCGGCCTCGCTCGACAGCCAAGTCGTCGGCGAGCCGCAGGTGCTGGGCCAGCTTAAAGCAGCACACCGTCTGTCGCGCGAGATGGGCCTGACGGGTCCCGAACTCGACGCGGCCCTCGAACACGCCTACGCCGCCGCCAAGCGCGTGCGCAGCGAAACCGCGATCGGCGAACGCCCGGTCAGCCTGGCCGCCGCCGCCGCGGAAGTCGCGCGCGACGTCCACGGCAATGTCGCGTCCTGCACCGGCTTGCTGATCGGGGCGGGCGAAATGGGCGAAACGCTGGTCGAGCATTTCCAGCGCGCGGGCATGAAGAAGCTGAACGTGGCGGCCCCCAGCGCGGCGCGCGCGGGCGATCTCGCCCGGCGCTTGAACGGCACGGCCGTCGCGTTCGACGCGCTCGACGACGCGCTCGCCGCCGCCGATCTGGTGTTCTCGGCGCTGGGGCGGGGCCAGGAAACGCTCGATGCGCCGCGCGTCGAAGCGGCGTTGAAGCGCCGCCGCCGCCGGCCGATCCTGCTGCTCGATCTTGCCGTGCCCGAGGAGATCGCGCGCGCGGTCGAAAAACTCGACGGCGCGTTCCGCTACGCGATCGACGATCTGGAAGGTTTGGCGCTGAAAGGCCGGGCGGAGCGCGAAGCCTCGCTCGCCGAAGCGTGGAAGATCGTCGACGGCGAACTCGACGCCTTCCGCCGCCAGGGGGCGGGGCGCGCCGCCAATCCCGCGATCGTGGCGTTGCGCCGGCGTTTCGAAAGCGAACGCCAGCGCGTGCTCGCCGAAACGCAAGATCCTGCGCGCGCCACGGAATTGCTGATCCATCGCCTGCTGCACGCGCCCTCGGAAGAATTGCGCGCCTTGACCCAAGGCGATCCCAAGACCCGCGAAATGGCCGAGCAACTGGTCGCGCGATTGTTTAGAACGGACGAGTCATGAGTTTCGCCGAGAAGTTGGACAAGGTTCTCGCGCGCCAGCGCGAATTGGGCGATCTGCTCGCCTCGGGCAATGTCGACCCGAAATCCTTCGCGAAATTGTCGAAGGAATTCTCCGATCTCGAACCCGTCGTCGCGGCGATCGACAATCTGCGCAAGTCGCAGGTCGAGCTCGCCGAGCTCGAAACCCTGCGCAGCGAAGGCGACGCCGATATGCGTGCGATGGCGGAGGCCGAGTATTTCGACCTCAAAGCCAAATTGCCCGAGCGCGAGCGCGACGTGCAGTTGATGCTGCTGCCCAAGGACGCGGCCGACGAGAAGAACGCGATCCTGGAAGTGCGCGCCGGGACCGGCGGCGAGGAAGCGGCGTTGTTCGCCGCCGCCTTGTTCCGCATGTATCAGCGCTATTCCGCGTCGCGCGGCTGGCGGTTCGAGACGATGGAACTCGCCGAAACGGGTTTGGGCGGCTTCAAGGAAGCGGTCGCGAATATCTCGGGGGCCGGCGTGTTCGCGCGGCTCAAATTCGAATCCGGCGTGCATCGCGTGCAGCGCGTGCCCGAGACCGAAACGCAAGGCCGCATCCATACCTCGACCGCGACGGTCGCCGTGTTGCCCGAGGCCGAGGAAGTCGACGTACAGATCAATGAGAAGGATCTGCGTATCGACGTGTTCCGCTCGTCCGGCCCCGGCGGCCAGTCGGTCAACACGACCGATAGTGCGGTGCGCATCACCCATATCCCGACGGGCGTGGTCGTGTCGCAGCAGGACGAAAAATCGCAGCACAAGAACAAAGCCAAGGCGCTGAAGATTCTTCGCGCCCGGCTGTACGAGGCCGAGCGCGAGCGCCAAGCCGCCAGCCGGTCTGCCGACCGCAAGGGCCAGGTGGGCACGGGCGACCGGTCGGAGCGCATCCGCACCTATAATTTCCCGCAAGGCCGGGTCAGCGATCATCGCATCAACTTAACGGTCTACGAGATCGACAAGATGATGGAAGGCGAAGGGCTCGACCGCTTCATCGACGCGCTGATCGCCGAAGACCGCGCCGCCAAACTGGCGTCGCTGCCGTGAACGATCTGCCGCCCGTTCCCGCCGGAAGCTTGCTGACCGAGATCCGCGCCGCTTTGACGGATGCGGGCATCGACAATCCGCGGCTGGAAGCGCGGCTGATCGTCGGCGCTTCGGCCGGTTTGACGACCGAGCAATTGATCGCGCGGCCCGAAGCGCCGGTCGACGCCGTGTCGGCCGCTTTCGCGCGCGCCCTCGCGGAACGGCGTGCGGATGGCGCGCCGATCGCCTATCTGCTCGGCAGCCGCGAATTCTGGAGCCTCGATTTCGCGGTGACCGGCGCCACGCTCGTCCCGCGCCCGGACAGCGAAACGCTGATCGAAGCGGCCCTGGCGCGCTGCGCGGCGTGGGACAGATCCTGGCGCGTGGCCGATCTGGGTACGGGCAGCGGCTGTTTGCTGCTCGCCTTCCTGTCCGAACGGCCATTCGCGATGGGGATCGGCGTCGATCGCGCGGAAGAAGCGCTCGCCGTCGCCAAGCGTAACGCCCATGCGCTGCGCCTGGATGGCCAAGCCGGGTTCGTCTGCGGCGATTGGGGGGCGGCGCTCGCCGGCCCGTTCGATTTGATCTTGTCGAACCCGCCTTACATCCCGACCGGCGATATCGAGCATTTGTCGCGCGAAGTGCGCGACTACGAACCGTTCGAGGCGTTGGACGGCGGCAAAGACGGTCTCGATTGCTATCGGCTTATCGTCGCCGATCTGCCGCGTTTGCTGGCACCCGGCGGGGCGGTGGTGTTCGAAGTGGGAATGGGCCAGGCCGAGGACGTCGCCGAATTGTGCCGGGCGGCGGGTTTGACGGTCGAATCCATCCGCCGCGATTTGGGCGGGGTGGCGCGCTGCGTCGTCGCGTCGCGGTCAAACCCCTGAAACCCCACGGCAAAAAACCGCTTGGAAAGAAATAGCGGGGGCTTTAGCTTGGGACCGAATGAAGGGCGTCGCCGGGTTTGAGCCGGAAGCGCCGAAGGGTCTGGCCCGATGGGCCGGCCGATTATAGCCATCGCGAAATCCCGATCCGACCGAATCGCCCTTTGGGGTGCTTGTGTCACGGGGCTCGCGGGTCACCCGAGGCTACGAAGGTGAATGGGCGAATCCCCGGAGGTCCGGGCGATTTCGCCGTTTGAACGTCAAGGAACCGGAGTTCGGTAATGAAGCGGCAGCGCAACAATCGCGGCGGGCACCACGGCGGCGGTCAGAACCACGGCAATATGCATCGTGGCGGCGGTGGCGGCGGCGGCGGGCAACGCTCGAACGTGCCGTTCCGGGCCCAGACCTTCGATTCGAACGGTCCGGAAGTGCGCATCCGCGGCAACGCGTTCCAGGTGCTGGAGAAGTATCTCGCCTTGGCGCGCGACGCCTCGTCGTCGGGCGACCGGGTGGCGGCGGAGAACTACTACCAGCACGCCGAACATTATTTCCGCATGATCAATGCGAACCAGGAACAGTTTCCCCAGCAGCGCCCGCCCCAGCAGGGTTATCAGCAGGGTCAGCCGCAGCAAGGCTTTGCGCCGACCGAGGGCGGCGGCCAGCCGGGCATGGAACAAGCCCCCGGCATGGGCCCGCAGCCGGGTGCCCCCAGCAGCGGACCGCAAAACGGCCCCGTCGTGGTGCATACCAACCAACAGCATCTGCCCAATGTCGCGAGTGCGGCACCGCAGGGTGCGATCCAGCAGGGCGGTCCGCTGCCCTCGTTCCTGGCCGTGCCGGGCGGCGGCGAGAACTGAGCATTTCGCGTTCGAGGGGGCGCCCTGCGCGTCAGCGCAGTTGCAACGCGTCCCCTTGCGCGATTTCGCCGGCGTTCAAGATTTCGGCGTAAACGCCACAATCGATATGGCCGAACCCGTGCTGCAATAGGCGCGGGATCTGTAGATCGCGCTCGGCCGTCGCCGGATTGACGGTCGTGGCGGCACAGCGGTCGATGCGCTTGTGGACTTTCAAGCGCACGTCGCCGATCGCGATCTCGCGGCCCAGCCATCCGAACTCTTCCCACGGCTTACCGCCGTCGAAATAGATATTCGCCCGGAAGCGCAGCGGATCGACGCTTGCGCGCGCCACGCGCTCGACATCGGCCACGCTGGCAAGGCCGATGATCGACACGACCTTGCGCGCGGTGTCGGAGAACATATGCCCCGGCGCCTCGACGACTTTCGGGCTGCCGCGCGTCTCGCCTTCCAGATAGGCGCCGAAGAACTGCTCGATCAATGCGCGGCCGGTGGGCGTGGTCAGGTCGCCGCTGGCGACCTTTTTGCCGCCGCGCTTGATCGTCAGCACGTTGGTGGCCGGGTCGAAGCCGGTTTCCAGCTTCGCCAGGCGCTCGTTCTTCGCCAGCATCAGGAAATTATGCTTGGGCATCC
>VFQU01002105.1_pt1 | contig 10078 bp, 9 predicted proteins | sample 3512311 | NCBI WGS metagenome assembly VFQU01 (sample SAMN10412377, study PRJNA504923) | tailings metagenome | isolation source: Relicate 3 Philex TSF3 active mining site | place: Philippines: Tuba, Benguet | collected 2017-08-29 | reverse complement strand
CGATCGAGCAGTTCGTGTTCCTGCGGATCGACCATCCGCTGGTCCATGCCCTGACCGCCTCGTTCGTGCTCGGCGCGGCTCTGTTCGCGTGGCCGCTGCTGGCCTGAGCAAGCAGCGCGCGGCGTGCGCGTACGGAAGTGCCGCCGGGAGATGATGCGGTCGGCTGCGCAAGCCGTGCGGCGGCCGTGACCACTCGCTCGTCGTTCGAGCAATGCGGACGGCGCACCCGGGCGTGCGCCGGCGAGCAGGCAGCTCGCCCGGGTGCGAACCGGTCGGCCGATCAGCGCGCTCGCGTTGCGGCCTGTGGAGGCGGGTGCTTGCGGATCGCGTTCGGGTCGCTCTTGCGGACGATCGCGACCGCGCGCTGCTTCAGCAGCTTGCTCGCGATCGCGGACGTCCCGGCGAAACGGACCGGCGCGGCCGCCGCACCGCCGCGCCGAGATTCCTCACCAGCCGGCCAGCGCGAGCTTGCCGATCGTCGTGCCCGATTCCAGCCGGCGATGCGCCTCGCGCAGGTTCGCGGCATCGATCGGCGACAGCGTTTCGGTCAGCGTCGTGCGCAGCTCGCCGGCGTCGATCAGGTCGGCGACGCGGTCGAGGATCGCGCCTTGCTCGGCCATGTCGGCGGTGCGGAAGCGCGGCCGCGCGAACATCATCTCCCAGTGGATGCCGATGCATTTGGCCTTGTACGGATCGCCGATGCGCAGCGCGCCGGTCGGCTCGACGATCAGGCCGAGATGGCCCTGCGGCGCGAGCAGCTCGCCGAGCGCCTGCCAGTAGCGGTCGGTGTCGGCCAGGTTGATCGCCGCGTCGACCGTCGTGAAGCCGAGCGCGGCCAGTTGCGGTTCGAGCGGCTGGCCGTGGTCGACGACGTGATGCGCGCCGAGGTCGCGGCACCACGCGACCGTCTGCGGGCGCGAGGCGGTCGCCACGACCGTGAAGCCGGCGCGCCGCGCCAGCTGGATCGCGATCGAGCCGACGCCGCCGGCACCGGCGATGATCAGCAGCGTCTTGCCGGCACCGCCGCCGTCGGCGGCGTACGGCATGCGCTGGAAGAGCAGCTCCCAGGCAGTGATCGTCGTCAGCGGCAGCGCCGCGGCCTGCGCAAAGTCAAGCGTCTCCGGCTTGTGCCCGACCAGGCGCGCATCGACGCGCTGCAACTGCGCATTGCTGCCGGGGCGCGTGACGTCGCCGGCGTAGTAGACCGCGTCGCCGGGCTTGAAGCCGGTGACGTCCGGGCCTACCGCGACGACCGTGCCGGCGGCGTCGAAGCCGAGCACACGGGGTTCGGATTCAACCTGGGCTTTGGGCGCGCGCAGCTTGGTGTCGACCGGGTTGACCGAGATCGCCTCGACCCGCACCAGCAGGTCGTGGCCTTCGGCCGTCGGATCGGGCAGCTCGACGTCGAACAGGGATTCGGGATCGTCGATCGGCAGATAGCGGGTGAGGGCGATGGCTTTCATCGGGAGGGCTCCAAGGCGGGCGGGAAGAGGGCGGTTACGCGAGCGGACTGCGTCCGCTGCGATGATACGGGCCGGTCGCGGCGTGGCCGCGGCGGCGGATCACGGTCGGCAGGTCGCGAGTGCCGGAGCGCCGGTCGCGCCGCGGCGCTCGACCAGCCGGCTCCCGATCGCGACCAGCAGGCCGCCGAGCGTGACCACGGCGGCCACCCAAGGCGCCGCGGCGAGGCCGGGGCCGTGTTCGATCGTCCAGCCGCCCAGCCAGGCGCCGAACGCATTGCCGAGCTTGAACGCGGCGATGTTGAGGCTGGACGCCGGATTCCGGCCGGCGCCCTCGGCCTGCTGCAGCACGCGCAGCTGCAGCGGCGTGCGTGCGCGCGTTGGTCGAATTTCTCGCGGTCGAATGCTCCGAACCCGCGCCCTGTCAGCGCGAGCTCGACGCGGTGCTTGCGTAGGCGACCCGCGACCGTGCTGGCCGCGCGGTGAGACGCGCCGCGCACGGCTTCGCTGCGATCGAGGGGCCCATCGCGCTGTGCGTGTACCTCGACTTATTCGCTGCCAAGCCGATCGGTTCCACGCCGATCGGTGCCGGTTCGATCCGGAAAGACGGAATCCGACGGACGCCGCCGAATGCGAGCAGTCGATCCGGCGTGCATCGTTGGGTTCCGGATCGCCGAACCTCGTCCAAACGAGGCTGCTCCGGCGTTATGCCGGCTGTGTATCGCTACGACGCCCGGCCCTCGAACGCGAACGCATCGAGCGCCAGCGAGCCGAGCTCGACCGAGGCGTGCAGCAGGCGTGCGGCCGGTGCCTCGCCGGCCGCGCCGAGCGCGACGAACAACGGCAGCAGATGCTCCGGGCTCGGATGATTGCGCAGCGCCTGCGGCAGCTGCCGCCAGTCGAGCACGCCGTCCACGTCGCCGGCGAGCAGACGCGCGCGCAGCGGGTCGGTGAAACCGGTCATCCAGTCGGCCGGCGTGCCGCTGCCGTGCCAGTCGAGCTCGCGCAGATTGTGCGAGAACCCGCCCGAGCCGATCACCAGCACGCCCTGCGCGCGCAGCGGCGCGAGCGCGCGGCCGATCCGGTAGTGCCAGGCCGCGTCCCGCATCGGGTCCACCGACAGCGAGACCACCGGCACGTCGGCGTCGCGGTACATGCGCAGCAGCGGTACCCAGGCGCCGTGATCGAGACCGCGCGTCTCGTCGCGGACCGGCGCGAAACCGGAACCGGCGAGCAGATCGGCCGCATGCGCGACCAGCGCCGCCGAGCCGCCGGCCGGATAGCGCAACGCGTACAGCGCCGGTGGAAATCCGCGGAAGTCGTGGATCGTCTGGGGCCGTGCCGACGCGGTCAGCGCCGGCCCCGGATGCTCGAAATGGGCCGAGGCGACCAGGATCGCACTCGGTCGGCCGATCGCCGCGCCGAGGCCGTCGAGGAAGCGGCCGGCCGGGGAATCCTCGAGCGCCAGCATCGGCGATCCGTGGGAGACGAACAGGCTCGGCAGGACAGGAACGGGGGTCATCGGCGGTCTCGCTGGCCGCGGCGGCGGCGATGGCGCTCAAGATGCGGCCGCCACGACGCCGGATCGATGCGGCGACGTGCGAAAGACTGTTGCGGGCGACGGCTCCAATCGCGCGGCGCTGCTGTCCGCGCCGGGCGCATCTGGCACAATGCGCGGCTTCGCGCCGCGCCCGCGCGGCGACTGCATCTTCCTCCACCCCGCTACGGAACCCCTTCATGTCCGGACACGACATCCGCTCGGCCGCACGGCCCGATCCCGACCAGCCGATGGTCGACATCGCCGACTACGTGGTCGACACCGCGATCGGCTCGCAGGAAGCCTACGACACCGCGCGCTACATGCTGCTCGACTCGATGGCCACCTCGATGCTGGCGATGAAGTTTCCCGAGTGCGTCAAGCACCTCGGTCCGGTCGTCCCGGGCGCGACGCTGGCGGGCGGCGCGCGCGTGCCGGGCACCAGCCACGAGCTCGATCCGGTGCAGGCGGCCTTCGCGATCGGCACCCAGATCCGCTGGCTCGACTTCAACGACACCTGGCTCGCCGCCGAATGGGGTCACCCTTCCGACAACCTCGGCACGATCCTCGCGGTCGGCGACTATCTGTCGCGCAAGGCCGAGCGCGAAGGCGGCACACCGCTGACGGTCCGCGACGCGTTGACCTATGCGATCAAGGCGCACGAGATCCAGGGCTGCTACGCGCTCAAGAACAGCTTCAACCGGGTCGGCCTCGATCACGTGATCCTGGTCCGGCTCGCCTCGACCGCGGTCGCCACGGCGATGTTCGGCGGCGGCAAGGACGAGATCGTCACCGCGGTCTCGCACTCTTGGATCGACAACGGCGTGCTGCGCACCTACCGCCACGCGCCGAACACCGGACCGCGCAAGAGCTGGGCCGCCGGCGATGCCTGCCGCCGCGCGGTGATCCACGCGATCAACGCGGTCGAGAAGCGCGTGGTCGGCTACCCGTCGGCGCTGAGCGCCAAGACCTGGGGCTTCTACGACGTCGCGTTCAAGGGCAAGACGTTCGAGTTCGAGCGGCCGTTCGGCAGCTACGTCATGGAGAACGTGCTGTTCAAGATCAGCTTCCCGGCCGAGTTCCACGCGCAGACCGCGGTGGAGTGTGCGATGCAGCTGCACGCCGAGGTCGCCGGCCGGCTCGACCAGATCGAGCGCGTCGAGATCGAGACGCAGGAAGCGGGCGTGCGCATCATCGACAAGACCGGGCCGCTCGCCAACTACGCCGACCGCGACCACTGCATCCAGTACATGGTCGCAGTGCCGCTGATCTTCGGCCGTCTGACCGCCGACGACTACAACGACGCCGTGGCCGCCGATCCGCGCATCGACGCGCTGCGCGACAAGATGTCGGTCAAGGAAAACCCGCAGTTCACGAAGGACTACTTCGACCCCGACAAGCGCTACATCGGCAACTCGCTGCAGGTCTTCTTCAAGGACGGCACGAGTACGCAGAAGGTCTCGATCGACTATCCGATCGGTCACCGCAAGCGCCGCCACGAGGGCATTCCGGTGCTGCTGAACAAGTTCCGCGACGCGCTGGCGGACCACTTGCCGGCGGCGCGAGCCGAGCGGATCCTGGCCGCCACGGCCGATCCTGCCGCGCTGGACCGCATGCCGCTGCACCGTTTCATGGACCTGTTCGCACTCTGAGCGGGGCCGGCTGAACGGATGACTGCGGGCTTAATACCGTTTTTACATGTGCTGGCTGGCCCGGGGCCGTCCGTCTAGACTGTTGCGACGGACGGTCCGTAATAAATCGTTAAAAACACGTTCTGTTCCTTAGAATTTTGTTGTAGAGTGCGCACTGCGATTCGCGTCCAATCGGAGCGCTTCTTTCGGACGCCAAGCAAGTACCAACGATCAGGAGACTCCAAATAATGAAGCAGAAAGCCTTGTATGCGCTGATTGCACTGTCTCTGGGCGGCGCGGCTACCGTCGCTCAGGCCCAGGACTACGGCAACTGGTACATCACGCCGCGCATCGGCGCCGTGATCCCCGATAGCGACCGTGACACCAAGGAGTCGCTGTACGGCGGCCTCGGCGTCGGCGCTTGGGCCACCCCGAACCTCGCGGTCGATTTCGAGTACGGCATCAACAACGCCGACTACAAGAACAAGTCGGTGCGCGCCGGTAAGGAATGGGAGTCGGTCAGCCTCGGTGCGACCGCCCGCTGGTTCTTCGGCGAGCAGGGTTCGGCCTTCCGTCCGTACGTGCTCGGCGGTGTCGGCTTCCTGCGTCACGCTGCCTACAGCGAGAGCGTGCAGAAGAGTGGCTGGGATCCGTTCGCGACCGTCGGTGGCGGCGTGCAGTACAACGTCTCGGAGCGCGTCGCGCTGCGCGGCGAGCTGGCCGCCCGCTACGACAACGACAACAACTCGCTGCAGGGCCAGTTCCCGGGCGTGAAGAAGAAGACCGGCTTCACCGATGGTCTGGCGACCGTCGGCCTGGTCTACAACTTCGGTGCTCAGGCTGCTCCGGAGCCGCCGCCGCCGGCCGTCGAACCGCCGCCGCCGCCGCCGCCGCCGCCGGCTGAAGAGCCCGCACCGGCCAAGGTCGTGATCGACCTGCGTGGCGTGAACTTCAAGTTTGACCGTCCGAAGGTCGGCGAGAAGAACATCGTCCCGACGCTGCGCGAGCCGACCGCCGATTCCGTCGCGATCCTCGATCAGGCTGTCGACGTGCTGAAGCGCTACCCGGAGACCGTCGTCGAGCTCGACGGCCACACCGACTCGATCGGTTCGGACGCCTACAACCAGGGTCTGTCCGAGCGTCGCGCCCAGGCCGTCTATGACTACCTGACCTCGAACGGCGTCAGCTCGAGCCAGATCAGCGGCGTCAAGGGTTACGGCGAGTCGAACCCGATCGACACCAACGACACCAAGGAAGGCCGCGCCCGCAATCGTCGCGTGGAGCTGCAGGTCCAGGGTCAGTAAGAAGACCCGTCGTCACGTGTTCGGAAAAGGCCCGGCTATGCCGGGCCTTTTCTTTTGGAGGGTTCGCCGCGAGCCTGGATGCGTCGCAGGAGCAGGTGCGCGTGTCAGCCTCGTGCTGCGTCGATGCCGGCCACGCTCGCCGCTGCCGAGGGAATGGAGGGGGCGCGGATGTGCGATGTCCCGACCGGTCGTTTGCGGACCTCAGGATCGGGTACGCCGCGCGCGGCGACGCGAGGACGCGAAAGCGCGATCGTATGACCACCGCCGCGGTCCGATGATCGGCGCGCCCCGAATCGCCGCCGCGCGCACGCGCACGGCGACATCGCGGCGACCGGCACAGAGGCCTTCGCCGCAACGCGCTCAGCGCGCGAGTTCGGGCGTGAGGTCCTTGGCGATCGTCTTGATGATGCCGTCGACGACCTTGAGATTGCCGGCGATCAGATGGCCGCTGTCGGGCAGGCCGTCGCGGCCGGTGAAGTCGCAGTAGCGGCCACCCGATTCGCGCACGAGCAGGCAGCCGGCGGCCATGTCCCACGGCTTGAGGCCGATCTCGAAATAGCCGTCGAGGCGCCCCGCGGCGACATAGGCCAGATCCAGAGCGGCCGAGCCGGTGCGACGCACATCCTCGGCCTCGCCGAGCAGGGCCTCGGTCATCGCCAGCTGTGTTCGCAGGTGCTTGCGCTGGCGGAACGGGAAGCCAGTCGCCAGCAGCGAGCCGGACAAGCCTTCGCGCTTGCTGACGCGCAGACGCCGGTCGTTCAAGAATGCGCCGTCGCCCTTGCTGGTCGTGAACAGCTCGCCTCGCAGCGGATCGTAGACCACGCCGTGAATCGGCTCCTTGCCTTCCACCAGCGCGATCGACACGCAGAAATGCGGGAAGCCGCGCAGGTAGTTGTGGGTGCCGTCGAGCGGATCGACGACCCAGGTGTAGCGCGACTTGCCGATGGCGCCGCTTTCCTCGGCGAGGATCGCGTGGTCGGGATAGGCGCGGCGCAGTTCGCGTATGATCTCGGCTTCGGCCTGGCGGTCGACCTCCGAGACGAAGTCGTTGCGCTGCTTTTCGACGACGTCGAGACTCTCGATGCGGTTGATGTGGCGCAGGATCACCTGGCCGGCGGCGCGCGCGGCGCGCACCGCCACGTTCACGGCGGGTCTTGGCATGGCTCGGGGCTGAGAAAGAACGCCGGACGCGGCGGTGCGCAAGGGTAGCAGATGCGCCGGTCGCCTCCCACCGGGCCGGCCTCGCCGCCACCCTTCGCCGCTGACAGGATCCCATGTCCTCACCCGCTTCGACGCTCGCCACGCACCTGCGCATCGTTCTGGTGCGTCCTTCCCATCCCGGCAACATCGGCGCCGCTGCGCGTGCGATGCGGACGATGGGGCTGCATCGGCTCGGCCTGGTCGCGCCGCACGCGTTTCCGCATCGCGAGGCGGTCGCGTTGGCGGCCGGCGCCGACGACGTACTCGATGCGGCCGTGGTCGAGGCCGAGCTGCCGGCTGCGATCGCCGACTGCCGTCTCGTGCTCGGCGCGACCGCGCGCCGCCGCGGCGTGCCGCTGCCCGAACTCGACCCGCGCGAGGCCGCGCGCCTGGCCTGGGATACCGCCGCGGCCGGCGGCGAGGTCGCACTGGTGTTCGGCAACGAACGCACGGGGCTGGAGAACGACGAGCTCAAGCGCTGCCACTACGCGGTCACGATTCCGTCCGACCCGGCATTCTCGTCGCTCAATCTGGCCCAGGCGGTCCAGGTGCTGGCCTACGAGCTGCGCATGGCGCTGCCGGACCGCGAGCCGTTGGCGCCGGCGATCAAGGCCGATCCGCCGGCCAGCAGCGAGCAGCTCGAGCAGTTCTACGAGCATCTCGCGCAGGCGCTGGTCGACATCGACTTCCACAAGGGCCGCTCGGACCGCACGATCATGCAGCGCCTGCGCCGCCTGTTTCAGCGAGCCGAACCGGACGAGCGCGAGCTGCGGATCCTGCGCGGCATCCTCGGCGAGGCGCAGCGCATGGCGCGCATCGCGCGCGAGGGGCGCGCTTCGTAACACCGCCGTCACGATGGCGCCGGTGCGACCGTGCGCCGCGGCGCGGTCGTCGTGGACGCGTCGGCCGTGCGGGCGGGCGCCGCGGCCGATGCTGTAACATATCGGTCATCGTTCCGACCCCGTCGAGCGGTCGCCCGGCGACCGGAAGAGCCCGCATGTTTTCCCTGCAAACGATTTTCGGCAAAGGCGACAAGTTCTTCGGCCTGCTCGAAGCGAGCGCGGATGCCGCGCGCGACGCGGCCACGGCCCTGGTCCACCTGCTGCAGAACCGCAATGCCTCGCCGAGCCTGGACGAGTTCTCGCTGGCGCGCCGCCGCGAGAAGGCGCTGTCCGAGCAGATCAGCCAGGAACTGGTCAACACCTTCGTGACCGCGCTCGAGCGCGAGGACATCGAGGCGCTCTCGGCGGTGCTCTACAAGACGACCAAGGCGATCTCGAAATTCGCCGAGCGCTATTCGCTGGCGTCGGACCGGCTGGTCGACGTCGACTTCGCCTCGCGCGCGGTGCTGCTCGAGAAGGCCGGTGAGGTCATCACGCAGATGGTGCGCCAGCTGCGCAAGGGCATGAACCTGGAGATCATGAAGTCGCTCAACGACCGCCTGCAGGCGATCGAGGGCGAGGCCGACCGGATGATGCTCCAGCTCTACAGCGAGCTCTACGACGGCCGCTACGAGCCGGTCATGATCCTGCTGCTCAAGGATCTGTTCGAGCTGCTCGAGAAGGCCATCGACCGCTGCCGCGACGCCGGCAACGTCGCCTACCAGATCGTGCTCAAGAACTCCTGACCGCCATGGATCTGACGCTGGTCCTGGTCGTCGTGCTGGTCGCGCTGGCCTTCGAGTACATCAACGGCTTTCACGACACCGCCAACTCGATCGCCACGGTCGTCGCCACCAAGGTGCTCAGTCCCGGCCAGGCCGTGCTGCTGGCGGCCGGCACCAATCTGATCGGCGCATTGATGGGCACCGCGGTCGCCAAGACGATCGCGTCGGGTCTGATCGACACCAACGTCGTCGTCGTCACGCCCGAGATCCTGATCTGCGCGCTGCTCGGCGCGATCATCTGGAACCTCATCACCTGGTGGTGGGGCCTGCCGTCGAGCTCGTCGCACGCGCTGGTCGGAGGCCTGGTCGGCGCCGCGCTGGCGGCGGCGCACAACGACTGGTCGGCGATCATCTGGGCGCAGGGCGGCATGCACTGGTGGGGCGAGAAGGGCCTGCTGCCGAAGGTCGTGGTGCCGATGCTGACCTCGCCGCTGGCCGGTTTCGTGCTCGGCCTGCTGGTGATGGGCATGCTGTTCACGCTGGTCGACTTCATCGCGTCGCGGCAGGGGCCGATCAAGCGGCTCGCCCGTCCGCGCATCGTCAACGCGTTCTTCGGCAAGGCGCAGATCTTCTCGGCTGCGGCGATGGGTTTCTCGCACGGCATGAACGACGCGCAGAAGACGATGGGCATCATCGCGCTGGCGCTGGCCGGTGCGACCACCGCCGGCACGCTGCAGGATCTGCCGGCGTGGCTGGCGTTCCTGCGTGTCGAGCACGATCCGGCCGGCGGTTTCGAGGTCGCGACCTGGATCAAGATCGTCTGCGCGCTGGTCATGGCCGCCGGTACCGCGGCAGGCGGCTGGCGCATCATCAAGACGCTCGGCCACAAGCTCGTCAAGCTGCACCCGATCAACGGCTTCGCGGCCGAGACCGCTTCGGCGAGCGTGATCCTCACGGCCTCGCATTTCGGCATTCCGGTCTCCACGACGCACAACATCTCCTCGGCGATCATGGGTGTCGGCGCTGCCAAGCGGCCCAACGCGATCCGCTGGACCGTCGTCGAGCGCATGGTCTGGGCCTGGATCCTGACGATCCCGGTCACCGCCACGCTGGCCTGGCTGCTGGTGCGCCTGGTCGACACCTGGGTCGGCTGAGCGGCGCGACCGGTATCGGTCGCGGCCGCCTCGCTCAGAGGATGTCTTCGCCTTCGGTGTAGATCGCCTGTTCGAGCCGGTCGCCGCGCGCGGCGATCTCGGCGACGACGCGATCGAGTTCCGAGCCGTCGAGGATCGCGTCCGGGCGGTTCTCGCAAAGATGCAGATACGGCGAGCCGTCGAGAT
>VFQU01002104.1_pt1 | contig 10087 bp, 6 predicted proteins | sample 3512311 | NCBI WGS metagenome assembly VFQU01 (sample SAMN10412377, study PRJNA504923) | tailings metagenome | isolation source: Relicate 3 Philex TSF3 active mining site | place: Philippines: Tuba, Benguet | collected 2017-08-29 | reverse complement strand
GTAGAAGATTCGAGAACCGACTTGCGGCGCACCATTTCTCGTGCATGTCGAGCCGCTTCTGCTGCTTTGAACGCCTGAACTGCTTTCTCAATAATCGCATCCGAAACGTTCGGACGGAATTCTAGATACTCAGTCAGCACTTCACCGACCAGCGAGTCAACAATGCCTCGAACTTCGGTATTGCCTAATTTCGTCTTGGTTTGACCTTCAAATTCAGGATCAGGAACCTTCACCGAAATCACAGCCGTTAAGCCTTCTCGAATGTTTTCCCCGGCAAGATTCGATTCGTTTTCCTTAATCTTGTTCCGCTTGCGCGCGATCGTATTCAGGGTGCGAGTCAGAACTGCTTTCAAGCCTTCTAAATGCGTTCCACCATCGACGGTACGAATGTTATTCGCAAAGCCAATAATATTGTCGTTGTAGGCATCGGAACACCATTGCAGCGCCACTTCAACTTGAATGCCGTTGCGTTCCCCACTAACAAAGATGACTTCTTCATGCAGCGGTTGCTTTTCGCGGTTCATGTAAGAGATGTACTCACGAATTCCGCCTTCGTAGAAGTAGACATCTTCTCGTTCAGAGCCTTCTCGGTGATCGGCGAATTTGATCCGAACCCCACCGTTAAGATAAGCAAGCTCCCGCAATCGTCCAGAGAGGGTAGTGTAGTCGAACTTCGTGGTTTCCGTGAAGATCGAAGCATCGGGCAGAAAGGTGACGGATGTTCCGGTTCTCGCTTGAGGATAAGGCTCGACTTGCAATTCCCCCATCGCAATTCCCCGCTCAAATCGTTGCAGGTGAACTTTCTTCTCGCGCCAGACGGTGACTTCGACCCATTCGGAGAGTGCGTTGACAACTGAAATCCCAACCCCATGCAGACCGCCAGAGACTTTGTATCCACCGCCGCCAAACTTACCGCCAGCGTGTAGAATCGTCATCACGGTTTCCAGTGCTGACTTCCCGGTTTTAGGATGAATTCCAGTGGGAATGCCGCGTCCGTCATCGGTTACGGTGACAGAACCATCGGCGTTAATTGAAATATCGATCGCTTTACAGTAGCCCGCAAGTGCTTCATCGACGGAGTTATCGACAACCTCGTAAACAAGATGGTGCAGTCCGCGAGGTCCAGTACTGCCGATATACATGCCGGGGCGTTTTCTTACGGCTTCAAGACCTTCAAGGACTTGAATCTGCTGCGCATCGTAGTTTGTCGTCATAGGAAGCGTTCTTTTAGGGCAATAAGGAGCGAAATCAGTAAGAGAGAGACAAATTTCACCAAAATTATAGCACAAATGGCTTATGAGCGGTTTTAGGACAGTCTCTGATGAATTTTGAAAGTAGGATGGATCGGTCTATTTTGACTTATAAATCGCAAAACGATCAAAAAAGATTAAGCAATACACCTGTACTTATTATAATCGCTGGCGCGACGGCAAGTGGCAAATCGGGTTTAGCGATCGAGCTTGCAAAACGCTCGCAGTCTATCATCTTGAGCGCCGATTCGCGCCAAGTGTATCGAGAGTTTACCATCGGAACGGCAAAACCGACTCAGCGAGAGTTAAATCAAGTGCCGCATTTTTTGATTGATATTTGCGAGCCGACGGAGACGTTGACGGTGGCGGATTATCAGGAGCGGGCGAATGGGTTGATTGAGAAAGTGGGGAGTAGATCCACTCCCCACCTTTTCCTGGTTGGTGGAACTGGACTCTACATTAAAGCGATCGCGCGTGGGATGAAGATTCCGCGAGTTGCGCCTCAGTTGGAATTGCGATCGCAGTTGGAAACACTCGGGCAGAAGACGCTTTATGCAATGCTGCAACAAGTAGACTCGGCTGCGGCAGAGCGGATTCATGCAAATGATCAGGTGCGGACGTTGAGAGCGTTGGAAGTTTTTTATGTGACGGGTCGTCCGATTTCTGAACAGCAAGGGGAGAATCCGCCGAATTATCCGATTTTGCAGATTGGATTGGAGTCGGATCAGTTGGAGCAGCGGATTGCGAAACGGGCAGGACAAATGATTGAAATGGGATTTGTCGAAGAAGTAGAACGACTGTGCCAGAAGTATGGCGAGGATCTGCCGCTGTTGAATACGTTGGGTTATGCAGAGATGCGGCAGTACTTGAGAGGAGAGATCTCTCTGCAAGAGGCGGAGCGGTTGACGGTGCTGCACACGCGGCAGTTTGCAAAACGGCAAAGAACTTGGTTCCGAGCTGTCCCGGAACTGGAATGGTTTGATGCGGATGCAGGAAATTTAGTCGATCGAGTTTGGGATCGGATTCAGGTGTTTTTAGCAGAAGCGCGATCGCTGCCTGGATGAGGACTAAGAGGATGTTTGAAACGTATCGTTAATCGCATTCACCCGCCCGTGATTGAAAATCCGGGCTAGTTGAACAAAGTCCACTAAAGGGACTAAAAGCTAATCATAATAGGGTCTTCAGTCCTTTTCAAAGGACTTCGCACGGTTAGCCCCGAATTCATTCCGGGGCGAGCTAGAACGGAGCGAGCAACTGTTGATACATTTCAAAGACCCTCTAAAAGCAAAGAATTTCGCGATCGTAGTTCTCCGGTAAGGGTTCCGTTTCCCAGACTAAAGTATCGCCAGGGCTAAGCCGCACTTCTAGATAAAGACACTCGATCGCATTCATGGCGACATCTTCGTTATTTTCGAACGGCATCAAATCTTCTAGAAGCAATCGCAGCTTAAAGCCACCTGGAATTAACGCTCCAGAAGTACTTTGTAGCTCAAAGCGCCAGACATCATCGCTCTTTTGAAACACTCTCAACTCATAAGGTTTTCCAGCGATCGACAAATGGCGTAACAATGCCTTTTGTGAGCTAATCTCAGACCCACGCGCCCAAGCCAGATTTGACTGCATCTCTGTTGCTCCCCAGCCGAATTGTTCTGCTAGCGTGGAAATGCCGCTCTGAAGCCATTGTTGTACTGACCATTGTTCGGGTAGACCTAAGCGTCGTTGATACAGACGTTGCCGCCAACCGCCATGCTCCAGTAATGCGCCCCACTGCTGAAAGGGTATCGCTAAACGCGGCACAACCACATCCGTAGTTCCCAACCGAGCAAGTAGATTTTCAGCTTGCTGAAGGGAAAGCGCAGGTAAAGGCGCAAGCTGCGATCGCAAAACTTCATCCGGACAAAGCCGTCGCGTAATCCACAGCACATTCGTATCAGGAATCAGATCGGCTTCATCGAGCGAATATGTTCGATCAAGAGGATCATATTGAGCCCGCTGCTTGAGCATTTGATGGGTGGTGTATCCCAAAACCTGAATTTCATCGTCTTCTAAATTGACGGCAACCGATAGATAATAATCCCCTGCCCAACTGGGAAGATCCACCCATTCTTGGGGCACTCGCAGTTCGCGATCGTCGATCGCAGCAGTTGGAATCACCACTAAACGCTGATTCTCAAACTCGATCGCTCCGCCGTTCACCACTTCCCAAAAACTAGAAAGCGCGGCTGGATTTGCCCAAATTCGCGCATTCGGCGCAAAACCTTGTACCCAGGGCAAGAGCGTTTTGAGACTCGCTTGATTGAGTGCCGCTTGCCAATGAATTCCATCCGTCGTAAATGCTTGTTGCTGCCAAACCTGGGACAACGCATCGCTCGGAATTTCTAATTGAAGTTGCGGGGTGTCAGCGATCATAATGGGTGATGTACCAGGATAAGACATAGGACTTGCCTCAGAACGCGCTAAATATCGCTCGATATTTAGGAGGGCAGGTCTGGATGACTGTAGTGCAGTTTCAGCCATTCCTCCAAAATCGTACTCATATTAGACACTACGTTCGAGTTGAGAGTTTGATGCAGGGTTGTCTGACTCCATTCTGCAAGAATTTGTAACAGGGTTTGCTTGAGATTGGTTAATCGTCGCGAAACTGTGTATTGTTTTGTGTCTAATTCTTTCGCAATTTCTTGCTGAGTCATACCTTTACCGTAGTACATTTGCAGCAACCGTTGCGCGGGTAAATCCAGTTTGACGAGGGCTTTCAAAAGAGTCGCATTCAACTGCGATCGCGTTTGTTTCCGCTGATCTTCCTCTTCTGCTTCAATAATTTGGCTGAGATTTGACTCCTGAAAGGTCGATTCAAAATTGTCTAACATTTCCGTATTCTCGGCTCCCGGCTGCGGCGTGTCTGCCGAAATCAAAGACGGGTAGAGATACGATCTCGCTGCCTTGCCGCAAGTGGTCAGCCATTGCTCTAATAAAGCTGGATTGCAAGGTTGGGCAGTTGCGCCTAACGTGGCAACGCGATCGCGATTATAAAGATCGACGATCGCTTGCAGGGTCGAAAGGTCAGGTTTTGCTAATTTTCGTAAGCCTTTGCCTTGAGCAGGTGCGTAGATGATTTTGAAACATTGCCAAGCGAACACTCGTTCTGCGATCGCAGAAGCATCTAGCCCAAAATTCTGCAACGATTCGACAAATCGTTTGTGGCTGAGTTTGTGCATCAGTGCCCAATCGGTGCAGATATCGACTTCTTGGCGCAGGCGCAATGTATCTTTAATTACATTGCTAAACGCTAGGCTTGCGTAGCGTTTCAGACCTGAACTGTGTTGAGGATTGAACCCTTGCAGGACACGGTGAATTTTGACGATCGCGATTTGAAAGAAATCCGCAAGCGACTGACTGCTGCCGATATTCAATGCCAGCTTTCGAGCTGACCAAAAGCAGACTTCTTGTAAATAAGCAGATAAATGAGCGACTGCGAGAGGATGACTGTCGGCTTGCCAGAGCCGATGCCAATACAGCGACCAAACCATTTCGGAAAGGTCTTGTTCATCGGATTCTTCAAGACAGCGTTGCATACTCCGACGCAGGCGAGCATCTGAAACCCATCGAGTCGCTGAATCGCTCTCAAACTGTAGAAACGTGGAAAAGATTTCAAGAATACTTTGTCGCGATCGCATGAGTTCAGATTGAGCGAGAGCTAGTCTTCAAACTATATCCATTTTCTAGAAAAAGCACCAGAACTGCATATTCTTCTTCACCCGGTCGTAAGAATGACTAGAAGCAATTTTTGGAGGTGGGTGATGAATGATTGGCGATCGCTCAAGGTGAGCCAGGAGCAGGAGAAGAGCTTGCGGTCGGTGAAGCATCAGGTGTTGATGCAGGAGATTCTGACGCAGGCGAAGCAGTGGGCGAAGCAGGAGCAGGTGAAGCAGCTTGAGGCGCTGCTGGCTGTCCATCTGTAAACAGTCGAACGGGTTTTTGGGCGAGTAGAGCTGCACTTTCAGCGCGATCTGCCGGAAAAATTGCACGCACACGATCGACGACCGAAATCATATATTTGTAGTCCGGAACAGTTCCCGTCGGAACAAATCCTGCTTCTTGGGCAACGACTGAAGGCGTATCTCCCAGAACTTTGCGAATCGATTCTAGCAGTGTGCGATCGACACTCGGACTAACTAGCACGACTCCCGCTGGAACTTTGTGCGGGTCGTTGTACAAAATGCGAAACTCTGCTGAGCTAAGTTGCGATTTGTAAAGATTGAATTCTTCGAGGGACAGCGCTCCCGCATCTGCTGTTCCTTGTGCGATCGCTTCTAAGACTGCTTTGGGAGTGGATGTCACCAGAAGCTCTTTGAGCGTCAAGCCATAGAGATTAAAAATGGGAAAGTAATAGCCTGTCGCTGATCCAGGTTGTCCGATTGCTAACCTTTTACCTGATAAGGCTTGCAAGTCTGAAATAGGACTCTCTTTGGGAACGACCAGAACCGAGCGCAGATTGTTCACCCCGACTAAGGGAAACAGCGGCGTGTATTGATATTGCGACATCGCGATCGCGGCAAGCCCAGGAGGTGCAAATACGATTGACCAAGCTTGTGCTTTGATGCGCTCTAAGGCTTTGCGTTCATTAAAAGCAGGCTCAAATTGGATGACCGCTTGCAGTTTCTCAGCCAGATATTGTTTAAAGCGATCGTACTGATTGCCAGAATTGGCGGCTCCGTAGCTAACCGTTCCAATGGTGAGTTGAATTGCTTGAACTGAACGTGAACCGATGCCACATCCCGATAGAAATAACAGAATTAGAAATGAGCGCCGGGAGGTTCTGCTATCCATTGCTGAATGAATTTATGAATGCTAGTTATTGTTTCATACTGCCGGATGCTCGTCTTGTTTTGCTCGGAATACTACCTAACGTTTTGTGAACCGTAACTGTTTGTAGCGCTTTGATAGGAAAAGACCCAAAATTCGCTACTTTTAAGAAGAGCATACAGATTGATTCGATCTCCTTTTCCCTGCCTGAATGAGCATCTATTTGTTGATGTTTCTTGATCCCCGCGAGGTTGTCTGAGTCATGATTTTAAAGAAACTAAAGCTTGGCGCTAAATTTAATGTCTTGTTAGCAGCCGCATTTTTAATTGGATTGCTGTTGAGTAGTTTGGCACTATCGCAGGTGCTCGAAAATCGAGCTAGGGGAGAAGTGACGACGAAAGCTTTGATTCTGATTCAATCCATGAACTCAGTGCGCGATTATACGAGTACTAAGATTCAGCCGTTGCTCAAATCGCGTTTAGAGACAGAGCCGACTTTTATTGCTGAAACGGTTCCTGCTTACTCTGCAAACGAAGTCTTTCAGCGGTTTCGCGAAAATAACGAGTACAAAGATTTCTTTTACAAAGAAGCCACTTTGAATCCAACTAACCCGCGAGATAAGGCAGATGTATTTGAGGCTTCTTTAGTCGAGCGGTTTCAAAAAGAACCTAACACTAAGGAAATCTCTGGGTTTCGCGATTTACCGGGTGGGCAGGTTTACTATATCGCTCGTCCGTTAAGTGTGAGTAAGCAAAGCTGTTTGGAGTGCCATTCGACCCCGGATAAAGCACCGAAAAGTCAAATTGCAACCTATGGCGATGCGGGTGGATTTGGTTGGAATCTCAATGAGATTGTTGCAACTCAGATTATTGCTGTACCAGCAGGTGAAGTGATTAATAACGCTTGGCGATCGCTCTTAACCGTGATGGCAATTTTAACGGCAGTCTTCATTGCGCTCGCGCTGTTAATTAACACCTTGCTCAGACGATCTGTGATTCGTCCGATTCGTCGGATCTCGAATGCTGCGGAAGCAGTCAGTATGGGGCAAATGGATATGGAGTTTGAGCAAGATACTCAAGATGAGATTGGCGCGTTGGCCGCAGCTTTTAATCGGATGAAGTCGAGCCTGGAGATTTCAATGAACTTGCTGAACAAGCGCAAGTAAAGGATTTACGATTCAATAAAATCCTGTTGTTTATCGCGTTCACCCGTTCCTGTAAAAGTCAGGGCGGGTGAACGCGTATCAGCGAAAACTTTTCATTCACCCGCTTAGATGCGCTTCGCGAACCGCTTGAAAGTGAGCATTTTTCGCGGGTTGGGCGAAGTCGAAACCCAATTCATACAGCCTCAATGAACCTAAGTTCGACGAGATGTTCATTAACATTTGAGCGATCGACGAATCGAATTCGCGCCGATTCTAATCTCTTAATTTCTCAATATCTTCCGCCGAAACTCGTCTGCTTTCTGACGATCGGGAATCTCTGTGATCAACTCCTCCACAAACGTGGTCAGAGACACCTGATTCTCTAAATCTCGTTTCGTTGTCACAATAAACTTCGCGATCGGCCCAATCAAACAGGTCAGTTCTTGCTCACAGACCTGAATCAGTTGAGCGTTGACTAAGCGATCGCTCAGCGCTTCTTGAGTCTGCTGTGGCTCTCGGACAGCAACTCCATACCCTTTTGCCGTACTCAAGCGAGGACTCTGTGGTTTCGGAGGCAACTCTATCAGTGCAGTAATGCGCTGCGCTAATTTTGTCTGCTGCACAGGTGATAGATGCACGGCTAACTCTTCCTGCATGACTATCGGATCACAAGCTGCGGGAGAGAGTTGCCCTAAGAGCATGGGTGCGATCGGTCCTACAAGTTCAATCAGAAATTGCTCAATGCTTGCAAGCTGTTCTGCGGTGAGACGGGGAGCCGTTTGATCGACAAATTGGTCGCGTTGCTGAGGGGGTACGCTTTGCTGGATAGATGGATGAGTTTGTGGCTGAATTTGCTCGGGGATCGGTAAAGCGATCGCTCTTGCTTCACTGACATTTTCAGGCTGAGCAGGAACTTGGATCAGCGATCCTGCCTCTTGCTCAAAATATGTGCGATGCTTGGCGGGGATCAGTGCAGACAAGGCGCGAATCAAAAGTTGAGGACTGCTTTCTTGCAGCGGTTCTGCTGCCTGCTCGATTAAACTCGGCGCGATCGGCCCGACTAATTTCAACAACAAGGGCTTAATCCGAGCGATGAATTCATCCAACGGAATTTCAGTACTCGCCGCTTGCGAATCATGCGAAGTGTCTGACTGAACCGATTGAACGGTTTGCGTCTCTAGGACTGGAGGCAGCATTTCAATCAATCCCTGCGTCCCAGACAGCCAAAGGTAGCACGTCAATCCCAAACCATCTAAGTTCGTTTGCAGCTTTGCCAGCAATCCTGCCATCGACAACCCTGTTTGAGCCGGAGCCGCAATCAATGCTTCGAGCAAGACTTGAGCAAACAATTCTGGTTCATCTTGAGGCGAAGCACAGGCAAGAATGCACTGACCATGATCCGACGAAAACTTGAGATCCTCGACCCAATCTTCTAAAGAAGTTGCGCCCGGACAATCGAGAATGACAATTTGCTGAGCCGTGCGCGATCGCCGAAGTTCTTGCCGCAGCCAAGTTCGACTCAGCCAAGCCCCATCTCCCAAAAATAACCAGGAATCGCCATCCTCTGAAGATTCAATCCGTCCTCGCAAATACAATAATCGCGTTGCCACGGTTTGAATCGACCCGGACGATCGCTGTTCCGGCACAGTCATGTCTTGCTGAAGAAATGTTGCAATCTCAGATCGAACATTCGACCAAGCATCACTGGGCTGGGGGAAGTAAGTTAGGTCAAAATTACCATCCTGACGCAGAACGTCCGATACGGCAGGACTGACTGTATGATGAATCAGCCCGTCCACAATCAAAGCTTGTCGTTGTTGCACTACTTCAGTGTGAGTTGGTTTAAGTCCTAAAATTGTCTCTCCGATCCCCTCAACAATCCGCTTCGGTGTTTGCAAGGAATACTCTGGATGTAAATCTGTTTCGCCTTTATTGCGTTTCTGCTGATTGATTAACCGCAACTGCTGATTCGTCTGCTCAATGTACTGAAGTGTTTGATGATACACATAACGATAAAGAGCATCTGCATCGATAATGCCATAAGCTCCAGCCGCTTCTCCGCGCAATCCGCGCATTAAATAGTAACTAAATACACCATGACCCAAATCGGGAAACTCCCAAGATTGCTGTCCTTGATCGCACGAAAGCAAGGCATAAAATCCGCGACTCTTTGCTGCTCTTTGGCGCAGCATTTCTAAAAGTTGCGGCGTTGGATTGAGCAGAGCAGGTTCAGAGAAGTGTCCACGCGCACCAGATAGGGAAATATTGCCGCTGTGACAAGCGTCGAGCCAAATCAGTTGACTATGAGCCGCACAGTTGCCCAAAGTCGCTAATAGATTTTGAAAACATAGTCCAGTCTTGAGTAGATGCTGTTTTTGTGTGTCCGCAAGACATAACACGGTTTGCTGGCTCTCGGGTTCTAGAACACCATGCCCAGAAAAATAGAATAAAACTGTATCTTGCGTTTTTGCCGAGGCAACAATGCGGTCTAAGCTCGCCTGAATTGCTTGTAGCGTCGGTTTGTCTGGAGTCAGATCGTGATGAATAAAAAACTCTTTCTGCGGAAATGCTTGCGTTGCTTCAGCGAGTGCTTGGCTCAACCCTTGACAGTCAAAAGCGGCATAGCGTAACTTTGGCAATGTTGCATCTTGGTAATCATTGATCCCAAGCATCATTACCCAGAGTTTTGCTTCACCTGTTTCTAAGGCGGAAGCAAATCGACTCGCACCAACACCGACTGGGGGCATTTCTTGACCTCAAGCGAAACAACACGAATGTGTCCGTTCTGTCATAAAACGCGGAAAATGTGACGATACTCCCTATCAAGATTACAACGTACTCTCGATAGATACAGCAACCGTAGGGGGTTGGTTCGCATTTTTTGCTACCT
>VFQU01002103.1_pt1 | contig 10088 bp, 10 predicted proteins | sample 3512311 | NCBI WGS metagenome assembly VFQU01 (sample SAMN10412377, study PRJNA504923) | tailings metagenome | isolation source: Relicate 3 Philex TSF3 active mining site | place: Philippines: Tuba, Benguet | collected 2017-08-29 | reverse complement strand
TTACTCTTTTATTTATTCTCAAGTATGACTTTACTTTCTGGTGTCATGGTTATACAAGCAAGAAATCCAGTCCATTCTGTATTATTTCTGATTTTAGTTTTTTTTAATGCTGCGGGCTTACTCGTTTTATTAGGTTTAGATTTTTTTGCGATGATTTTTTTAGTTGTCTATGTAGGTGCAATTGCTGTTTTATTCCTTTTTGTAGTAATGATGTTAAATATTAAAATTGCTGAAATTACTGAAAAAAGATTACGTTATCTTCCAATTGGAGGAGTTCTTGGTCTTCTTTTTTTGTTTGAAACTCTTCTATTAGTTGATAATGATTTAATTCCTCTTTTATTTTCAACAAATGAAAGTTTTTTAGAATTCAAAAATTTGAGTTTTATTAATTGGTCTGAAAATTTACAAACAGTTACAAATATCCAAGCTCTTGGAAATTTAGTGTATACTTATTATTTTTATTTTTTCTTAATGTCCAGTCTGATTCTTTTAATAGCAATGATAGGTGCTATTGTATTAACTATGCAAAAAGGTATTCGTATTAAACGTCAACAAGTGTTTTTACAGAACACACGAGATTTTGCAAAAACAATTAGAAAAACATCATAACAGCACATGTTCTACTTTGTTTTCCAAAGGTTCGAAATTTAAAAATTGGAACCATTCTCAAATCTTTAGAATTGGCAGCATCTGTCAGACTCAAAATTCATGTCGTGTTTTATGTCCAATTTTTGCTAATTGGAAATTGGAATGAAAACACGCGTTGTCTTTTTCTATGTAAGTAATTGTATTTAAACCACATCTTTCCTACTTTTTTTAACTAGAAAAGATTTCATGTCCAATGTCTTGAAATTCTGAGACAATTATCGGTTCCAAAATTAAACTTTTGGAAACACTTCCAAATTTAAAAATTTGGAACAATTTGTGAATCTCTTCCATTTTGGTTACATTTCAAAATTCAAAAATTTGGAACCACTGGTTCTAATTTTTTTATAAAGTGGAAAAAGATGTGTGACTTGTTTAGTGTGTTTTCAACACTTGTACACATTCGTTTTTTATGGACTTAGTTAACTATTTAGCTGTCTCAATGATTTTATTTTTATTAGGTATCTGGGGGATTTTTTTAAATCGAAAAAATATTATAGTGATGTTAATGTCGATTGAATTAATGCTCTTAGCTGTTAACTTAAATTTTTTACTGTTTTCAGTGTATTTGGATGATTTAATTGGACAACTTTTTGCCCTCCTGATCTTAACAGTTGCTGCAGCAGAATCTGCTATAGGGCTAGCTCTTTTAGTAGTGTATTATCGAATTCGTGGTACAATTGCTGTAGAATTTATCAACCTGTTAAAAGGATAATTTGTAACAGAAGGAAACAGTTCTCAGAACCATCCCTTCAAGTAAGTACCAATTCTTTCCAAAGAGTGTTCTTTTTGGAAAGATATTTGGTTTTTTTAAAGTGCTTGTAGCTTAATTGGATAGAGCATCAGACTACGGATCTGGGGGTTGAGAGTTCGAATCTTTCCAAGCACGGTATTAAAAAAAGCCTGCTTAACTTAATTGGTAGAGTATCGGTTTTGTAAACCGAAGGTTATCGGTTCGAGTCCGATAGCAGGCTTTTGAATCCAAATTCAAAAAATTACAGTGTAAATCTTTTCACTTCCAAATTCAAGAATTAGGAACCATTTCCAAAAGTAAACTTTTGGAACCACTTTTGGAACCACTGGTTCCAAATTCAAGAATGGTTCCAAATTTTTAAATTTGGAAGTGAAATGGAACCTCTTTTGGAACCAAATTGGCACGGAAACCTAATTCACGAAATTGGAGCGGAACCTGTTGTTCCTATTGCAAGAAAAGGAAACCTGCTTATTTTGTAACAAGAGGAGAATAGTTTCAATGGTAGAATAGTGGTCTCCAAAACCAAAGGTTAAGGGTTCGACTCCCTTTTCTCCTGTGAAGAGACAACAGAAGTAAGTGAAGTTTAGAAGCTTCTCCTGTTGCTTGATACACTATGAATTCTTTTGATTTCACAGAGTATCAAACTTTTCACCCAAAATTTTAAAGAGTCTCCTGTTCTGATTTCAAATTCCAAAATCAAGAAGCAAAAATTTTTTTTGTACATAAAAGAATTGACAAGTCTTTCTACTTTTCAAGCCTTTTTCTTGAAATTGGAAGCAACTCTTTATGTGAATAAAGAAAATAAAAAACTCAGAAAGGGGTTTCCACCTTTTTTCCACTTTGGGTCCAAAGTGGAAAAAAATGGAACAATCTAATTAACAAAAAGAAACTTTTATGGCATTATCTTTAAGTGAAATTTCAGTCTTATTAGAACAAAAAATCTCTAATTCATATTCTAAAATTAATATCGACGAAATCGGCCGTGTTTTATCAGTGGGAGATGGTATTGCTCGTATTTATGGCCTTAATAAAATTCAAGCAGGTGAAATGGTTGAATTTGGAAGTGGTGTACGAGGAATGGCACTAAACTTAGAAAATGATAACGTAGGTGTTGTATTATTCGGGAGCGATAACGCAATTAATGAAGGCGATATCGTAAAACGTACAGGAACTATTGTAGACGTTCCTGTAGGAAAAGGGACATTAGGTCGAGTAGTAGATGCTTTAGGAAATCCTATTGATGGAAAAGGTCCTTTAAAAGATGTAACACGTCGTCGTGCAGAAGTTAAAGCACCTGGTATTATTGCTCGTCAATCAGTAAATGAACCGATGCAAACAGGGTTAAAAGCAGTAGATAGTCTTGTGCCAATTGGTCGTGGTCAACGTGAACTTATTATTGGTGACCGACAAACAGGAAAAACTGCAATTGCTATTGACGCAATTATCAACCAAAAAGGGGTTAATGCTGGAACTGATGAATCAAAAAAACTGTATTGCGTTTATGTTGCAGTAGGTCAAAAAAGATCTACAGTTGCACAAATTGTGAAAATTCTTTCAGATGCTGGTGCTCTTGACTATTCAGTTATTGTAGCTGCTACAGCTTCAGATCCAGCACCACTTCAATTCTTAGCACCATATTCAGGCTGTGCTATGGGAGAATATTTCCGCGATAATGGAATGCACGCTTTAATTATTTATGATGATTTAAGTAAACAATCTGTAGCATATCGTCAAATGTCTCTTCTGTTACGCCGACCTCCAGGTCGTGAAGCCTTCCCTGGTGATGTGTTCTATCTTCACTCACGTCTTTTAGAAAGAGCTGCTAAAATGGCAAAACAAGTAGGTGGTGGATCATTAACAGCACTTCCTGTGATTGAAACTCAAGCTGGAGACGTTTCTGCGTACATCCCTACAAACGTAATTTCTATTACTGATGGTCAAATTTTCCTGGAAACTGAATTATTCTACAAAGGAATTCGCCCAGCGATTAACGTAGGTCTTTCAGTAAGTCGTGTGGGATCTGCAGCTCAAGTGAAAGCAATGAAACAAGTTGCTGGTACTCTAAAATTAGAATTAGCACAATATCGTGAAGTAGCTGCCTTTGCTCAATTTGGGTCTGATTTAGATGCAGCAACTCAATATCTATTAAATCGTGGTGCGCGTTTAACAGAAGTGTTAAAACAAGGCCAATTTCAGCCAATGCCAATTGAAAATCAAATTGTTGTTTTATACGCAGCAACACGAGGCTATTTAGATAAAATGAGTATTGCAGCTATTCCTCGATTTGAACAAGCAGTTCTTCGAGAAATTTCTCCAGAAGTATTAAATTTAATTCGTGAAAAACGAGTTCTTTCTGACGAGTTAAATAGTCAACTAAAATCTTTCTTTGATGGATTTACAGAAAAATTTTTAGCTACTGTTTAAACAAATGTTATGTCTAATTAGGTTTCCAAAAGTCTACTGGTTCCAATTTGTATACAAATGATTCCAAATTTTTAAATTTGGAAGTGAAAAGGAAACCTAATTAGAAAGTGAACTCCATTCTAGTTCCACTTTCTGGTTCCAATTTTAAAAAATTGGAACCAGAAAGTGGAACTAGGTTTTTAATGTGAAAACTTAGAGACCTTTTGGTTTTTCTTGAAAAACCAAAAGGTCTCTAAAAAAACAAAACATACGATTGAATTAATGTAATGAATTCTCCTCTTTTAGTTTTTACTCAGTAAATAATTTATGTTTTTATTTTTTTTAAGTCTTGTTTTAAAAATCCTAGTGATAACAATTCCTCTTTTATTAGGTGTTGCTTTTCTAGTTCTTGCTGAAAGAAAAGTTTTAGCTTCTATGCAACGCCGAAAAGGACCAAACGTTGTGGGAATTTTTGGAATTTTTCAACCAATTGCTGATGGGCTGAAATTAGTTGTAAAAGAACCTGTGCTACCAAGTAGTGCAAATTTAGTAATTTTTCTTTTTGCACCGGTCTTAACTTTTTTATTAAGTCAAGTAGCTTGGGCTGTAATTCCATTTGGAGAAGGTTTAGTTTTAGCGGATTTAAATGTGGGATTACTCTACTTATTCGCGATTTCTTCTCTTGGTGTGTATGGAATTATTACAGCAGGATGGTCAAGTAATTCAAAATATGCTTTTTTAGGAAGTTTAAGATCAGCCGCTCAAATGGTTTCTTATGAAGTGTCTATAGGTCTAATTTTGATCACAGTTTTATTATGTACAGGTTCTTTAAATCTCTCTGAGGTGGTACGAGCACAAACAACTATTTGGTTTTGTGTTCCTCTGTTCCCCCTGCTTGTGATGTTTTTTATTTCCTGTTTAGCAGAAACAAATAGAGCACCTTTTGATTTACCAGAAGCTGAAGCAGAATTAGTTGCTGGATACAACGTGGAATATTCTTCAATGGGTTTTGCACTTTTCTTTTTAGGTGAATATGCAAATATGATTGTAATGGGAAGTCTTTGCACACTCTTTTTTTTAGGTGGTTGGCTCCCACCTTTTGATTTCGTGGTGTTTCATTGGATACCTGGAATTTTTTGGTTTGGTTTAAAAGTTACATTTTTCTTATTTTCATTTATTTGGGTTCGAGCTGCTTTTCCGAGATATCGTTATGACCAATTAATGCGTTTAGGCTGGAAAGTCTTACTTCCATTATCATTAGCATGGGTGGTTTTAGTTTCTGGAATCCTGTTAAGCTTCGATTATTTACCTTAAGAAATTAGTCCAATCACAGACAATTGGATAACGTTCCAGTTTGTTTATTGTTCCAATTTTAAAAAATTGGAAAGGACATTTTAAATTTGTTGTTCCAATTTGTTTTCCTTTTATTTTCCAATTTGTACACAAATTGGAACCAAAAGACTGATTTCAAATTCCAGAATTTGGAAACAGGACTTTAGGCATGGAACCCAATTGGAACAAAAGAGGACATAGCTTAGTTTGGTTAGAGTATTGGTCTGTCACGCCAAAGGTCGCGGGTTCGAGTCCCGTTGTCCTCGTTGTGGTATTTGATGCCATATCAACACTTTTTATAGATTTTGCAACACTTCTTGTTTTAGAAAGCACCAAATCCCTTCCAATTGTTCCAAATTGTTAAATTTGGAAACCTTTGTTAACAAATTGGAAAAGAAACAAGAAATTAGTTTCCAATTAGTACAAACTGGTTCGATATTTTTAGAGTGTCCTTTCCAGTTTCAAGAAATTAGTTTCCAATTTGTTAAAATTGGAACAGTGTAATTACTTAAATGAGAAAACTAAGATAAAAACATGATTGAATTTGTAGGTATTTTTGTTTATTTTCTAATTGCCCTTGCTCTTTCTTTAATCCTTGTAGGTGTTTCTTTTGTTTTTGCTACAAAAAAAGCAGATCCAGAAAAAATTTCAGCATATGAATGTGGTTTTGACCCTTTTGATGATGCTCGAAGTCGTTTTGATATCCAATTTTATCTTGTAGCTATTTTATTTATTATTTTTGATCTTGAAGTCACATTTTTATTCCCTTGGGCATTAACTTTAAATCAAGTTGGTTTTTTTGGATTTTGGTCTATGATGATCTTTCTTGTAATTTTAACTCTTGGGTTTATTTATGAATGGCGTAAAGGTGCACTAGATTGGAGTTAAGAAAAAATCGTTCTCTTTTGGTGTTTTTCTTTGTTTCCAAGTGAATTTTAAGACCATAATGGGATCCACTTTGCTTGCAAAGTGGAACAACAAATCTCCAGAATTGTCGTTCCACTCTCATTTCCAATTTTTTTTCGGTTCCAAAAGCGGTTCCTATTTGTATACAAATAGGAACCACTTTTGGAACCACTTTAGGGACCTCTTTTGTAAACAAATTGGAAATGAGAGTGAAAAGAGAAAGTGAAACCGAAGTGGAAAAAAGTGGATCGACGCTAAAAACAGAAAAATCAAATGTGGGTGTATAGCTCAGTCGGTAGAGCAGTCGGCTTTTAACCAACTGGTCGTAGGTTCGAGTCCTACTATACCCACTTGTTTCTTTTAAGGTTGAATTGAATCAACCACTTGCGGGGATGAGAAAATGGTTATCTCGTCAGGCTCATAATCTGAAAATTGTAGGTTCGAATCCTACCCCCGCTCTTCTTCTTTCCTAGATCACCTTGAGTTCGACTTTGGTTACTTTTACAATATGTTAACAAAAGGAAAAAAATTTGGAAAGGAGACTATTGTAATTAGAGTTTAAATTAACTTTTTAAATTTCTTTTTAATTTTTTAAAAAAACTGATGAACTCTCACATTTTTGAAAATTGGTTATCAAATTCTAGCAAACTCTCTAATAAAGGAGTCCATTTTGGCCATAAATCTATACAATTGGCAAAAACAAATTACTGGCATCCCCTCCTTTCAGACTATTTTTTAGGTCTACGACATAATGTTAGTGTATTTAGGGGCCAACAATCTCTTAAAATGTTGTTGCGTGCTTTTCATATTCTAGCTTTAATTTTAAAACAAAAAGGTCGTGTATTAATTGTAAACACACATCCAAATTTTTTTAGACTTTGCACTCATTTAGCAAAGATCACAAGTGGAGACCTTTCCAAATTCAAGAATTTGGAACCATCAATCCAAACCTTTAATTACTCTGGTTCTGGAAATCGATCTTCAGTAAAGCATCAAAAACTGAAAACACCACTTCTTTCTTATGTGAATTATAAATGGGTAGGTGGTACATTAACAAATTGGAAACAAGTATCAAAATCTGTACTCACATATGCTAAATTTGCAGAAAGATGTGAATCTTTTTTAGTAAAAAACAATTTACATTTCCCCAAATATAAGAGAGTAAAAAACTGTTTTCAAGGATTAGTCTCTAAACAAGATAAAAAAATGGTATTTGCTTTTACGACAAAACCTGATCTAATTTTACTTCTCAATCCTAATGAGAATCAAATCCTTCTTAATGAAGCCTCTCGCCTTCACATTCCTGTGATCGCTTTTACCGAATCAAATACAAACCCAAAAGGAATCACATATCCTATCCCTGGTAATAATTATTCACTCCGATTTTTATATTATTGTTTAAAGAAAGTTCTAAAAATGACTCAATTAAACTAAAAAAACCACTGGTTCCAAATTCAAGAATTAAGAAAAGAGTGACTACCTGTTCCAATTTGGTTCCATTTCCAAATTCAAGAATTTGGAAATGGAACCAAATTGGAACCTCGTTTCTAGTGGCACTTATCTAAATTGGTTAAACCAAATTCTCTCCATGATTTCGAATTATGAGTAGGTGTTGTTTCACTGTGTACAATTCCAAGTGGAAGGCAATTTTTTCAAATTGGAAGAGGGAGTAGGAAAAGTTTCGCGGAAATAGCTCAGTGGTAGAGTATTGCCTTGCCAAGGCAATTGTCGAGGGTTCGAATCCCTTTTTCCGCTTCCTTGTTTCGATGATTTAATGAGCAGGAAATTTTATGTAATCTATAAAAAATTGTCATTTCATTGGCCTATCCTTTTTATCTGGATTGGGCAGTAGGTGCTCTCAAAAAATGAAATTCTAGTCGTCCAATCAATACTAACTATGAGTAATTCTATTCAGCGTGATAAAAAAAGAAGATTTTTATTTTCAAAATATGAATTAAAGAGACTCGAATTAGTGAGCCTTAGTCATGATTTAAATCTTTCAAAAGAAATTCGTTCTAAGAGTTTACAAGAACTTAATAAATTACCACGAAACAGTTCCCTAGTTCGAATTAAAAACAGATGTATTCTAACTGGCCGTGGCCATTCTGTTTTACGCTTTTGTTCTCTTTCTCGTCTCAAATTTCGTGAACTGGCTTCTCAAGGTCTTTTAATGGGTGTTACTAAATCAAGTTGGTAATTTCTTAAAAGAGTGGTTTTTTCTTATCTAAAAACAATAAACTGTGATAAATTTAGAGATTTGTTGGTCCACTTTTGCTTAAAGAGTACTGTTAATTCCTAATTTTTAAAAGAGGAAACTGAAAATAAAAAAAATTAGTAAGTCAAAAGTAGAGTTAATAAAATGTCTTTTTCTGTTGTTGTTTCTGGTTCCTATTTCTCTTCCCTTCCATTTCACTTCCAAATTTAATAATTTGGAACCATTCAACAAATTGGAAAAGGAAACACTTCCAAATTATTAAATTTGGAAGTAAAATGGAACCAAAGTGCAAACAAGAATGTGGAACCAATCTATTTTTGGGTCCAAATGAGACAATAAACTAGAGGAAAAGTTTCAAGATATGATAAATTTCTTTGTCACTTATATAGAGCAAGTAAAAAAAAGTTGATGCTTGAAAGATGAAAATACAAAAGTGATTTTTAATTTTTTTGAATGGTTCCAAATTTAAAAATTTGAAAGTGTTTCCAAAAGTAAACTTTTGGAACCCAAACCAAATTAGCCGAAATTGATTTTAACTTTTTCTTACTATTTTTTTCAACTTTTGTTCCATTTTGGTTTCAATGTGGTAGCAATAGTTCTAAAAGTTTACTGGTTCCTGTCCCAATTTGGTTCCATTTCACTTCCAAATTTAATAATTTGGAACCATTCAACAATTTGGAAATGGAAAAGCAACTAGAAATGTGTCCAAATTGGAACTATGGCCAAATCTCTTGAGATTTGGCACCGCTATTTAATAAAAAGAAAAACAAGTATGAGTTTGATCCTGGCTCAGAATGAACGCTAGCGAAAAGCTTAACACATGCAAGTCGAACGTCTCTTTTATTTTGGTAAAAGAGAAGTGGCGAACGGGTGAGTAACGCGTAAGAATCTGCCTCACAATCCAAGGAAAGACATGTCTGAATCTTGGATAAAATGCTTTTTTGTGTTTAAAGTCAAAAGACGTTGTGAGATGAGCTTGCGTAGGATTAGGTAGTTGGTAGGGTAAAGGCCTACCAAGCCAAAGATCCTTAGCTGGTCTGAGAGGATGATCAGCCACACTGGGACTGAGACACGGCCCAGACGCTTTCGAGCGGCAGCAGTGAGGAATCTTGGACACTGGGCGAAAGCCTGATCCAGCTAGATCGCGTGGATGATGAAGACTGTATTGGTTGTAAAGTCCTTTACTCTTACGGAGATTATGACAGAGTAAGAGCAAAAAGTCCCGGCTAATCTCGTGCCAGCAGCCGCGGTAATACGAGAGGGGCAAGCGTTATTCGGAATGATTGGGCGTAAAGCGCACGTAGGCTGTTTAGAAACTCAGAAATACAAATTTCAAAGCTTCACTTTGGCACGTATTTTCATGATGACTAGACTTGAGTGAGTAAGAGGAGAATGGAATTCCTGGTGTAGAGGTAAAATCTGTTGATATCAGGAGGAACACCAAAAGCGTAGGCAATTCTCTAGTACTCGACTGACGTTGAGGTGCGAAAGCGTGGGGATCAAAAGGGATTAGATACCCCTGTAGTCCACGCCGTCAACGATGACCTTTCTATGAATAGTAAAATTCTTACATCTCCAAAAGAAAGTCTCCATCTTTTCTGGCTTGGTACCTTGGTACCCAGTCAAAGAGCACAGGAGAAATCTTTTTGGAGAAGCGTTTTACCGTTTGTATTAGCTAACGCGTTAAATGGTCCGCCTGAGGAGTACGGTCGCAAGACTAAAACTCAAAGGAATAGACGGGGGCTCACACAAGTGGTGGAACATGTGGTTTAATTCGAAACAACGCGCAAAATCTTACCATTTCTTGACATATACAAAAGATTTCTTGAAAAA
>VFQU01002102.1_pt1 | contig 10088 bp, 11 predicted proteins | sample 3512311 | NCBI WGS metagenome assembly VFQU01 (sample SAMN10412377, study PRJNA504923) | tailings metagenome | isolation source: Relicate 3 Philex TSF3 active mining site | place: Philippines: Tuba, Benguet | collected 2017-08-29 | reverse complement strand
GTAAACGATGCCCATAGCGCCGCGGCCCAGTTCGAGTTCCACCTGATAGCGGCCAATCTTGTGCATGAGCCCGTGAAATGAGTTTGCCACAGTCATCGGGATGCCAAAATAGGAGGGTTCATGAATTCCAAGCGTTGGAAACAGATTGGGGCCGTCGTGTTTCCGGTTTTGTTGTCGCTGGTGTTTTTCCGGCGGGCGTTCCGGATCTGGTTTCTGAATGACGATTTCGCCTGGCTGGGCCTGGGACTCAGCGTGGTGGATTGGGCCAGCCTGGGAGAGGCCTTGTTTACCCCCATGGCGCAGGGGACGGTGCGGACGCTGAGTGAACGGGCCTTCTTTCTGGGGTTTGAGAGGTGGTTTGGCTGGGAGTCGCTGCCGATGCGGATCTGGGCGTTCGCGACGATGGGGGTGGCGCAGATGCTGCTGGTGCTGGTGGTGCAGCGGCTGACGGGGAACTGGTGGGTGGGGTCGCTGGCGGCCGTCTTGTGGAGTCTGAACTTCGGGTTGACGGTGGCGGTGTGCTGGTTGTCGAGCTACAACCAGATACTGCTTTCGGCGCTGACGCTGGGCACACTGTACGGATTTCTGCGCGCTGCGGCGGGAGAGGGACGCCGCTGGGCGCTATTCAGTTGGACGTGCTATTTGCTGGCGTTTGGGGCGCTGGAAACGGCAGTGGTCATACCGGCACTCCTGCTGAGCTGGACGCTGTTGTGGAACCGGGAACAATGGCGGCGGACGCTGCCGTACTGGGTACCGGCACTGGTGTTTGCGGGATGGCACCTGTTTGGGATTGAGAAGCCGGAGGCCAATGCCACCTACCGGATGTACTGGGACAGTTCGCTGGTGGAAACCGGCTGGCAGTATGGGCGCTGGTTTCTGGGGGCGGTCAAGCTGCCGGACTTTGACCCGGCGTATACCAACCGGGCAGTGGCGGCGGAGTGGATCCTGATGGCTGGCCTGGCCGCGTTCGTGGGGCTGCGGTTGCGGCAGAAGGATCAGGCCATCGCTTACGGGCTGGTTCTCAGCGCGTCGTTGCTGGCGCCCGTGTTGCCGCTGCGGGAGCATCGGACAGACTATTACGTGGCGAGCGCTTCGCTGGGACTGGTGCTGGTGCTGGCGCTGGCGCCATTCCGGCTGCCGGGGCGGTGGGGATGGGTGGGCTGGGGACTGGTGGGGATCTACGCAGCCACCAGCTTTACGGTACAGCAGGCGACCGTGGAATGGTATCTGGAACGAAGTGCGCCCTTGCGCCCGCTCATGCGGGGCATGCTGCGGGCCAGCGAGTTGCACCCGGACAAAATGATTCTGGTGGAAGGGCTGACAGCAGACATGAAGGCCAGCGCTATCAGCGATGGCGCCTTACGGCTGATACCGGGCAGGCGGGTGTACTTGACGCCGGGTTCAGGCCCGGGAGAGATGGGAGCAACTGAGGCGCGGCAGGTTTTTGAGCAGGGCCGGGTAGTGGTTTATCGCTTTACGGGGGACAAACTGCGGGACGTAACACGGGAGTGGGAAGAGGGTGCGGCCCTGGCGCTGGAGCAGAGCCGGTAGAGCCCCAATAAACGTTCACGAAAATTCCGCAACTTCGAGAAAACTTTTGCGTCTGATAAAAACAAGCCTCAAGGTTGTAAAAATATGGCCGATAAAGCGAGGCAGTGGGCGAGAGACCCACACTGAAGTTAAGATTTTTTGAAATTTTTGGTGCGGGGCGAAAAAGAGAGTGTTATACTCTCGTGAGTCGAATCCACTGCTGCCAGGGCAGGCAAGCCGGATTGGAAAGGCTTAATCGAGCAGCCAGTCGCCGTAGTGGGTACTCCAAATTTCGAAATTGGCGTGCGAACTTGGGAGGGCAAAAGACACCATATCGCATGGCTGAATGCGGTTGGAATCGCATTAAGGATTCGCAATCGTATGTGAGTGGAGATCGCTAAATAATTTTGAAACTTTCGCCCTGTTTTCTCGTCTGAACGATAGCAGGAAGAACAGGGCACCCAGTGAACCGGCCGACCAGCCGGGCAAGCTGGTGGGTGGCTGGAGCGACCACCAAAACGCTCCCATAGGTAAAAGAAAAGGTAAAAAAACAATGACCAAACAAGAACTCAACAAACTGAAGGACACCCTCGAAAAGAAGCAGGCGGAACTGCTGAAGGTAATCATGAACCGCGAGGGGATCGAGATTGAAAAGAGCCCGGATGCACTGGATGAAGTGCAGCATGCGGCGGAACGCGAACTGGCGATCCGGAATCTGGACCGTGACAGCGCCCTGTTGCGGAATGTTCGCGCGGCGCTGGAACGGGTGAAGGACGGCAGCTATGGCGTGTGCCTGCACTGCGAAGAAGACATCAGCATGAAGCGGCTGAACGCGGTGCCCTGGGCGGCATTCTGCATCCAGTGTCAGGAACTGTCTGACCGGAATCAGGCCGCGGGCCAAGAAAGCTTTGACGACATGCTGGTGTCGGCCTAACAAAAGCTCCACCCTGGAAGGCGCGTTAGCAATGGACGCGTGCTTCTTACCGCAAGCACAATTGCGCGAGACACCGTCTGATTCCGGTCAGACGGTGTTTCTATTTGGGGAGGGACACCAGTTCGTGAACAGGGGCCCAGGTGGAACTGGTGGGGATGTCGTAGAAAGCGCCTTCGAGGAGTTCATCGCCGTAGAAGAAGTGGGGGCCGCGCTTCTTGAGCTGCGAAGCGATGGTGGCGTCCGGGACACCCCGCTTGAGCAGGTATGCGCGGACGGGAATACACCACCGTTCCCCCACGTAGCGCCACTGACTGGCGGGCAGGGTGACATCGAGTGTGGGCTTGGCGGTGCGATCGGGGACGGGTTCCGGGGCGGGAGTGGAAGCCTGGCGAATGAGATCGAGCACCCAGGCCTTCTGCACCTGTTTGCCCGGGCAAAGCTTGGTCGTGCGGGGATCGTCGCGGTGGAAGAGGATGGTGGTTTCGTCGATACGAGGAAGTTTCAGCCAGGTGGCCAGCAGGTGCACCGCCAGGGCGGCGGAGCGCCAGCAGGCGAGACCGCGGCCTGAGCGGGGGGATTCGGTATCGTAGTTCCCAAGAACCTCGATGCCAATGGAGGAGGCATTGAAACTGACGGCGTGAATGCCTTTCTTGCGGAAGTCGCACATGCCCCAGAACTGGTCGTCATCGACAAAGAGGTGGGGGCCGGCGGACCAGCCGCAAGTCACCTCATAGAAATGCCGGATGTTGGCCAGATGTTGCGCCGTGAAGCCATTGGGGCGCTGGGCGAGTGAGGGGACGCCGGTGTGATGGAGGGTGATGGAGGTGGCCCAAGCGGGGGGTGTGAGGGAATCGAGGTAAGGGCCGAGGGTGGAGGGTGTCCAGACTCGGCCCGTGTTTTCAAAAGCCATGCCGCATTGTAGCGGGGAGCTCAGGGTGAAGCAATGGCGCCTTGCTTAGAGGCGGGTGCCGCCAGAAACTTCGATGATCTGCCCAGTGATCCAGCGGCCATCCTCGCTGACCAGGGCCGCAATGGCTGCAGCGACGTCATCGGGCTGGCCGATGCGCTTGAGCGACTGAATGCTCTGGATGAACTGACGGCCCTCTTCGCTGCCGAGAAAGCCCTTGGCCATTTCCGTATCGGTGGCGCCGGGGGCCACGGCATTGACCGTGATGCCGCGGGGACCGAGTTCATTGGCGAAGGCACGGGTCAGAACATCCACAGCCCCTTTCGTGGCAGCATAACCGGCAATGCCCGGAAAATCGACACGGCTGACGACGCTCGAAAGATTGATGATGCGGCCGCCGTCCTGGATTTTCGGGGCCAGCGCCTGCGTGAGGAAGAAGAGACTGCGCACGTTGACATTGAACATTCTGTCGAATTGGTCTGGAGTCGTTGCCGCGAGACCACCGCCTTCGAGAACACCGGCATTGTTGATGAGGATGTCGAGTTGGTCGATGGCATTGGTGAGGCTAGCGACGCCGTCGAGGGTGGAAAGGTCAGCGGCAATGGCGCGGGCCTGGCCGCCCTGGGAGGTGATGGCCGCGACGACGCTCTCGGCCGCCTCACGGCTGGCGCTGTAGTGGACAATCACGTTGGCGCCGGCGGAGGCAAGGCGCAGGGCGGTGGCGCGCCCGAGGCCGCGGCTGGCGCCGGTGACAAGGGCTGTTTTCTGGGAAAGTGTTTGGCTCATGCGTTTTGGACTCAAAAGTCCAAAACAAGTTGCAGGTATTTTTGTCCGATCAGTCTAAAACCGTGAGGGCCTGATCGCGAACCTGAGCCAGCATTTCGGTTTCCCCATAGACCCGGACGAGCATGAGGATGGCGACCATAGCGGAAAGCAGGACAGCGGATTTGGTCTCCACCTCGGCCGGGGTGAAGCGGTCTTCGCGCTCTAGAAGATCACGGAAGAGCTGACGGCTGGCGTCGAGAGCGGCTTTGACGCGGCGGCTCACGGTGGGGTGCTGATTGCCAATTTCGCTACCCAGGGTGAGGAAGTAGCAGCCGGGATTGTCGGGATGGGAAATACTGCGAAAGAAGCGCTCGATGATGGCGCGGGCCGAGCCCGGTTCAGCCAAAAGCTTAGCGCGCAGCTCATCGCTGAGGCGGGCAGCACAGCCAACCGTTTCGAGCATGAGGCCTTCCTTGTCACCGAAGGCGTTGTAGAGGCTGGCGCGGGAAATGCCGAGGGAGCGAGTGAGATCGGAAATGGAGGTGGCTTCGTAGCCCTGGCGCAGGAAGAGCCGCATGGCCTGGGAGATGGCGGCATCGCGATCGAATTCAAGGGGCCGGGGCATGGCCGCCGTCAGCTTCGTGCAAGTGGAAGACTTTGGAGATGATCTTCCAGACGCCGTCAGTTTTCAGGAGCGTGAATTGATCGGTGAAGCGGTGACCGGTCCAGTTGTCGATTTCCACGCGAGCGGTAGCAATGGAAGAGGCGAGGTCGATGCTGGTAACGCGGATCTCGACATCGCGGGCTGGCCCGTTGCCCAAGTGCCATTCATAGAAGTGTTCAATCGGTCCGCCGAAGAGGTCGGGGCCAACATAGCCATAGATGGTGGCGCCGGGATGGAAGGCGGCCTTAAGGGGTTCGATGCTGCCGGATCTGGCTCCGTCGGCGTAGAGGTCAAAGACGTCGCGGATGGCGTCGTGTTCCTGGACAGGAGTGGGGGACATTTTGAGAACCATGCTATTGCAGGCGCGAGGCGACCGCAAGGGATGACGGCATCCATTCAGGGGCGCAGTTCTTCGAGGCAGTGGATGATCTGCCGCATTTTGTCGTCGTCGAAAGCGCGGAATTGCTCACCGTGGAGCTCAACAATGGGCTGATCGAGGTTGGCGAGAATTTCGAGCCCAGAAGGGGCGATGGCGACGATGACGAGGCGGCGGTCAGTGAGCGAGCGGCGGCGCTCAATCAGGCCGCGTTTGGCGAGGCGGTCAAAGAGACGTGTGACGTCGGGATCATGGGAGACCATGCGACGGGCCGCTTCCGAGCAACTCAGGCCCTCAGGGCCAGCACCGCGAAGGATGCGCAGCATGTTGTACTGGGTGGGAGAGATGCCGTGCGGGCGCAGTAACTCCGCCAAACCTTTTTCCAGATATCCGTAGGTGCGCGCAATGTTGAGAAACAATTCCTCGCCAAGACAGGTGAAGGGTTTGGACTGTTGGATTTCCTGAGCGATTTTACTGGTCAAAGGTTAGAGCCTGGTCTCGGTGGAAGCCTGCAAAGTCACCTGGACTTTGATGCGCTTACCATCGCGGATAAGTTCGACTTCGATGGTATCACCGGCCCGTTTGCCACGGAGCCCGCGGGGGATGGAATTGGCGTCTTCCGCGGGGCGGCCATTGATGCTGACCAGGAGATCGCCGCCAATGGCGACCTCATAACGGCCGATGACGACAGCACGATTGCCACCGCGGATGCCGGCGTTGGCGGCTGAAGAGCCGCGGCGCACGCTTTGTACCAGGAGGCCGCCTTCGGCCGGGTAGCCGAGTTCGCGGGCGAGGTCCCCCCCGATGGGGAGCACGCTGACGCCGAGCACGGGCGGGGCGTATTTGCGGCCGCTGGCAAAGGAATCGAGCATTTCGCGGGCACGATTGATGGGCATGGCGAAACCGATGCCGATGGAGCCGCCGGGGCCGTAGATGGCCGTGTTGATGCCGATGACGTTGCCCTGGGAATCGAGCAGAGGCCCGCCGGAGTTGCCGGGGTTGATGCTGGCGTCGGTCTGGATCATGCCTTCGAGAGTGCGGCCGTTCTCGTCGCTGATGGAACGGGAAAGCGAACTGACGATGCCGGTGGTGAGCGTACCTTCGAGGCCGAAGGGATTCCCGATGGCGAGTACCTTCTGGCCGATTTGCAACTTATCGCTGTCGCCGAGGCGGAGTGAAGGCAGCTTGGCGCCTTTGAGGTCCGCCTGAATGAGGGCGAGGTCGTTGTCGGGGTCGCGATCGAGCAGGGTGGCCGAGAAGTTCTTCTTGTCGGGGGTGGTGACGGTGATCTGTTGGGAGCCGGAGACGACATGCCAGTTGGTGAGAATCTGGCCGCGGTCGTTGATGAGAAAGCCCGAGCCGGTGGAGCGGGAAGGGTAGACCTGGAGGAACCAATCCTGCCGGAGGGTGGTGGAGGTGATGAAGACGGTGGCCGGGTGGGCCATCTTGTAGATTTCGACGTTGTTGACCTCATCGGCGGAGAGGCCGGCGCCCTGGGTGACGGCGGGTCCGGACCAGAGGGGGCCGCTTGGGGCCGCGGTGGTGGCGGTCTGAAAGAGGGTGCGAGGGTTCCATTTCACCACCGAAGTGGCGTAAACGAAACCGCCGACGAGGATGACGGCAAGGGCGATGGTGCGAAATTTCATTGGTTCAGGCTCCGCAGAGCGGCGTAAACAGACCGCGTTTGTTCCAGAGTAAATTCAAGAGTGCCGGATGTGTCAATGAGGTAGTCGGCGTACTTCTTCTTTTCCTCAATGGGCAACTGCCGGGCGAGACGGCGCTGGGCCTCCTGGCGGGACATGCCAGAGCGGGCCATGGCGCGCTCGATCATGAGTTCTTCGGGGCACCAGGTGACGATGAGTTTGTCGAAGTTCTTATAGTTACCCGTTTCAATGAGAATGGCCGCCTCCACGATGGCAATGGCGGCAACGTCGCGACGGGCGACATCTTCGAGCCAGTCCGCCTCATATTGAAAGACGGCGGGGTGAACAATCCCGTTCAATTTTTCGAGGGCGGCGGGGTTGCCGAAGACCAACTGAGCGAGGCGCTGGCGAACGATGTGGCCTTCGGCGTCGAGGATGGCACGGCCGAAGGCGTCGATGACGGGCTGGTAGCAGGGGCCCGTGGGGAGCAGAAGGGTGTGCCCGAGTTCGTCGGCCTTGAGGAGGTGGCAGCCGAGGCGGACCAGTTCCGCGGCGACAGTGGATTTGCCGCTGGCCATGCCGCCGGTGAGACCGACCTGGATCACGAGCGGCGGGCCTCGGCGGCCTGGAGGGTATTGGACATCAGCATGGCGATGGTAAGGGGGCCGACGCCGCCGGGCACGGGGGTATAGGCCGAGGCGAGGCGGGCCATGGCGGCGGGGTCGACGTCGCCGGTGAGGCGGCCGTCGAGGCGGTTCATGCCGACGTCGATGACGACTGCTCCCGGTTGGATGTGTTCTTCGCCCAGCATTTCTGCGCGGCCGATGGCGGCGACGAGGATGTCGGCGCGGCGGCATTCTTCTGCGAGGTTGGACGTACGAGAGTGGCAAATGGTCACGGTGGCGTTGGCCGCCAGCAGCAGAATGGCCATGGGTTTGCCGACGATATCGCTGCGGCCGACCACGACGGCGCGGCGGCCGGCGATGGGAATCTGGTAGCGGGTGAGGAGTTGCATGACTCCGGAGGGGGTGCAGGGACGCAAGCCCGGTGCGCCAGCCAGCAGACGGCCGGCATTGACAGGATGAAAGCCATCGACGTCCTTGGCGGGGTGAATGGCATCGAGGACGAGGGAGGCGTCAACCTGCGGGGGGAGCGGGAGTTGGACGAGGATGCCGTCGACGGCGGGGTCCGCGTTGAGTTCTTCGATGATCGCCAGCAGGGCGGCGGTGGTGATGTCGGCAGGCGGGGTAAGTTTGCGGCTGGTGATGCCGACCTTCTCGCAGGCGGCGATTTTGTTGCGGACGTAGACCTCGCTGGCGGGGTTGTTGCCCACGAGGACGACGGCGAGGGTGGCGGGTTGGCCGGCCGCAGCGAAAGCGGCAGCGCGAGGGGTGAGTTCGCCTAAAATCTGGTCGCGGATGAGTTTGCCGTCGAGGATGGTGGCCAAGATTGGGTTCCTTTCAATTGGCGGTGATAGAAGAAAGCGCCGGCGCCGATGAGGGCGCAGGCGGACAAAGCAATGCGGGGAGCGAGGGTAAGCCCGAAGAAGGTCATCCAGGCGCCTACGACCATGAATACCACTGGAAGGGCAGGCCATAGGAAGGAAACCGCCGGCAGCCGCTTCCAACCGGGGCGACGGCGGAACAGGAAAAGGGCGGCGACGCTGAGGACGGAGAAGGCGTTGAGGGTGAAGCCGATGAAGAAGAAAAGGCTGGGTAGAGAAGTGAGGGTGAAGAGCATGGCGACCAGGCCCTGCATGAGGATGGCGGGTGCGGGGGTGCGCCAGTGGGGGTCGACGCGGGCGGCGGCACGGAAGAAGGCGCCATTGCGGGCCATGGCGTAGGCGACGCGGGGTCCGGCGGTGAGCATGGCGTGGATCATGGCCAGCAGGGCCAGGGCAATGAGGGCGCTGAAGAGAGTACCGACGCCAGCGCCAAAGAGGCGCGTGGCGGCGAGGCTGCCGATGGCGGGGACGCCCTTCATGGCGCCGAGGGGAGCGGCGTAAACGAAGGTGATGTTGAGCAGCAGGAAGAGAGCGGTAACGATGGCAGTGCCGGTGGCCAGGGCGCGAGGGAGGTTGCGGGCAGGGTCGCGGAGTTCTTCGGCGACATAGGTGGCGGCGTTCCAGCCCGAGAAGCTGACGTAGACGTAGAAGAGGCTGATGGCGATCTGGGCGGGCAGTGGGGTAGTGGTTTCGCGGATGGTGGGGAGGGAGAAGTTGTCCCAGTTCCCTGCCCCGGCGAGCAGGCCGAAGAGGATGAAGGCGCCGATGACGGCAAGCTTGAGCCCGGTGAGGAACTTCTGGAGGTTGGCGGCACGCTGGACGCCAAAGAGGTTGACGGCGGTGAAAAGGCCGATGGCGGCGCAGGCGAGCACCTGAGCGCCGCCGATCTGGATGCGAAACCAGGATTCGCCGGCCGTCCAGAATACGTTCTTTTCCTCGAAGACGGGAAAGAAGGTGCCGGTGTAGTCGGCAAAAGCGAGAGAAGCAGCGGCGGCAGGGGCGGCAAAGCCGGCAAGGAAGCTGGTCCAACCCGTCATGAAGCCCCAGACGGGGCCGTAGGCCTGAGTGAGGAAGACGTATTCGCCGCCTGACGAAGGAAAGTTGACGCCGAGTTCGGAATAGCAAAGCGCGCCGATGGCGGCAATGAGGCCGCCGGCGAGCCAGACGCTGAAGTAGAGGGCGGGACTGCCGAGATCCGCGGCGAGGTAAGAGGGGGTGATGAAGATGCCGGTGCCGACCATGTTGGAGATCACGAGAGCGATAGCTGCGCTCAGGTGGATCTGCCGGGCGAGGGTGGGGGATGGCATCAGGAACCCTTAGGATAACCGGGATGGTGGAAAGGTTAGCTTACGGTAACGAACCGGGAGGGTGCCCGAGGAGTGGCAAAAAGCCTGCTTGCGAGAAGTGATGGTCAGAAGCGAGGGTTGCGTTGATACCGTACTCCTGCATAACGACAAAAGATGCGCAATCGGTGAGACTCCACTGCTTGTCGGGCCGAGAGCGGTAAAGGGCCATTGCGCCAGCCGTCAGGCGTTCGGTGAAGGGCAAGATAGAAACCAAGGGATCTTCGCAGAGTCGGTCATAAGCGGCCAAAGCGAATGTTCGTGTGAATGGGGAAGCCATGGCGTTCATCCACTCCCAGTGGACAGCTTCGGTGGTCAAGAAGCGAGAGTTTTGGGCGTCGAGATGAAGCCACGAAGCGAGAGCATTGGAGGTGTCAATAGTTTTGTGTAAGCCAGTTCTTCCTGGTTAGTTGCTCTTGTCA